>Ga0308170_10002326_pt1 | contig 16464 bp, 18 predicted proteins | sample PhyBR2_2_FD_202136 | JGI IMG/M metagenome (GOLD analysis project Ga0308170, IMG submission 202136) | Phyllosphere microbial communities from UC Gill Tract Community Farm, Albany, California, United States - DLSLSB.R2 | ecosystem: Host-associated > Plants > Phyllosphere > Unclassified | place... | reverse complement strand
ACGTGGGGGCTCGGAAGGGGAGCTTGCGTGAGAGGTGCGCGCGTACCGCGAGGCGGCGAGAGGATCGAGCAGAGTGCGCGGAGAGAAGGAGGAGCAGAGGCTCGGCGGCGACGACGCCGCACCTTCTTCGGCGCTCTCGCAGACAGACAGGGTCATGGTCAGACACGCTTCTTCTCGACCAGTTCGGCCTAAGAGGACGCTGGAACAGTGGAAACGCGCGCTGCTCGTCGAGAAGAGCTGCAAGGGACCGGCGGAGCGGGCTCGAAGCTCACGAGCAACCTTGTCGGGAACCGCGCCGGGTTGCCTTGATTGGCTTGCCTCGCGATTGTTCACTACGTCATCGTGACCCGTTTCTAGCGTCTGCACTGTGGCCGCCCACCTGCGCTCGGTTTCCTGCCAAGAAGCGGCACCCACGCCGGGAAGCAGTCGTCCTCTGCGCTCACGGGCAAGGGAGCAGGAGCAGCACTCAGGGCCAGGTGCGAGCGTCATGCGAGAAGCTCGGCCAGCTTGCCCGGTCGATGACGGAGCAGCGAGCGTGCGAAACTGGCGAGCCAAAGCAAGTTCGCCGGCGCGCAGGACGAGGCGGTCGAGCGGGCGGGTCCGTGCACCTCGCGCCCTCTCGGACGAGGTTGGACCGGCGAAAAGAGAGGGAGGGGCCCTGCGGCGACCACGGACGAGGAGCGTGGGCGAGCGAGGGGGCTCGCATTCAAGCGCGGGCGGACGAGGAGACCGAGCGCGGGCAAGACGCTAAAGGTGGCAGAGACTGCGGGGGCAAAAGGGGAGCCGCCGGGGAGCTGTCCTCGCTCTCGTCCGGCTTCTCGCCTTGCTCTTGCTCTCTCTCTTTCCTTCCTCTCCCTCGATTCCCAACATCTAGGAGACGACCTCTACCATGAGCCTCGTCAACGACAAGCAGCGCACCAAAGAGGCTGCCGAGAAGCGCGAGTTCGCGCACTCGTCGCCCACGCCCTCTCACGACGGCGCCATGGCCCGCAAGAAGAGCGGGTTCCAGGGCGCCACCATGGCTGAAGGCACTGCGTGCGTCCAGCCTTCCACTCGTCGAGCCTGCATGTGCGCCGTGCACAGCTGACTCCCTCTCCTCCTCCTCCTCCTCCCCGCTCCCTCTCTTCCACCCTTGCCCGTCTGCAGCGTCAACGCCGCCGGCGTGCCGACCTACATGGGCGCGAGCGGCGACAAGCTCGGCGCCTTGATCACTATCTGCGCGTCCATGGGCTTCATCCTCTTCGGGTGCGTCCCCTCCTCGCCGTCACGAGCCGACCGGGCCGAGAAGCTGACCTCGTCGCTCTTCCCTCGCCTCACAGATACGACCAGGGTGTCATGTACGTCCGCATGCTCCTGCGCGACCTCGCTGCGACCGTCGAGCTGACCTCGAGCAACACCCCTGCAGGTCCGGCATCATCTCGGCGCCGCAGTTCATCCGCGTCTTCCCCGCCTGCGACCCGGCTCAGCAGGGCACCTACAAGGGTGCGTCCCGCTCTGCCTCGTGAGTGAACGAACACTTCCCTGACTCTTCCACCTCGCTCGCAGCCTCGGTCCTCCAGGCCTTCTACGTCGCCATCTACGAGATCGGTTGCCTCGGTCCGTCCCTCCTCGCCCTCTCGTTCGCCTCGCGCTCGCACTGACTTCCTCCTCCCTCGTGCAGGTGGTGCCATCTTCGCCCTCATGTTCGGCGACCGCCTCGGCCGTCGCAAGATGATGTTCACCGGCGCCGTCATCCTCATCCTCGGCGTCATCATCCAGATCACTGCGTTCCGCGGCTCTTGGGCCGGTGGCCAGTTCATCATCGGTCGCATCGGTGCGTCCCATTCGGCTTTCGCTCGAAGACCTGCAGGTCCGAGCGCTGACGCCGTTTCCCCCTTCGCTCGCTCGCAGTTACTGGACTCGGCACCGGCTTCGAGACGTCGACCATCCCGACCTGGCACGCCGAGTGCGCCAAGGCACACTCGCGTGGCTTCGCCGTCTTCATCGAGGCCGCCATGTGCGTCTCGCCCTTCCCCCTCGAGGGCGACTCGACGACGTGCAGAGCGTGCACTGACCTCGCCTCTCGTCGCTCGCAGGATCTCGACCGGCACCATGATCTCGTACTGGGTCGACCTCGGCTTCTCGTACCTCGACTCGTCGGTCTCGTGGCGCGTGCCCATCGCCCTCCAGTGCATCTTCGCCATCGGCCTCATCGTCATGCTCATCTGGCTCCCCGAGTCGCCTCGTTGGCTCATCTCGAAGGGCCACATGGTTGAAGGCCAGCGCGTCGTCGCCGCACTCGACCCGGCACCGTTCGACAGCGAGACCGTCATCCTTCAGACCAAGGTCATCCACGATTCGCTCGAGGGTCAGCTCCGCCAGCGCAAGCGTGACCTCATCACGAACGGCCCGACCCAGCACTTCCGCCGCATGCTCCTCGGCTCGTCCTCGCAGCTTTTCCAGCAGATCGGTGGCTGCAACGCCGTCATCTGTGCGTCCCGCCTCCCTCCCTCTCGCCCTTCCGCAATTTGACCTTCCCAAACTGACCCACCTCGTTCTCTTCTCTCTCCCCGCAGACTTCTCGACGCCCATCTTCGAGGAGTACCTCGGCCAGAGCCGCAACATGGCCCTCATCCTCGGCTCGGTCCTCGCCACCGTCTACGCCCTCTCGGCGTGCATCTCGTTCCCGCTCGTCGACAAGGTCGGCCGCCGCAAGCTCTACTTCATCGGCACGATCGGCCAGGCTCTCTCCATGTTCCTCATCATGGCATGCCTGATCCCGGGCAAGGACAGCAACGCCGTCAACGGCGCCGTCGTCGGGTCCGTCCCTCCGCTCGGACCTCTCCGCTCTCGACCTTCTCAAACTGACTCTCTCGCTTCTCCTCGCAGCATCTTCCTGTTCCTCACCTTCTTCGGCTTCACGTGGCTTGAGTGCGTCCCGTCTTTGGCTCGTCGCGCCTGTACTCGGAACTCGTCGAGCTGACTCCCCCTCCTCCTCCTCCTCCTCCTCCTCCCCTCTCACTCGCTCGCCATTCAACAGGCTCCCCTGGTTGTACCCGGCCGAGATCAACCCGCTCAAGACTCGCACCAACGCCAACGCCGTCTCGACGATCAACAACTGGCTGTGGAAGTGCGTCCCCTCTCTCCCTCTCTCTCGTCGTCGCTCCCGAGCTGACCTCGTTCCTGCCTCCCACTCTCTCGCCCTCGCACTCACCCTCATCCTTACAGCTTCACCGTCGTCATGTTCACGCCGCCGTTCCTCGCTTCGTCGGCCGTCGGCTGCTTCGCCTTCTTCGGCGCCATCAACCTGTGCTTCCTCCCGATCATCCACTTCTACTACATCGAGACGGCCGGCCGCTCCCTCGAGGGTGCGTCACCTTCCTCCCTCTCTCCCCTATCGCAAGAGTGTCGCACGAGCCTCGCTCGTCCAAGTCGAGCCCGTCGTTGACTCGTCTCCACCTCTCCCTCCCTCTCCTTCCTCGCGCGCAGAGATCGACGTCATCTTTGCGCGTGGCTACATTGAGAAGGTGTGGTACGTCAAGATGGCCAAGGAGATGCCGCGCCTGTCCGGCGCCGAGATCGAGGGCGAGTGGCGCCGTCTCGGCCTCAGCGACGAGGACCGCCCTCAATCGGCCATGGGCGACAACGTCGCATAGGCTCAACGTGCATGAGCATGCCCGGCGGCACCCTGTCCTCTCCACCTCGCATCGTCGTCGTCGACGTCCTCCAGTCCTCCTCCCGGGCAGCAGCCTATGTCTCGCGCTGCGGAGCGACCTCCCTTCGCACCCACATCCCTCCTGCCCGTGTCTATACAGCGCCGTCCTCCCTCCTCCCCTGCTCGTAGATACCTCGCCCTCCTTGTCTGTGCCTCCCTCTTAGTTCGAGCTTCCTTGATACAGGACTGCTTCTTAGATCCCTTCATCCTCATGGCTGCGTCGTCTGCAAAGAGCTTACGCACCAATTTGTCGTCTCGAGAGCGTCGCGAGAGCGAGAGAGGAACCGTGCGCGCGCGCGAGTCGCTTCACCTCGCTGGCCTCGTGGCGTCCGCCTGACTTGATTGGCGCAGAGGCAGGTGAGCTCAAGCTGTCTGACTCCATGAAGGCGGCTCAGCTGAGCGTGAGCAAGGACGGCGAGGCCGCTCCCCACCTTCGCCGCGCCCGGCGGCGGCGCGCCGGCGACGGACGAGCTGGGCGGCTTGCTCGATCTCGCAACGACTCGCGCCGACCGCTTGCGCTGCTGCACTGCACCAGCTGCAACCAGCTCTGCACCTTCTGCCGACCACGAGCCCCGACCAGCGGCTCGCAGCGAGCCCAGCAGGCGCTCCGCGTGAGCACGGACAATGAGCGACAGCTCCAGGGGCAGCGCACAGCCAGCACGAGACGACCAAGCCGAGGAACTACTGCCACAAGATCTGCTGCGCGACTTCGACGGCATCAATGCGTGTGGTGCGTCCTCCTCCTCCTCCTCCCCCACCTCGAGCTGATGAAGCTGACCCGCGCCGCCTCTACTGCACGCAGCGCCCATGGTCCGCTACGGCAAGCTCCCCTTTCGCGCACTCGTCGCCCAGTACGAGACGCACCTCGTCTGGACCCCGATGATGCTGTGCGTCCTCCTCCCGCTCGTCCGCTCTCCTCCTCTTGAAGCTGATCCGGCTCTCCTCCACAGCGCCGCCGAGTTCAGCCGATCCGCCATCGCACGCGACAGCGACTTCAGCACATCGACGACCGAGCGCGGCACCTTCTTCGTCCCCGAGGCGCACGCCGCCTCGCCCGTCGCCGAGTGGGACCCGTCGCCCGAGCCGTCTCGAGGGATCCACGCCTCCTCGAAGCGCATGCGCAAGGTCAAGGGCCGCCTCTTGCTCCAGTTCGCCGCCAACGACCCCGTCCAGCTCGCAGAGGCGGCAGAGCTCGCCAAGCCGTACGTCGACGGCATCGACCTCAACTGCGGTGCGTCCGCTCTCTCTCTCCTCGAGCCCGCTCTCGGGTTTTTCAGCAGCTGATGCAGGTCTCACAGGCTGCCCGCAGAAATGGGCGTACCACGAGGGCATCGGCTGCGCCCTGCTGCGCAAGCCCGATCTCGTGCGCGACCTCGTCCGGACGACCAAGCAGCGCCTCGGGTGGGACTTCCCCGTCAGCGTCAAGATCCGCATCGACGACGACCCGACGTGCGTCCCTCGCTCTCTCTCTTGCTTCTCTCACCCACTCTCGCGCTGACGAGGATCTTGACCTGCGCGCAGACGGACGAACGAGCTCGTCACCCAGGCGCTCGCCGGCGGCGCCGACATCCTCACGGTGCACGGCCGCACACGGCACCAGTCGTCCGAGGGGCACCCAGTGAGCCCCGAGGGCATCGCGTTCGCGACGAGCTGCGCAAAGGGCGCCGTGCCCGTCGTTGCGAACGGCGACGTCTTCTCGCGCGAGGACGGCGAGAAGCTTAGGGCCGAGACGGGCGTGCGAGGGGTCATGAGCGCTCGAGGACTGCTTGCGAACCCGGTGCGTCGAGCTTTCTCTCGCGCGGCGAGAGGGGGAGCGCGCTGACGGTCGTCGACGACCTCGTCTTCTTCTTCCTCCTCGCAGGCTCTCTTCGCCGGCCACTCGCAGACGCCCACACCCGCCGTCCAGGTGCGCCCTCTCTCTCTTCATTTCCTCGTCGTCCTACTCACCGACGTTTAGCTCGACTCGCTCGCAGGAGTTCGTCCGCCTCGCGACCGCGCACGGCCTCATCTTCCCGCTCTTCCACCGCCACGTCTCGTACATGCTCGAGTCACGCTTCCGCACCCGGTGGGACCGCATCGCGTTCAACGCTCTGACGAGCTACGCCGGCGTGCTCGACTGGCTCGAGGACGAGGGGCTCGTCGGGCTCGGCGGAGGGGGGGCGGCTCCTCGAGGTGGGGGAGCGGGGGAGGGGATCGTGCGCTCGTTGTAGAATCTCAGGAGTCGCCGTGGAGTGTTGTGTCATGTAGCACGTCTCAGTCTCTTTCTCGAGCGAGCAGGACTCTCTCACAGTGCTCGTTCGGACGAGAGGGAGGAACAATGTTGCAACAAGGGTGCCTCTTAGGGTCAGGGAGGGACGTAGGTATCTCGAGGGGAAGGAGCAGGAATGCGAGTTTGCGAACGAGCGAGGTGGGTCGTGACAGAGCGAGAGAGAGAGAGAGAGGCGAGGACGAGGGAGGAGGAAGAGGGAGATCTAGACAGCGTCCTCGAGGACGAGGCGAGGCGCGATGTTCATGGCGAGGAGCTCCTGGGCGAGGTGCGCCGAGGCATTGTCAGATCACGTTCGTGTGCGAGAGCGAAAGAGAGGAGCGTGACGCACCTGGAAGAGGAGCTTGCAGGCGTAGGGGAGCATGAGCTTGACGACCCGCTTGGACGTCTTGCACCTGGCGCACCAGCCGTTGTAGCCCATGAAGCCGCACTCCTGGCAGACGTCGACCTTGAACGCGTCGGACGACACCATGAGGCGCTCGAGGAGGAGCTGCGATGCGCCGTGCGCGATGAGGCAGTCGCGCTCCATCTCGCCGAGGCGCAGGCCGCCGTCGCGCGAGCGACCCTCGGTCGGCTGGCGCGTGAGGACGGCGCGAGGACCGCTGCGAGTGAGAGAAGAAGAAGAAGAAGAAGAAGAAGAAGAAGAAGAAGAAGAAGAAGAAGGAGGAGGAGGAGGAGGACGACGAGTCAGCACAGGCTCGGCCGGGGAGCGGTCGAGAGGGAGGGAGGAGCGAGACGCACCGAGCGCGAGCGTGCATCTTGTCGAGGACCTGCACAAAGCAAGGAGGGAAGGTCAGCAAGAGCACGAGGAGAATGTGCTAAGGCGAGAGGAGGGCAAAACGCACCATGTGCTGCGAGCGAGAGAGGCGAGAAGGAGGAGGTCAGCAAGAGGCTCGAGCGCGTCCCGAGCCGAGCGAGTCAAGAAAGAAGGAGACGCACCTTGAGCTTCTGGTAGTAGATGGGGCCCATGTAGACGTAGCACTCGAGGGGCTGGCCCGTGATGCCGCTCGTGAGGTAGTCCTTGCCGGCGTAGCTGTACCCGGCGTCGATCAGGACGCGGCTCATGTCCTCGGCCTTGCTGCCGCCGAACGCCGTGCCGTACTCGAACGTGCCGCGCAGGACGCCCGCCTTGCCGCTCAGGAGCTCGAGCATCTTGCCGACCGTCATGCGCGAGGGGAAGCCGTGCGGGTTCATGATGATGTCGGGGCAGATGCCCTGGTCGTTGAACGGCATGTCCTCCTGCGGCACGATCAAGCCGCACACGCCCTTCTGCCCGTGCCGCGACGAGAACTTGTCGCCGAGCTCGGGGCGGCGCGTCTGGCGGATGAGGACCTTGACGAGGGTCGAGTCCGAGTCGGTGTCGGTGAGGAGCACCTTGTCGATGTAGCCCGGGATCGGGCCGCGGTACGTCATGCCCGTGTTCTTCCACGACGGCGCCGAGTCGCCGCCTGCGCCGGCGCCGCCGCCCGAGCCGCCGCCCTGCTCCGAGCCGGGGAGCTGGTTGTCGTGCGCGTTCGACGGCGTCTGCTTGTTGATGTAGACCTGGCCCGGGTTGACCTGCTCGCCAATGTGCGCGAGGCCGTCGAGGTCGAGGATGCCGTACTTGGGCAGGACGTCGCCCGTCTCGCTCTTGGGCGGGTCGGCGAGGCGGTCGTACCTGCGAGCGCAACATCGACGGGCTCGTCAGCGGCCGTATCCTCGCACGCACCTCCTCGAGACGCAGGAAAAGAGAGAGAGAGAGAATGAGACGCACATGCCGTTCGGGTAACGCTTGAGGAGCGTGACGTACTTGCGGAAGACCTGGCACCGCCCAAAGCCGCGGTCGACGCTCGCGCGGTTCAAGATGAGGGCGTCCTCGATGTCGTAGCCCGAGTAACTCATGACGGCGACGGTCGCGTTCTGGCCGGCGGGGAGCTGGTCGTACCCGATGAGCTCGATCGTGCGCGTGCGGCACATGGGCGTCTGCGGGTACACCATGAGGTACAGGAGCGTGTCGATGCGGTTGAGCTGGTTGTGGGCGATGGCGCCGATCGCCTGCTTGCCCATGGCGCACTGGTACGTGTTGCGCGGCGACTGGTTGTGGTGCGGGTACGGGATGAGGCCGGCGACGGCGCCGAGGAGGGTGAAGGGCTCGATCTCGAGGTGCGTCGTGTCGGGCTTGAGCTCGTTCTCGTACAGGGCGATGTAGGCGTCGTTCTCCTCGTTGACGTCGAGGTACTCGATGAGGCCCTTGCGCAGGAAGTCGTCGAACGTCATGACCTTGTCGCGCAGCATCTGCAGGGGGAGGTGCGGGAGAGAGGTTGCAGAACGTCAGGCCAAAGCTTACGCAGGGGGGAGATGAGAGAGCTGAAGAGGACGAGGGGGAAGAGGAGAAGGCGGCGCACCTTCATGTGGAGCTCCTTGACCTTGCTCGCCTCGTTCTCGACGATGATGAGCGGGCGGCAGATGCGCCCGCCGTCGCTCGCGATGTGGATCGCCTGCTGCTGCAGGTTGACGTAGATGCTGACGAACTCGTTGATGCGGCCGGCGCGGCGCAGCTGGCGGAACGTGCGCACGAACCGCGGCGCGCAGCGGGTGAGGCCGAGGACGTTGCCGTTGAGGTAGACGACGAGGTGCCCCTCGGCGTAGATCTCGGTGCCGTCGAGGACGTTGATGTCTGTGGGCGGGCGAGAGGGAGGGAGGGAGAGACGGAGGAAGGAGAGAGAGAGAAAGAGAGTCAGCTCGGCCCGAGGAGGAGGAGGACGACGGCGACGACGAAGAGGGAGGGAGAGCTGAGCGCACCTTCAACGCCGATGAGGAAGCAGATGTTCCAGATGGGCTCCTCGTCGACGTCGGTCGTGATGTGCGTCATGAGGGCGAGGTTCTTGACGAGGCCGCACGCCTCGCCCTCGGGCGTGTCGCTCGGGCACAGCATGCCCCACTGGCTCGGCTGGAGCGCGCGCGGGCCACTCACCTTGCGCGTCTTCTCGAACTGGGACGAGATGCGCGTCATCATGCCCAGCGCCGAGATGAACGACAGCCGGCTCAGGACGTGCGTGATCCCGGCCCGCTCCATCTTGAACCGCTTGAGGGACCAGTTGCCGGTCGAGATGGCGCGCACAAAGCCCTGCGTGATGCCGTCGCCGTGGAGCTGGAACTGCTTGATGGCGTCAAACTCGGTCGCGCGGTTGGCCTTCTTGAGGATCTTGTCGATGTTGGTCTTGAGGTCGTGGTTGAACTTCTTGAACAGGTCCTCGAACAGGAGCGACAGGAGCTGGCCGGCACTGCGAGCGCGAGACGTGCGTCAGCCTGGGGTGCGAGCGAGAGGGAGAGCGCGAGCCGAAGAGCGAGGCTCGAGAGGGAGAAAGGGGAGGACGCACAGCTCGAGGCGCTTGTTGCCGACGTAGTCGCGGTCGTCGACGTTCTTGGGGTCGTTCATGGCGAGGAGGACCCTGCGGGCCATGTTGGCGATGTAGATGGCCTTTGGGCGAAGGTTGAGGTCCTCGACGGGCACGTGCGCGAGGACGACGGTCGCGAGCACCTCGAGCGCCTCGTCGCTCGCGGGCCGCTTGGGCGCCCAGCCGCCGCCGCCGAACGCGCCGCCGCCGCCGCCGCCGCCAAAGCCGCCGCCGGACCCGGGCGCGCCGGGCGTCTTGCGGATCACCTTGACGCGGTGGCCGATGTAGTCGAGCGCCTGCTGCTGCGTCTGGACGGGGATGGGCGCGCCGGCTTTCGTCTTGAGGTCGTCGAGCTCCTCGATGTTGATGGCGAACGCGGCGCGGTGGTCGTCGTCGTTGCCGCACACGAGCTGGACAATCTCGCGCGCCGAGACGATGCCGAGCGCGCGCAGGACGACGGCGATCGGGATGTCCTCGTGGATCGAGTTGTGCTTGAGGTAGATCTTGCCGTGCTTGGTGAGGACGTACGTCTTGGACTTGCGCTCGTGCGTCGACGACGTGACCGAGGCCTGGACGAGCCCCTTCTTGGGCTCGGTCTCGACGATGATGCGGTTCTTGGACAGCTGCTCCTGGACGAGGATGACCTTCTCGGTGCCCTTGACGACAAAGTAGCCGCCCGGGTCGAGCGGGCACTCGTTGTACTCGGCGAGCTGCGCCTTGCTCTTGCCCGTGAGGATGCACTTGTTGCTGCGGAGCATGATGGGGAGGCGGCCGATGCGGATGCCCTTGCTGACGACCTCCTGGCGGCCGCGCGTGTAGCGCACCGAGACGTAGACGGGCGCCGAGTACGACAGGTCGCGCAGGCGGCACTCGTGGGGCGTGATCTGGCTCGTCGCCGCGTTGTCGTCGGGCCGCTCGGGGGCGCCGACGCGGATGTCGGTGTACTCGAGGTAGAAGTTGGGGTCGACGTCGGACGTGATGCGCGCGTTGGCGCGCAGGATGGCCTGCAGGTCGACGTCGACAAAGTAGTTGAACGAGTCGATGTGCTGCTTGACGAGGCCTTTGACGGCGAGGAAGGCCGGCAGGAGGTCCCACTTGTCCTGCAGGAGGGTGCAGAGTCAGCGTACTGTGCGCTCACGAGCTCAAGGAAGACGAGGAGGAGAGGGACGCACCGTGACGGACTTGATCGGGTCGGTGAGGCTCTTGCCGTTGAACGTCTCTTGGCCGAGGGCCTCGAGGCCCTGGGCGAGGTGTCGCGGGTCCTTTGCGACGTCCTGGAGCGCCGCCATGTGGGCCTCGGCGCCCTGGTCGCGCGCCTTGGCCTTGCCCTTGCCCTTGGCCGAGGGAGGAGGTGGTGCCGCCTTGGTCGTGGTGGCCGAGCGAGGCGGGACCGTGTTGTGCGGCCGGCTGACGTCGACCTCGGTGCCGGCGTCGCGCATGTCGGTGTCGTTGCCCTCGCCCGTCTCTTGTGTCTCGTCGAGCTCCATGGGCTCGGAGGGGAGGGCGGCGGCGGGCGGGAAGGCGGCCTGGTCGCTGGGTGCGGGCTGCTTGGACAACGAGGGGACGGGGCCTGCTGCTGGTGGCGAGGCGGACGAGTCGTCCTTGTTGTTGCCGGCGGCTGGTGCGGGCGGAGGAGCGGCCGAGGAGGAGGAGGAGGGAGGAGGCAGAGGGGGAGGAGGGGCGGCTGCGGCTGCGCGGGCTGCTGCTGCTGCGCGAAGGGCTGCGACCTTGTTCTTTGGCGGCATGGTGGGAGCGCGCCTGGTCGAGCTGAGCCGAGGTCGAGAGAAGCGAGACGACCAACGACCAGCGAGGCTCAGAGGGAGATGAAGGCCGTCGGCCGCCTCTGCTCGTCCCAACCACCTCGTGCGCTCGTTCTGGCTCGGTGAACGCCTCTCTCAGACTCGAGTCAGTGACTCTACCGAAAGAACCAAGCCCGGCGAGCGAGTGGTCGAGCTGGGAGCGTGTCGCCTCGTCGAGCGCGGACTTGCCGCCGAGTGTCATCTCCGAGCCTCGCTCGCTCGCTCGAACCACGGCACTGCCAGCTCGAGAGGCCACGCCAGCGATGAAGGTGTGCGCGCTGCTGTCCGGCGGCAAGGACTCGGTCTACACGCTCCACGCGGCCGTCGTCGAGGGCCACCTCCCCGTCGCCCTCGCGTCGCTCGTCCCCGCCCGCGGCCTCGACGAGCTCGACTCGTTCATGTACCAGACCGTGGGCTCATCCGGACTCGCCACCCTCGCCGCCGCCCTCGCCCTCCCGCTCGTCACCCACACCATCGCCGGCACCGCCAGGAACCAGCGCGCAGAGTACGGCTCGCGCCACACCGCCGCAGCCACGACCCCCGACGAGCACGGCGACGAGACAGAGGACCTGTACGACCTCCTCGTCAAGGTCAAGGTGTGTCCCGCGTCTCTCCTCCTCCTCCTCCTCCTCCTCCTCCTCCTCACTCCCTCCCCCACATGCCCGGTCCGCACTCCCAGCTGACCCTCTCCCCCTTGGCCTGCCCGCCCGCAGCTCGCCCACCCCGAAGTCGAGGCAATCACGGTCGGCGCCATCCTCTCCAACTACCAGCGCGTGCGCGTCGAGCACGTCTGCGCGCGCCTCGGCCTCGTCCCGCTCGCCTACCTGTGGGAGCGCGACCAGAAGGACCTCCTCGCCGACATGGTCCACGCCGGCATCGAGAGCGTCCTCGTCAAGGTCGCCGGCGCAGGGCTCGGCGTCGAGCACCTCGGCAAGTCGCTCCAGCAGATGCAGCCGACGCTCCTCAAGCTCGTGCGTTCCCTCTTCCTCTGCCTCTCTTTCTCGCTCCCCTCGGGCCCCATCTGACCAGGTACGCTCGCACGCAGAACAAGATGTACGACACGCACCCTTGCGGCGAGGGTGGCGAGTACGAGACGTTCACGCTCGACGCCCCGCTCTTCCTTCGGCGGGTCCAGCTGTGCGTTCCTCTCGCTCTCTCCGCCTCCCCTGTCGTCTTCGCCGCTTTCTCGAGTACCCCTAGCTCACGTCGCTGACCCCTCTCACGCCCCGCAGCGACGCCACCACCCTCGTCACCTCGGTCCCCGACCCGACCGCCCCTGTCGCCCACTGGCACCTCGACGCCCTCTCGCTCTCGCCGCTCAAGCCCGCCTACGCCGGCGCAGAGCACGGCGCGGCACGCTGGGAGCGCGCGAGGGAGCTGTGCAAGGAGAGGGTGAGGGTGCCCAGGGTCGAGGCGCCCGAGACGAGGGGGTGGGAGAAGGGTGCGATGAGGGCTTGGGCGAGGGCGGGCAGGCGTCGCGAGCGCGAGCGGGTGCGAGTCGACGAAGACGAGGGCGAGGGCGCGGGCGCGGGCGTGCGGCGGGACGAGGGTCAGCGACGAGCCGCAGCAGGAGCGGGCCCGAGCGAGAGCGAGGGCGAGCCCGCGGCGCACGGCGCGCTGGGCCCGTCGGCATGCGCGACGCGCGACGGGTGGCTGTACGTCTCGGAGGTGGTGGCTCCCGAGCCGAGGCGCGGTGAGGTGGTTGAGATCGAGGACGAGGTGCGAGGGTGCTTCGAGGAGCTCGTCGGTGCGTCGGCGTCGCTCTCTCCCTCCCCGCTCTCCTCCGACAGCCTCAGCGCACTTTACTGACGCTGCTTCCCTTGTACTCGCAGACCAGCTCGCCTCGCACGGCGCGACCCTCCTCTCGCTCGCCCACCTCACCGTCTACCTCTCGAGCACGCCGTCCTCCTCCTCCTCGTTGTCGTCGTCGAGCACGATGGCCCTCTTCCCGCGCATCAACGCCGTCTACTCGTCCTACTTCGGCACGTCGCCGCCCACGCGCGCGTGCGTCGAGGTGCCCGGTCCCGCAGCGTCGTCCTCGAGCGCCTGGAGGGTCAAGCTCGAGGGCGTCGCGCGCTTGCCCGGCGCAGGCGTCGGCGCGACCGAGGAGCGCAAAGCGCTGCACGTCCAGGGGCTCAGCTACTGGGCGCCGGCCAACATCGGGCCGTACTCGCAGTCGATCCTGGTGCGTTCCTCTTCCTCTCGCTCTCGTCCTCCTCGCCGGCGAGCCCAGCTGACTTCCCGCTCTTCCCCTCCCTCTTTTGCCTCATGACACAGACGGCCAACCGCCTCTTCGCCGCCGGCCAGATCCCGCTCCTCCCCTCGACGCTCACCCTACCCTCTCTTCCTCCCTCCTCGCCCGACCATGGCTTCGCGCACGCCGCCGCCCTCGCCATGCAGCACGTGCACCGCATCGCCGCCGCGTCCCTGCCGGCCCGAGGGAGGGCGCACAGGAAGGAGGGCGGCGTGCTGTGGCTCGCGCCGGTGCGGGACGAGGACGAGTGGCGCAGGAGGGGCGCGGCGGGCGCGGCCGTGTGGCGGGCTGCGGCAGCGCGCGCGCTCGACGAGGACGAGGAGCACGAGGAGCACGAGGAAGGCGAGGACGAGACGGACCTGGAGCACCCCTCGGACGACGAGGCGGTCCCGCCGCTCGTCGTTGTCGAGGCGGCGGCGCTGCCGCGCGGCGCGAGCGTCGAGTGGCAGGTGACGTACAGCGGCGGTGGGGTTCGGGTTGAGGACTGGGAGGGGGAGGGGAGCAGCGACGAAGAGGGAGAGGGCCGTGCGGGGGAGAGGGCGGCGGAGGAGAAGAGGAGGGAGGAAGATGGGCGGTGCGTGCGCATGGAGACTGGTGCGTCTCTCTTTCCTTCTGTCTTCCTCGACGCAGCCGCGACGTTGTGCAGCAGCAGCACGAGCTAACGCACCCTGCACCTCCTCGCGTGCAGTCTCGAACACGACCGCGCGCCCGGTTGCGTACCACCGCTCGGCCGCGACGCCGTCGCTCTCGAGCATGCTCTCGGCGCACGACGCTCGAGGGAGCGCCTTGGCCGTCCTCGCCTGCTCGCTCGGTGCGCGCACCCTTCCTCTTGCGCGCGCGCGCCCCTCGAACGACGAGCCCGACGCTGACTCGCCTCTCTCCCTCTTTCCTCTTTCGCACGCAGACGAGCACGACCCGCACCCGCTCCCCGGCATCGCACGGCACGGCCTCGCGCAAGTGCGCGCGTTCTACCGGCACGACCTCGGCTCGGCCGCCCAGGGTGCGTCCCTCTCTCTCTCTACGCTCTCTCTCTCTCCCTATCCTTCCTGCGCCACAGTAGCATAGCTGACTCGCGCCTTTTCACCGTCGCACGCAGCCCATGCCCTCGCGCAGCGCGTCCTCGGCCTCGGCGCCGCGCAGGACGAGCGCGCGCCTGCGCTCAGCCTCGTCCCTGCAGGGCGGCTCGCCGTGCTCGCGCAGGCAGGGGCGGTCGAGGAGGCCGAGGTTGTCTTTCTGCTCGTCGGCTCAGTCGAGTGAGCGAGGGGCTGCAGTGCGAGCTGTTCCTCTCCAAGGGTCGAGCTGGAAGCGCAGGGAGAGAGAGCTTGCTCGGTACGACGGAGAGCGAGAGCGAGAGCAAGCTGGGGCTTGGTCGGCTACTCAGTGGCTCGTCGGCGGTGCGATCAAGCCGTGTGCGGCTCGTCGAGCGAGGGCATGAAGCTCGAGCGGAGAGATCAGGGGAGGCGACGCCAGGCGCGGACGGGTCTGGGCCTTCGCGCCCGCGGCCGTCTCCCTCTCCTCCCTCCTCCTCACCCTCGCTCGCTCCCACCGCCCGAGCGAGCTCTTCAGCACGCTCACGAGCAGCTATGCACCGACACTAGGCTCTACAACCGCACACGGCCTCGCCCTACGCTGCTCCAGCTCCGCCCTCGACCCGCACCTTTTTCTCGCCTCGCCGACCTGCGACAGCTGCCCCGCCCAGCCCGGCGCGACGCCGACACGGTCCAGCTCAAGCGAGCACGTCGACTGCTCCAGCACGGCGCGGCGCAGGGCCCCGAGCAGGCGCTCCTCAAGCTCCACCAGCTCGACCTCGCCGCACCTCGTCGGCGCATCAACTCGGCCGCTCGACCTCAAGCCAGCTCACTCCGTACGTCTACTCTCTCCAGCTCCCCTCTCTGCACGCCCTGCGCCCCAGCACGCCCGAGTCGGGCTGCCCCATGATGACGCAATTATCTCACGGCCGATGCGCGGCGGGAGTAAGATCCCCGCCCGCAACTCTCCACGAGGACACACCATATAAACTACAACGGTATCTAAGGGCTCATCTGGCCACGGCCTGGGCGGCGCAGGGCGTGAGGAGGAGGAGGAGCAGCTCGAGCGACGACGAGGATGGACGCTGACTCTCTCTTGCGCTCGCGCTCTCGCAGCCCGCTCGCAGCTTCATCCGCCTCGCCTACAGCTACGCACCTCAACGACACTCCTCGAGCCAGCTGGTGAGCTCTCCCTCCTTCCTCGTCGCTCCCCCTCGCCCCTTCCGAGCCGCAACGACGACAACCACATCTCCTCATGTCTTCTTTCTCCGTCGGATCATCTACCCCTGTCGCAAGGGGCAGAATGTCGATACACCTAACAGGATACTGAGCCGCTTTTGGCGGCGCGCAACGAGCAGGACACGAGGAGCGAGCGACGGCCGCTGACCTTGCTCTCTCCCTCGTCTCGCAGATCCTCCTCGTTCGCAGAGACTTGCTCGCTGTTGTTCTTGTGATGGACATGTGTGTGTAGTGTACGAGGTGGAGATGCTCTTCGAGCTGCGACGAGTCGTGTTCGCCTTGTCCTTGAGCGGGTCCGAGTCGAGCGAGAGAAGAGGGACCGAGAGCTTGGCGTCGTGGCTCTCTCCGTTCGCGCCCGAGTGCGAGCCAGCTGTATCGAGAGAGTGAGCTGTACGGTGCCCAGAAGGACGCCCAGGGTGCGAGGTGGGCGGTGCAGGCGGTCGTTGAGCGTGGTCGAGCTCATCTCCCGCTCGACGCCTTGGGGCAGCTCTCTCGCTCTCCACACAAGCTCGCCAGCCCAGCGAGCGCACCCACTCGACAGCCATGGCACCCTACTCGGCCACGGCGCCCCTCACCGAGCTCGTCCTGTCCTCGACCGCCTCGTCGTCCCCCCTCCCGACCCTCTCGCTCCACAACCCGCTCACGGGCGCACTCGTCTACTCGTTCCGCGCACCGACCGCCAACACGGGCACCTTGACCGCTGGAGGAGCCGCCAAGCGCAAAGGCGCGGCCGACGAGCCCGAGCAGAGCTTGGAGGGCCGCAGGACGCTCGCCGTCGTCGAGGGCGCCAACGGCACCGGCGGCTTC
>Ga0308170_10002324_pt1 | contig 16475 bp, 9 predicted proteins | sample PhyBR2_2_FD_202136 | JGI IMG/M metagenome (GOLD analysis project Ga0308170, IMG submission 202136) | Phyllosphere microbial communities from UC Gill Tract Community Farm, Albany, California, United States - DLSLSB.R2 | ecosystem: Host-associated > Plants > Phyllosphere > Unclassified | place... | reverse complement strand
GACGGGCCGGATCGGCCAGCGTCAGGCCGATGTCGCCGTTGAAGACGCGGGTGCCATAGTCGTTGCGGGTCACCATCACCGGCCGCCCGACATACCACTCGCCCGCGCGGCGCAGCAGGCCCGCCGTCTGCAGGCTCGCTTCGATGGCCGTGTTCAGGCCGGAGACGCCCCACTCGCCCTCGCGCACCGCGCACAGGATGCGGAAGGCCTCGAAGCGCTGCAGGACCTGGCGTACCCACTCCTCGTGTTCACCAGCCGGACCGGCGCGCAGCAGTTCCAGGTAGGGCTGGTAGCCGGCCAGGGCCAGGCTCACGACCTGGTGCTGGTGCGCGCCCTCGATCCAGCGCAGCGCACCCTCGCCGCCGCCGCGCAGCACGGCTTCGGCAGCCGGCGCATCGCCCGCATTCACCGCCAGCGCCAGCTGCCCGATCGGGCCGCCGAAGCGGCGGCTGTGGCGCAGCATGACGGTTTGCTGGGCCAGCGGCCCGGCGCTGCCCAGGTAGTCCGGCGGCAGCTCCTCGCCGCTGGCCTGCAGCACGTAATCCGCTGTCTCGCGGCTGTAGCCGCCGGCCTGGGCGTCATGGCACAGGTCGCCCAGTACGGCGCCCGCCTCGACCGAGGCCAGTTGGTCCTTGTCGCCCAGCAGGATCAGGGTCGCGCCGGGCGGCAAGGCATCGAGCAGGCTGGCCATCATCTCCAGGTGCACCATCGAAGCTTCGTCGACGATCAGGACGTCCACATCCAGCGGATTGCCGGCATGGTGGGCAAAGGCGCGGGTGTCGGGACGCGCGCCAAGTAAACTATGCAGGGTGCGCGCCGCGCCCATGCGGCTGGTGAGTTCGCGCAGCGGCAGCGCTTCGCCGACGCGCTCGGCGAGATCGGTCAGCGCCTTGTCGATCGACTGCTTCAGGCGCGCGGCGGCCTTGCCGGTGGGCGCGGCCAGGGCGATGCGCTGCTGGGCGGCGTCGGGGGCAACGGCAAACAGCAGCGCCAGCAGGCGCGCCACCGTATAGGTCTTGCCGGTGCCCGGGCCGCCGGTGATGATTGCGACCGACCCGCGCAGCGCCACGGCGCAGGCGAGCTTTTGCCAGTCCGGCTTTTGCTCGGCGCGCTGCGAGGCGAACAGCAGGTCGAGCCAGGTACGCACCCCGTGCGATTCGACCGGGCGGCCCGCCGCGGCACGGGCGCGGATGCTGTCGGCCACCAGGGTCTCGTCGCGCCAGTAGCGGCGCAGGTACAGGCGTTCGCCGTCAAACACGAGCGGCGCGCCGTAATCGAATTCCTCGACCTGCCATACCTGTTCGCAGGCGGCCAGTTGCGCGGCCCAGGCCTTTGCGTTCTTCGGCAGCGGCGCCACCGTGCCGGCCAGCCCCTGCCACTGCTCCTTCGTCCAGCCGAGCAGGCCCGCCGGATCGTGCGCCAGGTCGGCCAGCTGCAGGCAGCTGTGGCCGCGCCCTTCGAGTTCGGACAGCACCAATGCCGCCAGCAGCACCGGCGGCGCGACCGGGTTTGCCACCGACTCCAGCGAATCGATGAAACGGGCAAAGGCGACCGACAGCCGGCGCAGTTCGCCGGCCTCCTGCAGGCGCGCCGCTTCCTCCCACAGGGCTGCGGGTGAAACGACGGCGTGGTCCTCATGCTTCATGCCTCAGCCCCTCCCGAGCAGTTGGTCCAGGCCGTCGAGCAGTTCGACGTCCGGTTCGAGCAGGCAGCAGCCGTGCGTCGCGCTGTTGGCAATCCCGCGCAGGAACAGGAATACGGCCCCGCCCAGCTGCTGCGCCGGGTCGTAGTTGTCGCCGAGCCGGCTTTTCAATAAACGGTGCAGCGCCAACATGTAGATCGCGCCCTGGATGTCGTAGCGGTGTCCGGCCATGCCCTCTTCCATCGCGCGCTTCGTGTAGGCGGCATCGTTGGGGCCGAGCGCATTCGACTTGTAGTCGAGCACCCAGTATTTGCCTTCGTGTTCGAACACGAGGTCCGCGAAGCCCTTGAGCATGCCATGCAATTCCCGCTCGGGGAGAAGCGGGCGCGCCGCCTTGCCCAGCAGGCGGCGCCGGCACAGGCGATCGAGTTCGCCCAGGTCGAGGCCCTCGCTCGGGAACCAGAATTCCATCTCCGGCACCGTCTCGGTGATCTCGCTCAAGCTGGCGCCGATCGGCGGCAGGCGTGTGGCGACAATCGTGCGCAGCCAGGCAATGGCGTCGTCGAGGCGGTGGCCCCAGCCGGCGCGCTCGACGCGCTGCGCCAGGCGCGTATCAAAATTCGGGTCATCGATGCTGTCGAAGCCTTCCTTCCCGATCCATTCGAGCTGCTCGTGCAGGAAGTTGCCCGGCACCGAGCCACGCGGGAAGCGGTGCCAGGGCGCGTCCTCAACCCGCGGCGCCGGCGCCGCTTCCTCATCCTCGAGCAGCGTCTCCTCGGCCGCGCGCATCGGCGGCGCCGTCGTGTGGCGCGTGATCGAGGTGAAGGAACCGATAGCCCAGTTGCGCTCGAAGTCGGCCTCGAAAGGCGCGGCCTCCATCAGCGCCGGCCGCTACTCGACGCGGTCGAGCAGCGTGCAGCCGTCGAGCGGATCGAGGGTGTGCAGTTCGATCCCGGCGCAGTCGCCGCGCAGGCGCGCCAGGTGCTCGCGCACGGCGCCCGTCGGCACCGGCTCGCCGCCGCTGAGCAGGTAGCCCAGCGCCGACTCGTGCAGCATGTTTTCGCCCTTCTTGCGGCTCGCCACCGCCGCCACGCCCAGCCACAGGAAGTGGCGCGCGCGGGTCAACGCGACGTACAGCAGGCGCAGGTCTTCTTCCAGGCGCGCCCGGTCCACCGCCTCCAGCGCTTCGTCCGACAGCGCCAGGTCGATACGCCGCCCGCCGTCTTCATGCACGTACTCGAAGAAGCTGCGCCGGCGTTTATCCGTCTTGCGCGCGCTGGCCGCGAACGGCAGGTAGACCAGCGGGTATTCCAGGCCCTTCGACTTGTGGACCGTGATGACTTTCACCAGTTCGGCGTCGCTTTCCAGGCGCAGCACGCGCTCGTCGCCGCCCTCGCCGAGTCCCTCGATCTGCTCGGCGAACCAGCGGATCAGCGCCTGCTCGCCATCGAGCTGGGTACTGGCTTCCTGCAGCAGTTCGGCCAGGTGCAGCAGGTTGGTGAGCCTGCGCTCGCCGCCGGGTTCGCGCAGCAGGCGCGCCGGCAGGCCCAGCTCGTGGATGAAGCGGCGCAGCATCGCCAGCACGCCCTGGCGCTGCCAGGTCGCGTGCAGGGCTTTGAGCTGCTCGACCCGCTCTTCCCACACCGTCTCGTCGCCCGAGAGCCGCGCCAGTTCCGACAAGGGCAAATCGGCCGTGCGCGTGGCCAGCGCCGCCCGTGCCAGCGTGCCGTCGAGCGGGCTGGCGACCGCGTACAGCCAGCGCAGCACGTCCGCCGCCTCCTCGCTTTCGACCACCGAATCCTTGTCGGACAGGTAGACGCTGGCGACTTTTCGCCGCATCAGCGCCTGGCGGATCGCCGCCGCCTCTTTCCGGTCGCGCACCAGCACGGCGATATCGGCCGGCTGCAGGCGCACGAAGCGCGCGCCCAGGTCTTCCGGATCGGGCTCGGCGAAACCGACCTGCGGGTCGTTCAGCAGGGTGACGATGTGCTCGGCGCAGTGCTGGGCGAAGAAGGCGCGGTGCTCCTCGGCCTTCATCTCTTCCAGTTCGGTGGTGCACAGCGCCAGCGCCTGGTAGGGCCCGTCGACGCCGACCAGCTGCGCCCCGCGCCCCGCCGCCCGCACCGATTCGAAAGGCAGCGGATTGACGTTCCCGCGCCGGAAGCGAAAGGCGCCGGCCGCGTGGCCGGGATTCACCTTGTCGCCTTCGGCATGCCGGAACAGCTGGTTCACCGCCTCGACCAGGGCCACCGTGGAGCGGTAATTCGTGCCGAGCTGGTAATGCCTGCCTTCGGTGGCTTCGCGCGCGGACAAATAGCTGTGGATGTCGGCGCCGCGGAAACCGTAGATCGACTGCTTCGGGTCGCCGATCAGGAACAGGCCCTGTTCGGGATCGTTCGCATCGACCCGGTACAGCAGGTTGAAGATGCGGTACTGGTCGGGCGAGGTGTCCTGGAATTCGTCGATCAGCGCGACCGGGAACTGGGTCACGATGCGCTGGCGCAGCGCCTCGCCGTTCGCGCCTTCGAGCGCTTCCTTCAAACGCACCAGCATGTCGGCAAAGCCGAACTGGCGGTTGCGCGCTTTGAGTTCCGCCATGCGGCGCGCGATGTGGCCGGCCGCGTGGCGCAGCAGGGCGTGCCCGAGCGGCTCGATGGCGTCCAGCGCCGCGCGCAGCTCTTGCGTGCAGTTGAAGCAGTCCGGCACGACGGCGTGGAAACCCGTGCCGAAGGCGTCCTCGAGGCCGTGCGGCGTCAGGCGCTTCCACGCGGTCTCGTTCATGCCCGGCTCGACCAGCGCAGCGTCCCTGGCCCAGGCGCGCAGCGCCTCGAACCATGCGGGCACCGACGCGGCGCGCATCTTGTTGCCGTTGAAGGCTTTCGGATTGCGTTCGCGCTGCTGCGCGATCCAGCGTTCCATCTCGTCGGCGCGCTCATGCCAGCCTTGTTTCAGGCGCGCGAGCTCGGCCTGCTGGCTGCGCTGCACGCGCGCCACCAGGCTCACCAAAGGCTCGGGGTCGGGCATGCCCAGCGTGGCCGTGCGCCCGACCAGGTCGCGCACCGCCGCCTTCATCGCCTCGACATCGCGCCAGCAACCCAGCACGGCGCCGAGGCGGGCGCTGTCCAGCGGATAGACGTGCTGGCGCCAGTAATCGTGGGCCGCGTCTTCGAACAGCGGACGCTCGTCGCTGACCAGTTCCTCGTCGAACAGGCTGCCGCTGTCGAAGGCGTGTTCGCGCAGCATGCGCTGGCACCAGGCGTCGATGGTGAAGATCGCTGCCTCGTCCATCGTCTCTGCAGCCAGCACCAGGCGGTGCGCGGCGACCTGGCGCTCGCTGCCGCTGGCATAGCTGCTGGCCAGCTGCTCCAGGTAGGGATCGGATTCCTTCGCCTCGCCGCGGAAGTAGGCCGCGGCCCCGACCAGGCGCTCGCGCACGCGGTTGGCCAGCTCGCGCGTGGCCGCGCGGGTGAAGGTCATCACCAGGATCTGCGAGGGCAGCAAGGGCCGGACAAAAGCGTCCGGCCCGCCGTGGCCGAGCACCAGGCGCAGGTAGAGCGCGGCGATGGTCCAGGTCTTGCCGGTGCCGGCGCTGGCCTCGATCAGGCGCGAGCCATGCAGCGGGAACGTGAGGGCGTCGAGGAGCTGGCTCATTCCACGCCCTCCCCGTGCGGCTTGACCTGGATATGGTTGGCGAGCCAGCCAGCCAGGCCGCCATACAGCGCTTCGGCCAAATCCGGCCAGCCGCCGGCGGCGACCAGCAGCGAAAACTCGGGCCACAGGCGCGCCAGGCAGGGTTCCTCGACTTCGCCCGAGAGCTCGTAGCCGCCGTCGTAGACCTTGCGTGCATCGCCCTTGGCCAGGTGCGCCAGCGCCGTCTTGCAGGCAACCGGCAGCGGCGCGTTCAGGTTGTGCCGCCACAGCCCGGCGATCTCGCCCAGCATCGCCCGTGCGGTCTCGGGCTCGAGCGGCGCCATCGTCACCACCGCATCGCGCGCGACCAGGTAGCCGGTTACGCCGGCGCCCGCGGCGCTGGCCGCGAGCTGGCGCAGCCAGGGATCGATCAGTTTTTCGCCGCGCGGCGCGCCCGATTTATCCAGCACTTTCGAGGAAATCTGCATCAGCCAGGCCGTGTGTTCGCCATCGGTGCGCAGGCGGTCGATCCAGTCTTCGAGCAGCACGCCGTCGAGATTGAAGCTGATCGCCAGCTTGGGCGCGGGCTGCGGAAAGCGCCGGCCCAGTTCCAGCCAGGCGCGCCGCACCGGCACCAGGCCCTCGACCAGCTGCTGCTGCCACTGGCGCCCCACCAGGCCGATCGGTAGCACGCCTTCGCGTGCGAGGCGCTCGGCGCGTGCGTCCAGCATTTGCCGCACTTCGTCGAGTTCTTCGGACTTGCCGGCGTCGTCGAGCAGGCTGTCTTCGAGGAAGTAGCGGTCGAGCGCATCGAGCGAGAACGGTTCCTCGTCCTCGCCGATGACTTCGGCCGCATTGAACACGACGCCCAGGCGGCGGCGGAAGAAATAGCGTGCCGGCTGCTTCAGGAAGCTCGCTAGTTCGGACAGCTTCAGGCGGAAATCCGGTTCCAGTTCGTAGGGCGGCAAGTCGTCCAGCGAATTGCTGCCCTCGAGACCGTGCGCGGCCCGCCATTCGCGCGCATAGGTCAGCAAACCGCCTTCTTCGAAATAGCGGCGGCTGAAGGGCTGCAGCGCGTGTTCGACCGTGAGCTTACCCACGTCGAGGTCCCAGCCGGCATGCAGGTAGTCGCGCAGCTGGGCCACCAGCACGGAGGCCGGCTGCTCGCTGTTGTCGCGCACGTTGCGCCCCACCCAACTGATGTACAGCCTGTCGCGTGCGGCCAACAAGGCCTCCAGCATCAGGTAGCGGTCGTCGTCGCGGCGCGAGCGGTCGCCGGGGCGGCTCATGCCGGGCATGGCCAGCAAATCGAAATCGTTTTGCGGCGTGCGGCGCGGGAAATCGCCGTCGTTCATGCCGAGCAGGCAGACGGCGCGGAAAGGCACCGCCCGCATCGGCATCAGGGTGCAGAAGGTGACGCCGCCCGAGACGAACTGGTGGTTCAGTGTCGGCTGGTCGATCTGGCCGAGCCAGGCTTCGCGCAAGACGGCGAGCGGCACCGCTTCCTCGAAGCCACCGGCTTCCGTCATCTCCATCCAGCAGTTGAGCGCTTCGCCCAATTGCGCCAGGGTGATGCGGTCGCCCTCCTCGCGTCCGTCGAAGAAAGCGGCCAGCAGCGCACGCGCCTGCACGCCCCACTCGGCCGGGGTGCGCGACGCGGCCAGGCGCGCGCGCCATTCGAGCAGGCAGTCGACGAACTGGGCCAGCGAGCCGGCCAGGGCCGCATCGAGCCCGCCCACTTCGGCATAGGGTTCGATGTCGCCGAAGCGCGCGCCGGCGCCGCTGGCATAGCCCAGCAGCATGCGCCGCACGCCGAAGATCCAGGCATTCTGTTCGCCGGCCGCGCCCAGGCCCAGGCCCGCGCGGTGTTCGCCATCGAGGCCCCAGCGCACGCCGGCGCCGTCGATCCAGGCGCCCAGCGTGTGCAGGTCGTCCTCGTGGATGCCGAAACGGGTCGCCACGGCCGGCACGTCGAGCAGGTCGCGGATTTCGCTCTGGCGGGAGCGCTGCTGCGGCAGGCGCAAGAGCCATTCGAGGGCGACCAGCAAGGGATTGACGCTGCGGTCGCGCGTGTCGCCGATTTCGAAGGGGATGTGGCGCGGGTCGCTGCGCTTGTGCTGGTCGAACACGGCGTGGATCGCGGCCGAGAAGGTGTCGATGTCCGGCACCATGACGACGATGTCGCGCGGGCGCAGGCTCGGGTCCTGCTCGAACCAGGACAGCAGCTGGTCGTGCAGCACCTCGACCTCGCGCTGGGTGCTGTGCGCGACATGGAATTCGATCGAGCGGTCATCGAAGGGCGGCGGCTCGTGCGGGTGTTCGGACAGCGGGCGCAGGTCGCGCACGGCAGCCTGCACCTGTTGCAGCAGGGTTTCGCCGTCGCCCTCGGAGAACAGGTCGACCCGCAGTTTGGCAATGCCTTCGGTCTCGGGCCGGCCGGCCTCGTTGTCGAATTCGTCGAGCATGCGCACGAAGTCGCGCCCCTGGCGGCCCCAGCTCGCCAGCAGCGGATGGCTGTGCGCATGCAGTTCCTCGATCGGCAGCGTTGCCAGGTCGACGCCGTGGCGCGCCGGCTGGCGCTTGTGCGCCGCCTTTAACAGTTCGCGCCCTTCGATGATGTCGCCCCAGTAGAACTGGCAGGGGTTCGGCACGGCCAGCAGCACCTGCGTGTGGCGCGCGAGCGCGGCGATCGCCTGCAGCGTCTGGTACGGCAGGGCCGACATCCCGAACAGCACCACGCGGCGCGGGAGGCGCCCGCTCGGCGGCTCGCCGGACAGGATCTTTGCCACGAACACTTCGTGGATCGCGGCGCGTCCGGTACCGCGCTGCATCGGCGGCACGCTCTCGTGCACCGCGCGCCACAGCCGCGCCTGCCAGCATTGGTCCGGGCCCAACGGCAGCGGCTCGCCGCCCGCGCGGCGCAGCTGGTCGCGGCCGATTTCCCAGTCGGTCAGCCAGTCGGCGCGGTACACCTGGTACTGGTCGTACAGGTCGGCCAGGCGTTCGGCCAGCTGCAGCCGGCGCTCGGGGCAGCCGTCGCCCAGGAAGTGCGTCAGCGGCGCAAAGACCGGCTCCTTCAACAGCGTCGGCAGCAGGCGCATCAGGCGCCAGGTGAGCGGGTCGCGGTCGAAGGGCGAGCGGTTCGGCACCCGTTCGCGCCCCAGCATGGCGCGGTAGGCTTCCCACAGGAAGCGCGCCGGCAGGGCCACGCGCGTCGCCGCGCACACCCCGAGCTCCTCGGCCAGCGCGATTTTCAGCCATTCGGCGAAGCCGTTCGACTGCACCAGGATGGTCTCCTGCTCCAGCGGCCCGAGCGGGTGCCCGCGCAGCCAGTCGAAGACGGCTTCGCGCAGCATTTCCATCTGGTTGCCGTGCAAAATCAGCAGGCCGGGAGTGATCGTGGTGGACATCTGGGGGTGGGGTCGATTGGGCAGCTCAGGCGCAACAGGATACTCTTTTTGGCGCTGCGGCGAAAGGCGCAGCGCGGCTCAATGCCCATCCGTGGCGCGGGCGCCAAGGTCTGCGGCGACCTGACGTTCGAGGCGCGCAAAGATGCTGCGCAGACGTGCCCCGAGCGCTCTTGCCTGCCCGGCGGCCCCATGCTCGGGCTGGCGCTCGAGCTCGGCGCAGAGGTCGGCGAAGCCGAGCGCGCCCACGGCCCGCGCCGAGGATTTCAGCCGGTGGGCCACGGCGCCGGCGCGCGCCAGGTCGTTCGAGACCAGCGCGATGTCGATCTCGGCCAGGCCTTCGCGCGCGCTGTCGAGGAACATGAAGGCGAACTTGCGCATTTTGCCGGGGTCGCTGCCGAAGGTCGACGCCAGCACAACCGTGTCGAGCGGCGACGACCCGGCCGGCCTGGCGGCGGCAGGCGCGGCGACGGAGGCGGCCTGCGCCACCGATCCCGGCGCGGCAACTGGTGCCGCCTCGGCCCCGCCCGCGCCCTGGCGCCCGGCACGCCTGTTCGAAATCGCCCGCGCAATCGTCGCCGCCAGCTGCTCCGGCGCCACCGGCTTGGTCAGGAATTCGTTCATGCCGGCCGCCATGCAGCGCGCCTGGTCCTCGACCCCGGCGTTCGCTGTCACCGCGATCACCACCGTGTCGCGCAGCGCGGGGTCGGCGCGGATGCGGCGCGTCGCCTCGAAACCGTCCATGACCGGCATCTGCACGTCCATCAGCACGCAATCGACATGCCGGCTCCGCATCAGCGCCAGCGCCTCGCTGCCGTTGGCGGCGACGGCGACCGTCGCGCCGGCGTTTTCCAGCAGTTCGCGCCCGACCTGCTGGCTGAATACATTGTCCTCGACCAGCAGCACGGCGATGCCGTCGAGCCGCTGGGCCGGCGCGGGCGGCAGCGCCGCCGCCTTGCGCAGCGGACGCGCCTCCTGCACGCCGCCCTGCCCGAGGCGCGCCGTGAACCAGAAGGTGCTGCCGCGTCCCGGTTCGCTCTCGACCCCGGCTTCGCCGCCCATCAGCTCGGCCAGTTGCTTGCTGATCACGAGGCCCAGGCCCGTGCCGCCATAGCGCCGCGTGGTCGAGGGGTCGGCCTGGTGGAAGGGGGTAAACAGCTGCGCCACCTCGGCCGGGTCGATGCCGATGCCGTGGTCTTCGACTTCGAAGCGCACCAGCGTCTCGTGGCCGAAGGCGCGCAGCGCCCGCGCGCGCACCTTGACGCTGCCGCGCTCGGAAAACTTCACGGCATTGCCGACGAAATTGAGCAGCACCTGTTCCAGGCGCAGCGGATCGCCGCGCAGCGGGCGCGCCAGTTCGGGAGCGATGTCGAATTCGAAATGCAGGCCGCGGGCGGCGGCGGTCTCGCCGAGCTGGGTTTCGAGGTTACGCATCAGGGCGTCGAGCCTGAAGTCGACGACTTCCAGCTCCAGCCGCCCTGCTTCGATTTTCGAAAAGTCGAGGATGTGGTTGATGATCCCCAGCAGGTGCTGCCCCGAGTGCCCGATCTTTTCCAGGTAGTCGCGCAGCTTCGGCTCGGCGGCGGCTTTCAGCGCCAGGTGGGTCATGCCGATGATCGAATTCATCGGGGTGCGGATCTCGTGGCTCATGTTCGACAGGAAGTCGCTTTTCGCCTGGTTGGCGGCATCGGCGGCGGCTTTCAGCTGGTGCAGTTCGGTGACGTCGGTGGCCACGCACAGTACGCTGCCGACATCGCCATCGAGGCGCACCGGCACCTTCACTTCCCACAGCTGGCGCGGCCCGCCGTCGAGATCGACCTCGACCTGGCTGGCGCGGCGCTTGCCGTCGAACACGGTGCGCTCGCGCTCCCAGGCGGCGTCGGCCAGGTCGGCCGGCATCACTTCGCGATCCGTACGGCCGACGATGCGTTCGGCGCCCTGGCCGAGGGCCAGCGCCATCTTGGCGTTCACGTAACGGAAGCGCCGGTCGCGGTCCTTCATGAAGACGAAGGCGTCGAGGTTGTCGAGCACCGTGTCGAGCAGCGTGCGCTGTTCGATCGCGGAGCGGCGCGACCAGTACAGCGACAGGAACAGGCTGTACACCAGCAAGGTGGCGGCGAAGCCGGTCGCCAAGGCGATGAGCGGCAGGTTATGGTCGAGCGGCAGGTAGAGCGCGCTCTTGGGCGCGCTGAAATGCGCCTTCCACAGGCGGCCGCCAAACTCGACCGGCAGGACGGTGATGAAGCTGCCCGCATCGTCCCCGGGCCGGGCACGTACGTCGCCGTCGCCGTACAGCAGGCGGTCGCCGGGAGCGACGGCCAGCGGATGGCTGGCCTTGCCGGGCGTGGCTGCGAACAAGGCCAGCGACACGGGATCGCCGGTGCTTCCGCCCAGCGCCCGCTCGACCAGCGCCGGCACCGAGAACGCGATGCCGACCCCGCCGACATAGGCGGCGCGGCGTTCGGCCACCGTGGCGGGCGTCCGGCCGCCGCGGTAGACGGGGGCGCGCATGTTCAGGGCGAGGTGCGGTGTCGGGCGCGGCACCTGCACCGGGCTGCCCGAGGCGCTGATGCCGCCGCTGTCGCGGGCACGATCCATTGCTTCGGCCACCGCCGGCGTGGCGCCGATGTCGACCCCGAAGCGCTCGGCCATCATGCCCGGGGGCTCGATATAGGTCAGCACCGTGTAGTTGGCACGGCGTCGGGCCGGGCGGATCGTGAAGCCGGGATAGCCTTCCGGATCGAGGCTGCGGTCGGCGCGGACCTGCGCTTCGAAGGCCGGGCGCTCGGCATCGCTCACGGCCCGGGCCCAGGAGACGGCGTCGATCGCGGGGTAGTTGGCGGCCAGGCCGAGCGCCTGCACGTAACGGTGGAATTGCAGGCGCGTCACCGGGCCGTCGCCGGCGGCGAACAGCGAGACCAGCGCGCGGGTGACGTCGGTGTACGACTTGATGGCGCCGGAGAGGCGTTCCTGGGTGGCGTGGGCCCGGTTCTCGAAGCGGCGCAGCGCTTCTTCCTCGACCGCGCGCGAGGCCGCCATGTGCAGCATCGCCCCGACCAGCAAGGCCAGCCACAGGCCGGCGCCCCACAGCACGACACGCGTCGTGCCGCGTGCGCCGGCGGCCGCGCCGATGCTGCGGGTGATCGAGAGGGCCATCGTCCTGGTTGCTTCCTCGAGAGATGAAAGATTGTTGATAATATACGCTATCGGGCGGCCCTCGGGCGCCGCAAAACAGAGAGAGCACATGCAGAAAGCGGCAGCAAACGACTTCCCCGGACCGGCGGCGCCCGGCGCCGCAAACGCGCCTGCGCAAGGCGGCGATCCGTTCGAATGGCTCGAGGACGTCGGCGGCGACGCGCCACTGGCCTGGGTGCGCGCGCATAACGCGCTCTCCGAACAGGCGCTCGGCGGCGCGGCGCACGAGGCCTTGCGCGCGCAGCTGCAGGCGATGTTCGACGCGAAGGAACGCATCCCTTATGTACGCCAGCACGGCGCACACCTGTACAACTTCTGGCGCGACGCGGTCCACGAGCGCGGCATCTGGCGCCGCACGACGCTGCCCGAATACCGCAAAGCCCACCCGCATTGGGACACCGTGATCGACCTCGATGCGCTGGCGCGCGACGAACACGAAAACTGGGTCTGGGGCGGCGTCACCTGCCTCGAGCCGCAGGGCAAGCGCTGCCTGGTCGCGCTCTCGCGCGGCGGCGGCGACGCCGAAGTGGTGCGCGAATTCGACCTCGATGCGTGCGCCTTCGTGGAAGACGGCTTTACCCTGCCCGAAGCGAAGGGCAGCGTGCACTGGATCGACCAGGACACGCTGTTCGTCGCCACCGATTTCGGGCCCGGCTCGATGACCGCCTCCGGCTATCCGCGCATCGTCAAGGAATGGCGGCGCGGCACGCCCTTGTCGAGCGCGCGCCTCGTCTTCGAGGCGGAGGCGAACGACCTGTCGGCCTCCGCCCGCAAGGACATGACGCCGGGTTTCGAACGCGAATTCGTCACGCGCCAGGTCGGCTTCTACAGCAGCGAACTGTTCCTGCGCGAGGGCGGGCGCCTCGTGAAAATCGACAAGCCCGGGGACGCGACTGCCTATGCGGTGCGCGACCAGCTGCTGATCGAACTGCGTTCGGACTGGGACGTCGCCGGGCGCACATGGCCGCAGGGCGCCCTGCTCGCCATCGATTTCGAACGTTTCATGGACGGCGAGCGCGATTTCGAGGCCTTGTTTACGCCGACCGCCACCAGCTCGCTCGACGGCGTTGCCGCCACGCGCAGCGCCCTGCTGCTCACGGTCCTCGACAAGGTCAAGAACCGTCTCGTCGAACTGCGCCGCGCGGACGGCAGCTGGCTGCGGCGCGAGGTCGCCACGCCCGGCATCGGCACGCTGGGCGTGAGCGCGCTGGACGAGATCGCGTCCGACGACTACTTCCTCACGGTGACCGGTTTCCTGACGCCGACCACCCTGCACCTGGGCCGCGCCGGCAGCGACACGCGCGAGCGCCTGAAAGCGATGCCGGCCTGGTTCGACCCGGAACCGTACACGGTGTCCCAGTTCGAGGCGCCGTCGAAGGACGGCACAATGGTCCCGTATTTCGTCGTCATGGCGCGCCATGCGCGCTTCGACGGCGGCAACCCGACCGTCCTGTATGGCTATGGCGGCTTCGAGGTCTCCTTGACGCCGGCGTACAGCGGCATGATCGGCGCCGGCTGGCTGGAACAGGGCGGCGTCTACGTGCTGGCGAACATCCGCGGCGGCGGCGAATTCGGTCCACGCTGGCACCAGGCGGCGCTGAAGGAACATCGCCAGAACGCCTTCGACGATTTCCTGGCGGTGGCGCAGGACCTCATCGAACGCAAGATCAGCAGCCCGCGCCACCTCGGCATCATGGGCGGCAGCAACGGCGGCCTGCTGGTCGGCGCCGCCCTCACCCAGCGCCCCGAACTGTTCAAGGCCGTGGTCTGCCAGGTGCCGCTGCTGGACATGCGGCGCTACCACAAGCTGCTCGCAGGCGCGTCCTGGATGGGAGAGTACGGCGACCCGGACGATCCGCAGCAGTGGGCATTCATCAAACAATACTCGCCCTACCAGAACGTCGTCGCGGACAAGCGGTATCCACGCGTGCTCTTTACAACGTCCACCCGCGACGACCGCGTCCATCCGGGCCATGCGCGCAAGATGGCGGCGCTGATGGAAAGCCAGGGGCACGAGGTGCTGTACTGGGAAAACCTGGAAGGCGGCCATGCGGGGGCCGCCAACAACACGCAGCAGGCGCGCATGTGGGCGCTGACCTATTCTTTCCTGCGCAAGGAATTGACATGAAGGCAGGCACCGGGATTGCCGCACAACTATATAAGGGCGAGGCGCGCGTGCGGCCGCTGGGCGCGCACGAGTGGCAGCTGTATCGCACGCTGCGCCTGCGTTCGCTGGCCGACGCGCCCGAGGCCTTCTGCAGCACGCTGGCCGACGAGGAAGCGCGCACGGACAAGGACTGGGCCTGGCGTGTGCACCTGGGCGCCAGCTCCGGGCGCGACCGGCCGCTGGTGGCGGAACTCGATGGCATTCCCGTGGGGCTGGCCTGGGCCAAGGCCGATGCGGACGATGCGTCGGTCGTCAACCTGTTCCAGGTCTGGGTCGCACCCGAGGCGCGCGGACGCGGCGTCGCCGTTGCGCTGCTCGATGCGGCGCTCGGCTGGGCAGGTTCGCGCGGTGCGCGTGCGATGCAGTTGGGCGTCGTGTGCGGGAACGAAGCGGCCCGGCGCCTGTACGAACGCGCCGGGTTCCGCGCGCTCGGCGAACCGGAGCCGCAGCGCCCAGGATCAAGTCAACTGGAGCAGCGGATGCGGCTCGATTTAATCGGTTCGTCCGGTGGGCCGGGCCGCGATCGGATTCATGCCCACGCGGTAACACCCGCCGAGCGATGATGGCCTGTCCGGCACGCCATCTCAATGATCATTGGAATTGGCGTGCCGGTTGCATTGCGATAGGCAGAGGTCCGACCGCGTGGGCACGAGTGCCCACGCTACGAACCCTTACTGCGGCAAGCCATGCCCCCGCTGCTTGCCCGCCCCATACCGCACGACAGCCGGATAGCTCGCATCGATATCGACATACAGCGCCACCGCCGTCTCGACCCCGATCACCAGCGGCTCGCCGAGGCGCTCGGTCACGATGCCGGCGCGGCGCAGCAGGCGTTCGATCGCGGTCGTGGTCACGGTCACGTATTTCGCGATGCCGTGCTCGTAACCGTAGCGGGTGATCGCCGCGAACGACTCCATCGTGATCGCAGAGAAACCGAACTCGCCGCTGCCGTCTGTCTCGATGGCAAAGCGCGACAGCTCCCAGATGTGTTCGTCGCAAGGAGCGGGCTGTCCATGCAGCAGTTGCGGGAACGAATCTTTCAACATATAGGGGCCGTCGGTCGGCAACAAACGCCAGCAGCCGCGCAGGATGCCCTCGCCCGGCTCGCGCATCATCATGTAGTGCGGTTCGAGCGCATCGTAGCCGTCGATTTCCATCCCCGACAACACCGGCACTTCCCAGCCAAGGCGGCCCTGGAACACTTTTGCGCGGAGTGTATGCATCTCGCGGAGATCGCGGAATTGGAATTCGCTCCGTGCTGCGATATTGATTTGCAGTGCCATGTCGTTCTCCCTGTGTGTTGATGAAAAAACCTATGCGACAGGCATGAAGCGTCATGCAAAGCGGGCAGGAGCGGTACTAGCAAGTTTGCTAGGTGGCTAGGAAGTGACACGGTGGAATACTAAGTTTTTCACTCGTTCAACAAGGAGACTGGCCATGCCAAACGACTTCATCAGCGAATCCATGCTCGTCCGTCCGGGCGTGCATCCCGTTATGCATATGCCTGTGCGGGCGCCGCATGCGGACCTGCGTCAGTTCCGCATCAGCAAGCGTGAAAGCCAGGAGAAATTCTGGGGCCGGTTCGGCGTGACCCAGTCGAGCGGCAGCCGCTTCGAGACGGGACTCGCCATCCCTGCGCCGGTGGCGATCCTGTTGAAGCTCTACGTCAACGGCAAGCTCAACGATGGCGATCTTCAGGGGTAATCAGTCCCAATGCGATTGCCTTGACCACCGCCTGCTGACGTGTATTGACGTTGAATTTCTGGCGCACGTTGGCCAGGTGGAAGTTGACGGTGGCCTCGGAACAGCGGGTGATCATCGAGATCTCCCATGAGGATTTGCCCGCCATGACCCAGTTGAGCACCTCGAGCTCACGCCGGGTCAGGCGCGGCACCGCTTCGCCCCCCGCCGGGTGGGCAAACGGGAGTGAGGCGGCGAAGGAATAGTCGCGGATCAGCGTGAGATCGGCCATGCTGCGGCGGATGTCGCGCATAAATTTTTCTCCTGGCGCGGTGTCCGACGCCAGGCTCAGCAGGCCGACCTCGCCGTTCGGACCATGGATCGGCAGCGTCACGCCGGTGCGCATGCCATAGGCACTGGCTTCTTCATACAGGATACGCCCGCCCGCGCTGGCGAAGGCGTCAGGTTCCCAGATGATCGGCAGCGTACTGATCAGGCAATGGCCGACGGTCGGGTCGACATAGGCGAAGCGCTCGGCATCGTAGCGTTCGCGCCACGCAGGATCGTAATTGCTCTGCACGAAGGCATTCTCGTACTGCTGGTGGCGCGAGTGCACCACGGCATACATCACGTGTTCGAAGCCGACCGAGTTGGCCAGGTCGAACATCGCCCGGCGCCAGGACTCGGCGTCTTTCGATTCCAGCAGCTGCACCAGCTGTGCAGTTTCAATCATAGCGCTCGCTCGCCTGGTCTG
>Ga0308170_10002323_pt1 | contig 16480 bp, 19 predicted proteins | sample PhyBR2_2_FD_202136 | JGI IMG/M metagenome (GOLD analysis project Ga0308170, IMG submission 202136) | Phyllosphere microbial communities from UC Gill Tract Community Farm, Albany, California, United States - DLSLSB.R2 | ecosystem: Host-associated > Plants > Phyllosphere > Unclassified | place... | reverse complement strand
CGGCACGGGAGAAGTGGAGGTCGGTGGCGATGTGGGGGAGCGCGACGTTAACTACCGTCGCATCGAGGACAAGCATGAGTTGGGCAAGCATGACCAGCCAGAGGCCGATGCTGCCAACCCGGGATTCCGACGGCGCGATGCCTGCAGGCGCGCCCGTGGCGGTGGTGGAGGTCATTGGAATGGTGTCCTGTTCTAGCCGATGGGCTGACGTACACTAAGAGGAGAGATACTCCGCTTAGAACTATACGGAGACACTCTCCGTTTGGCAATAGTGGCTTGAGAGGTGTGTTTCTGTGCGTGCTGACGCTCAACGTAACCGCGACCGGATCGTGGAGGTTGCGCGCGAGCTTTTTCGCGCGAGAGGCTTCGACGCCGTATCCATGGACGAGGTCGCCAAGGGTGCCGGAGTAGGCCCTGGCACGCTCTACCGGCACTTCCCGACCAAAGAGTCCTTGTACGATGCAATCATCGATGCCTGGTCAGAGAAGGTTAACGGCGCAGTTGACCGGGCCCTTGCCCTCGAAGCCCCGGCGCGGGTTCGGCTATTGGCGTGGCTGTCGGACTACACGGCGATGCTGACCGAACACAAGGGGGCCGCAGCTCGGATCACTGCAGCGCTCGGCGACCCTGGATCCCCGTTCGCAGCGAAGTGCCAGACGTACCTCGGCGCCAACCAGCGCCTGATTGAAGGGATGGACTCGGCCCTGCGTCAAGGCGCGAACGCCATGCAGATCAGCCGGCTGGTGGGCGGCGTCGCTGCCGTTGCAGACAACAGCGAGCTTCCCGCGGACTCGGTGGCAGCAATGCTCGCAGTTATCGCCGACGGGCTGCTCGCCTCCGTAAACGCCTAACTGCCGAAAGGAATGGCCCACTTCTCAGGTGGCGGCGACGGCACCGAGGTCCTTGGCAACGCTCATTTTGGTGAGCATGTAGAAGACGCCACGACGAACGACAGAAAACAACCCCCTTTGCACCCCTCCCGCGCATAGCTTGAAGAGCCGATAACGGAGGTTCGGTAAAGCTGGCCACACTCTTCGGATTCAGGCGCCTGGGCCACTGAAAGAGACGAGCAGCGAACTATATGCCGGTGCCTGCCCTTGAGTTCGGGACTGGAATCGAGGGTGCGTGGAGTCCACTGAGGTGTGAGTACCGTTTTGGTACCGTGGGGCATGGCTATGAATCTTCGTGTCCCTGAAGACCTCGATCGGGGGCTGGAGAAGCTGGCCGCGGAGGAACATACGTCCAAGTCCGCGCTTCTGTTGCAGGGTGCCGAGTTGGTTTTGCAGCGCCACGCGCGCCGACGTGAAATCACCGAGGGCCTCGACTTTGTCATGGGTCATGACGCTGATCTGCTGAAGCGCCTCGAGGACGCGTGACAGCGTACCTGGACGTCGAGGATGCACTTCAGGTAGTTGATCGGTACGGTTTCCATATCAGTGATGTCGGCTTGTTGGCCTCCGCGTTGGCCAGGCCGGCTACGACCGTCATGGGCGCGAAAGCCTATCCGGAACTCGCGGTGAAAGCGGCCGCGTTGTTGGAGTCTGTCGCACGGTTCCATCCACTCATTGTTGGCAACAAACGGACGGCGTGGACGCTCATGGTGCTGCTGCTGTGGATCAACGGTTACCGGTTCCGGTTTTGTCAGGTGGACCGGCATGCGTACTCCGTAAGAGGCGCCCGGGCTCCGGACGTGTGGGGCGCTGATTTGAACAGGGTAATGAAGGCTTCCTGGGGGTGCCGGCACGAAGTTGTTGACGTCAGCATCGTGCCTCACCTGGATCGCGTCGGACCGATCGACCTCTTTAGCTGTGCGCTGTTGCTGAAAGGGCTGGGGACCGGCGACGGGCTGCTGCAGGCCCTGTCAGGTAGGCGAGTGGCGTGCGAGAACCGCATTGAGACCTTCGCCGATGGCTGTGAAGGTGCCTAAAGAGGTGAGGTGCTTTGCGAGTTGTTCGTTGAGGCCTCCTTTTGTCGTGTGCGCGCGGGCCAGGGTACTGAAATCGACATCTGTTGTGTCCATTTCCGCGGACAGTTCGCTGAATGTGGCGGCGACGTATCGACGGGCATCTGTGCTGGCTACTCCGTGCGCAGCGAGCCAGTCGGCGACGGCCCCAAGGCAGTGGAAGGAGGCTTCTATAGTTGCTGATGCCGCAGAAACTGCTTCGTATGCGAGTTCATTGGCGAGTTCCAGTCGTCCGCCGAGTCTGTCGTAGAGGTCGCGGGCAGCTTCCGTGGAGGGGTAGATCGGTGTAACAGTCGATGGTGTGGCTACGGCTGGCGCGGGGACGCTTCGTGCGATGTCTTTGGCCGGGAAGACCAGGTTTTGTAGGACTGTCAGATGGACTCCGGCCATGGCACTGACGACTCCCCGGGTTTCTCGAAAACCAGTTGGCCGAGCGCTTCCTCTGCCTGGTGCGGTAGAACGCACAAGACGTCCACGTCGCTCTGGTCGAGGAACTGTTGGTTGGTTGAAGCAATCGTGACTGTTCGGAAGCGTGCGGCGAGCTCATTGGAACGCGCCTGGCCGCGCGGTGACAGCACTACCTGTGGGGGTTCTCCGACGTCTTCACATAGGCCCGTGACTATCGCGGAGGCAATTGACCCGACGCCGATTATTCCGAAGACCGTCATGAGGAGGTCCTTTCAAGAAGAGAAGCTCGTTGCACGATCAGGGCATGGCATGGCCCCTCTGGTAGCCATGCCGGTTATGCCTGCTACCTCTAGTGGGCTTCATGGCAGCGCGTATCTGGGCTGCAACCCGTTCTCCTTCGGAATACGCCCCATGGGTGCCGGCGGTCACCGACGTATAGTCACCGGCGAAGTGCAGCCATCCAACGGCGTGCTGGAGTTCGGGAAGGGCGGATGCCCGTTCCGGGCTGAGCAGGGCGAAACAGTGCTGCCAGGTCTGGGCGTGTACGCCGAGCACCCGGCCGCGAAGCTCGGGAGCGACCGTGTACACGTCCTCCATCCAGGCCGTCATGTTTTGCTCGTTGTCAGCAAACCCGGGCAGGTAGCCTGACGAATTTCCATAACAGGTCAGCTGGAGAATGTTCGGCTTGCGTGACTCCTCGGTACCGCCGGGAACAGGATTGATGATGGCGTCAAAGGCCATGCCGACCGTCACTATGAAAGCCCAGTCCCTAAGGTCGGGCAGCCCGTCAATATCGGCGACGATGTTGAGCGTGGTGCTGCCTGGACTTGCTACCTTTTTCAGCGCTGCAGTCTTCCAGTCCGGCAGGCTCTTGACGATGTCGGGAACCACCGGGGCGGGGACGGCCAGTACGACGTGCTTGGCCGTGAGCTTATACAGGCCTTCCTCACCGGTCACGGTGACCTCGTAGAGCTGTTCTTCGAGCGGGACCACGTTCGTGACATGAGTGTTGCAGCGCAGTGTGTCGCTGGGAAGGTGTTCGAGCAGTGCCCGGGGTATGGCCTGCATCCCTGCCAGCGCGAACAGACGGTTGTTCTTCTCTCGTGCGAGGTAGCTGGCAAAGTAGCGGAGCGCGTACTTCGCGGAGAGGTTGGCGGGATCACCTACTGCGCCGCCCCGGATGGCTGTGGTGATGATGTCCTGTACGGCCGGCTGCAGGCCGGTCAGGCGTTCAGCTACTGTCTCCTCCGATAGCTTGACCAGTTCGCCGACAGGTGTCGCGTCAGCCACGTAGGCGTGGTATTCCGTGAGGGAAGCATCAATGAACTTAAGAAGCTCTGTCTTCTCGGACTCGCTGATATTGAGGCTGGCTACAACGTCTTCATTGGTTGTTGCCACAACGGTCTTGCCGTTGACGTGGATTCCGTAGGTTTCGGGGAGGAACGGAACGGCATCGATTCCCAGCTCTTTGACGAGCTCTTCGGTTTTGGTGTCTTTGTAGACAAACATGGCTCCGGAATTGGCTGCGGTTCCGGCGAGGGGACTGTGTGTGCCCTGCCGCCGATGTCGTCGCTGGCCTCAAGGATGAGGACGTCCAGGCCAGTGTCCCGCAGATGGTACGCGGTGCTGAGTCCCGCCGCGCCGGCTCCGACAATGATCACGTCATGCAATATGCGCTCCTGATGAAATTCGGACTCTGGACTTGTAATGGATGCTTTATGGCAGGCGCTGGTTCAGTCCGCATCGTATGTATTGGCGATATAGACGTCGCAGGGAGCGTTGTGGGCCACGCTGTTGGCCACGCTTCCCAGGACCCGTCCGAGGCCCTGCATGCGGCGGTTGCCCACTACGATCATGCGTGCCTCGTTGCCGATCGCTTCCCTGATGATGGCATCGGCTGGCCTGCCGTGCGCTGCGGAATAGGTGATGTTGATGTCCCCGCCCAGGGTGTCAGCGACCGCCCTGGCGACGTGTTCGGCCTTGTCTGCGTCCGATACGAGTCATTTGTTGCTGCCGCTGCCGAACACCTGCGAACGTTCGCTGTCGAACGCCGAGACCACATGAAGGGTTGCTCCCAGCGCCGATGCCAGGTCCCTTGCGGCCTCTGCTGCTTTTCTGGCCGTCGGACTGCCGTCAACCCCCACAACGATGGTTCCGCTCATGCGCATGCTCCTTTGCTTGCTTTGCTTTCAAACCCTGACGTATGGGCGCCAACAGGGACGCCGCATAGGGCGGCGCCGGAGAAGACATCCGGCGCCGCCCGGTGCAGGAGGTGTCGGTTAGAGCTCGGTGGGTGCGCCCGGCTCGCCGACCGAGGGGTCGATGCCGTACTTTTCGAGGATCTTCTTGATGGTGCCGTCTTCGCGGAGCTTCTTGATGTCCTCGTCCAGGGCCTTGCCAAGTGCCTGGTTGTCCAGGCTGGAGGGCAGCATGACCTGGCCCACCGCGGCGAACTGGGGGACGTTCGGGTTCGGCTTGACGGCTATCACCTGGGCGCCCTCAATGGGGGCGTCCTTGAAGCGGTACTTGGCGGACGCGGCTGACGCGACGAGGGCGTCGATGCGGCCGGCCTTCAGGTCAGAGTAGATGGATTCGTCGTCCTGGTAGATCTTGAACTTGTCGCCGAGCCACTTCGACATGCTGTCGTTCCAGAGGTTGCCGGCGACCGAGCCCACGACTTTGCCCTGAAGATTGTCGCTGGTCAGGCCTTTGGTGGAGACGATGGCCTGCGGGTCGCTCCACAGCGGTGTACTCATGTACACGATGGATTCCCTGGCTTTGGTGCGCAGCCAGTTTCCCGATCCGATGTCCACGCGCTTGGCCTGCACGGACGGGATGACGGCTCCGGCCCCGCCGGAGGTACTGACGGTGAGCTTGAGGCATTCGAGCTTTGCGATCTCATTGATCAGGTCGCCTTCCATGCCGGAGACGTTGTCACCCTGCAGGACGGTGGCGGGTGCGTAGTCGTAGCTCGCCACCGTGAGCTCGCCCTGGTTGATGGTTTTAAGGTCGGTGTGGGCGGCCTTGCAGTCACTTGAGCTGCTGGCAGTGTTGGTGCCGCCGCAGGCGGAAAGGGTGATGGCGAGCAGTCCGGCGGCGGTGCCGGCCGAAAGCGCGCGCACGAGAGTACGGGACATGGTTTCTCTTTCTTGTTGAGCTGGTGGGGTGAATCCCCGCTGGTGGATGGGAAGGTCTAGTTGCGTTGGAGGTGCCGTCCGAGGCGCTGCTCCAGGATCCGGACGAGGCCGAGGAAGACGAGGGTGAGGGAGCCGTAGACGACAGCGGTGAGGGTGTAGACGCTGAGGTATTGGAAGGTGATGGATCCGATTTCGAAGGCTTTGGACATCAGTTCGGGTACTGCGATCACGAAGGCCAGGGCACTGCCTTGGAAGATCAGGACTGCCAGTCCTGCCAGGGGCGGGGTGGAAATCCTGAGTGCCTGGGGCAGGATGATGAGCCGGAATCCTGTCCAGCCGCGGACCCCTGAGGTCAGTGCCGCTTCCCGCTGGCCCAGCGGTACGGCGGCGATCCCGGCCCTGAAGTATTCGGAGGCGTAGGCGCCGGTGTTCCAGCTCAGCGCGATGACTGCTGTGGTGAAGGACGTGAGGGTGATGCCGGCGTCGGGGAGGCTGAAGTACATCAGGTAGAGCAGCACCAGGGCGGGAAGGCCGCGCCCGATCTCCACGAAGAAGAAGGAGATCCACTGCAGTGGCGCGATTTTCGCTGCTGCCATGACGGCAAACAGTAGTCCGAGCGGGAAGCCGAAGAGCAGCGAGAGGCCAGTCAGTTGAAGGCTGACCATGAGGCCCGGGGTTAGGCTCGGCATCCAGGCGAGCCATTGGGTGATGAGGTCCATCACGCTACTCCGATCTTCCTGCGCAGTGTTAGGTCCACCCTGCGCGAGACCAGAGCGACGATGAGGCTGATTGCAATGTAAAGCGCTCCTGCCACCACGAACGAGAGCAGGCCTTCGTGCGTCTGCTTGGCGCTTTGCTGGGCGTAGTAGGTGATCTCGCGGACGCCGATGGTGGAGGCCAGGGCGGAGTCTTTGAGCAGGCCGATGCCGTAGGTGGCGATCGCGGGCAGTGCGACCCGGAATGCCTGCGGAGTGATGACGTGGCCCACCGTGGTGGCCGCGGACAGGCCCAAGGCGTGGGCGGCTTCCCGTTGGCCCTCGGGGATGCTGAGCAGGCCGGAGCGGTAGATCTCGGCCATGAACGCCGAGGCGATAACCGAGAACCCGATGATCGCGGCCTGGATCGTGGACAACCTGAGGGCGAACTGGGGCAGGCCGAAGTAGATCAGGAACAGCCAGGTAATCGGTGGGATGACCCTGACGATATTGATGTATAGGGTGGCGGTGGCCCGGATCAGGGCGATGGGTGAGCGGGCGGCTCCCACCAGGACGAGGCCGATGACGCCTCCGAACAGGAGTGATGCGCCGGTGACGTAGAGGGTGAGTCCGACGCCCTGGACGATCGAGGACAGCAGTTGTGTGATCATTGCAGGCTCACCTGTCCAGTACGGCTTTGAGGAACTGTCGGGTGCGTTCGTTTTGCGGGTCCGACATCACCTGGTGGCTCGGGCCGATTTCCAGCACGCCGCCGTTGCCCATCACCATGATGCGGTTCGAAACATCCCGGGCGAAGTGCATCTCGTGGGTGACCACGAGCATCGTCATGCCCTCGTCGGCCAGGTCACGCATGACGGCGAGGACCTCCAACCCGATCTCGGGATCCAGGGCTGAAGTTGGCTCGTCGAAGAGCATCACCTTCGGTGACAGCGCCAGCGCACGGGCAATGGCGATGCGTTGCTGCTGCCCACCGGAAAGCCGGGCGGGGTAGGCTTTGGCTTTCTCGGGGAGGCCCACCCGCTTCAGCAGGCGGTTGGCAACCTCTTCGGCCTGCTCCTTGGTGGAGCCCAGGACCTTGCGCTGGGGGAGCGTGATGTTCTCCATGACGGTCAGGTGCGGGAACAGATTGAAGCTCTGGAAGACCATGCCGGTGACCCGACGGAGGTGATCCAGACTCGCCTTGGGCGGCAGATTCCCCCCGGCCACCACATGCGCCCCGCCGATGGAGATCTCTCCCTCGGTAGGGGTCTCCAGGTAGTTCAGGCACCGCAGGAAGGTGCTCTTGCCGGCCCCTGAGGGGCCGATGATGGAGACTACTTCGCCTTCGTTCATCGTCAGATTCACGTCCGACAACACGCGGCTTGCCCCGTAGCTCTTGCCCAGTCCGGATACCACCACGTTTCCAGTGAGCGCGAGCCCGGGAGCTTTCGTGCCAAGCCTTAAGCCCATCTTCATTTCCTTCAGGTTGCGGTTGCGGATGCCTTGGCCCTGCAGGGTCCAAAGGAGTCATCGGGGGAGTAGTCGACCTGCTGATAGCCCGTGGAGCGTGGGCCGACTTTGTGGTTTACGTCACTGTAGTCAGCAACATCCGGTCCTGTCTAGATCTGTGATCACATTTCTTTAGGGACTTCTTTTACTCCCGGGGAGGAGCAGAACGCCTCAGGGTGTGAAAGGGGTCCTTGATGGCGCACCGGGCCGGGTCTGCAGCATCATGAACCGGCCGGATTCACCTCGTAGGCGGCGTTTTCAAGGAAGTCGCGGTGCCCTTTGGCGGGAGCACCGGCGGATTATCAGGAGCTAGGCCGGCTTCTGGTCGGCCAGGCGGGCTTTGATCCGCTCGCTGGCGTCCAGGAGGGAAGCGTTGTTCACTGCCGCGGCCGCCGCGGGATCGCTGTTGCGGGCGGCGGTGATCAGGTCCTGCTGGTAGCGCCACAGTGAGTCGTCGCTCCCGTTGTCCAGCGAGCCCTGGGCGCCCACGATCTTGTATGCGCGGCACTGTTGCCACAAGCTCCTGATCATCTGGAGCAGCACCGGGTTGCCGGCAGCCTGGTACAGGATGGCCAGCATCGCCTCGTCATGGTCCAGCGTGGGGATGACCTGCCGCTCGTCGATTGCCTTGCGCATCAGGTCGTATTCGGCCTGCATCCGGTCGCAGTCCTCCGAGTTGATGTTTTCGCTTCCCAGTCGCGCCGCTTCGGTCTCCAGAAGCAGCCGGACGTCGTAGACGTGGATCAGTTCCTCGAAGGTTAATGTCTTGACCACCGCGCCCTTGTGCGGCTCACGCTCGGCGAGCCCGATCTCCTCCAGCCGCCGGATTGCCTCACGGACAGGCATGACGCTCGTCCCTACTTGCTCGGCCAGGTCGCGCACCTTGAGGCGGGACCCGGAGGGGAGGTCTCCGCTCAGGATCGCGGCCCGGATCATCGAATAGACCTGATCGGTCAGCAAGGTAGGCTCTGCGCGCTGGGATATGACCACAGATCAAATATACGGCCGGGCCGGGAGGCTCTGTCTTGGCTTGCCCGGCCAGTCCAAAAGTTTTTCTCAGAACCCACTTGTTTGATTTGTGATCACATCTTATGGTGGTTTGTGTCACAACGTTTGGATTCCTCCTTGGGGAGGGACGTGAGGTTGGGCTTGGTATCCAGCCAATGATGGCGGGTGCCTGACAAGAGGCTTATCTCCTTCTGGTGAATCCGCAGGGCCGGCCGTTCCGCAAGGAACAGGGGCGTGCGGTCGCCAACACATCAGCATCAACACAGCTAGGAATGGGAATCATGAAAGACGCAGTTATCGTCGGAGGCGGACTGGCCGGACTCTCTGCAGCCTGGCGGCTCCGGCACTGGGACACGGTCGTTCTGGAGTCCGGAGACCGTGTCGGCGGCCGCATCCGCTCGGAGCGCCGGGGTGACTACTGGCTGAACTGGGGCGGGCACGTTTTCGCCGGCGCCGGTTCCTCCACCGATGCGCTGCTCAACGAAGTTGGCGTGATGGCCGTCCAGATTCCCGGGTCCCTGCAGGGCCTGTCGATGAACGGTAAGTTCATTAAGAAGGGCCACATTGCCACGTACCCTCTGCGCATCCCGATGTCCCGGACCTCCCGGGTGGACACTTTCCGTGCAGGCCTGAAGGTGGTCAGCGGAGTGGCCAAGTACACCGGCGTGGTGCGGAAGCGTGCGGGGGAGTCCGGCGCCATGCGGCAGCAGCGCATCTACGACTTCGAGAACAACACGTCCTTCCAGGACTTCATCGGCAACCTTTCCGAGGACGCGGCTGCCCTGTTCAAGACCACCGTGACCCGCTCTGCCGGCGACATGGACCAGATCTCCGCCGGTGCCGGCATTGGCTACTTCAGCCTGGTCCTCGGGTTCGGCCAGGGCCTGAGCCGGGGCATCGTCGGCGGCCCGTCCACCCTGACCGAATCCATCGCGGCTGCCATGGGCAGCGACCGCATTGAACTCGGCGCCGTGGTCCACGAAGTAGTCCACAAAAAGGAATCCGTCGTAGTCCGCTACCGCCAGGACGGCGTCGACCGCGAGGTGGAAGCCCGCACCGTCGTCCTCGCCACCACCGCCGATGTCTCGCACAAGGTCGGCGTTGACCTTCCCGAGGAACTGCGCGGGGCCCTCAGCCAAATCAAGTACGGCCCGCACGTCAGCACCGCCTTCCTGACCAACGAAACCACCTCGAAGCCCTGGGATGACATCTACGCCATTGCAGCGCCGAAGCGATCCTTCGCGATCGCCCTGAACCAGGCGAGCATCGTCCGGGGCACCGAGTCCGTCCGCAAGCCCGGCGGCAGCTTCATGACCTTCTCCCCGGCCAGCCTGGGCAAGGCCCTGCTGGAGAAGAGCGAGGAGGAGGTCATCAAGACCCACCTCACGGACCTGGACCAGGTCCTGGGCCACGGCTTCGCCGACAGCGTGGTGGAAGCCAAGATGGACCGCTGGAAGAACGCTTCCCCCTACTGCTTCCCGGGCCGGGCCAAGATCCAGTCCACCCTGATGAGGGGCGCTGACCGCGTCTTCCTGGCCGGTGACTACCTGGGAACCCTGTACACCGAAAGCTCCGTCACCACCGGATTCTCCGCAGCGCAGGAGGCCGCCAGCGTCCTGGCCACCCAGCGCCAGGCCCGGCCCCAGGCCGGTCTGTCCGTCGTCGCCTGACCCGCCATCCCTGACCAATCCACGAACTTTCAGCCCACGAACTTCAGCAAGGAACTAAACATGTCGCAGAACCTCCGCGGTGTCCTCACCGCTCTTTCCACCCCGTTCAACCAGGACGAGACCATCGACGTCGAGACCCTCCGCCGCATCGTGGACCGCTCCATCGACGCCGGTGTGGACGGCGTCGTTGCCGCCGGCTCCACCGGCGAAGTGGGGGCACTGTCCTCCGAAGAGCGCCTTCTCCTGATCGAGACCGTCATCAAGCAGGCCAACGGCCGCGTGCCGGTCATCGCCAACACCGGCGCCACCTCCACGGCGGAGGCGATCCGCCTGTCCCAGGCTGCGGAGAAGCTGGGTGCTGACGTGCTCATGCTGATCACCCCGTACTACGAGCCGCTGTCCCTGGAAGAGACCGTCACCTACATCAAGGACGTGGCCAACTCGGTGACGATCCCGGTGATGCTCTACAACATCCCGGCAGTGACCGGCGTTAACCTGGACCCGGCCACCGTGCGTGCCCTGGCCGAAGAAGTGGAGAACATCAAGTACATCAAGGACTCCAGCGCCAACTGGGAACAGGCACTGCAGCTGATCCACCACCACAGCGATGTGATCGGCACCTTCATCGGCTGGGACGTCTACCTCTACAGCGCCCTCGTTGAAGGCGCGGCCGGTGTCATGGCAGGCACCGCAAATGTGGTCCCGAACGAGATCGTGGCCGTCAGCCGTGCCATCGCCGAGGGCGACCTGGCCGGTGCCCTGGAGCAGTGGAAGCGCGTCTACCCGGTGATCGATGCCCTGCTCTCCGTGCCGTTCATCCCCGCCGTCAAGGCGGGCCTGACCCTGCGGGGCCTCCCGGCCGGTGCACCCAAGCGTCCCACCGCGGAGCTCAGCGCCGAGGACCACGCCCGGGTCCAGGACGCACTGTCTGCCCTCTACCAGACGGTGGCATAACGATGAGCACCACTAAGACCTCAGCCTTCACGGTTCTCCGGGCCGAAACCACTCCCGCCCCGTCCCTCCCGCCGTTTGGCCAGTTCATTGGCGGAGCGTTCGTTCCGTCCACCTCCGGTGAAACGGTCGACGTCGTCAACCCGGCCACCGAGGACGTCCTCATCCAGGTGCCGGCAGGCTCCGTCGAGGACGTCGACGCCGCCGTCGCTGCCGCCGTCACGGCCAAGGCGGGCTGGGCGGCGACCACCCCCAAGGAGCGCGCCGCCGTCCTGCTGAAGATCGCGAACATCATCGAGTCCAACCGGGAACTGTTCGAAACCCTGGAATCAGCCAACACCGGCAAGACAGCGATGGTGGCCGAGGACGACATCTCCAGCGCCATCGACACCTTCCGGTTCTCCGCCGGCGCAGCGCGTGCCTACAACGCCCTGGGCGCGGACGACTACGCGGAGAACCACACCTCGGTGATCTTCCGCGAACCCGTCGGCGTCGTGGGCGTCATCACGCCGTGGAACTACCCCCTGCTGATGGCCGCCTGGAAGATCGCCCCCATCCTCGGCGCCGGCAACACCCTGGTGCTCAAGCCATCAGAGCAGACACCCCTGACCACGCTCAAGCTCGCCGAACTCATCGCCGATGAGGTTCCCGCCGGCGTCGTTAACATCGTCACCGGCCCCGGACGGGTGGTAGGGAACAGGCTCGCCGAACACCCCGACGTCGACCTCGTGGCCATCACCGGCAGCGTCGGCAGCGGCCAAAAGGTCGCCGCAAGCGCCTCGTCCTCCGTCAAGCGCGTCCACCTGGAACTCGGCGGCAAGGCCCCCGTGGTGATCTTCGCCGACGCCGACCTCGAAGCCGCCGCCCAAGGCGTGCGTTCGGCCGGGTTCTGGAACGGCGGCCAGGAATGCGGCGCAGCCTGCCGGGTCCTGGTGCACGAATCCGTGGCTGAAAAGTTCATCGAACTCCTGGTCCGGGAAGTCAGCGACATCACCATCGGCACCCCCGGCACCGGGGCCGACGTCGAAATCGGCTCCATGATCTCCGGTGCGCACTACGAGCGGGTCCTCGCCGCACTCGAGGACATCCGCAAGGATGGCCTGACCATCGCCGTCGGCGGCAACGCCATCGACGGACTCGGCTACTTCATCGAACCCACCGTGGTCACCAACGTCCCCGCCGGCGCTCCGATCACCAGCAACGAGATCTTCGGCCCGGTGGTGTCCGTGGAAACCTTCAGCACGGATGACGAAGCCGTGGCCCGCGCCAACGAAACCATCTACGGGCTGGCCGCGTCGGTATGGACCAAGGACAGCGCCCGCTCGCTCACCGTGCCGCGGCAGCTGGACTTCGGCACTGTCTGGGTGAACTCCCACCTGGTCATCGCCACCGAAATGCCGTGGGGCGGCTTCAAGGGCTCCGGCTATGGCCGGGACCTTTCCAGCTACGCGCTGGACGACTTCTCCCGCACCAAGCACGTCATGTACAACCGGGGCTGAACCAGCCCGGCCTTGACACCGGTTCCGGGACTGCCCCTCCACCGGGGCAGTCCCGAAACCGCAACCAGTGGCCCCGAGCCGCTTCCTATACTTCTCAAACACCGCAGTGCAGATTATTGACCCGGAGGTCAAAAAATGCCCGAACGCCAGTTTCCCAACGTCGCGAACAAGGCGAGGGACTTCGCGTCCGTCGAAACCTGCCAGGAGTGACCATGTCATCCACCAGAATTCCCATTCCCAACGCACATCGAGGCTTGGCCTCAACCGTCAACAAGAAGCGCTTCCTGACCAGAATGGTCACCGTCCTCATCGGCGGCATGGTCCTGGACGGCTACGTCCTCGGCATCATCGGGCCAGTAGCCGGAAGAATGGCCGGTGACCTGCAGCTCACTGCGCTGTGGCAGGGCCTCATCGCCGCTGCCGCCCTTATCGGAATCCTCGTGGGTTCCCCGATTGGCGGCTGGGCAGCCGATAAATTTGGCCGCAAGCCGATCTTCATGTTCGACATCGGGGTTTTCGCGGTTGCGTCCGGTATGCAGTTCTTTATCGATTCACCGGTCTGGCTGCTCGTCGTGCGGCTTCTCATGGGTATCGCGATCGGCACCGAGTACGCCGTTGGCTGGCCCCTCATGGCAGAGTTCTCGCCTTCCCACCTGCGAGGCCGCCTCATGGCCGCCATGGGCATCGCCTGGTACGGCGGGTTCATGATCGCGTTCCTCACCGGGCATCTGCTCAACGAGTACACGGACCTGAGCTGGCACTTCATCCTCGGCACGAGCACCTTCATCGCCGTTGCGATCTTCCTGGGCCGCCTCGGCATGCCCGAGTCGCCGCGCTGGCTCTGGAGCGTGGGACGCAAGGACGAGGCGCGCGCCCTCGCCCTGAAGTACATGCCTGACGACGCGCTCGACGACGTCCAGCACGAGGACGTGCGCAAGGGCAGCTTCAAAATGCTGTTTTCCAAGGAATACTGGCGTTCCACACTCTTCATCTCCGGATTCTGGTTCTGTGCCGTGACGCCTTACTTTGCAATCGCCACCTTTGCCGACAGCGTGCTGGCCAAGTACGGCCTCGCCGGGGGCCTCGCCGGCGGAGTCGGGCTTTCCTCCGTCGCCCTCGCCGGAGTCATCGTCACCTTCCTGTTGATCGAAAAGGTAGGCCGGCGTGCCCTGACCGTGCCACCGCAGTGGCTGTGCGCCATCGTCCTCGGCATCATCGGCCTCTGGGCCGGCGCCCCCGCAATCGTCGTGCTGATCCTGTTCCTGGTCTTCTCGTTCTTCAACGCCGGCTACAACACACTGACGAACGTCTACCCGGGCGAAGTCCTCCCCACCGAAATCCGCGGGATCGGGACCGGTTTCGCCGCCGCCGTCAGCCGCGTGGGCGCCGGCATCGGAACGTTCCTGCTGCCCCTATCCATGCAAAACCTAGGCCCCGGTCCCACCATGCTGATCGCCGCCGGCGTCGCCCTCGCCGGCGCTGCCCTATCCCAGTGGCTCGCCCCTGAAACAAAAGGCAAAACCCTCACCGAAGCTGCAGCTGGGTACGCACACTAACGACCACGCCTCAACGGGCCACCCGCCACCTAACGTTCCAATCATTCAGCAGCGCAGCGTTCCACGCACTGTCCCCGTTCAACCCAACGCTCAGCCGGTTTAGAACTCGTGAAACAGGATCATCCTCAGGTTTATGCAGACAACCACGATGGAAAGGACAACACGGCCATGGATATAAAACCTATTAGAGACTGGAGGCTCCTTCCCGGAGTCAACGTTGAAATCCGGCAACAAGGTACCGTCATTTGTCGCGGCTACGTGGACACAGTTACAGATGACGGAAAAATAATCTGGGTAACGACTCCTGGCCAAAACCGAAAGCTTTTTGAAAATGATGAGTTCTACGAGGCTTGGGCTACAGAGGACGGCTACGGCTTCCACTACAAAATAGCGGCCGACTTGATGTCCGGGATGCCCGGAAACTAACGACCGTGTTCGTGGGAGAGGAGGTCCGCACCGTCCCAGCTCTTGCCCACACCTACACACTTCGCGAAGAAACGAGCACATGACAACGTTTGGCATCCTTGGCGTAGGCTCTATCGCCTCCTCAACCATCATTGGTCTATGCGACGGTGTCGCCGATCCACCGCAGATAGTACTCAGTCCCCGCAGCCAGGCCCGCTCCAAAGACCTTGCTGCGCGCTTCCCGACAGCAATCCTTGCCTCCACAAACCAAGAGGTTGTCGACCAAAGCGACGTGATCCTCTTATGCGTATTACCCCAGCAGGCCGAGGAGGTTCTAGGACAGCTCACCTTCCGCGAGAACCAGCATGTAGTCAGTGCGATGGCGGGTGTGAATCTCGCGGTGCTGCTCAGCCTGGTGGCTCCAGCCAACGACGTCGCACGCAGCATCCCCGCGCCGGCCGTCGCAAAACGGTCCAGCGTCACCCCCATTTACCCGACAACAGTGGCTGCCCGAGACCTCTATGAGCGATTGGGCGGATGCCTTGAGATACGAGATGAGGTCGCATACGAGGCTGTCTCGGCTGCTTCGGCCACTGTCGAAGCCTACTTCCACTATCTAGGTGCAGTGGCTGACTGGCTTTCCAGGCATGGGATCGCAGCCGAAGAAGCCCGGCAGTATGTCGCCGCAACCTTCAGAGATCTCAACCGGGAAATGAACACTCCGAACGTTGATTTCGGCGCACTGGCTCGCGCGCATACGACTGAAGGTGGCCTTAATGAGCAGTTCGCGGATCATCTTGCCTCTAAGGGCGCGTTCACTGCAGTGGCGGAAGGTTTGGATGCGGTTCTTGAGCGCCTAACCGCCTTGCACAAGAGTGTTCAGTGAGGCGTTGTTTGCCAAGATCTCTTTGGCCGCGCGCCCGCCTGTTCCAAAGAACCGATAATGGAGATTCCGTAAAGCTGCTCCGTGGGCTTTGGCTACCTTTATGGTTCGGTCGGTGGTGAGGCCGTCTAAGGTGGTGCTCCATGGAGGCCTGCCATCCGAGGATTTCGCGTGGTCGCTGGTTGAGTTCGGTGGCGACAACACTGAGAGGTGTCCACCCTATGAACGCCGAGGTCTGTTCCTTTAGGAAAGTACCGGCGGCATTGGAGTGGTCGCACTGCATGCCGTCGGTGTTCTCGTTTGATCCGCGTTGCCAAGGTCTTCCGGGGTCGTAGAAGTACACGAAGGTCCCACGCGTGACTTCGCGGTACACCAGCCAATGCCAAATTCCAGGCAAGGCTCACGTTCCGGCGGCAGCGGGGATTGACGCATGAGTTCGCGGGTATTGATATAGATTCGCCAACACCCAGGACCGCCCGGCTTCGGTGTTGAGGCCCGTTTAACCAGTCCAAAAGGCCGCTTTCCATGCGTCGGATCAGAACGGGACCTGATCGAAGAACAGCGCTTTTTGACAACGAGCGTTCGGCGCCAGGCCGCCTGGACACATGTTGGTGAAGCTGTGATCGATTCCCCGATCGCTCTGTGGTGCGGAATGGCCGGTGGGACGTACCGCATCAATGCCAGCGGCGACTCCCCAGGACCGTCACAGCGGCCGTGATGGCGACGCCGAGGCCGATCGGGACGCTGAAATGGATCTGGAGCAGGAGTACTCCGATGGCGGCCCCGGCGAACATGG
>Ga0308170_10002312_pt1 | contig 16577 bp, 6 predicted proteins | sample PhyBR2_2_FD_202136 | JGI IMG/M metagenome (GOLD analysis project Ga0308170, IMG submission 202136) | Phyllosphere microbial communities from UC Gill Tract Community Farm, Albany, California, United States - DLSLSB.R2 | ecosystem: Host-associated > Plants > Phyllosphere > Unclassified | place... | reverse complement strand
GTAGGGTGGGCATGCCCACGCGGATTCAACACACCAATAACAATACAGGCAACAGCCCCACTAACGCATGCAAGCAGGGCGCCAGGTTAACCGAACCCCGAATTAAAACCTTGCCCAGCTGTCCGCCGGCGCCGTCAATTGACGCTGAGGCGAAGTAGAACGCCCCAGGCCCGGCGCTTCATTCCCCACCTGGAACACACTGACCAGCTGCGCCAGGCTCGCCGCCTGATGCTGCATCGCCTGCGCGGCCGCCGCCGCTTCCTCGACCAGGGCCGCATTCTGCTGCGTCACCCCATCCATCTCGATCAGCGCCACATTCACCTGCTCGATCCCGCGCGTCTGCTCCTGGCTCGCGACCGTGATCCCGCCCATCAGGCTGGCCACCTGGCGGATGCTGTCGACGATCTCGTGCATCGTGCTGCCGGCCTCGTCGACCAGCTTGCTGCCCGCATCGACCTTGTCGACCGAGTCGGCGATCAGTCCCTTGATCTCTTTCGCCGCGGCGGCCGAGCGCTGCGCCAGGTTGCGCACTTCGCTGGCCACGACCGCGAAGCCGCGGCCCTGTTCGCCCGCGCGCGCCGCTTCGACGGCCGCGTTCAGGGCCAGGATGTTGGTCTGGAAGGCGATGCCGTCGATGACGCCGATGATGTCGACGATCTTCTTCGACGAATCGTTGATCGCGCCCATCGTGCCGACCACTTCCGCGACCACGCTGCCGCCGCGTTCGGCCACGCTCGAGGCCGTGCGGGCCAGGGTGTTGGCTTGCGCTGCGTTGTCGGCATTGTGCTTGACGGTCGAGGTCAGTTCTTCCATCGACGAGGCCGTCTCTTCCAGCGTGCCGGCCTGGGCTTCGGTACGGCTGGAGAGGTCGGCGCTGCCGCCGGCCACTTCGGCCGAGGCCTGGGCGATGCTGTCGGTGGCGATGCGCACCTGGCCGACCAGGGTCGCGAGGTTGTCGCGCATCGTGCGCAGGGCAAACAGCAGGCTGCTGGTGTCGCCGTCGCGGGTGGTGATCGGCACGTTCAGCGCGCCTTGCGCGATCTGCTCGGCAATCCCCGCGGCATACAGCGGCTCGCCGCCCAGCTGGCGCAGCAGGCCGCGGGTGATGGTCCAGGCCAGCAGGGCGCCGATCGCCAGCGCCGCCAGCGTGATGAGCGCGGTCTGCAGGCGTGCGGTGTGGTGGGCTGCGGCGGCTTCGTTCGCCGCGTCGGTGACCAGGCCTTCCTCGTGCGCCACCATTGCGTCCATGGCCTCGATGGTCCTGGCCTGCAGCGGCTGCAGTTCGTTCAGCAGCACCTGGTTCGAGCCTTCGCGGTCGCCGGCCTTGACCAGGTTCGTCATCTTCGTGACCACGTCGACCGCGGCGGCGCGGGTGGCCGTGATCTTCTCGAGCGCGGCTTTCTCGGCCGGTGTCGCGGCCAGCACTTCGAGGCGCTTGAAGGTATCGGCATACACCGCGCGGTTCGCGGCCAGGCGCTTGTTTTCGGCCTCGATCTCGGCCGGCTTGTTCATCAGGGCGATGTTGCGGCCGTTCATGATCGCATTCATGACCGACTGGCGCATTTCCATGATGGTGCTCACCTTGACGTTGTCATGGGTGACGATGCGGTTGAGCTTGTCCTGGATGGTCGCCATCCTGGACAAGCTCAACAGGGCGAGCACGACGATGATGGCCAGCATGACGGAGAAGGCAAGGGCGAGGCGCCGTCCGACGGCGAGCTTGTTGATATTCATGATAAGAAAAGTCGCACGGAGGTGCGCAGCGAGAATGGGAGGGTATCGATAGCGACCGGAAGTATATCCACGTGGAAATCTTTCGTGGTTTCCAGAAAACGACAGTCCGGCGAAATCTGTGGAAAGCGAGAATCCCGAAATGCCGCCCCGGTGTTCCCCGGGTGCGCGTTCAGGTACAATCGCAGATTGCCCAGAACCTTTGTCGCCACCACCTCATGCTCGAACTCCGCCGCAATCCCGTCCCCGCCGCAAACCCTGAAGCAGCCGCCGCACCCGGCCCAGCGCCGAAGGTCGGCTTCGTCTCGCTCGGCTGCCCGAAGGCACTGGTCGACTCGGAACAGATCCTGACCCAGCTGCGCGCCGAGGGTTACCAGACCGCCAAGTCGTATGCCGGCGCGGACCTCGTGATCGTCAACACCTGCGGCTTCATCGACGCCGCGGTGCAGGAGTCGCTCGATGCGATCGGCGAGGCGCTGGCCGAAAACGGCAAGGTCATCGTCACCGGTTGCCTGGGCGCGAAAAAAGACGCCTCGGGCCAGGACATCATTACCAAGGTGCACCCGAAGGTGCTGGCCGTGACCGGCCCGCACGCGATGGCCGAAGTGATGGAGTCGGTGCACCTGCACCTGCCGAAACCGCACGACCCCTTCATCGACCTGATGCCGGACCACGGCGTCAAGCTCACGCCGAAGCACTACGCCTACCTGAAGATTTCCGAGGGCTGCAACCACCGCTGCAGCTTCTGCATCATCCCGTCGATGCGCGGGGACCTGGTCTCGCGCCCGATCCATGAAGTCCTGATCGAAGCGGAAAACCTGTTCAAGGCCGGCGTGAAGGAGCTGCTGGTGATTTCGCAGGACACCAGCGCCTACGGCGTCGACGTCAAATTCCGCACCGGTTTCTGGAACGGCCGCCCGATCAAGACCCACATGACGCAACTGACCGAAGCCCTCGGCCAGCTGGCGCGCCAGTACGATGCCTGGGTGCGCCTGCATTATGTGTATCCATATCCGCACGTCGACCAGGTCATCCCCTTCATGGGCGACGGCCACGTGCTGCCTTACCTCGATATCCCGATGCAGCACGCGCATCCGGACGTCCTGAAGCGCATGAAGCGTCCGGCTTCCGGCGAAAAGAACCTGGACCGCATCCTGGCCTGGCGCAAAATGAATCCGGACCTGACGATCCGCTCGACCTTCATCGCCGGCTTCCCCGGCGAGACCGAGGCCGAGTTCGAATACCTGCTCGACTTCCTGCGCGAAGCGCAGATCGACCGCCTGGGCTGCTTCGCCTACTCGCCGGTCGAAGGCGCGACCGCCAACGAACTGGCGAACCCGGTGCCGCAGGAAGTGCGCGAAGAACGCCGCGCACGCGTCATGCTGCTGCAGGAAGAAATCTCGCTGAAGCGCCTGCAGGCCAAGGTTGGCAAGACAATCCGCGTGCTGGTCGACGAAGTCGGCCCGCGCGAAGCGATCGGCCGCTCGTCCGCGGATGCGCCCGAAATCGACGGCGTGGTCCACATCAAGCGCTCGCTGGTGCCGGGCAAGAGCAAGCTGGCGGTCGGCCAGTTCGCCGACGTGATCGTCACCAAGGCCGACGCCCACGACCTGTGGGCCACCCTGGCATAAGAAGGCAGGGACCATGACGAAGAAGTCGCTCCAGACCACGCTGATCCACACGGCTTACACGGCGCCGGAAGGCTTCGACGCCTTCCCGCCGGCCATCCACCACGCCTCGACGGTGCTGTTCAAGGATGTCGCCGCGATGCGCTCGGGCGAGTGGAAAGAGAAGAACGCCTATACCTACGGCCTGCACGGCACGCCGACCACGTTCACCCTGGAAGCGCGCCTGGCCGAAATCGAGGGCGGTACGCACTGCCTGCTGGCGCCTTCCGGCCTGGCGGCGATCGCGATGGTCGACTTCGCACTGCTCAAAACCGGCGACGATGTCCTGTTGCCCGATAACGTCTACAATCCGAACCGCGAACTCGGGCGCTGGCTGACGAACGATTTCGGCATCACGGCGCGCTATTACGATCCGTTGGTCGGCGCCGGCATCGCGGACCTGATCCAGCCGAACACGAAACTGATATGGACCGAGGCGCCGGGTTCGGTGTCGATGGAAGTGCCGGATTTGCCGGCCATCTGCGCCGCGGCGCATGCGCGCGGCGTGCTCGTCGCCCTCGACAACACCTGGTCGGCGGGCCTTGCCCTGCGCGGTTTCGACCTCGGTGTGGACATTGTCATGCAGGCGCTGACCAAGTACCAGTCGGGCGGCTCGGACGTGCTGATGGGCGCCGTGATGACGCGCGACCGGGCCGTGCACGACCAGCTCGCGATGGCGCACATGCGCCTCGGCCTGGGCGTGAGCGCGGACGACGCCTATCTCGTGATGCGCGGCCTGCCGAGCATGAAGCTGCGCTTCGACGCCCACGATGCCGGGGCGCGCACGGTTGCGGCCTGGTTGAAAGCGCGTCCAGAAATCACGCGGGTGCTGCATCCGGCCTTCGAAGACTGCCCGGGCCACGCCACCTGGAAGCGCGACTTCACCGGCGCGGGCGGCCTGTTCTCGGTGATTTTCGACGAGCGCTTTACGGAAGCGCAAACTGACCGCTTCGTCGATTCGCTGGAGTTGTTCGGCCTCGGCTACAGCTGGGGCGGCGCGAACAGCCTGGTGATGCCTTACCGGATGGCGGCGATTCGCCGCAACTGGGAAGGGAAGGGCACGCTGGTGCGCTTCAATATCGGCCTCGAAGACACGGACGACCTGATCGCCGATATCGCGCAGGCGCTCAGGCAGCTGCAGGGCTAAGGCAGCCGCCGCCCAATCCGGAGCGATCGAAAACCACCGCATGCGGTGGTTTTTTTTCGCGCCTGCCGTCTACCGTACGCAACACATTCAGCTCTCAGTGCTCTATCTCATTCCTGGCCTTGCGGGATGGCATTGCCATGCGGCAACTCCGTGGTAAAATATTGCATATTAGAAAGACGGCTTATTAAAAACGCACCGTCCCTGAATGTTCAACCAGACGGAAAAAACGGTTTATGGCGCTTACCGACATTGTGCGGCGTGAGGAAGTCCTGTGGGCACTGGGGAGCCTGTGCGGACTCTATCGCCTGCCTTTCGACAGTGCATTGGTCGCCCAGCAGTTTCCACCGCCGTATAACGTCGGCACCTTCCACGACATGGCCCGCGCCGTCGGCATCAAGACCGGCAGCTGCGCCATCGCGGGACTCGACTGGCAGCAGGCGCCGCTGCCGGCCGTCGCTTTCCTTCGCACCGCCCAGCCAGAGGGCGGCGAAGAACTCACCGCACTGCTGATCCTCAAGACCGACGGCAAGGTGCTGAGCTGTTTCCGCGCCGGCAGCGAAGTCGCCGAAGCAATCGGCATCGAAGATGCGGCCCAGCGTTTTGCACCGGAACTTCTCCTGTTCGGCAAGGAAACCATCCTCGACAGCGGCCCGGACGCGGACATCGCCGGCTTCTCGAACGAAAAGAAAGCATTCGGCTTCCGCTGGTTCCTGCCCGAACTCGCCAAACACAAGACGATCTGGCGCGACATCCTGCTGGCCTCGCTGGCGATCCAGCTGGTCGGCCTGGCCACACCCCTGATCACCCAGGCGATCATCGACAAGGTCGTCGTCCACCAGACCCGCAACACGCTCGTCGTGCTCGCCGTCGGCCTGCTGATGTTCATGGTGTTTACCTCCGGCATGACCTGGCTGCGCCAGTACCTGGTGCTGCACACGGGTAACCGCATCGACGCCGTGCTGGGCAGCGAAGTGTTTCGCCACATGCTGCGCCTGCCGCTTCCCTTTTTCGAGCAGCGCCCGACCGGGACCCTGGTCGCGCGCCTGCATGGCGTCGAGACGATCCGCGAATTCATTTCCGGCGCGGCCGTTACGCTGATCCTCGACCTGCCGTTCCTGCTGATCTTCCTGGCGGTGATGTTCAGCTACAGCTGGCAGCTGTCCCTGATCGCGCTCGGCCTGCTCGCCGTCATCGCCGTCATGAGCGTGCTGGTCACTCCGCTGTTTCGCGAGCGCCTGAACAAGCAGTTCATGCTGGGCGCGCGCAACCAGGCCTTCCTCACCGAATACCTGGCGGGCATGGGGACCGTGAAGTCGCTGCAGATGGAACCGGACGTCGACCGCAAATACAGCGACCTGCTGGCCCAGTCGCTGGCCGCGGGCTTTTCGACCAAGCAGGTGGGCAATACCTATAACGTGGCCGCGAATGCCATCGAGCAGGTGATGACGCTGTCGATCCTGCTGGTCGGCGCCTTGCTGGTGATGCAGAACGACGGTTTCACGATCGGCATGCTGGTCGCCTTCCAGATGTTCGCCGGGCGCATGAGCCAGCCGATGCTGCGCCTGTCGAGCCTGTGGCAGGAATTCCAGCAGGCGAACATCGCCGTGAAGCGTTTGGGCGACATGATGGACATGCCGGCCGAGCCGTATGCGATGACGCCGAGCCGCGAGGCCGGCGGGCAGGGCGCGCTCGAACTGGTGAATGTCGCCTTCCGCTATTCCGAGCACCATCCCTTCCTGTATCGCAGCCTGAACCTCGCGTTCAAGCCGGGCCGCCTCTCCGTGCTGATGGGGCCTTCGGGCTGCGGCAAGAGCACCCTGGCCAAGCTGCTGCTGGGCTTCTACCAGCCGAGCGATGGCCTGATCCAGCTCGACGGGCGCGATATCCGCTTCCTGGCCGCGAATGAGCTGCGGCGCGTGTTCGGCGTCGTGCCCCAGGAAACCGTGCTGTTTTCCGGCACCATCTACGACAACCTGGTGATGGCGCATCCGCATGCCAGCTTCGAGGACGTGATCGCGGCCTGCAAGGCGGCCGAGATCCACGAGACCATCGACAAGCTGCCGAACGGCTACCAGACCGAGATCGGCGAACGCGGCACCGGCCTGTCCGGCGGCCAGCGCCAGCGCCTGGCCATTGCGCGCGCGCTGCTGCGCAAACCCAAGATCCTGATTTTCGACGAAGCCGTCTCGAACCTGGACCAGCACACCGCCGAACAGTTCGCGCGGACCGTGAATTCGCTCAAGGGCAAGGTCACGATGGTCTTCATCACGCACCAGATCCCGCGCGGCCTGCAGGTCGACGAAGTGTTCAGCTTCGATCGTTCCGCCCCGGCCCGCACCCAGGCCGCCCCGAAGATGCAAGTCGTGCAGCACTCCGCCTCGGCGCCGGCCGCCTGATTCTGCAGCTCGTCCTTCCAAGCCCATCCTTACAACCCCATCCGCCGTAAAACAAGAGGAAAGTCATGACCACCACCAACTCGTCCGTCACCACCACGCTGTCGCCCACCGTCGATGACCTGGTCCTGACCGGCAGTGCCGACATCAACGGCACCGGCAACACGCTGAACAACACGATCACCGGCAACAGCGGCGCCAACGTGCTCGACGGCCGTGGCGGCGCCGATACCCTGGTGGGCGGTGGCGGCAACGACACCTATGTGGTCGACAACCCGGGCGACCGCGTGCTCGAGAACGAGGGCGAAGGCAACGACACGGTGCAGGCCGGCGTCAGCTACACCCTCGCCGACAATGTCGAGAACCTCAGCCTGACCGGCTCGGGCTCGATCAACGGCACCGGCAATGCGCTCGACAATGTCATCACCGGCAACAACGGCGCCAACATCTTGAGCGGCCTGGACGGCAATGACACCCTGGTCGGCGCAGCCGGCAACGACACTCTCGACGGCGGCACCGGCGCCGACAACATGAGCGGCGGCGCCGGCGACGACATCTACGTGGTCGACGCCGCGGGCGACGTCGTTGTCGAGGCCGCGGGCGCGGGCACCGACACCGTCCAGTCCAGCATCGACTACACCCTCGGCGACAGCCTCGAGAACCTGACCCTGACCGGCTCGGCCGACCTGGCCGGCGCCGGCAACGCGCTCAACAACGTCATCGTTGGCAACAGCGGCGCGAATACCCTGCTGGCCGGCGCGGGCGCCGATACCGTCAATGCCGGTGCCGGCAACGACACCGTGCTCGGTGGCGACGGCAACGACATCGTCAATGGCCAGGCCGGCGACGACACCCTGTACGGCGAGGCCGGCAACGATGTCCTCGACGGCGGCCTGGGCGGGGACGCGATGGAAGGCGGCAGCGGCAACGACACCTATGTGGTGGACGACGGCGCCGACCTGGTGCTCGAAGCGGCAGGCGCCGGCCTCGATACCGTCCAGTCCGGCATCAGCTACACCCTGACCGACAATGTCGAGAACCTCGTGCTCACGGGCAGCGCCCCGATCGAAGGCAGCGGCAACACGCTCGACAACGTCATCAACGGCAACGGTGGCGCCAACGTCTTGTTCGGCCTGGACGGCAACGACACGCTCAACGGCAACGCTGGCGATGACCGCCTGGTCGGCGGCCTCGGCAACGACACCCTCGACGGCGGCGCCGGCGTCGACCGCATGGAAGGCGGCCTCGGCGACGACACCTATGTCGCCGACCTGGTGCTGGAAACCATCGGCGAAGGCATCGACAAGGTGCTGGCGAGCGCGAACTACACCCTGGGCGCCGAAATCGAGAACCTGACGCTGACCGGCAGCGCGGCTACTGGCGCCGGCAACGAGCTCGACAACACGATCACCGGCAACAACAGCAACAACAGCCTGTTCGGCATGGACGGCGCCGACGTCCTGGTCGGCAACGCCGGCAGCGACTTCCTCGACGGCGGCCTGGGCGCCGACACGATGGACGGCGGAACCGGCGACGACACCTATGTTGTCGACCAGCTGGGCGACCGCGTCACCGAGCTGGCCGGCTCCGGCAACGACACAACGCGTTCCACCATCACCTACACGCTGACCGACAATGTCGAGAACCTGGTGCTGCTGGGTAGCGACAACCTCGACGGCACGGGCAACGCGCTGGCGAACCTCATGACCGGCAATGCCGGCGACAACAGCTTCGCGGCCGGTGCCGGCAACGACACCGTCAACGCGGGTGCCGGCAACGACATCCTGTTCGGCGAGGCCGGCAACGACCTGCTCGACGGCGGCGCCGGCGCCGACCGCATGGACGGCGGGCTTGGCGACGATACCTTCGTGGTCGACGACAACGGCGACCTGGTCGTCGAGGCGGCGGGCGAGGGCACCGACCTGGTGCAGTCGAGCATTACCTACACGCTGACCGGCAATGTCGAGAACCTGAACCTGACCGGAACGCTCGACATCGCCGGCACCGGTAACGAACTGAACAACATCATCAACGGCAATGCCGGCGCCAACGTCCTCGACGGCCAGGCCGGCAACGATACGCTCAACGGCAACGCCGGCGCCGACATCCTCATCGGCGGCGAGGGCAACGACGCCCTGAACGGCGATGCGGGCGACGACCAGCTGCAGGGCGACGCCGGCAACGACGTGCTCAACGGCGGCGTCGGCGCCGACCGCATGGCGGGCAACACCGGCGACGATGTCTTCATCGTCGACAACGTGCTGGACCTGGTGGTCGAGAACGCGGACGAAGGCAGCGACACGGTGCAGTCCAGCATCGATTACACCCTGACGGACAATGTCGAGAACCTGGTGCTGACCGCCAACAGCGCCATGCGCGGCACCGGTAACGAACTCGACAATACCGTCACGGGCAACAACGCGAGCAATACCCTGTTCGGCCTGGAAGGCGACGATACCCTCGTCGGCCTGTACGGCAACGACACCCTCGACGGCGGCCTGGGCGCCGACCTGATGCAGGGCGGCGCCGGCGACGACACCTACATCGTCGACAACGCGGGCGACGTGGTGGAGGAGACGGCCGGCTTCGGTACCGACACGGTCAATGCGAGCATCGACTACACCCTCACCGCGAACGTCGAGAACCTGACCCTGACGGGCAGCGAAGACCTGGACGGCGTCGGCAATGCACTCAATAACGTCATTACCGGCAACAGCGGCAACAACACGGCCAGCGCCGGCGACGGCGCCGACACGGTCTACGCGGGCGCTGGCAACGACCTCGTCAGCGGTGGCAACGGCAACGACCTGCTCTACGGCGAAGCGGGCGAGGACCAGCTCTCTGGCGACGCCGGCAACGACCTCGTCGACGGTGGCCTTGGCGCCGACCGCATGGCGGGCGGCCTCGGCGACGATACCTTCGTGGTCGACGATAACGGCGACCTGGTCGTGGAAGCGGCAGGCGAGGGCACCGACCTGGTGCAATCGAGCATCACCTACACGCTGACCGACAATGTCGAGAACCTGACCCTGACCGGTGCGCTCGACATCGACGGCAACGGCAATGAGCTGAACAACATCATCAACGGCAACCTCGGGGCCAACGTCCTCGACGGCAAGGCCGGCAACGACACCCTCTTCGGCAACCTCGGCAACGACACCCTGGTCGGCGGCAGCGGCGACGACGTCCTGAACGGCGACGCGGGCGACGACCGCCTGCAGGGCGATACGGGCAACGACCTGCTCAACGGCGGCCTTGGCGCCGACACGATGGCGGGCGGCATCGGCGACGACGTCTACGTGGTCGACAATGCGGGCGACCTGGTCGGCGAAAATGCCGGCGAGGGCAGCGACACGGTCCAGTCCTCGGTCAACTACACGCTCACCGGCGAAGTCGAGAACCTGGTCCTGACCGGCGGCGCCGCCATCAACGGCAGCGGTAACGAACTCGACAACGCCGTGACCGGCAACAACGGCGCCAACGTCCTCTTCGGCGCGGCCGGCAACGACAGCCTGGTCGGCAACGGCGGCGACGACGTCCTCGACGGCGGCAACGGCGCCGACAACCTGCAGGGCGGCACCGGCAACGACACGTACGTCGTCGACGATGCCAGGGACGTCGTGCTCGAAGCGGCCGGCGCCGGCAGCGACACCGTGCAGTCGTCGATCGACTACACCTTGGGCGCCAACGTCGAGAACCTGGTGCTGACCGGCACGAGCGACCTGGCCGGCACCGGCAACAGCCTGGCGAACGCGATCACCGGCAATGCCGGCAATAACCTGATCGATGGCGGCGCGGGCATCGACACGATGAGCGGCGGTGCGGGCAACGACACGTATATCGTGGACGCGACGGCCGACGTGGTCAACGAAACGGCCAACGCCGGCGTCGACCTCGTCTACGCCAGCGCCAGCTACACCCTGTCCGCGAACGTCGAGAACCTGGTGCTGACCGGCACGGCTGCGATCAGCGGCACCGGCAATGCCCAGGACAACCGCATCACCGGCAACGACGGCGCCAATGTCCTCAATGGCATGGCGGGCAACGACATCATCGAAGGCGGCGCGGGCAACGATATCCTCGACGGCGGCAGCGGCGTCGACGTGCTCAGCGGCGGCACCGGCAACGATACCTATGTCATCGACAATGCGGGCGACCTCATCATCGAGAACGCGGGCGAGGGCATCGACACGGTCCAGTCCAGCTTCTCGACGACGCTCGGCGCCCAGCTCGAGAACCTGACCCTGACGGGCAGCGCCAACCTCGACGGCAGCGGTAATGAACTAGACAACGTCGTGACCGGCAACGCCGGCAACAACGTGCTGGGCGGCGGCGACGGCAACGACACCCTGTTCGGCGGCGCCGGCAACGACACCCTGGTCGGCGGCGCGGGCGCGGACAGCCTGCAGGGCGGCAGCGGCGACGATACCTATGACGTCGACGCGGCCGACACCGTCGTCGAAGCGGCGGGCGCCGGCACCGACACGGTGCGCGCCGGCTTCAGCTATACCCTCGGCGCCAACGTCGAGAACCTGGTGCTGCTCGGCAGCGGCGACCTGGCCGGCACCGGCAATGCCCTCGCCAACGCCATCCAGGGCACCGACGGCGCCAACCTGCTCGACGGCGGCGCGGGTGCGGATACCCTCGCCGGCGGCGCGGGCGACGACACCTATATCGTCGACAACAGCGGCGACGTGGTGGTGGAAGCGGCCGGCAGCGGCGACGACACCGTGCTGGCAAGCGCCAGCTACCAGCTGTCGGCAAACGTCGAGCACCTGGTGCTGACGGGCAGCGCCAGCATCAGCGGTACCGGCAATGCGCTCGACAACAGCCTGACCGGCAACAGCGGCGCCAACCTGCTCGACGGCGGCGCGGGTAACGACCTGCTCGATGGCGGCGCCGGCAACGACACGCTCGTTGGCGGCACCGGCGACGACCACCTCGACGGCGGCGTGGGTGCCGACCTGATGCAGGGCGGCGCCGGCAACGACGTCTACCTGGTCGACAACATCGGCGACACGATTGTCGAAGCGGCCGGCAACGGCGTCGACACCGTCTTCGCCAGCGCCAGCCATGTGCTGGGCGCGAACGTGGAAAACCTGGTCCTGACGGGCGATGCCAGCCTGCAGGGCACGGGCAATGCCTCGGACAATATCCTGACCGGTAACGACGGCGACAACCTGCTGTCCGGCATGGACGGCAACGACCTTCTTTCCGGCGGCGCCGGCAATGACCTGCTGCTGGGCGGCGCCGGCAAGGACACTTACCTGTTCGGCACAGGCGACGGCAACGACCGCATCGTCGATGCCCAGGGCAGCGGCACCCTCGTCATGCGCGGCGGCTTGACGGCCGCCGACCTGCACGCCGAGCAGTCCGGCAACGACCTGGTCCTGACCATCGTCGCGACCGGCGACAGCATCGTGCTGGCCGACTGGCTGGTACAAACCGAAGGCGTCACGGAAATCAGCTTCGACGACGGCAGCACGCTCGACCAGGACGGTATCGCCGGGCTGCTCAACGCGGCGCCGACGGCGGCCGACGACCTGCTGGCAGTGGGCGAGGACGACGCCTTCGTGAGCATCCCGGTCACCCAGCTGCTGGCGAACGACAGCGATCCGGACCTCGGCGACGTGGTTACCGTGATCTCGGTCGGTGACTCGGCCATCGGCGCCAGCATCGGTTTCGAAGACGGCCAGGTCGTCTACGGCATCGGCGACGCGTACCAAGGGTTGGCGGCCGGCGAGACGGTCGAAGACAGCTTCAGCTACACCATCAGCGACGCCATGGGCGAAACCTCGACGGCCGTCGCGCACGTCACGATCGTCGGCGCCAACGATGCGGCCGTGACCGTGGCGGACGCCGGCGCCACCGTTGAAGACAGCGCCGCCGCGATTACCGGCAACGTCCTCGCCAACGACAGCGACATCGACCGCGGCACCGTGCTGCAGGTGGCGGCGCCGGGCATCATTGCCGGCATCTACGGCAACCTGACCCTCGCGCAGGACGGCAGCTACAGCTACGCCCTGAATGCCGACGCGGCCAAGGTGCAGGGCCTGAACGACGGCGACATCGTGACCGACACTTTCGCCTACGTCGCGACCGACGGCATCGAAGGCGTCGCGTCCAAGCTGACCATCACGATTGCCGGCGCCAACGACGCGCCGGTGGTGAGCGCCGATGTGGCGCAGGTGCTCGAGGACGGCACCGTGGCCGCCAGCGGCAACGTGCTGGCCAACGACCACGATGTCGACACCAGCGCCGTGCTGGCGGTGGCGGCACCGGGCACCTATGCAGGTGCCTACGGCACCCTGGCGCTGGCGCAGGACGGCAGTTACACCTACAGCCTGGATAACAGCTCGCAGGCGGTGCAGGCGCTGGCCGCCGGCCAGAGCGTCGTCGACAGCTTCAGCTACGTCGCCACCGACGGCCAGGCGCAGACGGCATCCGGCCTCTCCATCACGATCACCGGCAGCAACGACGCACCGGTCGTCACCGCCGATGTGGCGCAGGTGGGTGAAGACGGCGCGCTGGCCGCCAGCGGCAACGTGCTGGCCAACGACCACGACGTCGACACCGGCGCTGTCCTGGCGGTGGCGGCACCGGGCACCTATGTGGGCGCCTACGGCACCCTGGCCCTGGCGCAGGATGGCAGCTACACCTATAGCCTGGACAACGCTTCGCATGCGGTGCAGGCGCTGGCCGCCGGCCAGTCGGTCGTCGACAGCTTCAGCTACCTGGCCACCGACGGCCAGGCGCAGGTCGCATCGACCCTGGACATCACCGTTACCGGCACCAATGACGCGCCGGTGCTGGGCGCCGACAACGCGCACCTGACCGAAGACCAGGCGAGCGTCAGCGGCAACGTGCTGGCCAACGACCACGACGTCGACGCCGGCACCACGCTGGCGGTGACGAATGCCGGCACCATCGCCGGCGAGCACGGCACGCTGACGCTCGGGACGGATGGCGCGTACTCGTACAAGCTCGATACCGCCGCAGCGCAGTCGCTGGGCCGCAACGCAGGCGTCGCCGAACACTTCGTGGTCACCGCCAGCGACGGCATCGCCGGCGCCGCATCGAACCTCGACATCACGGTCGCCGGCGTCAACGACGCGCCGATCGTCGTGAAGCCGCTGGCCGACCATGACGTCACCTTCAACAAGGCGTTCTCGTTCGCGCTCCCGGCCGACAGCTTCAAGGACATCGACCAGGGCGACAAGCTGACCTATACCGCGGCGCTGGCCGATGGTGCGGCACTGCCGTCCTGGCTGAAATTCAACGCGGCGACCGGCACCTTCTCGGGCACCTCGCCCAAGCAGGTGGGCAAGATCGACGTGCGCGTCACCGCCACCGACGCGGCAGCCGACGGCAGCACGGCCGGCAGCCTGTCGGCCTCGGATGTGTTCACGCTGGCGGTCAGCCACGGCAACGAAGGCCTGGGTAACGGCGAGGACGCGCCACCGGCCGGCCACGACGTCAACCAGAACGACGGTCCGGGCACCTCGCCCGGCAATCCGGGTTCGGCCGGCGGCAAGAAGCTGAGCCTGTCCATCGGACTCACCGCGTCGAACGGCGTCGCCACGCTTGCGGTCTCCGCCTCGGTGGAATCGACCACCACCGGCACCGGCAACGGGCCGGCGGTGCCGAGCTACCTGGACTTCAACAAGGTGACCGAGTATGCGCTGCCGGCCAGCAGCATCGCCAACAGCACCTCGGCCCAGAGCTTCGGCTTGTGGCTGGCGGTCGACCTGGCGGTGTCGCAGGCGCAGGCCAACAAGCCGTCGCTGACCTGGAGCAGCGAACACAACGCGACCGATACGAGCGTGCTGGCCCAGGCGAGCGTCGGCTTCCTGGGATCGACGACGGCCTCCGGCAGCGTGTCGCTGGCGGCCATCGGCGGCGTCGAGCTGAAGGGCTTCGAGGGCCTGGGCAAGGGCCTCAAGAAGATCAAGTAAGTGCTCAAGTAAGTGCGCATGTAAGTGCGCAGGCAAGACCCCGTCGGCCGGGACCGTGCAAACGGTTCCGGCCGCATGAATTCAACCAGATGGGTAATCGTCCGTGAAAAACCGACAATCCAACACGCCTGCGGGCGCACTCGATTTCTCGCCGCTGCTGCTGCGCCTGCAAGCCTCGGCGCCGAACCCGCTCGGGCGCAAGGTGCTGTGGGCCTTGCTGCTGCTGCTCGCGGGCATCGCCGCGTGGTCCTACTTCGGCCACCTCGACATCGTCGCCGTCGCCGAGGGCAAGCTGGTGCCGCAGACCTATGTGAAGATCGTCCAGCCGGCCGAATCCGGCATCGTGAAGGAAATCCTCGTGCGCGAGGGCGATACCGTGCGCGCCGGGCAGGTGCTGATGCGGATGGATACCCTGCTGACCGACGCCGACGCCAAATCGGTCCAGTCCGACCTGCAGGGCAAAGGCCTGGCGCTGCGCCGGATCGACGCCGAACTGGCCGACGCGCCGTTCCAGGCCAGGGCGGGCGATTCGGCCCACCTCGCCGCCGCCGCGGAGGCGCAGTACCGCGCCGACCGCGCCGCCTTCCAGGCCGCGCTGGCCGAAGAACGCAGCCGCCTCGCCAAGGCGCGCCAGGACCTGGCCGCCGCGCTCGAGATCGAGCACAAGTTCCGCGCGATCCTGCCGCATTACCGCGAACAGGAACAAGCTTTCGAGAAGCTGGGCCGCGACGGTTTCGCCAACGGCGTGCTGGTCAGCGACAAGCGCCGCGAACGCATCGAGAAAGAGGAAGAACTGGCCACCCAGGCCCACATGATCGAATCGGCACGGGCCGGCGTGCAGCAGTCGGAAATGAAGCTGGTGCAGATCGATTCGGACTACCGGCGCCAGTTGCACGTCGAGCGCGGCGAAGCCCAGCGCGCCTTCGACCAGCTGTCGCAGGAACTGGCCAAGCAGACCCACCGCAAGGAGCTGCTCGAGCTCAAGGCAACCCAGGACAGCGTCGTCAAGGATCTGGCCACCCATTCGATCGGCACCGTGGTCCAGCCCGGTACGGTGCTGCTGACCCTGGTGCCGCAGCACGAAAGCCTGCGCGCCGAAGTGTGGCTGTCGAACGACGACATCGGCTTCGTCAAGGAGGGCCAGCCGGTGCGCATGAAATTTGCCGCTTTCCCGTTCCAGAAGTACGGGATGATCGAGGGCCGGGTCGAGCATATCGGCGCCGACGCCAGCGACGCGTCGCAAGAGGGCATGCCGAACGCCGCCCCGGGCGCGACGCCGCGCTCGACCTACAAGGCGCTCGTCGCGCTCGACGCGGCGGCGCTGGAAGCGGACGGCACGCGCTTCCCGCTCAGCGCCGGCATGCAGGCCAACGCCGAAATCCTGCTCGGCACCCGCACCGTGCTCGAGTACCTGCTGTCGCCGATGCAGAAAGCCTGGCACGAGGCCGCGCGCGAGCGCTGACCCCAGCATTGCCGGTGGCGCAAGAACGAAAAAAAGGGCGCGTGGCGAAATCTTCCGCCACGCGCCCCTTTTCTTTCCTGCGTCCGCTTACTGCTTCATCACCCGCCGCAGCGTCGTCGACAGATCTTCCGCCGAAAACTTCGCGACATACGCATCCGCGCCGACGTTCTTGACGTGCTCTTCGTTCGTCGTGCCCGACAGCGAGGAGTGGATCACCACCGG
>Ga0308170_10002310_pt1 | contig 16582 bp, 13 predicted proteins | sample PhyBR2_2_FD_202136 | JGI IMG/M metagenome (GOLD analysis project Ga0308170, IMG submission 202136) | Phyllosphere microbial communities from UC Gill Tract Community Farm, Albany, California, United States - DLSLSB.R2 | ecosystem: Host-associated > Plants > Phyllosphere > Unclassified | place... | reverse complement strand
ATGATACCCAAACTACTATTCGTCTGTTTGATACAGTCGATCAATCCGACAATTTAAGAATGAATTATTATGATGGCATTACCGTCGAGATGAGACTCTAAATTGCGTTTCATCTCGAGTGTGGCTACCTTATTAGGCAGTTATTAATTTTGTGGATGTTGGATTTTCCAGGCACGGTGGATTTTAGTATTACGTTTGAAGTCCAAGCCAATGGTTTCATTGGTAATTTCTTGAACATCGAAGAACGCTAAAATTTCTTCATCCATTTCAAAACCACGATAGTTATTGGAGAAGTACAAAGTTCCTTCTGTGGTTAAGCGGTTCATTGCGCGTTTGAGTAATGATAGATGGTCACGTTGCACATCGAAGGTACCATGAAACTTTTTCGAATTCGAGAACGTTGGTGGATCGATAAAGATCAGGTCATATTGCTCATGACCTTCTTTGAGCCATTCAAAACAGTCACTGGCAAAGAACTGGTGTTGCTCATCGGCATGATCTACCGTTAAACCATTCAAGACGAAGTTTTCTTTAGACCAGTTCAGGTAGGTATTGGATAAATCGACACTGGTAGTACTTGCAGCGCCACCTAAAGCAGCATGTAAGCTGGCTGTAGAGGTGTAACTATACAGGTTAAGGAAGTGCTTTCCTTTGGCTTCTGCAGCAATGCGCAAACGCATTTGACGATGGTCAAGGAAGAGGCCAGTATCCAGATAATCCGTCAGGTTGACTAAAATCTTGGCTTTGCCTTCCTGTACGATAAAGCGCTTAGATGCCGTACTCTGTTTGGTGTACTGGTTTTTACCTTCCTGACGCGCACGTGTTTTAATGAAGATCGCATCACGGCCTAAGCCAGTTACCGAACGAATGGCTTGCAAGGCAAGGTTAAAGCGTTTTTTGGCTTTTTCAGGATCGATAATTTTTGGCGGTGCATACTCTTGAACATGTAAGCGATCACCATATAAATCGACTGCCACATTAAAGTCAGGCAAATCGGCATCATATAAACGCAAACAGAAAATATTTTCTTTCACTGCCCATTTTTTCAGGTTTTGCATATTTTTTTGCAAACGGTTAGTGAAGTCCTGCGCGCCTTCAATCGGCTCGAACTGTTGCGGTTGCCAATGCGCTAAAAATGGTTCTGATACAGCAGCCGGTTTAATAATACCGAAACGCACATAAATAGGCAGTTTACCATTCATCAAACGCAGAATTTGCGGTTCATTAAATGCCAGCACGTCAGCCTGTTCAACTTGTGCGGCAATCACTGCTGCATACTGATTCGGGAAGTTCTTCTGTAAAAGGGCAGATAAACCTAAATATAAGGCACGGTTAGAAGCTTTATCACCTAAACGCTCACCATAAGGCGGGTTGGTGACAATAAATGAAGTTTTGCCTTCAGCCTTGAAATCAGGCCAATCAGCCAGCGTGCGTTCTTCGATTTTGATGTGGTCAAGTAGCTTTTCAAAACCGGCGGCAATAATATTTTGCTTGGTGGCTTTTACCGCTTCCCAGTCTGCATCATAGGCATAGAACTGCGGTAAAGGTTTTTCTAATGCTGCTTGATGGCGTTCTGCTGCTTCTGCTTTAATTGACATCCACAGGTCATGGTCATGACCGTTCCAGCCGTTAAAGCCAAAACGACGTACCAGGCCCGGAGCACGGTCAGTCAGCATCATCAAAGATTCAATGATAAAGGTCCCTGAACCACACATTGGATCTAAAATAATGTCAGGATTGCGTTTTTTTAATTGGGCTTTTTGCAGAATGGCTGCGGCAAGGTTTTCTTTTATCGGCGCGTCAGTCATGTAATGACGGTAACCACGTTTATGCAAAGAATCGCCAGATAAATCCAGGCAATAGGTGTGTGCAGTCTTGCCGGCAAGCACATATAAAGTAATTTCAGGCTGTTTGATGTCGATGCTTGGTCGTTTGCCCACCGCTTCCATAAAGGAATCCACCACACCGTCTTTTACCCTTAAGGTTGCGAACTGTGTATTGACCTTAATGTCACGTTCTACGTGTAAACGGATGGCAAATGTACTTTGTGGTGCAAAAATAAGCGACCAGTCAAAGTTGATTGCACCTTCATAGAGCTCTTCGGCAACATCACGTGCATCATGAGTAAATTCAAGTTCATGAACATGAATAGGGGTTAACACACGTGAAGCCAAACGTGACCACATGCAAATACGGTATGCGTCTGCCAATGTGCCTTTGAAAATCAAACGACCCGGTAACTGTTCAATATTTTGAACACCTAAACCTTCAATTTCCTCGCGGAGTAAGGTTTCAAGTCCATCTGCACAGGTGACCCAATATGTAGAAAGACGCGGTTTCGAATTCATGTAAATTTCCAAAGACAAATAAAGCAATCGGCTATTTTAACGTATTTTCTTCGTTTTGGGCGGATGATATTACGAAGTTCTTTGAGAAATTGTTCACTCAAGCTCAGGTTTCAAGAGGCAGGTAAAGCGGGATAATTTGCGCTATATCGTTGAGTTTTATCAAGGATCAAGAAAAATTTAATCTTTATCTTTCACGTTATTGGTACATATTTTGCTAAATCCTGAATAGGATCCTGTTTTATCGGTGATCAAACTGAGTGTAATTACACTTTTTATTTTTTAGAAATTGATAGTAATTAATGTTAGGGGGAATGATGAACAAGATTTTGAGCCATGGGGAAGTTTTTTCGATCGCAACTTTAATCTATGCACGCCTTCGCCGTGTTTCCGGTCGTGTAATTGATGCCATATATCTGGCTGAAAATATTGAATATGCACAGCATATTGTGGAACTGGCACAAGAAACTCAGGATCCTGAACTGTTGCGCCTGATTAGCCGTTTAAAAACGGTGTTGAATTTATCTTCACTTGACGAACCTGCCTTGGAAAACCCAATAGAAGAAGAAAATGCAGAATTGCTTGTGGTCGAACCGACTGAAGATGATATTTATCGTGCCCAAGTTTCACATCATTATATTGGCGCTTTACGCTAATTAACTTCGGCTCTAAATGAGTTCACTGATTTAGAGTCGCCCTTTGCAGTTGAATTGTTGAATCATCATGTTGTTAAAAATTAATTTAAGATAGGGGTATTTATAACCGGTTTTGTGTTGTATTTATGAATTTGGTTTAAATTATCTCATTGAAATATTGGATAGCAATTTCAATATTGATTTTAATTATCGACCTGGTTTTTGCACAATTGTTGAAAACTTCAACTGCCACAAATGGGGAATATCTGTATAATACGTTGACTTAACGTATAAGGAATCTCTCATGCACTTGGCGGCATTGCATACTCCGAGCCAGATTCAACTCAACCGAGATGGTAACTTAAAACACTTCCTCACCATCGATGGTCTTTCCAAAGAAACCCTCACAAAAATATTGGACACTGCGCAGTCCTTTTTTAATGACCAAAATCAGCTGATTACTAATAATCTGCTCGAAGGTCGTACGGTAATGAACCTGTTTTTCGAAAACTCGACCCGTACCCGTACCACTTTTGAGGCGGCTGCAAAGCGTCTGTCTGCCAATGTGCTTAACATTGATATTGCCCGTTCAAGTACTTCTAAAGGTGAAACCCTGCGTGACACGCTGTGGAACTTAGAAGCCATGGCAACGGACATTTTCGTGGTCCGTCATTCATCTTCAGGTGCGCCGCATTTTATTGCCAAAGGTGTCTGCCCGAATGTCGCGATTATTAATGCCGGGGATGGCCGTCATGCACATCCGACACAAGCGATGCTGGACATGCTGACCATTCGCCGTGAAACCAAAAAGAATTTTGAAGATATCAGCATTGCCATTATCGGTGATATTAAACATTCACGTGTGGCGCGTTCAGATGTTGCCGCTTTACAGACTTTAGGTTGTAAAGATATCCGTGTGATTGCACCGAATACCTTGCTGCCTTATGGTTTCGCTGAATATGGTGAAGATGTTCGTCTGTTTAATAATATGGAAGATGGCATTAAAAATTGCGACGTGATTATTACTTTACGTATTCAAAACGAACGTATTGATTCACCTGCATTATCTTCACAAGCCGAATTCTACAAAATGTACGGCCTGAACAAAGAACGTCTGGCTATGGCGAAACCGGATTGCATCGTGATGCACCCGGGACCGATGAACCGTGGTGTGGAAATTGATTCCAGTATTGCCGATGGTACTCAGTCGGTGATTTTAAATCAGGTGACCAATGGTATTGCGGTACGTATGGCGGTACTGGCTTTGGCAATGCAAGGTCAGTTACAGGAAAAAGGTTTGTTAGAAGCGATTGCGGGATAAGAGAAAAGTCATGAGTATTGTAAAAATTGAAAATGTACGTGTCTTGGACCCCATCAACAAAACCGACAGCGTAGAAACGGTTTATCTTGAAAATGGCAAATTGGTTGCTGAATCAAATAATGTGACTGAAACCATTGATGGTCAAGGCAAATGGCTGATGCCGACCATGGTGGATCTGTGTGCACGTTTACGTGAACCGGGTCAGCAGCAGCATGGGACATTGAAGTCTGAAGGGAAGGCTGCACGTGCTAACGGGATTCTGCATGTGTTTACTCCACCGGACTCTAAACCGATTGTGCAAGACAATGGCGCACTCATTCACGGCCTGGTTGAAAAAGCCATGCTGGATGGCGGCATTTACCTGGAAGTGATTGGTGCGCAAACCCAAGGCTTGAAAGGCCATCAACCTGCCAATATGGCTGGCCTGAAAAAAGGTGGCTGTACCGCGGTATCCAATGCCAATGCACCGTTCGCTGATGATGATGTGGTAATTCGTACTTTAGAATATGCTGCGGGTCTAAATATGACGGTGGTGTTCTATGCGGAAGAACCACAAATTGCCAAAGATGGCTGTGTGCATGAAGGCTTTATTGCGTCACGTCAAGGTTTGCCGATGATTCCTGCCTTGGCAGAAACCGTTGCGATTGCTAAATACCTGCTGATGATTGAAGCAACAGGTGTGCGTGCCCACTTTGGCTTGTTGTCGTGTGGTGCTTCGGTTGAACTGATTAAAAATGCCAAAGCCAAAGGCTTGCCGGTGACCTGTGATGTGGCCATGCATCAGTTGCATCTGACAGACCAGCTGATTGATGGTTTCAATTCACTTGCCCATGTGCGTCCGCCTTTACGTTCGGAACAGGACAAAGCGTTGCTGCGTCAAGGCTTAAAAGATGGCGTCATTGATGCAATTTCTACCCATCATGAACCGCTGAGCAGCTCTGCGAAAATGGCGCCATTTGCTGAAACTCAGCCCGGTTTTACCGCATTCGATACTTTTGTCCCGTTTGGTCTTCAGCTCATTCATGAAGGCTTTTTTGAACCTTTAGAGTGGGTGGAAAAAGTAACGGTTGCTCCGGCAAAAGTGGCAAACATATTAGAGCGCTGGACTCAAGAAGCAGGCTGGGTTTTGCTTGATCCTGAGCTTGAATGGACCATCAGCAAAGAGAGCATTGTGTCTCAAGGTAAAAATACGCCACTAATTAACCAAAAAGTCGTGGGTAAAGTGTTACACACCTTTGCGGTTTAATTGATTTAACGTATTTTAAAAAATTTGAAAAGTCAGCTTCGGCTGGCTTTTTTTTGTGATCAAATTGTTATTTTTTGATGATTTTGTTTATAATTGTGTAAATAAAAGAGGGTATTTTAATGAAACTTAACAATAAAGCTGTTTTCTTAATTATTTCAACATTAGCTTTAGCGGGGTGTAATAATCCCTTTTCTAAACATGTGAAATGTGATGATGAGTCTGCAATTTCTTTGGTCACACAAGTATTACAAGATGATTTGAGCAGATCTTTAGAGCATGAACTTAAAACATTAATTAAAAATGGTGCGATTAAAGATTTAGATCCGACCAAGTTAAAGCTTTCAGCAAAAAATATCCAATTTTCTTTGGCAGATAGTCGAACAGATTTTATTGATCCAAATAGTCCAAAAACATCATGCTCAGTAGATTTAAACGTAGCTATTCCATCTGATTTGGTGAAAAAATCTGATGAGGCAAGAGCTAAAGTGAATGCTGTAAGTGTAGAGCAGCATGCAAATAATTTAGATGTAGATTATGAAAATAATAAGGTGCATTTAACACTTGAGTATGTTCTACAGCCAACAGATAAAGGTGATAAAGTTTTAGCTCTACTTAAAAATACAGCGAATATACAAACATTGCTTTCAGAAACTTTAACTTATGCTTTTTTAAAACCACAAATTGAAAAAAATCAAATAAGAAATCTGGAAGCGAGTAAATCAGCTGTGCAAAGAAATAATGCTGAGAATATTGCTTATTCAGCAAGCGATGAGGTTGTAGAGGCTGCAGATGCAGCAACAGAAGCCGCTGAGGCAGCGCAAGCTGCTCAAGTAGTACCTGATGAAAGTGCTTACGAAAATTATTAATCATTCGTATTACTGAAAATAAAGATGAATTGAAAAATAGGTTGATTATGAATTTTAGATTATTGGCATTGATGAGTTGTGCATTACTGGTTTCAGGTTGTAACAAAATACAATCAATCACAGGTAGCGCAGTAAAATGTGATAATGAAACTGCAAAACAGTTAGTTGTTGAAAGTTTTAGTAAGACGGTCAGTGATGTTTCTGCAGAACGTGTGAAAGAATTAATTGATACTGAAAACGTTACAATTGATATGGGGAAATTACGTAGTACACTTCAGCAAATTACCTTTAATGTCAATGATGTTCGTACCAATAATTCGGATCCGAATAGTAATAAGCAGTATTGCGTAACGGAATTTGTGGTAAAAGTTCCGGCTCAGATGATTAAAGATGCCGATGCAGCTCGTGCAGTTTATGATGAAAATAATACTGCGCAAGCTGCAGTTTTATCAGATTTGTCTTTTGAAGCTAATCAATTGAAAAGAGAAATTGAGTATTTAGTTCAGCCTACAGACGATGGTAAAAAGGTATATGTAACTTTAGAAAATCCAGATGTTCTAGCTTATTTTGTAAGAGATATCGCAGTTGACTCTTTGATTAAAAATGCACGTTTAAATGCTGTTGAAGTTGCGAAACAGGAAGAAATGAAACGTGTTGCAGAAGAGGAGGCTTCAGCACAGGAGTACCAATCGGTATTAGTTTCAGAAGCAAAAACAAATTTAGATAAAGCCAATGAAAATTTAAATCTTGTGTGGAATGCAACAACTAAGGAAGTGCGTGCTCAGCTTTTAGATGAACAAAGAATTTGGCTAAAAAAACGTGAGTTAGAATGTAAACTAGATAGTTCAAACGCTGATAATCCTGAAATCTATCGGATAAATTGTGAAACAAATATGACAGCCCAGCGAACTACAGAGTTGCGTCAAAAAATCTATTATTTGGAAGAATAATTTTTTTTAATAATAAAAAGTCAGCTTTTGCTGGCTTTTTTTGTGATTAAAAAATATTAGTATTCAAATAATACAATTATTTACATTGCGTGAAAAATGAACAGATAGACTAAAAAAATACTTAATAAAAAGAGAATAAGAGGAATAAGCAATGAATCTTAATCTGATTGAATTATTAAAGCAGAAGGTCACTCCAACAGTTCTTGAAGGAGAAACCACCTATCTGAGTGAGAAGAGTCAGGCATTAAGCAGTTTTCTGCCCATTTTATTATCCATCTTCAGATCTAAACCCGACCTTATTGCAAATTTACAGAGTCAATTAAATCCCAGATTGGGAGATATCTTTAACGTCAACCCGACTTTAAAGCAGGAGTTTCTGCAACAGGTTTCCGGTACGGTACCGCCTGAAACAATCGAGTTGACCTTAAATCGTTCTATAGCCCCAACTTTAGGAATATTGGAAGCGGAGGCTGGATCTTCCGAACCCAGCGCGATTGTCCATTTGATTGAAAGCCATTGGCCTGCAGTATTGAATGCTTTGCCACATTGGGCGCCAGTATTGTTAAGCGCTTTAGGTGTCAGTACGGCAGCAGAACAAAGTTTACATCAAGCGCCACCGGTTGATCCCTATCGGGTCACTGAGGAAAAAAAGAAATCAGGCTTTTTACTGCCTTTGATTGCGTTCATTGTTTTAGCCGCATTGTTAGCTTTAATTTTTAAATCATGTTCCGATAAGCAAGATACTGCTCCGGCAAGCGGTATACCGGCTGAAAACGCAAGTAGTGAACCCGCTAAATTGCAGTTAAGTACAGGTTCAACAGGCGATTTAATAACGTGTCAATTATATTCCGGCAATGCAAGTTACATCGATATTCTGCAGCAACAAATTAAACAAATTTTTAATCACAACATAGGTTGTGGCGTGGAAAACAATACCCGCTACCATTCAGAATTTATCGATCAGGATGCCATTCCAAGTGTATTAAAACTGGTCAAAGGTGTACCCAATGCTTCATTAACCTGGATGGGCGATCAGCTTTCTATTGTCACAGCTAATCCGACTGATGCTGAACAGCTGGTAGTGAAAATCAAGCCATTGGTTAAAAACATGACAGTGTTGACTCAGGCCGCAGCAATGAGCAGTGCGTCAGCATCGGTAGATAATCAGGCTGCAATTAATGAAGGTAATAGCAATGCAGAAAAAGCATTGGCAGCAATTAATCCGGAGCAGATTCGTGCACTGGATGTTGCTACCGCATTGAATATGCAGATTATTAATTTTGCTACCGCAAGTGCAGAGATTCCAGAGGCCAATAAACCCATTCTGGATCAAGCTGCGGCATTGATGAAACGCGCGCCACAAGTTCAATTAACGGTAAAAGGGCATACAGACGCCGTAGGCAATGCTGAGGCGAATAAAGCATTATCACAAAAACGTGCTCAAGCCATTATGGATTATCTGGTTAAACAGGGGGTAGATCCTGCCCAGTTGCAAGCTGTGGGATATGGTTCGGAACAACCTGTAGCGGATAATGCAACAGATGAAGGTCAGTTTAAAAACCGCCGTATTGAGTTTGAGGTATTAAATACCGAAACGGGCGTGGTGCGTGAAGTGGATGAGCAGGGCGTCAATAAACAGTAAATATACTGAAGACAGACCTTATCTCAGTTTAAAACAGTATGTATAACCATACTGTTTAAATCGCAATTAAATAAAAGGACGAATTGATTCGTCCTTTTATTCTTGGCATGCTTGAACTGAATTGTAAAACGTGAACTTAGCTATGCGAATCAGTTTTATTGGCGCAGGACGGGTAGCCCATCATCTGGCTATTGTTTTAAGCCAAAATCATCAAATTGTGCAGGTTTATAGCCGAACTTTAGCACATGCCCAGACGTTGGCGAGTCAGGTCGCTGCCATGGCCACGGTCAATATTGCAGAACTTGAAACAGATGTCGATTTGGTGATTATTGCCGTGAGCGATCAGGCCATTGCTGAGGTCATTCAACAGGTGCATGCACAATTAAGCGATGTCTTAATTGTGCATACCTCAGGCAGTACTGATATTCAAGTTCTGGCAAAGGTTCATGCACGTGCCGGGGTGTTTTATCCTTTACAGACCTTTAGTCTGGCCCGCGAAGTGAATTGGCAGAGCACGCCATTGTTTGTAGAAGTAAGCCAGGCGAATGATCTGGTGCAATTGTCCGAGCTGGCAAATAGCCTAAGTTCACGCGTCTATACCTATACATCGGCACAGCGTTTAAGCCTGCATTTGGCGGCTGTATTTGCCTGTAACTTTAGCAATTATTGTTATGACATGGCGAAGCAGATTGTCGATGCCAAACAGGTCGATTTCTCACTGCTTTATCCCTTAATTTTAGAAACAGCCCATAAAGCCGTACAGCATGACCCTAAGCAGATGCAGACCGGACCTGCAATGCGAGGCGATCAGAATATCCTGAATATGCATCAGCAGATGTTGAATGACGCCAAACGGGAAGATTTGAAAAATGTTTACAATTTGATGAGTCAGCAGATTTTGCAATCGCATCATGGTTAAGAGTGACTTAAACTTAAACAGATTGAGATCATGCATTGCAAAAGGAGGCGCGTATGGCCAAGGATTTTAACAGTCAGTATGTGGTTGATGGCTATGATGAACATATACGGAAGCTCATTCCCGGCTACGAAGTGGTACATCAACAAATTCGGGCTTTATTAAAAACATATGTGGATGAATATGCACATGTGCTGATTGTTGGCTGTGGTACCGGCTATGAACTGGGTCATCTGGTTCAGTTATTTCCTGACTGGACCTTTACTGCAACAGAGTTGTCGGAAAACATGCTGGATAAAGCCAGACACCATATCCATGCCTTAAATGCATCGCATCGGGTGGAGTTTGTCCTGGGTGATGTAGACCAGTTAAAAACAGGCCAATCTTTTGATGCAGCACTTTCCATTTTGGTCACGCATTTTGTGGACTTTAAAGATAAGCCCAATTTCTTTAAAGCTATTTCTTCGCGGTTAAAATCTCAAGGACTATTCCTGACCTTTGACTTAACCAAAATTAAGTCTACTCAGGAGCTACAAGCACTCAGATCTATATGTGAGGCAAATGGCTTAACGCCCTCACAGACTGCGGCGATGGTGGATCGTTTAGACGATGATTTTTTTCCACTCTCGAAGCAGGAAACATTTGAACAACTTAAAGGCTGTGGTTTTGATGCGGTAGAGCGCTTTACGCAAATTTTATCCTATCAGGGCTTTATGGCTAAAATGTAAAAGTCTGTCGTAAAGATGGTCTAATTACTGCACATTCATATATTTATTTAATTTGGATAAAAGACACTGCTGTTGCATCGCGTTCTATGTTATTAAAAGACATTATAAAACTAATCAATAAAAATAATGTTAAGGAATAAGAAAGATGCAGCAGGAATTCGATTATATCGTGATTGGCGGGGGCAGTGCCGGCAGTGTTTTGGCAAGTCGTTTAACTGAAGATCCAAACATTTCGGTATGTTTATTAGAAGCCGGGGGAAATGGGGAAAATTGGACCGTAAATATTCCAGCTGCAGCTGTGGTCAGCTTACCGACCAGAATTAACAACTGGGCTTTTGAGACTGTGCCACAGGCAGGGCTGAATGGACGCAAAGGTTATCAGCCACGTGGTAAAGGTTTGGGCGGTTCTTCCAATATTAATGCCATGATTTATATTCGCGGCAATCAGGCCGATTATGATCATTGGGCTTCTTTAGGCAATACTGGTTGGTCTTATCAAGAAGTGTTGCCTTATTTTATTAAATCTGAAAATAACGAACGCTTACAGAATCACTATCATGGCAACTCGGGGCCGCTTTCAGTTTCCGATATCCGTACCGATAATCCACTGCATCAGCGTTATATTGCTGCTGCCAAAGCTGAAGGCTACAAAATACTGGATGATTTTAACGGTGCGGAACAGGAAGGTTTGGGAGTTTATCAAGTTACGCATGTCAATGGTGAACGCTGCAGCGCTGCCCGTGCCTATTTATATCCACATTTGCAGCGTCCCAACCTGATCGTTTTAACCCACGCACTGACACAGAAAATTCTGATTGAACAGAAAACTGCACTAGGCGTAGAAGTGCAGCATGCGGGGCAAATCAAACAGCTACGTGCCCGGAAAGAGGTATTGCTGAGTGCCGGTGCAATCCAGTCTCCGCAAATTCTGATGCTGTCCGGCATTGGTGATCAGGCTGAGCTGACAGCACATAAAATTGAAGTGAAGCATCATTTACCGGGTGTAGGTAAAAATTTTCATGATCATCCAGACTTTATTTTTGGCTATAGCGTGAAAGATATACAGGGCACGTTTGGTGTGTCTATGTCCGGCTCACTGGATCTGTTTAAGCAGCTGGGACGTTATCGCAAGGAGCGCCGTGGCATGATTGCTTCAAACTTTGCCGAATGTGGCGGTTTTTTAAAAAGCGATCCTTCATTGACCATTCCAAACTTGCAGTTGCATTTTGTCGTGGCGCTGGTTGATGATCATGCACGTAAATTTCATCCCAGCCACGGCGTTTCCTGCCACGTTTGTCTGCTAAATCCACGCAGCCGCGGTTCGGTTCAGCTCAGCGGTAACAAGATTTCTGACCCATTAAAAATCGATCCTAACTTCCTGGGAGATGAGCAGGATCTGGAAGACTTGGTGCAAGGCTTTAAACTCACGAGAAAACTGATGCAGTCCCCTTCATTATCCGAAATTTATAAACGCGATCTGTTTACCGAGCATGTAAAAACCGATGATGATATTCGCCAGATTCTGCGTGAGCGGGCAGACACGGTTTATCATCCGGTGGGCAGCTGTAAAATGGGAATGGATGACATGGCGGTGGTTGACCCGCAATTACGGGTATATGGCATACAGAATTTACGTGTGGTGGATGCATCCATTATGCCGACTGTAGTGAATGGTAACACCAATGCGCCGGTGATCATGATTGCGGAAAAAGCGGTCGATTTGATTCGTCAAAGTGCTTTCACACAGTATGTGGCTTGAATAGACAAGGAATTGTACTGACATCAGCTGAAGTTTCATTTATGTTGTAAAACAAGAAAAATAGGAAATAAGACTATGGCGATGGAACAACATCAGCTTTTTGACAGCATCGATGAGTTTGGGGCAGAAGATTCTGACACAGCAGACCTGCAGTTGCAGCAGGTTTTTGAACTGCAAAAGCAGGCATTTAAAGCCCAGACCTATCCAGGTTTTGAGCAACGCAAGCAGCATTTACAAACCTTGTATCAAATGGTTGCGCAGCATCAGGATGAAATCGCGGCAGCCATCAGCCATGACTTTTCCAACCGCAGTTCAGATGAAACCCGTCTGTTTGAGGTGATGACCAGCTTGAATGGCATCAAACACAGTCTGAAGCATTTAAGAAAATGGATGAAGCCGAGTAAGCGTGAAGTCGGCATTTTGTTCCAGCCGGCCAGTGGCTATGTCATGTATCAGCCTTTAGGGGTTATTGGCGTGATTGTGCCCTGGAATTATCCTTTGTTTTTGGCGATCGGACCTTTGGCACAGGCTTTAGCTGCCGGCAACAACGTCATGCTGAAAATGAGCGAATACACGCCAACATTTTCTGAACTGTTTAAAAAGCTGATTGCGGAAAATTTTGCCCAAAGCCATGTCAATGTTATTACCGGTGATGCACAGACTGCACAAAAGTTTACGCAGCTGCCATTCGATCACCTGCTGTTTACAGGGGCAACTGCTATTGCACCACATGTGCTGCACGCGGCAGCTGACCATTTGACGCCCGTCACCTTGGAGCTTGGCGGAAAATCTCCAGCCATTGTGGCTCAAGATGCAGACTTAAAAGAAAGTGCACGCCGGATCGCTTTTGGCAAAACCATGAATGCAGGTCAAACCTGTGTAGCGCCGGATTATGCCCTGGTGCATCGCAGCCAGCAGGATGAATTCATTAAAGCCTATTTTGAAGTGATTCAGCAGTTTTATCCGGACAGTATTGCTGACAATCCCGATTACACGGCCATCGTCAATGAGCGTCAGTTCGCACGTTTGCAGCATTATTTGATGGATGCCCAGCAAAAAGGTGCACAGCTGATCCAGATTGAAGCAGAAGCAGAGGGTAGACGCATGCCGCATGCAGTCGTTACCGATGTGAATGACGATATGCAATTAATGCAGAATGAAATTTTTGGGCCTATTCTGCCGATTGTCTGCTATGAGCATATTAATGACGCGATTGAATATATCAACGCGCGTGAACGTCCATTGGCTTTGTATTACTTTGGCTATAACAAGGCTGAACAGCAGAAAGTGCTGAATGAAACCCACAGTGGCGGTGTTTGCCTGAATGAAACATTGATGACCGCAGGGATGGAAGATATGCCTTTTGGCGGCGTTGGTGCATCAGGCATGGGGCATTATCATGGTCATGAAGGCTTTAAAACTTTCAGTCATGCCAAATCTGTTTTTGTACGGCCAAAATTCAGTTTAATGAAATTGATTTATCCACCGTATGGAACATGGATTCAACAGCTGATTTACCGCTTATTTATACGCTAATCATCCAATAAAAAAGCGCTCAGAAGAGCGCTTTTTTATTGCCGATTTTAGGGAAATCAGCCAATTTTCTTGAACAGGAAGTCGTTAATTTTATGACCTTCTTCTAAACCACGACGTTCAAACTTAGTTTGCGGACGCCAGTCAGGGCGAGGGTAGCTATTGCCTTTGCCTGCCATATTTTCCAGATTTGGACGGTTATCCAAAACATCCAGCATCCATTCGGCATACGGTTCCCAGTCGGTTGCAGAGTGGAAAGTCCCGCCCATTTCCAGTTTCTGTTCAACCAGTGGCATACGGTCATGCGATACAAAGCGACGTTTGAAATGACGTTTCTTTTGCCATGGATCAGGGAAATAGAGTTGTATTGCGTTAATGCTATTGTCTGGCATTTCACGAAGCACCTGAATGGCATCGGCATCCAATAAGCGTAGATTGGTTAAGCCTGCCATGCCCGCTTCATACACACATTGCGCAATACCCGGAACATGCACTTCAATACCCACATAGTTGCGTTCAGGGTTGGCTTTAGCCATCAGTACCAGTGAACGGCCCATACCGAAACCAATTTCTACAGTAAGCGGGCGTTCCGGATGTTCGAACTGCTGACGTAAATCACCCACCGGATATTCCAAAATTAGGTGACCATATTGTTCAAGCGCAGTACGTTGAGAGGTATTCAGCGGAGATGAACGACGCATAAAAGTGACAATTTCGCGATGTTCATTCAAGTTGTCCAGCTCTACGACTTGCTGGTCTAATTGATCGTTCGACATAACTTTGGCAAATGTAAAAAATTCGAATGCGGTATTTTAAGTCCTGAACTTAACAAGTCAAACTTTTTCATTTTTAAGATGCCACAAAGACCGCAGAGTCATGCTGTTGTTGCGTCATTATTTGCTGTAATAAAAGTTGAGACCTAAGAAATAACGGGGTTAAGTTGTGAGTATTAATTACTTTATAAAAAATATTGGCTTAGAAAATTTTGAAGGGGGATTGCATTATTTTAATGCAATGGTGAGCACGCCAAGCGCAATCAGGACAATGCCTAAATATTCTTGCAGGCTAGGCCGTTCACCTAAAAAAACAACAGCAAAAAGGGAAACTAAAACCACACTGAGTTTATCAATTGGTGCCACTTGTGAGGCTGGACCGAGTTGTAAGGCCCGAAAATAACACAACCATGAGGCGCCAGTTGCTAAAGCCGACAAAGTTAAAAACAACCAGGTTTTACCTGAAAGTAATAAAGGATTCTGCCATTTGCCTAATCCCCAAACCATTAAACTTAATACCAATACAATAATCACGGTGCGAAGAAGTGTGGCCAGGTCAGAATCGACCTGGCGTAAACCCACTTTGGCAAATATGGCGGTCAAGGCCGCGAAGCAGGCAGATAATATTGCCCACATAAACCAATGATTTGTATTCATATGCTGGCCTATCTATTTTTAGTTTTAGCTGCCCACGCATTGGGAATCTATGTACGATAGCAGTGATGCTGGCACTATCATTTTAATTAAAAGTTAAAGTGGATTATAGCGGTCAATTAGAGTGCTACTGGCCTCATTTAATCCCATAATTTCGACTTGAATATTTTGATCTCTAAATTTCTGTACCACAGTATTCAACATATTGACTGAAGTAATGTCCCAAATATGAGCATGGGTCAGATCTATATTGACTTGATCAATCGGTTCTTGAAAGTCAAAAAACTGGAAAAATTTTTCTGAACTGCTAAAGAAAATTTGTCCTGAAATCTTGTAACGACGTATTGATTGATTGAGTAATACTGAGCTGACTTTTACTTCACTTTCAAGCTTATTGATGATGAACAGTGCAGACAGTAGCACACCAATAAATACCCCTAATGCAAGATTGTGTGTGGCCAATACTACAATCACCACCGCGATCATCACCACATTAAAGGAAGCAGGGTGCTTGCGGAACTGTTTGACTGAGTCCCACTGGAAAGTGGTAAAAGACACCATAATCATAATCGCAACCAATGCTGCCATCGGGACATAAGCCAGCCAGTCTTTCAGAAAAACCACCAAACACAGCAAAAACACGCCGGCAACAAGTGTGGAAAGGCGAGTGCGTGCACCTGAAGAAACATTAATAATCGATTGACCAATCATGGCGCAACCCGCCATACCGCCCATAAACCCGCTGACAATGTTGGCATAACCTTGACCGCGGCATTCCTGATGACGGTCAGCTTCAGTTCCAGTGACTTCATTAATCACTGTCGTGGTCATCATGGTTTCAAGTAAACCGACAGTAGCCAGCGTAATGGAGTAAGGGAAAACAATTTTTAAGGTTTCAAAGTTCAGTGGAATTTCTGGAATCAGGAAAATAGGAAGTGTATCTGGAAAATGTCCCAAATCACTCACGGTACGCATGTCAGCACCCAAAAATACTGCTAAAGCACTGAGTACCACGATACAAATTAAAGGTGAGGGAATTGTTTTACCTATTTTCGGAATGTGAGGAAACAGATAAATAATCACCAGACCCATCGCCATAAATAAATAGCCTAAGCTATCCATCTTGTTAATTTCCGGCAATTGGGCAACAAAAATTAAAATCGCCAATGCATTTAAAAAACCATAGACCACCGACTGCGATACAAAGCGCATCA
>Ga0308170_10002308_pt1 | contig 16589 bp, 14 predicted proteins | sample PhyBR2_2_FD_202136 | JGI IMG/M metagenome (GOLD analysis project Ga0308170, IMG submission 202136) | Phyllosphere microbial communities from UC Gill Tract Community Farm, Albany, California, United States - DLSLSB.R2 | ecosystem: Host-associated > Plants > Phyllosphere > Unclassified | place... | reverse complement strand
CGGCTGCAGGCGGCGCCGCCGCACCCCCGAGGCGGAGCACCGACAGCGCGCGCAGCGTGAGGAGCGTCGGGACGGCCGCCGGCGGTGCGAGCGCGAGCCCGAGGTCGGCAGCTGCGCGCACGCCCGCACCCGCATCCGCTCCTGCGCCTGCACCCGCCGCCGCACCCGCCTCGGCGCACTCGCAGCCCGACCGCCAGCAGCAGCAGCAGGCCGAGGCGCCCGCCGAGCAGGCTCAGGCCGCCGCCGGCGGCTGGGGCTGGTCGTCGATGTGGTCCCAGGCGACGACGGTCGTCCAGCAGGCGTCGCACCTCGCGCAGCAGGCGCGCACGGCCGCCGAGGAGCAGGTCAAGACGGCGGCGGCGGGCGCGGGCGCCGCGGGCGGCATTGCCGGGCTCGGCGAGGGCTTGATCAAGAAGCTCGGCGAGAACGAGCAGGTCAAGAAGTACAGCGAGGGCGTCATGTCGTACGCCAAGGGCGCTCACCTCGACCAGCTCGGCGCGTCGCTTCGCCCTCCTCCTCTGCTTCCCCGCTCCAGCCCTGACGCTTCGACCCGTGCTCGCAGGCAAAGACCTCAAGTCGACGACGCTGCGCTCGCTCACCGACCTCCTCAACGCCGTCGCGCCGCCGATCGCCGAGCACGAGGTGATCCAGGTCAGCCTCAGCCACGACATGGTCGGGTACGACGGCGTCGAGACGCTCGTCTACCGCGGCCTCGCAAAGGTGCGTCCCTCTACCTCTTCGCCGACGGCTTCCTGCTGCGCTCGTGCTGACGCCCTCTCGGCAACAGATCATGGAGCAGATCGAGGGCGGCACGCTCATCGTCAACAGCGCGTCGGGCGACAAGCCCAGCGCTGCCGACGACGACGACGACGTGCGCGATCTCAACCTGGTCGACGGCATGTCCGAGGGCTGGAAGCTCGCAGAGGTGCGTCGACTTGATCTTCGCCCTCTCCTCTCTTCTTCTCGCTCGTCCCGCTGACTCGCCGCGCATACCCTGCAGGCGAGCCTCAACCAACTCATCAAGGACACGTACCACGTCCCGATCCCGCCTTCGGAGAGCGACAACGGCGCGACGGTCCCCGTCACGACCTGCCCCGTCTACCTGCGCATCCAGCCCGTCCTCGCCCCGCTCCCCTCGCTCCCGCCCTCCCTCCTCGCCTCTTCGTCGTCGTCCTCCGACGCGTCCTCGTCGTCGTCGAGCTCGCCGCAGTCGACCAAGGCGCTCTTCTTCCTCCTCGTCCTGCGCGACCCGACGCACAAGCTCGTGCACGCGTCGACGAGCCAGAGCATGCCGGCGACGTGGCTCGACATCCCCTTCGAGGACAACGAGTGGGTCGAGGACGCCATGGTTGAGATCATCCGCCGCAGCGTCGAGATTGTCGGGCAGGAGTACATCACGCACCGGTGCGTTCCTCGTCGCCGACTCTCTCTCTCCCACTTTCGGGCTCTCGCCGTCTCCCTGTCGCTCGTCCGGCCCTCTCGACGACCAGAGTTGCTGACACTACGCATCTTCTTCCTCGTCTCGCAGCATGCGCGCCCAGGCCGACGCCATCTCGCAAGCTCGCGCGACGGCGCAGCAGGTCCTCTTCGATCAGCAGCAGGCCGAGTCGGAGGGCGGCGCGCCCGAGTCGGCGCAGGATCGCGAGCGCGAGGACGAGGCGAACGAGAGGGCGCAGGAGGCGAGGATCGGGGTCGTCTAGGGAGGGCGAGAGCGCGATGAGGCGGTCGAGGAGGAGGTCGAGGAGGAGAAGGGTGTACGATTGCGCACGCGTTCTCCTTGCGCGCGCTGCTCTGTGTGTATGACTGTGTGCAAGGACGCTCTGTGGCTGTCGCTGTTGCCTCGGTGCGACGGTGAGAGAGGCGATCGGGTGAGCGGTTGCTTCTCTTCTCGAGCGGCGAGCCTTCCCCACCCTCTCGACACGACTCGACACCCGCTCCTGCCCCGCTCGACCCATTGATGCAGCATGCCGAGTCCCCTCTCCGACCAGCAGACGCCGACCCGCACCCATTGAGCCCGCCCGCGACCACGACCGACGACCACGAGCCGGCGACGACGGCGAGGGGGGAGCACGTCGCAGACGACGCACAGCGCGCCCCCCTCGCGCCCCAGGCGCAGCAGCAGGGCGCGCAGCAGGGTGAGCAGGACGGTGCAGGGGCCAGCCAGCACGACGGCACGGCGCAGCAGGGCGACGAGCGCGCACGAGGGCCCGAGGGAGATGCCCCCGCGGGGGAGGGGCGACAGCACGCGCTCGAGCAGCAGGGCGGCGCAGAGCCGGTGCAGCAGCTCAGCAGCAGCCTCGACGCGGCGCAGGCGGGCGCAGCACCCTCGCAGGGCGACGACCGCGCCGGATCGGCCCTCGCCTCGCCCGGCGACGACGAGCCGTCCACCGTTTGGCCCAGCGCCGCCGCCCAGGACTCGCCCGCCACGACCACCGGCGACGACAACGGCGTCCCGCTCGAGCAGCCCAAGCCGAGCAACCCGGCGCGCGAGACGAGCTCCCTCCTCGCCCCTCCCCCTCCCGCCCTCTCCGTCACCGACGACGCCGCCTCCGCCTCTGCACCCGCCACCGATTCGCCCGCACCGACCCCTCCACCGCCTTCGTCTTCGTCTCCAGCACCGTCGACCGCAGTAGCAGCAGCAGCAGCACGCACCACCAGCCCCGCCCTCTCCGCCTCGCCCGGGCCAGGCGCAACCTCGTCGTCGTCCGAGCGGCCGCACCCGACCAAGAAGTTTCAGAGCTCGCTCGCCGTCAACAAGAAGTTCCTCGAGAAGGCCGGCGAGAAGGCCAAGCCCGAGGTCAAGCCCGTCATCTGTGCGTCCTCTCCCCTCCCCTTCCTTCCTGCCTCCCTCCCCTGCACGTGGACTGACTTGCTTGCACCCCCTGCAGCTCGTGTCGCCACCTCGCCCGCACCTCCTCCTCTCTCGAGCACGCACCCTCGCCTCCTCGCCGGCAAGCTCTCGTCGGGCCCGTCCCTCTCGCTCGGCACGGGCGCCTCGTCGACCTCGTCGAGCCCGGGCACGAGCACGACCGGCTGGGGCGCCAAGAAGCCCTCGACGCCGACGCCCGGCTCGTCGTCGACTGCGACGGGCGCGCACGGCGCGGGTTCGGCGGGCGCGGCGGGCGGCGCACAAGGCGGCAAGGGCGGGCCTGTGTGGGGCTCTCCCGCGGCCGCGGCGGCAGCAGCGTCGGGAGGAGCGTCCTCGAGCGGGCCTGCGCCGCTCGGACAGCAGCACGAGCAGCGCGCGCCGCCGAGCCAGCCGCAGTCGCAGGCCTACGTGCCCGGCGGCATGAAGGGCGGGCCGCACGGCGCGCGAGGGGGAGGTCCGGGCGGGCTAGGCGGGTGGGGCGGCGCGAGGAACATGGAGATGGACTTCCCGACGGCGGCGGAGGCGGCGAACGGTGCGTCCCCGCCCTCACTCTGTCTCCCCTTGCCTTCGCTGGGCCGTACGCTGACGCCGGCACTCGTTGACCTTGCAGCCAAGGACGCGCGGCAGAAGGCTGTCGCCGACCAGGTCCAGGCGCGTGAGCGCGCCTCGCAGGCCCGAGCGGCTGCGGCTGCGGCGCACAACGCGCACTTGCTCGAGGAGCTCGACGCGTTCCGAGGCGTCCACCTGGACCCGAATGCGGCGCACTGGGACGAGGTGCGTTCCTCTCTCTCTTCGTGTTTCGTGCGCGGCAGCTCCCTCAAGTCAAGAGGCTGACGTACACGCTCTTGCAGGCCGACGACGACGACTTCCTCGACACGACGATCGAGTTCGCCGACGGCACGCAGTACAAGCTCGACGCCGCCCCGCCAGCGCCTGCCGCCGCCGACGAGCTGCGCGAGCCCGGCCCGCGCGAGCTCGCCTTGCGCGAGCGCCCGCTCGCACCCGGCGAGGTCGTCGAGCCGCCCAAGCGCGAGGAGCGCTTCGGCGACGACTACGACCGGTCGTGGCCCCGCCGGCCGTCCCGCTCGGGCGGCGACCACCGCAACCTGTTCAACGACCGCCTCGGCAAGCTCGAGCCTGCAGCGCACGGCGCGGCCGACGCTGCGCACCCGCCGCCGCGGCGAGGCGGCGCAGAGCCGACGAGCATCCTCCGCTCGGGCGCCGGCGCGCACAGCGACGTCCCGCCGCACCTCGCGCTCGGCGGCCACGTCCCGCCGCCGACATCGGGCCGACGCCCGAGCATCACCTCGCCGAGGACGACCTCGCACGCCCCGCTGCACCCGGTCGGCCGGCGCGAGAGCGCACACGAGCCGCCGGCGCGCCCGCTCGCCTGGGGCGGCGCAGGGCAGCGCAGGCCGAGCTCGACTGCACATGCAGGCCCAGGCGTTGGCGCAGCCCCAGGGGCGCAGGACCGCCAGCTTCCGCCGCACTTGGCTGCGCGCGCCGCCGCCACCGCTCAGGCCCCGCTGAGCCCGCCGCGCGGCGCTCGCCGACCGTCGGTCCCTGCGGCGTCGGCTGTCCTCCCTACGTCCCCGACCCGTCCTTCAGCGTCTTCGAAGCAGGCTCAGCCGCTCGTCGCTCCTCCCGTCGCCGACACGCCCTCTTCCGCCGACGCCGCGCCCGCGCCCGCCGCCGACGCCGCCGCCCCGCCGAGCGCAGCGCCCGAAGCTGTCGCATTTCCTCAGCCGAGCATCGAGGAGCTGCACGCGCGCGAGATGCACGCTGCGGCCGAGCGTGCGCGCAAGCGCCGCGAGGAGGAGGAGCAGAAGCGGCTCGAGCAGACCGAGCGCGCGCGGAAGAAGGCGCAGGAGCTCGAGGAGAAGATGAAGGCGGCCGAGGAGGCCAAGGCCAAGGAGAAGAGGGAGAAGGAAGAGGCGCCGCGACCGCCGCCTAAGGAGCGGCGGCCCAGCGTCGCTGCGGCCCAGCCCGCGCCGTCCGTCGCGCCGGCGGACAAGGCGACGTCCTGGCGCGCCGCGGCCAAGCCTCTGCCGTCGCAGGCAGCGGCGGCGAGCGCTGCTGCCGCCGGTCGAGCGCCCGCAGGCGCATCGTCGAGGAGTCAGGCGCGCGAGCACCCGTCCGTGCCCGCAGCCGCTCCTCTTCCCGCCGCCGAGCCGACCTCTATCCTCCCTCGCCCTTCCGCCTCGTCGAGTGCACCAGCGGCGCAGCAGCAGCCCGCGCAACCGGCCGCATGGCGCCGCCCGAGCGCGTCCGCCGCCGCACCTCCAGCCGGCTCGGCTCGCGCGCCGGTACGCCAGCTCCCGCCGCACCTCGCGGCGCAGGCCGAGGCAAAGGCAGTAGCAGCAGCAGCTGCTGCCGCCGCCGCGCCGCCCCCTCCCCCTCCCGTCGAGGCTGTGCCGCCCCCCTCGGCCGAGACCGCCAAGCCGACAACTCCCCCTCCTCCGCCCTCCCTCGCCCTCCTCTCGCCGCCTACCTCGCCGTCGCAGGACCGCAAGCGCCAGGACCCGGCCGCTGCGGTCAAGCACGGCTACAAGCTCCCCGCCGTGTCGCAGTTTGACGACCTCATGTCGCGCATCAAGGGCGTCATGGCGCAGCCGTCCGAGGCCGACGACGCGCCCGCCTCGTCGTCGAAGGACGAGGCCGGTCCAGCAGATGCGTCCGCGGCCAAGGGCGAGGCCGTCGCAGCGGCCGAAGCGACCGATGCCGTCGCCGTCCCCGTCGAGGTCCCGACGGTCAAGCTCCCGCCGCGCACTCGTGCGAGCAAGGCGGCCGCCCGTGCAGCAGCAGCAGCAGCAGCAGCAGCCCATGCCCTCGCGCAGCAGCAGCAGCCCGTCGTCTCGCTCCCGCCGCCGACCGAGCCTCGTGGGCGCGGTCGCGCTCGCGCCGATGCTCCTCGTCTCGCCCGCCAAGCCGCACCCATCCCCGCCTTCGAGTCGCGCGAGCCGGTCCTCCCCTACCACTCGTCGCGCATCGCGCGCTCGCAGTCGCCGCCGCCGGCCTGGCGCCAGTACACGATCCGGCTCGCCGCCCAACCTCCTCGTCGGCCGGTCGCAGCGCGCGTCCTCAAGAACTTCACCAACCCGGGCTTCCCCAAGCCGCTGTACCCGTTCTCGTGGGAGCCCGTCCTCAAGGACGTCAACCCGCGCCGGCTCAACCGCGACGACATGCTCCTCCCCAAGAAGTACGACAAGCACGGCATGCCGATCTACGTCGTCGCGCTCCCCAAGCGGCGCTTCTCGGCGCGCTCGAGCGCCGCCGAGCCCAAGGTCGAGCCCGAGATCGTCGTCAGCATCTCGCACGTCGCGCTCGTGCGCCAGGTCGCGCCCGAGCCTGCAGCGGCGGCGCCTCTCGCGGCGGCCTTTGAGCCGGCGCAGCCCGTCGCCGCCGGTCACGTCGTCGACGCAGGCTTCGCGCCGTTCAGCGGCAAGAGCCGAGGCGACGGCCGGGCGTCCGAGGCGAGCGCGGCGTGGCGGCGAGACGGCGGCGAAGGCGCTGTCGGCGCTGCGCCGTTCGCGCTCGGCGGCGCCAACGGCCAGGAGGCCAAGTTCACGGGCGCGCTCAACGGCGAGAAGATCGAGGGGACGCCGCGCAAGGTGACGACGGCGCCGGGCAGGGACGCCAACGGGCTGAGCAAGGTGCGTCCCCTCTTCTCTCGTCCTTTTTCCTCTGCGGCGTCCAGAAGGGACTCGAGCTGACTCTCCTTCACGTTCCCGCCCTGCAGCCTCCGACCTCGCCAACGTACACGCCGCAGGACCTGTCGCAGGTCACGTCGTCGCCGTCGGCCGCCGCACCCTGGGCGAGCAAGAAGCTCACCTACTCCGCGCTCGACCCGACTGCGTCCTCGGTCTGGTCCGCCGCGCCCGAGGAGGGGAGCGTGCACGCGCGCCACATCGCCGCGTCCAACTTCCCCGAGAACTCGCTCCAGGGCATCGTCGACGAGGACCCGTCCGAGGCGCTTCCGAGCTCGCTCGCCGAGCTCAAGTCGGAGGACGGTCACTCGAACGCCGACCATAAGGAGCACGCCAAGCAGGCCGCCGTCGCCAAGGACGAGGCCAAGCTGCGCGCGGCGGCCCCGTCGTTCTCGTCGTTCCTGCACGAGTCGGCCGCCGCCGTCGACCCGAGCATGTCGCCCTCGGCCGCGCCGCCTCGGCACTTGCAGCAGCCGCAGCACTCGTACTCGGGCTTCCCCGGCCAGGGCGTGCCGCAGCCGAGCCCGTCGCCGATCGCAGGCTACTCGGCGTCGCAGCCGTTCTCGCCGCACCTGTACGCCCAGGTCCCGCAGCGGCCGATGTCGCAGCAGCCGCAGCACGCGCTCTACCCCGGGTACCCGGGCCAAGCGCCGTCGCCGTTCGCGACGCAGCCGATCCACCAGGCCTACTCGTCGTCGCCCTTCGCCGCCGCCTCGCCGATCCCTCCGACGCACGGCTACCCCTCCCCCTACCGCGAGTCGGCGTCGCCCGCCCTCCCGCACGGCATCACGAACCCGGCCCTCATCGCGAGCTACAGCAGCTACGGCCTGCAGCCGCAAATGGCGGCGCCTGGCGGGCCCGGCCGAGGGTACGGCGCCGTCGGCGCGATCGGCGGTCCTGTCGGGCCGGGCCCGATCGGGCGGCCGCCGCATCAGCAGCAGCAGCAGCAGCAGCAGCAGCAGCAGGGTGCGCCCGGCTCGGGCATGTACGGTCGCGCGCCGGCCTCGGTCGGGTACCAGCTCGGCGGCGGCGGACCCGGGCAGTACGGCCACTCGTTCCAGCACCAGCAGCACCAGCAGCACCCGCAGCAGCACGGCGGCGCTCACCCCGGCGCACCGTTCCGCATGGACAGCTACGGCAGCAATGACGGCCGCCCGCTCTCGGCGCAGCACGGCGGCGGCCCGAGCGGGTACGGCCCGCCGTCGGCGGGCACGACCATGGCGTCGCCCGTCATCATGCCGCAGCAGCTTCCGCCCGTGCCGCACTTCAGCCCCGGGCACCCCGGGCACCACGTCCAGCTCGGGTCGTCGCCCGTCGCGAGCGCGCCGGGGATGGTCATGGGCGCGAGCGGGATGGGCGGGGGTCTCGGCGGCGCGTACGGGCACGGCTATGCGCAGAGCGGGTACGGGTACGCGCAGCAGCAGCAGCACCGGCTCGGCGGTGGAGGAGGAGGAGCGCAGCCTCTCGGGAGGCCGCCGCCGCAGGCAGGAGGAGCGAGGTGGTGAGAGCGAGGGCGAGGGGGACCGGGCGCGCCTATCTTTCCGCGTAGTCTTTGATGCGATGGTGCATGAACACCTTTCGAGCTCTCCCTCGTCTGCCTGAGAGCCTGCATCGTCGTCGCCGCCGTCTCATCAGCTCGAGAGCGAGTCGCTCTCACAAAGTTGCTCGCGCTCGCCTGTACGAGCACGACGCAGCATAGCAGAGCTCCGAGCACCAGCTACAGCAGCGGCCATGGCACCCCGCCTGCCCCTGCCGACGTCGCCGTCGCTCCCCGTCGCCTCGCTCCTCCCCCGCGAGCACACGCCGTTCACGCTCGTCTACGCCTCGCACGGTCGATGGCCACTCCCACCCGACTCAGCAGCACCTTCTAACCCGCCCACGACCCCGCGCCGGCTGCGCGTGTGCGTCCTCGAGTCGTCGTGGAACCCGCCCCACCTGGCCCACATCGCCCTCGCCCAGCACTGCCCCGACGCCGACGCGCACCTGCTCGCCCTCACCATCGGCCACCCGGACAAGGGCCGCATCGACGAGCGCGTCGCAGCCGTCCGCGTCGAGATGATGCGCGCCGCCGCGCTCGACTTGGTCCGCCGAGCGGCGGCCGACGGCGGCGACAAGGCGCTCGGAAACGTCGCCGTTGCCGTCACAGAGGCGCCGACCTTCACCGAGAAGAGCAGGCTCCTGCGCGGCGAGCTCGACGCGCTCGTGCAGGCGCACAGCGGGCGCAGCGAGGACGAGGTCCGGCTCACTTTCCCCGTCGGTGCGTCCAGCTCTCGCTCTCTCTCTCTCCCTCTGCGCGCGCAGGCTTGCCTCGCTGACGTCCCTCACTCACCCTCGCTACAGGCTGGGACACGGTCCTCCGCATCTTCGCCCCTCGGTACTACCAGCCGCCCGCACCCTCGCTCCCCTCCCAGATGCAGTCGCTCCTCGGCACCGACGACTCGGCCCTCGTGTGCGCCCGCCGCGGCGACGTCTCGCCGCAGGACGAGGCCGACTTTCTCGCGTCGGACGAGGTGCGCGTGTGGGCGCAGCAGGGCAAGGTCGAAGTGTTTGACCTCCCGGACGAGGCGCAGGACGTTTCGTCGACGAGGGTCCGGCAGGCGGTGCAGGACGGGCGGTGGGACGACGTCGCGAGGGACTTGCCGTTCGACGAGGTTGTAGAGATCATCAAGCGGGAGGGCCTGTATCGCGACTGAGAATAGAGCTCCTCTAGTTTCACTGACAGCACGGATGACGGCACAGAGAGAGAGAGACAGCTACAGATGGACAGAGAGAGACAGCTACGACCTATGCATCCTCGGTGAACAAGAGCGTGCGCTCGACAACGACCCTCCTCTCGCCGTACTTGCCGCACCGCACGAGCTCGCGCGTGCAGAAGACCTCGACGTGCATCGTCTCGCCGCTCGGGACGGGCACGCCGGTCGCGCCCGACCACATCGAGGCGTTGTCCGGGATCGAGGGAAGCGACTTCTCGCGCTTGCGCAGGGCGCGCGCGGCGAGAGGGAGGAGGACGGGCGAGACGGCGCGCGACGAGGCCGACGAGCGCGCGGCGGCGAGGTCGACGGTGAGGGTGGGCGGCGAGGTCGATGACGGCGTGCGACGTTTGGGCGAGGCAGGGGCCGACGAGAGCGGCTGCTGGATGACCCGGGGCGAGAGCGCTGGCTCGCCGGCCGAGTCACCCTGCTCGACGACCGGCTCTGGCTCGGCCGAGCGCCGGTACGGCTCCCAGCCCCAGTCTGCGCGCCACACGCCGCCGTCGACGCCCTGCACGTCCTTCTCGGGCGTCGAGGCGCCGTCCTGGCCGTCGCCGGCACCGTCAAAGACGGACGTCGCGACCGTGAAGGTCGACAAGGCCGCCGACGCACGGACCTCGTCAAAGAGCGGCGACGCGGCGTACGACGCCTGCTCCGACGACGAAGACGACGCTGTCCTCGCGAGGGACGACGTTGAGGGGAAGGCGAACGCCGAGAAGGACGGGCGCGCCGAGAGGACGATCTGGGACGGGACCGACGGCGTCGGGAGCGGGTCGTACACGACCTCGCCCTCGAGCGACATGGGCGTCGGGCACGGCATCGTGTCGGCGCCCCGGATCGCGAGGCCCTCGAGGGGCTCGGGGCGCGACGGCGCGACGGGCGTGTCGGGCGAGAAGTACGACAGGAGCTCCTCGCCCCAGTCGAGCTCGCCGGCCTCGGCGCCGTCGTGCTCGCGCTCGGGCAAGGCGATCGACTGCCTCGAGTAGACCGACATGGACATGTCCGAGTGCATGCGCGTCGGGCGGCGCGGCGGGTCGATGTGCAGGATGGGGCGCGCCGTCGTCGTCGGCTCGTGGGCGCAGGTCGAGGGGGAGCTCGCCGAGAGGCCGACGGGGCCGAGGTGGCAGTCGGACGCCGTGTCGGACTCGAGGATGGGCGAGAGGTGGTAGGGGATCGAGTACCGAGAGGCGAACGTGTCGGCGCCGACGAGGGGAGGGCGAACGAGGGGAGGAGAGGTGAGGGAGGGCCCGGCCCAGGCGATCATGGACGACGTGTCCGAGGCGATGGACAGGCGCGAGGTGCCGGCGAGGACGGGCATCGACTGAGAGCGCGTGCCGCCGAAGTCGGACAGCGTCTCGTCGTCGAGCGAGGGCAAGCCGCCCCAGCCGGGCGCCGCCGGCGTCGGCCGCTCGACCTCGCCGAGGTCGTAGTCGTCGGCGTCGTCGAACGCCCTCGCCTTGCCCTTGTCGAGCTCGTGCGGCGACGACGTGACGGCGTCGCCAAAGTCCCACGACGCGAGCCGCATCTTCTCGTCGCCGTCGAGCGGGAGCGGCTTCGAGGTGAGGTAGGGCGAGGAGCGGGACGAGCGGGACGAGCGCGAGGCGGGAGAGGGTCGAGCATCTGCTGGGAGAGCGGGTGGCATGTCAGCACGCGCCCGGGGCTGTGGAACAAAGGGGGAGGTGGGCACGCACCCGTGACGGGCGACAGGTGGGGGGAGAGGTTGAGCGGCAGCGAGACGCTCGCCTTGCCCTTGAAGTCGGCCGGGGCACTGAGGCGCTTCTTGTGCGCACCGGGAGCGCGCAGGCCGGCATCGCCCGACGACGAGGTGGCGGCCTGGGTCGAGTTGCCGACCTGGGTCGAAGGAGGTTGGCGGCGCGACGGGGGCTCGCTGAGGCGCTTTGAGCTTGACGAGCGCTCGAGGAGGCCCGTGAGGAAGGAGCGGGTGCGGCCGTGGCTCGGGGTGGACGTCGAGCGCGAGAGGGGCTTTGCCGAGGCGGAGGCGGAGGCGGTTGAAGGAGGAGGTGGAGCGAGGCGCGAGTTGGACGCTGCCGGGGCGAGGGCGAGGGTGCGACGCGTTGCCGACGTGCGGGTGTCCTTGCTCGAGACCATGGCGCAGTGGGTCGAGCAGCACTGGGTGCGGTGAGGGAGAGAGGGTCCAGGGGACGGAGCCGTTGGAGGAGCGACGCCAACTCTCCCCGCTCCTTCTCGCGCACGCGTTGTCTTTGTCCGCGCGCGCACTCCGAGCCAACGGCCTCGGCGAGGCACACAGTCCAGACTGCTTGACGCAATCGCCCCGAACAGGGAAGAGCTTGCTTAGCCGCGATCCGTGCCTCGACGAGGACAAAGATGGGAGCCGGCACCGCGAGCGAGGAGGGCGAGCGGCGCTTCCTCTGCTGCGGCTCAGCGCTCGACCTTGAACGAGCAGGCTCGCTCTCTTCTCTCCGCACAGAACTGGCTCGACACGCTCGCTCCACCGGCGCACCGTCCCACCCGTCGCGCGCTGCCCGACCGACCCCTCCCTCCCACCCTCATCCCACCTCTCTCGCCGCTCCCTCGCTCCGAGTCGCTCGCCAGGAGTGCCCGCACGGTCGCAACATGCTCCCCTTTGGCCGTCCTGCCGTCGTCGACCTCGTGCGTCTTCTCTCCCGCTCGGCCTTCCTCCCTCGAGAAGACCGCCGCCCTGACGGCTGTCGCCTCTCTCGCAGACCGCTTCCTCGCCCTCGCCGCTGACGTACGAGCACGGCCTGTCGCCGAGGCACACGCTCCGCGTCCACGACGTCGCCGGTGCCGACGGCGAGTGGATCGTCGAGGCGACCTCGTCCAAGGTGTCGATCTGTGCGTCGAGCGGTCCTCTTTCGGAACGAGCCCTTCGTGCGCGCGCCGCTCCTCCTTCTGACCGACGCCGTGCACCCAGTCAACAGCTCGGACTTGACGCTGCGCCTCGCCGGCCGGATCGTCACGTCGACCGTGGACGTGTGGTCGTCGCGCAACCTGACGCTCGTCGTCGGCGCGCCGAGCCCGACCCCGCCCTCCTCTTCTTCTTCTACGACGACGGCGACGCTCGGCGACGATGCGCTTGGCACCCTCCAGCTCGACCCGGACCTGCACAACGTGCGCGTGCGCTTCTCGTCGCCAAACTCGATTGGGAAGATCGTCCTCGCGCCCCTCCTCACCGAGGATGCAGCCGGGCAGCGCTCGTTCGGCTTCTCGCAGCTCAGCTTCCAGGCGGGCAGTGACGAGCCGTTCGTCCTCGTCGACGCCGAGGGCCGCATCCACGACCCTCGAGCGCCCGAAGCGGTCAGCTCTCCTCGCGACGCCGAGCAGCACCTCGCTCGACAGCTCGTCCTGAGCTTCGCCGACGGCCGGTGGAAGCTCGACGGGCTCGCACGAGGGGAGAAGGACTATCCGGTGTTGGCGTAGAACGAGCGAGGCTGCAATTGCACGAGCTAGACAAAGACGTTCAGCTACGCCGAGAGCTCGTCGCGCGCCTGCACGATCGCAAAACGCTGCCCGGGCTCGCACACGGCGAGAGCACGGTCAAAGTCGCGCTGTGCGCCGTCGAGGTCTCCGCATGCGGCGCGCAGCTCGGCGAGCGCCGCTCGGACCGTCGCGACGTCCCTGACGCCCTCGCCTCGAAGACGGAAGGCCGTCTCGAAGTCGTGGAGCGCGAGGCCGAGGTCGCCCCTGCAGAGGCACACGTTGAGAAAGGCGTCAGCGAGAGGTAGAGAGAGGCAAGAAAAGAGCGAGGAGACGACGCACTGAGCCGTTCGAGCCGACGCCCGCAGGAAGAGGAGCGGGTACGCCGAGCCGGGCAAGCCGTCCTCGCCCAGGCGCAGGACCGGCGCGCCGCTCGTCCTCCTCCCACAGCACTCGTCGAGCTTGTCCTCCTTGATGCCCACCTGGCGCAGGAGGTCGATCGCGTCGTCGAGCTCGGCGAGACACGTCGAGAGCGTCTCGGGCGAGAGCGAGCCGCTCGTCTCCTCGTCCTTGATCTTGGCGAGGGCACGGCATGCTGCGAGCGTGGCAAGGAGTGAGGAGAGAGGGTCAGGGCGGGTCGAACGAGCGGCCGAAGGGAGGAGAGGGACGCACCGAGTGTGTACGGCTCGGGCGGATCTTTCAGGCTTGCAGAGAAGCCAAAGTCGGCGAACGCTGACGAGAAGTCGCCCACCTGCGTCGCACGTCGAGAGCATCAGCTCGGAGCGTACGAGAGGAGAGCAGAAAGAGCGAGCGAGAGGGAGCGACGCACGTGGCAGTAGGCCCACCCCCTCGCGAGGTACTCCAAGTCGGCGTCGGCGTCGCCAAGCCGGCTGCGGTACGCCTTGCCGCTGCGCACCGCCGCGTTTGTCGCCGCGAGGTCGGCCTGCGCGGCTTTGGCGTCGCCCGAGACGCCGCGGAGCGAGGCGCGCAGCGAGAGGGCGAGGACGTCGTGCGGGGTCGAGGTGAGGACGACGTCGACGTCGCGCAGGGCGGCCGTGTTGTGGCTGTGGGAGAGGTACAGCTTCAGAACGTTGCATGAGAGAGTTGGAAGAGCGAGCGAGACGAGAGGGAGAGAGGGACGCACTGCATCTCCTCGAGGACGAGCGCACGGGCCCTCAGAGCGTCGACGTCCGGCTCGTGGACGTCCGGCTCGCCGTCAACGCCTCGCCGGCTCATGTCGACCGCCGCGTCGAGGTCCTCGAGCGCCTTGTCGAGGAGGCGCAGGCGGTAGAAGCACAGGCCGCGCCGGACCCGGAGCGAGACGGACGTCGGCTCGAAGAGGAGGATGTGCGACAGGCGGTCGACGAGGTCGGGCAGCTGGGCGTAGTTGCTCGAGCTGTACAGGTCGAGCGTCTCGTGCCGGTACGCCTGGCGCCGCTCTTGCCACTCGGTGCGCCGCTCGGGGAACGACTTGAACAGGGCCTCGCGCAGCTGGACGACGTCGCCGACGATGAGGAGCGGCTCGCCCGGGTCGCGCAGGTTCTTGGGCGTGCTCGAGCTCGAGCTCGTGCTCGCGACGAGCGACCAGCGGTCGTGGATGAGGCCGTCGTTGGCGAGGACCGGGTCGACGAGCTCGGCGTCGGTGAACGGGTCGCGCGGGTGGAAGACGATGGCGCCCGGCGGCAGCGTGCGCTCCTTCTTGCCCTTGCCCTTGCTCTTGCCCGTGCGCACGCTCGCGTCGTCGGCGCTCATGCTCGGCGCGAGCGTCTCGCCGTCCGAGTGCGCGACGCTCGTCGCGAGCGTCGCCGTTGACTGGCGCCGGCTGAAGAGCGAGCTCGCACGTGACGGCGCCGGCTCGAAAGGGTCGTCGGCGTGCGCGGCGGTCGAGACGCTCGGCGCGTAAGTCGAGGTGCGGCGGGATGTCGAAGAGGTCGAGGCGGTAGGTGCGTAGGGAACGGGAGGGACGGAGGAGGAGCGCGCGGGTAGGGGCGACGGCCCGTCGACAGGCGAGAGGAGCTCCTCTTCCTCCTCCTTGATGCGCTCCTGCGCGGCGAGCTGGTCGACGAGCGCCGAGATGATCTTCTCGGCCTCGCCGTTCTTGAACCCCCTCCTCGGCCCGCGCTCGCTCCCGCCGACCGCCTCGTACGCCTCCTTCTTGAGCTCGGTGATGGCCTCGTGGATGGCCTCCTTGGTCGAGGTGCGGCAGACCGTCTCGAGGTTGGTCGGGAGGCCCTCGATCGTCGTCTGGAGCTTGACGACGCCGGCGCGCGTATCTTGCAGGGCGGAAAAGATGGCGACGGCCATCTTCGAGGCGAACGCTGCGCAGAGGAGGAGCGTGAGCTCGAGACGAAGGACTGTGCCGAGCGAGAGGGACGCACCTTTGGTGAGGCGAGCGTCGAGGTCGGCGAGCTTGTCCGAGGCTCTGCGGGACGGAGACGAGGTCAGGCGCACGATCTTCGGCTTGCGGATCAATGTAGGGAGAAGAGACGCACTGCAGAGCTGTCCATATTGACCGTAGGCGCTTGTCGTTCGTGATGAGCCAGCTCTTGGCGGCGGTAAAGTCGCGCTCGATGCTTTCCAGCCTGCGAGGTCGGGTGTCAGCTTGCAGAAAGTGCGCGAGCTTGACGAGGAAGAGGGACGCACGCGTCGTTCTTGCCGAGTCCGAGGATCTCCTCGCGCGCTTGCAGGCGCTCGAGGCTGATCTCGAGGTTCTGCGAGAACCCCTCGAGGATGTCGAGCAGGGCCTTGTTGCGCTGCGGGCGGGGGAGGACGCATCAGTCAAGCTCGTGAGCCGAAGCACAGGCCGTGAGAGCGCGTACCGAGTGGACTGTGGGAGGTGGACGAGGTCAGCTCGAGGACGAGGTGTAGCTCGCGTGAGCAGAGGAGGAGAGGGACGGAGGACACACCTGCGTGGTATTCGTACAGCGTCTTGACGATCTGGACGCAGGCCCCGACTGCAGAGAGAGCTCCAAACGACATGGCGAGCGAGACGAGTGGCTGAAGTCGGCGGCGAGCGGGTCGGACGAGTCGAGACCAGGCGGAGGGCGAGGCGGGGGTGCGGCGAGAGGGCGTGCGGTCGAGGTTGGCGCGCTGGCTCGAAGCAGGGTGCGCGGCGAGAAGCAAGAAGCTGTCGAGTAGACAGGGCGGCCAGCAGCCACGCAGGCTGCTCGCCGAGGACGGACAGGAGAGGTCGCTCGGCGACCGGAAGATCCGGGGAGGAGCGTGCCGCTGGAGGGCGCGCCTCGAAGCAGTGTGGCTGCGCTGCCAGCTGCGGCTTGGACGTACGAGCTTGGGCAGCACATGGCGAGCCGCGCACAAGGGCGAGGTGGGCAGAGAGAGAGAGAGAGAGCTCAGAGCGAGGCGAGCGAACCAAGGCCGGCACCTCGTCGCGCCTCTCTGGCCCAACACACCCTCGAGCAGCCAAGGTGAGCAGTCAAACAGCCTTCAGAGCTCTATGGACACGGCCTCACCGAGCGACACGCGCTGATCAGCTGTCCTCGCTCTTCCTCTGCCCTCCCTCGTCTCATCATCTCACCTCGACCGGACTCGACCTCGTCCTCTCGCAACAGGCTCAGTCGTGCACGCAGCTCCTCGCCAGACTCTCTACAGCGGCTCTCCAGCGCTGCTCGGCAAGCTCAGCTCGCCATGGCATCACCGTCGTCCTCCGTCGCTCAGCTCGCAACCTGCGTCGGCGGCATCTACGTCTCGTTCGTCGTCTGGGCCCTGGTGCGTCCCCTTTCTCTGCATTCCAAGCAAGCCTCGGACGAACAGAGCTGACACCTAGCCGCTACAGTGCCAAGAGCGACGTGCGTGGCCCTGGTCTCCTTCCTCACGATCCTCCGCCGC
>Ga0308170_10002307_pt1 | contig 16601 bp, 17 predicted proteins | sample PhyBR2_2_FD_202136 | JGI IMG/M metagenome (GOLD analysis project Ga0308170, IMG submission 202136) | Phyllosphere microbial communities from UC Gill Tract Community Farm, Albany, California, United States - DLSLSB.R2 | ecosystem: Host-associated > Plants > Phyllosphere > Unclassified | place... | reverse complement strand
GTCCCATGCGCTTGATCAACCTGATGTTCGACCTGATCACTTGCATGACCACCACGCCCCTTCGGCTGCTGAGCATCGTCGGCTTCGCCATGGCCGGCCTCGGCGTGCTGTTTGCCGTCCTGTTGATTGTCCTGCGCCTGGTCTTCGGCGCCGGTTGGGCCGGCGGCGGGACGTTCGTACTGTTTGCCGTGCTGTTCGTTTTCACCGGCGGACAATTCATCGGCATGGGGTTGCTGGGCGAATACCTCGGGCGAATGTACAGCGACGTCCGAGCGCGCCCCAGGTTCTTCGTTGAAAAAGTCCTGCGCGGCCAACCCGCCTCACCGGCCCCTATTGTCACCGTTGATGGACTCACTTCCACTTCTTCAGATCAGGTTCTCTCATGAGCGCAACAGTCGTCGTTTTCGCCTATCACGATATTGGCTGTGCCGGTATCAACACCCTGCTCAACGCGGGCTTCGACATAGCCGCCGTGTTTACTCACGCGGACGATCCGAAGGAAAACACCTTCTACGGCTCCGTTGCGCAATTGTGTGCGCAGAAAAACATCCCGGTCCACGCGCCAGAAGAAGTCAACCATCCGCTGTGGATCGAGCGCATCAGCAAGCTCAACCCCGATTTCCTGTTCTCGTTCTACTACCGCCATCTTCTGAGCGAACCGCTGTTGGCGACCGCGCGCAAAGGCGCGTTCAACCTGCACGGTTCGCTGTTGCCACGCTATCGCGGACGGGCCCCAGCCAATTGGGTGCTGGTGAATGGAGAAACCGAAACCGGCGTGACCTTGCACCGTATGGTCAAGCGTGCTGACGCAGGCGCCATCCTTGCTCAGCAAAAGGTCGCCATCGAGCGCAACGACACGGCGTTGACGCTGCATGGAAAACTACGCACGGCCGCCACCGACCTGCTGCGCGATACATTGCCGGCCTTGCTTGCCGGCACCGTCAATGAGCAGGAGCAGGACGAGTCCAAGGCCACGGTGTTTGGTCGACGTACCGCAGCGGATGGCAAACTGGCCTGGAGACGCCCGGCGCAGGAATTGTTCAACCTGGTCCGAGCCGTGACCCAGCCATATCCGGGAGCATTCTGCACCGTAGGCGAACACAAGCTGATTGTCTGGAGCGCGGAAGTTGTCGGTGGCAACAAAGGCCTGGCGCCGGGGCGCGTCATCAGTGTCGATCCGCTGCGCATCGCCTGTGGCGAGGATTCCCTGGTGATTACCGCCGGCCAGCGCAACGATAACGGTTTGTACCTGAGCGGTCCGCAACTGGCCGATGAGCTGGGCCTGGTGGAAGGCTCTGGACTGCACGGTACGGAATCGCGCCGCGCCCAGCGCCGCACCCGGGTGTTGATCCTCGGCGTCAACGGCTTTATTGGCAATCATCTGTCGGAGCGCCTGCTGCGCGATGACCAGTACGAGGTGTATGGCCTCGACATCGGCTCGGATGCAATTGAACGGCTTCGCAAGCACCCGCGTTTCCATTTTGTCGAAGGCGATATCAGCATTCATTCCGAATGGATCGAGTACCACATCAAGAAGTGTGACGTGATCCTGCCGCTGGTGGCCATCGCCACGCCGATCGAATACACCCGCAATCCCTTGAAGGTATTCGAGCTGGATTTCGAAGAGAACCTGAAGCTGGTTCGCTACTGCGTCAAATACAACAAACGGGTGATCTTCCCGTCGACGTCAGAGGTTTATGGCATGTGCCAGGACACCAACTTCGATGAAGACCATTCCAACCTGGTCGTTGGTCCTATCAACAAACAACGCTGGATCTATTCGATTTCCAAGCAGTTACTCGATCGGGTGATCTGGGCCTACGGCCAGAGCGGTTTGAAATTCACGCTGTTTCGCCCCTTCAACTGGATGGGTCCACGCCTGGACCGCCTGGACTCGGCGCGGATCGGCAGCTCTCGAGCTATCACGCAGCTTATTCTCAACCTGGTGGAGGGCACTCCCATTCGCCTGTTCGATGGCGGCGAGCAGAAACGCTGCTTCACCGACATCGCCGATGGAGTGGAGGCGCTGGCCCGGATCATCGACAACAGGAACGACGCCTGCAACGGGCAAATCATCAATATCGGCAACCCGGACAACGAAGCCAGCATTCGCCAGTTGAGCGAAGAGCTGCTGCGGCAATTCGAAGCACATCCGCTCAGGGGAAATTTTCCACCGTTCGCCGGATTCCGCGATATCGAAAGCAAGGCGTTCTACGGCACAGGTTACCAGGACGTGTCACACCGCAAGCCAAGCATCAAAAACGCCAAGCGCCTCCTGGACTGGACCCCAACGGTGGAAATGCGCGAGACCATCGGCAACACCCTGGATTTTTTCCTGCGCGAAGCCATGCTCGAGATCGCAGAGCACCCGACAGAAGAAACCTGCTGATGCGAGCGGGTCTGCGGATCGATGTCGACACGTACCGAGGTACCCGCGACGGGGTGCCGCGACTGCTGGATATCCTCGATGAGGCACACGTCAAGGCAACGTTTTTCTTCAGTGTCGGACCGGACAACATGGGGCGCCATCTGTGGCGCCTGATCCATCCCCAATTCCTTTGGAAGATGTTGCGCTCCAATGCCGCGGGCCTTTACGGCTGGGACATCTTGCTGGCCGGGACCGCCTGGCCTGGTAGACCCATTGGTCGCGACCTTGGGCACTTGATGCGCCGCGCCCATGCCGCAGGTCATGAAATAGGCCTGCATGCCTGGGATCACCACGGCTGGCAGGCCAACGCCGGGCGCTGGAACCAGGAGCAACTGATCGAGCAGATTCGCCAGGGCGTGGACAGCCTTGGCGACATCCTGGGGGAAAAAATCATGTGCTCCGCGGCGGCTGGCTGGCGGGCAGACGAGCGAGTGATCGAGGCCAAGCAAGCGTTCGGGTTCCGCTACAACAGCGATTGCCGTGGGCATGGCCTGTTCCGGCCCACCTTGACCGGTGGAGGCCTCGGGGCGCCCCAGGTACCCGTAGACCTGCCCACGTTCGATGAAGTGGTCGGCCCGCATGTCGCGGCCAGCGACTACAACGCGTTCATTCTCAAGCGCTTCACCCCCGAGACACTCAACGTCTACACCATTCATGCCGAGGTAGAAGGGATCTTGATGGCTAACGATTTCCGTCAATTGCTGGTCGATGCGCGTCGGCAAAACATCTGTTTTCGCCCTTTGGGCGAACTGCTGCCCGAAACCCCCGAAACCCTGCCGGTTGGCCAGGTGCTACGCGGCACCCTTGGAGGGCGCGAGGGCTGGCTGGGGGTACAAGCGGCATGAGCAAACGCTGGGAGTTGCCGCTGCTGGTGGGGATGTTGCTGCTGGCTTATCTGTTGCCGTTGGGCAGCCACGGACTGTGGATCCCAGACGAAACCCGCTACGCCCAGATCAGCCAGGACATGCTCCTGAGCGGCGACTGGGTTTCGCCCCATTTCCTGAGTTTGCGTTATTTCGAAAAACCGGCGGCCGGGTACTGGATGATAGCCCTGGGTCAGGCGGTGTTTGGCGACAATCTGTTCGGAGTGCGCATCGCTTCGGCTGTCAGCACCGGCTTGAGCGTACTGCTGTGCTACCTGGTCGCCGGCCGGCTCTGGGACGCACCGCGTAAAAGTTTCGCCTGCGCCTTGCTGTACATGAGTCTCACCGTAATCGCCGGCGCAGCAGGCTACGCCAACCTGGATCCACAATTCACCCTCTGGGTGAACCTTAGCCTCGTTGCCTTGTGGTTTGCCTTGGACAGCAGCCGTCGTGCCGGGCGCGTGATCGGGTGGGTAGTCCTGGGACTGGCCTGTGGCATGGGTTTCCTGACCAAGGGGTTCCTGGCCTGGTTGCTGCCCGTGCTGATCGCCCTCCCCTGGATGGCCTGGCAAAAACGCTGGCGTGAGTTGCTGATGTACGGCCCGTTGGCGATTGCCATGGCGGTCGCTGTCAGCCTGCCCTGGGTGTTGGCGGTACATGCCCAGGAACCGGATTACTGGCGGTTCTTCTTCTGGCATGAACACATACGGCGTTTCGCGGGGGATGACGCCCAGCATGACGCGCCTTGGTGGTTCTATCTGCCCTTGCTGGTGGCGTTCAGTCTGCCGTGGGCGGCCCTGCTGCCATCGGCGTTGCGCCTGGCGTGGCAAACTCGTCGCCAGGCGAATATCGCCTTCCTGCTGTCATGGCTGCTGATGCCACTGCTGTTCTTCAGTCTAAGCAAAGGCAAGTTGCCGAGCTATATCCTGCCCTGCCTGCTGCCCCTGTCCTTGCTCTTGGGGCATACGCTGGTCGAGCGACTGGCGACAAGACAGGGCCGGCTCCTGGGCGTAAACGGCCTGCTGAACCTGACGTTGGGCGTCGTCGCCCTGCTCGCCCTGGCCTACCTGCAACTGAAGAAACCTTTGTACGAACACGAACCACGCTATCTCGCGCTGATGGTCATCGCGCTGGCCGGCTGGATCATGGCGAACCTGCTGCAGGCCCTCAACCCCCTGCGGTACTGGGGCGCTCCAGCATTCGGAAGTCTGCTGCTGATTGGCTTGCTGCCCGCCGGATTACCCAGGGCCGTCGTCGCCAACAAAATGCCCGACCAGTTCATCCTCCAACACCTTGGAGAACTCGAGCAGACCCAGAAACTGCTGAGCAATGATCTGGGTGCTGCGTCGGCGCTGGCGTGGCGCCTGAAACGCCCACAGGTGGGGTTGTACAACACTGTCGGCGAGCTTAAGTATGGCCTCGCCTACCCCGACGGCATACAGCAGCGAGTCGACCCGCAACAGGTGCAACAGTGGATGCGCGAAGCCCGTCGAGGCGGCTCCGTCGGCGTGGTCATGCGGATCAAAGGCGACGATGAACTGCATGAAGTCGAGCAATTGCCCAAGGATGGCAAGCGTTATGAAAGCGGTAACCTGGTTATCCTGATTTTTCCTCAGGAGGCGACGTGACTTTGTTGCTCGTGCTGGCCGCCTGCGCGCTGACCTGCCTGGGCCAGGTTGCCCAGAAGTACGCCGTCGAGAGCTGGCGCGGTCAGTCCTTGGGCAACAGCGCCAAACTGCGTTCACCCTGGTTGTGGGTGGCCTTGGTCGCGCTGGGCACCGGCCTGCTGGTGTGGCTATTGGTGCTGCAACGGCTCGAAGTCGGCATCGCCTATCCAATGCTCAGCCTCAATTTCGTATTGATTACGTTGGTTGCTCGTTTTGTCTTCCACGAGGTCATCGATCGTCGTCACTGGCTGGGCGTAGCCCTGGTCATGGCTGGCGTCCTGCTGCTGGGGCTACACCTATGAGCCTTCGTCGCGGAATGATCTTTGCGCTGGGCTGTGTGTTGCTGGTCAGCGCCGCGCAATTGGGCTTGCGATGGAGCATGAGCCGGCTACCGCTTCCTGGGCAGTGGCTGATTGAACCCATCGATCCGGACGCGCTTGCCGTGGTGCTGGTGGCCATTTTCACCTACGCCTTGTCGATGGCCTGCTGGCTGGCGGCCCTGCGGGACCTACCCCTGGGACGTGCTTATTCGCTGCTGAGTATCAGCTACGCACTGGTGTATCTCCTGGCCGCTGCGGTACCGATGTTCCACGAAGGTTTCAGCCTTTCGAAAAGCCTTGGGGTGGTGCTGGTCATCCTGGGCGTCATCACCATCAATTCTCGACCGGCCCATGGGCCGGGACTCAGGAGCGCCCCATGAAAATCAGCGTATTCGGTAGCGGTTATGTCGGGCTTGTGCAATCCACTGTACTGGCCGAGGTCGGCCACGAGGTAGTCTGCATGGATATCGACTATGAGAAGGTGACAGCCCTGAATCAGGGCCACGTCAGCATCTTCGAACCCGGCCTGGCTGGATTGGTCAAGGACAACCTGGATAACGGGAGGCTACGTTTTACCTGCGACGAACAGCTGGCCGTGGAGCACGGCCAGGTCCTGTTCATCGCCGTGGGCACACCATCACGTCCGGACGGTTCAGCAGACTTGAGCAGTGTCTTCTCGGTAGGCGAAGCCATTGCCCGGCATCGCATCGAGCCGGTCATCGTCGTGGAAAAATCCACGGTACCGGTTGGCACCGGGGACGCGCTGCGCGAGCGAATCAATGAGACGTTGAGCCGCTATGAGCACACGTTGGATTTCGATGTCGTCTCCAATCCGGAATTTCTCAAGGAAGGTTCGGCTGTCGCCGACTGTCGCCGCCCGGACCGAATCGTCATCGGCTGCGAGCGCGATGATGTGCGGGAGGTCATGCGCGAACTGTACGCACCCTTCAATCGTAACCATGACCGCATCATGTTCATGGACCTGCGCAGCGCGGAGCTGACCAAATATGCCGCCAATTGTATGCTGGCAACCAAAATCAGCTTCATCAACCAGATCGCCGAGCTGGCCGAACACCTCGGCGCCGATGTCGAATCCGTGCGCCTGGGCATCGGTGCCGATTCACGCATCGGCTACGACTTTATCTATGCCGGCTGTGGTTACGGCGGCTCATGCTTCCCCAAGGACATGCGTGCGCTGATCCATAGCGCACGGCAGGCCCAGTGCTCCAATGATCTGCTCCAGGCAGTCGAAGCGATCAACCAACGGCAAAAACACAAGTTGTTCGAGCGGGTGAACGCGTTCTACCAAGGTGACCTGCGGGGCAGGACGTTCGCCGTGTGGGGCCTCGCATTCAAGCCCAACACCGATGACATGCGTGATGCCCCGAGCCGTGTGCTCATGGAATCGCTATGGGAAGTCGGCGCCCAGGTCCGGGCCTTTGATCCCGAGGCGATGCAACAAACCCAGTTGTTGTATCAAGACCATCCCGACCTGAGCCTCATGGGCACGCCTGAAGCGACCCTTAGCGGAGCCGACGCCCTGATCATCTGCACCGAGTGGCAGCAGTTCAAGGCTCCGGACTTCGACCTGATCCACAAACGACTCAAGGCCCCAGTGATCTTCGATGGCCGCAATCTGTACGACGCGGAGCGTTTGGCACAGCGAGGTTTCCAATATTTTCCAATAGGACGAGGTGACTCGTGCAACCTGCCCATCCCCCATCAGAAATGGAATGCCAGGATCGCTAGCTGACGCCTGGCACCGGAGCCGAGCCCTCGCAAGGCTCCGGCGTCATCAGGACGAGTGATTAACGTAGCGCTGGATCATTTGCAGGCCCGCAATTGGCAGGCCTATCCCGAAAATACACAGCCCCCAGACCAGTCCCTCGATGCCAAAGGCAATGAACGTGCCGCCAATAAACGTCGCGGGCAATACAGGGAACAACACCACGCAGATCATCAATGCATGAGCGCCCAGGAGTCTTTTCAGCCGACCTCGCGAGTTGAAAATACAGACTATCCAAAACAACGCCCAAAACACGATGGTCATCAAATAAACGAGCAGATGAAGCAAATCTCCTGCCATGCCATAGCCATGCATGCGCCTATCTCCTTGTTCGACCGAGTGTTTCTTCGCAACATTTTAGGTATAGGCGATTCTGTTGGCACGCGCCGAATGACCAATGACATGAAAAAGACGGGATCTGCCCTATCCGCACAAGCGCAGGGAGTAGGCAAGCCCGCGCCTGACTGACCTCTGTCGAACTGCCTGTCCCTCAGGCTCAGCTAAGTTTCGTTGAGTACCTTGTCCTTTGCGCACATTCCGCGCTCTCAGGGGAGGCTTTACGCCGATGAAATCAGTAACAGCCGGCTGGCTCAACAAGGTGCCTGAAGTGACATTGTCATTCTGGGTGATCAAGATCCTGTCCACGACCGTGGGTGAAACCGGTGCCGACTTCCTGGCCGTCGATGCTGGCTTCGGCGCAGGCCCCACGAGTATGGGCATGGCAGTCCTGCTGGCAATCGCCCTGTGCTGCCAATTGCGTACCAAAGCCTACACGCCTTGGATCTACTGGCTGACTGTCGTATTGGTGAGCATCGTCGGGACACAAATCACCGACATACTGACCGACGAACTGGACGTCAGTCTGTACACCAGCACGGCAGTATTTTCAGCGCTACTGGCGATCAACTTCCTGGTCTGGTACCGCACCGAGCACAACGTGTCGATCCGTGAAATCGTCACGCCAAGGCGTGAGTTGTTCTATTGGGCCACGGTGCTCTGCACCTTCGCCCTGGGCACCGCCGCCGGCGACCTGGCGACAGAAGCCCTGGGCCTGGGTTTCTCCCTCGGCGCCGTCATCTTCGCAGCGTTGATTACCGTCACCCTGGCGGCCTGGCGCGTGGGTGGCAATAGCGTGCTGACCTTCTGGATCGCCTACATCCTGACCCGTCCGTTTGGCGCCTCTCTGGGGGACCTGTTGACCCAGGCTAAAACCTACGGTGGCCTCGGCATGGGCGCTACCTGGACCAGCACCATTTTCTTGTGCGTCATTGTCATGCTGGTTGCGGTTGCGCAAATCAGCGTTGGCAATCGCAAGAGCGTCAATCAGTAAGCCTCAAGAATCCCAGCAAGGAATCGTCATGCGCCACATTCAACGCATCATTCGCCACGTTGCCATCGTCTCGGCCCTTTTCATACTCAATATCACCGCCGGTTGCTCGAAACCCGCCGACACCCCCAACAACGGCGCCACGTCGGCTACGGTCAGCCCCCAAACCCAATCGGGTTCCAAATTGGGAGACCTGTCCGAGTTCCGCAACATTGCCACCGACGTCTCCGCCCTCGTCGATAAAAATGACCTGCCCGCCGCGAAAACCCGGATCAAGGATCTGGAAACTGCCTGGGATTCCGCCGAGGCGGGCATCAAGCCTCGTGCCGCCGCCGACTGGCATATCGTGGACAAGGCGATTGATCATGCTCTCGATGCCTTGCGTGCCAGCAATCCGCAACAGAGCGACTGCAAGGCCAGGATCGATGAATTGTTGAAAGCCTTCGATTCAATGAAAGGGAAGCGATGACGCCAGCGCCGCGCTGAACCCGCAGCGGACAAACGCTTGCACAGGTGCTTCAATGCAGGTGCGACGGTCGTGCCCGGCGCGCTTTTTTTCGGAGCGGGAAATGCGGATATTGTTGGTCGAAGACGATTCGATGATTGGCGACGCGATCCAGGGAGCCCTGAGCGATGCGAGCTATGCCACCGACTGGGTAAAAAATGGCCTTACCGCGCTCGCAGCGCTGGATAGCCAATATTATGACCTGGTGCTGTTGGACCTCGGTTTGCCCGGGAAGGACGGACTGGATGTCCTCGACGCTATTCGCGCCCGAGGTCATCCGGTGCCGTTGCTGATCATCACCGCACGCGACAACCTCGACGATCGCCTGCGTGGCCTTGACGGCGGCGCCGACGACTACCTGCTCAAACCATTCGACATGGCAGAGCTGCTGGCCCGGATGCGTGCCGTGCTACGCCGTAAAGGTGGTAGCGCCTTGTCGGTGCTGGACAACGGCGTAGTCTCGCTGGATCTACTCTCCAAACAGGCCACCACTGCTGACTGTCCTGATGTCCAGTTGTCCAGTCGCGAGTTCGCCCTGCTGCAGGCGCTGTTGATTCGACCGGGCGCCATTCTTTCGCGCAGTGAGCTTGAAGATCGCCTCTACGGTTGGGGCAATGAAGTGGAAAGCAATGCGGTGGAGTTCCTGATTCACGCGCTACGACGCAAGTTAGGCAGCCATGTCATCAAGAACGTCAGGGGGATGGGATGGATGGCTTCAAAAAACGCCTGAATGACTCGATTCAGCTACGCCTGTGCGTAACGCTGTCGATGGCCATCTTGACCGTTGCGGTGCTGGCCGGCATTTTCGCTTTCGTCTCGGCGCTGCACGAGGCCCATGAAATACAGGATGAGGGCTTGCGTCAGGTGGCCATCCTGTTTGATCGGCAGCAAATGACCCTGCACTATCCCGAAGGCCAGCAAGTCGAGGGCGACAACGAGGAGTCCAGGGTGATCGTGCAATACCTGGCCGATGGCAGCAAAGCCATGGGGAGCGATGACGCCCTGATACCTCTGCCCTTCCCCACGACACTTGCCGATGGCTTGTCAACCTTGAATGTCAGCGGTGAAGATTTTCGTGTATTGGTCAGAACCACCACCCGTGGCGAACGCATCGTCGTCGCCCAGGAAGCCGACGTCCGCGACAAGGAAGCCCGCGAGAGCGCGTGGCGCAGCCTGCTGCCATTCCTCATCCTGTTCCCGGTCCTGCTACTGGTGATAGGCGATCTGGTGCGCAAGCTGTTCCGCCCCATCGCCGCCCTCTCAGCTGACGTCGACCGCCGTGATGAACAGGCCCTGCACCCTATCGACGAACAGCATTTACCAACCGAAATAAGACCGTTCGTCGTGGCCATCAATCGCTTGTTTGCGCGTGTGGCGCAGTCGATGGAGAACCAACGTCGTTTTGTCGCCGACGCCGCTCATGAATTGCGTTCCCCCATGACGGCCCTGTCCCTGCAAGCCGAACGGCTGGCTGCTACAGACCTGCCGGTTACTGCCCGTGAGCGCCTGTTGCCGCTATCCCAAGGCATAGAGCGCAGTCGCAAGTTGATCGATCAACTGCTGACCCTGGCCACCGCGCAATCAAGCTCGGAGCGACCACAAACGGCCGTTTCGGTCCATGAAATCTATCGCCGTGTATTGGAAGACCTATTACCACTGGCAGAGCGTAAAAACATCGACATCGGTGTTGAAAGCGCGCACGACGTGCGTGTCGTCATCTACGAAATGGACCTGCTGATACTGGTCAGGAATTTGGTGGACAACGCAATCCGTTATACCCCGCTGGACGGACGGATCGATCTATCGATTGAGCGGGTGCAAGGGGCTGCGATCCTGCGGGTAAGGGACTCAGGCCCGGGGATCAACGCAGCGGAACAGGCGCGGGTATTCGACCCGTTTTACCGTAGCCTGGGAACCGATGAAGCAGGCTCCGGGTTGGGCCTGTCCATCGTAAAGGCGATCGCGGATCGAACGGGAGCCGACGTTCAATTGGGGTATTCGGACGACATCAAACAGAGCGGATTGTGCGTGTCGGTATGGTTGACTCCGGCATCTCTCGGGCCTCCTGCTCAGGGTTGACTTGCGTTGGAGCTGACCACGACACGGATCAGTTCAGCTCGTTGAGAATCAGGCTGCGGTAATGCCCCGGATTGGACCCGGACCATTTGCGAAACGCCTTGTAGAAGGAACTGGCGTCGGCGAACCCGAGCCGCGAGGCGATTTCCACGAAGCTGATGGACGGCTCGGCCAGCCAGGTGATGGCCAGCTCCTTGCGTACGCTGTCCTTGAGGCCTTGGTAGGTCTGCCCCTCCTCCGCCAGCCGACGGCGCAAAGTGGACGCCGAAACACACAGTTGCTGGGCCAGTGCCTCGGTTTCCGGCCACTGTTGCGCAGGCAATTGGCGCAAATCATGCCGGATGCGGCTGGAGAGGCTTTGTGGATCGCGGTACTTGACCAGGATGTTCGCCGGCGCCTGGGCCAGGAAGCGCTTGAGCTCTTCGGGACTGCGCCGGATAGGCTGGTCCAGGCATTCGGCGGAGAAAATCATCCGCGTACGAGGTCGGTCGAAGCGCAGGTTCTGGGAGAACATGACGCGATAATCGTCGCAGAAATCCGGCGCCGGGCAACGCAACTCGACCGACAGGATCGGAATGCGCCGTCCGGCCAGCCAGCAAGCTACGCCGTGGACGATCATCCAGTAGGTGAAATAGGTAAACGCCCGACGCGGCGCCTGGCCTTCTTCGAGCAGGACGATTTCCGCCAGGCTCTGCTGGCGAACCCACTGGGCTGGAAGATGTTCCAGCATCAGCGACAGGAAACCGAGCCCTGCGGTCAAACCCGTAGCCAACGTCGGTTGGGCCATGGCGCACTGGCAAAGAAACGCCAGGCTGCCGGACTTGAGCTTGCGCGGGTCCATGCCGAAGAACTCGTCATCGCGGCGCCGGGCCAGCAGCCGCCAGAGCCGCGCATAGGCATGGGCCGGCACTCGGGCCTGGGAATCATCGAGCAAAGCCGGGGCTATGCCGACCTTTTCCAGGACCTCATCCGTCGCGGCTCCAGGCGCGCAGCTTTGCAACAGCGCCTCACGCACCAACTGGATGGAGATGGTGTCTTTTTCCGCCATGGCACGGGTGTTCACAGGATCCGATAAAGCAGTCGCTCAATCCGCACCCGGCTGACGCGCTTGAGGAACTTGCCCACCGCCGCCGGATAGTCCGGCAGGGTTTCCAGGTCCAGGTAGCGCTCGATGCGGTGGGTGTGGCGATAGATCTTTTCGAGCTCGGCCTGCCGCGACGCCAGCAGCTCGCCCTTGGGGTCGTCCAGCAACAGGGCGTTTTCCAGGTCCAGGCGAAACGCCCTGGGGTTCAGGTTGTTGCCGGTCAGCAAGGTGTAGCGCTCGTCCACCCACATGCCCTTGAGGTGATAGGTGTTGTCGCCGTCGCGCCACAGGTGCAGGTTCAACTGGCCGCTGTCGATGTAGCGCTGGTGCCGCTTGGCGAAGCGACGCAGGCTGATCTCGTACAGATACGGCAATGCGGCGATGATCTTGAACGGCTCGCTTGGCGGAATGTAGAAATCGTTGGCGGTCTTGTCGCCGACGATAATGTCGATCCGCACCCCGCGGGCCAGGGCTCGGTTGATTTCCCGGGTCACCGCCAGCGGCAGGTTGAAGTAAGGCGTGCAGATGGTCAGTTGCTGGCGGCTGCTGGCAATCAGCTCACCGATCACTCGACTCAACGGGTTGTTCTTGCCGACGCCCAGCAGCGGGCTGACCGACAGGCCGTTTTTATCGAGGCTGCCAGCCGTGGTGTCGTAGGCCGCATATTTGAGGCGACTGCGCAGGTCGCCGATGTCCTTGCGCAAGCTTCGGGTGCTGGGCAGGTTCGGCAAGTCGAGGCGATGCACCGCCCTGGAGGCAACCAGCCCGTGCTGCACCAGATGATGCATCGAATCGGCGAGCGCGGCGTTCTGCAGCAGGTGATAGCGGTCGTAGCGGTATTTGTCGAACTTGTGCAGGTAGACGTTGTTCAGGCTCGCGCCGCTGTAGAGCACGCAGTCATCGATCACGAAGCCTTTCAAGTGCAATACGCCGAACAGCTCGCGGGTCTGCACCGGCACGCCGTAGATCGGCACTTCACTGGCATGGGTGCGGGTCTGCTCCTGATACCACGCTGAATTGCCGGGCTGCTTCTTGGCCCCGATCAACCCGCGCTGGGCCCGCAGCCAATCCACCACCACGACCACCTCCAGCTCCGGGCGCGCGGTCTTGGCGGCGTGCAGGGCATCGAGGATTTCCTGGCCGGCCTCATCCTGTTGCAGGTATAGGGCGACGATGTAGATGCGCTGGGTGGCCTGGGCGATTTTCTCCAGCAGGCAACGGCGGAACTCGGCGGCGCCATCGAGGATGGTCACGGCATCGGCGGTCAGTGCAAAGCTGCGCAGCTTGGGCAGCAGGGAGCGTTTGAAAAGCGACGGCATAGGGCTCGCAAAAGGTCAAATCCGAAGAACCGACGAGCTTACACCATGATGGACGGCTTTGGGCCTCCCCCGCCTGATGAAAAAAACACTTGACCAAGGAGAACGATCATTCTACTGTCAGTCCCATGAACGAAATCACTGGCAATGAAACACGAGACATCATCCTGGATGTCGCCGAAAAGTTGATCTACAGAAGTGGCATCGCCGCCACTGGCATGGACCTCTTGGTGAAAACCGCCGGCGTCTCCAGGAAAAGTATCTACCGCTACTTCGCCAACAAGGACGACCTGGTCGTCGCTGCGCTCGAGCGCCGGGACGAACGCTGGATGCAATGGTTCAGCAGCGAAGTGGGCAAGGCGCCGACCCCGCTCGCACGGTTGCTCAACCTGTTCCCGGTGCTCAAGGGCTGGTTCGAGAGCGAAGGCTTCCGCGGCTGCGCATTCATCAACACCAGCGGAGAAACCGGCGACCCACAGGATCCGGTTCGCCTGGTGGCGAAGATGCACAAGCAGAAGCTGCTCGACTATGTGACCGGCTTGTGTGTCGAGCAAGGCATCGAGCGGCCGGAGCGGCTGGCCCGGCAGGTGCTCATCCTGATCGACGGCGCCATCACCCTCGCGCTGGTCATGGGTGATCACGACGCTGCCGATCAGGCCCAAGACGTATTGAAGACCCTGCTGGCCGTTGAATAAGCAACACGCGTACCTGCAAGACCGCCTGTAATTAATGCACTCATCATCTGGAGATTCGCCATGTCCTCCTCTGCCGAAGTTCGCCCACCGCTGCCGCCGTTCACCCGTGAGACCGCCATCGAGAAAGTGCGCCTGGCCGAAGACGGCTGGAACTCTCGCGATCCACAGAGAGTTTCGCTGGCCTACACCCTGGATACCCAATGGAGAAACCGCGCCGAGTTTGCCCATAGCCGGGAAGAAGCCAAGGCTTTCCTGACCCGCAAGTGGGCCAAGGAACTGGATTACCGGCTGATCAAGGAACTCTGGGCCTTCACTGGGAACCGCATCGCCGTGCGTTATGCCTACGAATGGCACGACGATTCGGGCAACTGGTTCCGTTCCTATGGCAATGAGAATTGGGAGTTCAATGAAGACGGCCTGATGTCCAACCGCTACGCCTGCATCAACGACATGCCGATCAAGGAAAGCGAGCGTAAATTCCATTGGCCGCTGGGCCGTCGGCCGGATGATCACCCGGGGCTTTCCGATCTGGGGTTGTAATACCAAAACCTGGACTGCCCCCAACCTGTGGGAGCGAGCCTGCTCGCGAAAGCGGTGTGTCAGCCAATGCGATATTGGATCTGCCATCGCCTTCGCGAGCAGGCTCGCTCCCACATTGATCCCTGTAGTGTCAGGCGCCACCTCGATTCAGCAAAAACTCCAGCAACGTCCCAGCACACGCCTCGATACTTCCGTCCACGATCAGTTCGTAGCCGTGGGTATTTTCCGTCGGGATCGCAATGCAGCCGCCTTGGGCCGACACGCCACTGCTCATGATCGCACTGGCATCGCTGGCGAAATCCGCCAGCAGCGCGAATTGTGGCGTCAGCCCGCAGCGCTTGCCGGCCTGGTACAACTGGTCGACGATCCCACGGTGGTAGCAGCCGTTTTTGTCGCCGGTGTTGATGATCGGATCGACGCCCAGGCGGGTGGCGTATTCCGCGACCACGGGGCCGACCTCAACGGCAACCGTCGCATCCCCAGGCAGATGGCTGGCGGCGTAGAGCGCGCCGGCATTGGATTCCTCTTCTTGCGTGGTGAACACGAAATACACGTCATGCATCAACGCCTCGCGGCGGCTGCCCAATAATGTGGCGGCCTGGAGGCTGGCGACCATGGGCGCGCGGTCATCCAGGAAATGCGCGGCGATGGCATCGCCGACCCGGAACGGGCGCCGCCAGTGCTGGCTCAACACCACTCGCGTACCGGGGCGTACGCCATGGGTTTGCAACTGTTCGCACGAGCATCGGGTAATCACATGCACATCGCCCCAATTGACGTTTCCCGACAGGACATCCGCCCCCTGATGGGTTTCCCCGGTGCTGTGCATCGATCCGAATGACAACACCCCAGGGAGGAAATCCCGGTCACCGAGAATGTCCACCGGGCACACCCCGAAATTGATTGGATTGGCGCCGCCCAGTGAGACCACCCGCAACGTGCCGTCGGGCTCGATACGTTTGACCAGCATGGCGATTTCGTCCAGGTGCGCCATGATTCGGACCGGCGAATTCGTTTCGGCGCCTGACAGGTTTCCCTTGATCAGGCCGATGACATTGCCGGCCGGATCGACCCAGGTTTCGTCGCAGTGCGGCTCCAGCTCCCGCAGGCAGATATCACGCACTTCATGCTCCTGCCCGCCGGGCCCGCGGGCCATCAGCAGCTCTTCCAGCAGCGGTAAGGTGGACGGATTGGATTGCATCGATGGGTTCTCCTTTTTCCGGGCGTGGCCCAGTTGGCGAAGCGGGCCGCGACGTGTCTGTCTTCTTGAACACGGCTGGCGCTGAAAAATCTGATCGGATCCTGGCGAAACTGACGAGCGGGCCTTGCCGGCGCGCGGACAGGCGGCCCGTTCGAAGGGTTGACCGACGCGCCGCCAGGCATCACATTGCCTGGGTCGCCCCTACGCCAAAAGGCGGTTTTGTTGTGTTGCAGACCTTGTGGAGCCCATGACCGCGTCGATTCCGATCCGCCCCCCCTGCCCGCCTGGCGTGTGTGATTGCGGGCGTGATGCGTTGCTGCAAACGCCTGGCGGCGATTTGCGCATCCTTTGCCTGAATCGCCAGGAGGAGAAGCGCCTGCTTGAGCGATTGGAAAATATCCAGAGCCTGGACGAGCTCGAGCGGCTGCAGCAGCGGCTGTTCGAGAACCTGGGCGTGCGGGTGACGATCGAGCCGGGTCATAACGAGGTTCGCACCATGCGCGGTATTGCCATTGAATTTCAGGAGCAGCCAGGGCTGTGCCGCAAGATTCGCCAGTCGATTCCGGCTGCCATTCGGCGAGGGCTGGAGAAGCGGCCTGAAATTGCCTGGCGGCTGTTGGATTCCCGGGATCTGTTTGGTGGGGGTTGATGGGTGTTTTTCCATACCTTCGTCCATACCTTCGTATAGTCCCCTCACACCCACGCATAGCCGCACTGACCCTATGTAGAAGTGCCCCGCCCCTCGCCGCCACATACCATCTCCCATAGCGAACCGAAGCTGGATACGCCTGAC
>Ga0308170_10002306_pt1 | contig 16602 bp, 15 predicted proteins | sample PhyBR2_2_FD_202136 | JGI IMG/M metagenome (GOLD analysis project Ga0308170, IMG submission 202136) | Phyllosphere microbial communities from UC Gill Tract Community Farm, Albany, California, United States - DLSLSB.R2 | ecosystem: Host-associated > Plants > Phyllosphere > Unclassified | place... | reverse complement strand
CGTACTTCGTCATCACCGGTCTGGCGACCGCCGGGACCGGCGAGCACGGCGCGAAGCACCACGGCACCGGCTACACGATCTACTCCAACGCGTTCCTGCTCACCCAGGTACCGCACTCGATCATCACCGTCTCGCTGGCGACCGCGATCCTGCCGACCCTGTCGGCGCGGGTGGTCGCCCTCGACCCGCGCGGCTTCGCGTACGGCGTGGCCCGCACGCTGCGCTCCTCGATCGCGATCGTGCTGCCCTTCGCGGCGCTGCTGCCGGTCCTGTCGGTGGATCTCGGCCACGTGCTCTTCGGCTTCGGCGCCTCGGCCGGCGAGTTCCGCAAGTACGGCCCCACGATCGCGATCTTCGGCCCCGGGCTCTTCTTCTTCACCGTGCAGTACGTGCTGCTGCGCGGCTTCTACGCCCTCGAGCGCAACAAGACCGTCTTCTGGATGCAGTGCCTGGTCGCCGGCGTCAACATCGGCGCGGCGGTGCTCCTGGTCAAGAACGTCTCCCCCGCGCACACGGCTCCCGCCCTGGCGGCGGCCTGGGGGCTGGCGTACTTCGTCGGCTCGATCAACGCCTACACCCGGCTCGACCGCCGGATCGGGCCGCTGCGGACCGACCTGCTGGTGCGCTTCCTGATCCGGATGCTGCTCGTCACCGCCGTCGCGACCACGATCGCCTGGCTGGTCGCGCGCGGCTTCGAGCACCTGCTCCCCGAGCGCGAGGGCTCGGCCGGCTGGCTCGTGGCGGCCGCCAAGTCGACCGTCGTGGGCGGTCTCGACCTCGGACTGATCTTCGTGGGCGCCCGGTTGCTGCGCATCACCGAGCTGACCGGATTCCTCCACACCTTGGCCGCTCGCCTTGGCCGACGATGATTACGCTCGGCTCATGAGCGTGCATCGGCCCGGCGACGTCCTTGCGGGGCGCTACCGGCTGGCCGACCTGCTCAGCGAGACCGAGCACGGCCGGTTCTGGCTGGCCCACGACAGCGTCCTGGGGCGGCCGGTGGCCGTGCACGTGCTCGACGCCGACGACCCGCGAGCGCCGCACCTCATGGCCGCCGCCCGGGCCTCGGCCTCGATCGCCGACCAGCGGCTGCTGCGGGTCCTCGACGCGGAGACCCGCGACGGCATCTCGTACGTCGTCAACGAATGGGGTCGCGGCACCTCCCTCGACATCGTGCTGGCCCGCGGCGGGCCGCTCACGCCCGAGCGCGCGGCGTGGATCACCGCGCAGGTCGCCGCGACCCTGGCCAAGGCCCACCACCTCGGCTACGCCCATGGCCGGCTCAACCCGGAGAACGTGCTCCTCGACGAGGCCGGCGGCGTGCGGATCATCGGCTTCGCGGTCGAGGCCGCGCTGTACGGGCTGCCCGAGGGCTCGCCCGCTGACGACGACACCGCGCTGGCCGGGATCCTCACCGCCTGCCTCACCGGCACGTGGCCGGGCACGACCCCGTCCTCCGTGCCGCCGACGCCCCTACGCGGCGACCACCCGCTGCGGCCCCGCCAGGTCCGCGCCGGGGTGCCGCGGGTGCTCGATGAGCTGTGCGAGGCGGCGCTCAACCCCGAGGCGCACGGCCGGCACTCCTCGCCGAGCCTGGACGCGCGCTACCTGCACGATCGGCTGATGGAGTTCGTCGGCGAGCCACCTGACCTGTCGGGGCTGCCCCACGACGGCGGTCGGCTGCGGACCGAGACCGGGCCGATCGGCGTCATCCCCTACCCCACCGGCGGCTCGCGGGTCGTCGGCGGTCCCGCCGCCGGCACCGCGCCCCCGCCCGGCGGGCATCGGCTGATCGAGCCGGGCACCGACCTCGCCACCGGCGACGCCACCCGGGTCGCGGGGCCGATCGGGTCGATGGACGACGACGGCGGCGAGGAGACCCAGCACGGCATCCCGTCCTTCGAGGAGGACGACAGCTGGCACCGGCCGCGCGACGTCCCGGCCCCGCCGCCGCCGCCCCTGGACGCGCCCGCCCCGAAGCCGCTGTTCGCCGACGAGCCGCACACCCCGCGCGCCTCCGACCGGGTGCCCTCCACCCCCGAGGCCGGCGTTACGTCCAGCCCCGCCACGATCGTGTCGGGCACGCCGGCGCCGGCCCCGGACCCGGACTCGTCGTGGCCGTGGCTCGACGACTCCCCGCCGCGCACCGGATCGGTCCGCACCGCGTCGGCGCCCGAGAGCGAAGGGCCGCCGCGCAGTCGCTGGCTCCCGTACGCGGTGGGCTTCGTGGTCCTCCTGCTCGTCGTCTCGGTCGCGCTGATCGTGCGCCAGGCGACCAACGAGGGCCCGGCCAGGCCGGGCGCGAGCAACCGACCCACCGGGACCGCCGACGCCGCGAAGCCGATCACCAGCCTCACGGCCACCGACTTCGACCCCTTCGGCAGCCCTTCGGAGGAGAACCCCGAGGACGCGCACCTCGCCGTCGACGGCCGGGCCGGCACGGCGTGGAAGACGGTGCCCTACAACGACCAGCTCGGCGAGGCCCCGCCCGCGCTGAAGAGCGGCGTGGGCCTGGTGATCGACCTCAAGCGCACGTACGCGCTCACCGCGGCCACCCTCACCGTCGACGGCGGCCCGACCGGCGTCTCGCTCTACGTCACCGACACCCGGCCGACGACGCCGAACGGCCTCAAGGCCGCTGCGCGGGTCACCGTCACCTCGCCCGAGCAGCGCGTCCCGCTGCACAACGCCGCCGGCCGCTACCTGGTCGTCTGGCTGACCTCGCTGCCGCCCTACGGCGACCAGTATCGCGGGGTCGTCGCCGAAGTCGGGGTCGCCGGGGTCCGCGTCGGCTGAACCCGTACGAGCGGGGAATCTTTGTCGCCTACGATCGGTTCTCGAAGCGTCACCGATCCAGGGAGTCCATCCATGACCAGCTCGCCGACCGAGCCCCGCAACGTCATCATCATCGGCTCCGGCCCGGCCGGCTACACCGCGGCCGTCTACGCCGCGCGCGCCGAGCTCAACCCGCTCATCTTCGAGGGGTCGGTGACCGCCGGTGGTGCGCTGATGAACACCACCGAAGTGGAGAACTTCCCCGGCTTCCGCGACGGCATCATGGGCCCCGAGCTGATGGACAACATGCGGGCCCAGGCCGAGCGCTTCGGCGCCGAGCTGATCCCCGACGACGTCGTCGAGGTCGACCTCTCCGGCGACATCAAGATCGTCAAGACGGCCACCGAGACCCACTATGCCAAGGCTGTGATCCTGGCGATGGGCTCGGGCTACCGCAAGCTCGGCCTGCCCCGCGAGGACGAGCTGTCCGGTCGGGGCGTGTCGTGGTGTGCGACCTGCGACGGCTTCTTCTTCCGCCAGAAGCCGATCGTCGTCGTGGGCGGCGGCGACTCGGCCGTCGAGGAGGCCACGTTCCTCACCCGCTTCGGCTCGTCGGTGACGCTGCTCGTACGCCGCGAGGAGCTGCGCGCCTCGAAGATCATGCAGGAGCGCGCCTTCAACGACCCGAAGCTGGAGATCCAGTGGAACTCCGCGATCGAGTCCTTCAACGGCGCCGACTCGGTCGAGTCGCTGACGGTGGTCGACACGGTCACCGGTGAGAAGCGCGAGCTCGAGGCCGCCGGTGTCTTCATCGCCATCGGTCACGACCCGCGTTCGGAGGTCGTCCGCGGCCAGGTCGAGCTCGACGCCGAGGGCTACGTCGTCGTCGGCCCGCAGGTCACGACGTTGGGCACCGGTGGCGCTGCCGCCGGCACGGCCACGAACATCCCGGGCGTGTTCGCGTGCGGTGACCTCGTCGACCACACGTACCGCCAGGCGATCACCGCGGCCGGCTCCGGTTGCGCGGCCGCGCTCGACGCGGAGCGCTTCCTGGGCGACCTCGAGCACCACAGCACGGCCGCCCTCGCCCACGCGTGAGTCACCACGGCGTCGGGAACAGATCCCGTACGTCCTCTGTTCTACCCACAGACTTCAGCAACACATCACATGAAAGGTGACCCCATGGCTGACAACATCTCCGCCGTGACCGACGCCGAGTTCGACGCCACGGTCCTCAAGTCCGACAAGCCGGTCCTGGTCGACTTCTGGGCCGAGTGGTGCGGCCCGTGCCGCCAGGTCGCTCCGATCCTGAACGAGATCGCCGGCGAGCACAGCGACAAGGTCACCTTCCTCAAGATGAACGTCGACGAGAACCCGGTGACGCCGTCCAACTACCGCGTGACCGGCATCCCGACGATCAACGTCTACCAGAACGGTGAGGTCGTGAAGTCGATCGTCGGCGCGAAGCCGAAGGCCGCGCTGCTCAACGAGCTGGCCGCCTTCCTCGGCTGATCCCAGCACGGCGTCACCAGAAGCGGCTCCCACCCTCGGGTGGGGGCCGCTTCTGTCATGACGCCGCGGTGGCTGAGGTGTGAGGAGCGCTAGCGACGAGCCTCGAAACCACCCCGCCGAGCCGGCACCGGCGCCGGCACAGGACGGCGCGGCCGCACCACTCCCAGCACCTTCTCCAGCGCCGCGTCGCGCCAGGTGATCGCACTCGAGAGCTCCATCCGCAACCGAGGCGCGGTCGGGTGGGCCCGATGGGTCTTGAAGCCGACATGCGCGAGGAACTCCGCCGGCGCCGCGCACCGCGCGCCGTTGAGACCGCTGAGCGGCCCGACGTCGCCGAACGCCTCGACCGCCTTGACCCCACCGCGCAGGATCAGGTCCCGCGCCATCGCCTGGACGAGCATCCGGCCCAGCCCACCGCCGGCGTACGCCGGGTCCAGCCACACCGTGGTCAACAGCACCGCGTCCTCCGACACCGGCGCTGTCGGGAACGACTCCGCACCCGGCGCGAACCGGGCCGGGACGTAGATGAGATAGCCGACGACCTGGTCGTCGACCACGGCGACCCGGCCGCACGAGCCCCACTCGCGCAGCACCTCGCTGATCCACGCCTCCTTGACCGCGGCCCGCTCGTCCGGCGGCACCCGGTTGCGGCGTACGGGATCTAGCTCCCAGAACAGGCAGGAGCGGCACGGGGCGCTCAGCTCGGCGAGCCGGTCCAGTGTCAAGGGCAGGACTTTGCGTGACATCTCACTCCGCCAGGTCGGTCTCCGGAGATGCGAACAGGTGTGACATCCTTCATGCTAGAACGATCATGGACACTTCTCCCACCACGCGCAGCAGCAGCACTCGACTCGACCCGTATGTCGACCGGTACGCAGCGCGCACGGCCGGGATGACCCAGTCCGAGATCCGAGCTCTCTTCGCGGTGGCGTCCCGTCCTGAGGTCGTCTCCCTGGCCGGTGGGATGCCCAACATCTCCGGTCTCCCCCTCGACGTGGTCAGCGGTGCGATCGACGGCGTGGTCCGCGAGCAGGGCACGGTCGCGATGCAGTACGGCTCCGGTCAGGGCATGCTCGAGCTGCGGGAGCAGATCACCGAGGTGATGCGCCTGGAGGGCATCGAAGCCCACCCGGACGACGTCGTGGTCACGGTCGGCTCCCAGCAGGCCGTCGACCTGGTGACCCGCATCTTCTGCGACCCGGGCGACGTGATCATCTGCGAGGCGCCCTCGTACGTCGGCGCTCTTGGTGTCTTCCGCTCCTACCAGTGCGATGTCGTGCACGCCGAGATGGATGCCGACGGCCTGATCCCCGACGCGCTGCGGGCCGCGATCGCGGCGACCCGTGCCGCCGGCAAGCGGATCAAGTTCCTGTACACGATCCCCAACTTCCACAACCCCGCGGGCGTGACGATGTCGCTAGAGCGCCGCCACGAGATCGTGCAGATCTGCGAGGAGGAGGGCGTCCTCATCCTCGAGGACAACCCGTACGGCCTGCTCGGCTTCGACGGCGACCCGATGCCGGCACTGCGCTCGATCTCCAGCGACAACATCATCTATCTCGGCTCGTTCTCCAAGACGTTCGCGCCGGGCTTCCGCGTGGGTTGGGCGCTCGCGCCGCACACCGTCCGCGAGAAGCTGGTGTTGGCCCAGGAGAGCGCCACGCTGTGCCCGCCGCAGTTCAGCCAGATGGCGATCGGTGCCTACCTCACCCAGCACGACTGGCAGGGCCAGATCAAGCAGTTCCGCGAGATGTACCGGGAGCGCCGGGACGCGATGATCAGCGCCCTCAACGACATGATGCCCGCGGGCTGTCACTGGAACGTCCCGGCCGGCGGCTTCTACGTCTGGATGACCCTCCCCCAGGGTGTGAACGCGAAGGCGATGCTGCCGCGCGCGGTCACCGCTCGCGTCGCGTATGTCCCGGGCACCGCCTTCTTCGCCGACGGCTTCGGCTCCTCGGCGATGCGCCTGTCGTTCTGCTACCCGACGCCCGAGCGGATCCGTGAGGGTGTGCGCCGCCTCGCCGGGGTGGTCGAGGAGGAGATGGAGCTGCGCGCCACCTTCGGCGCCACCGAGCGCCTCGACACCCTCCCGCTGGGCAACGAGACGCCGAGCACCGACACGCAGTGACGCCGGACGTCATACGCCGTGCTCCGCAGGTGGGCGCCGTTCGTATGACGTCCTGAGGCCGCAAAGCGCCCGAAACGGCCGTGATTCTGAGGAATCGGGGTCGTTTCGCAATTTCGGCACTTCGCTCAAAATCGCTCTCACAGAACTCTGCGAGGGCTATCGGGTCTCGATACGCTCGCTAGCGCTCGCTACTCGACCATCACCGCTGGTCGAGTAGCCCGAGCCCTACGTTGGTCGAGTAGCCCGAGCCGCTAGGCGAGGGCGTATCGAGACCAACCTTCGGCGCCGACAGAATTGTCGACTTATCGATTGATCGTTAGATCACTTTGTCGTTGCGGTTGCGCGGATCCATGATCTCCACGATCCGCTGCAGGTCCTCGACGGTCGCGAACTCGACGGTGATCTTCCCCTTCGCCCGACCCATGTCGACCTTGACGCTGGTCTCCAGGCGGTCGGCGAGTCGGTCGGCGAAGGTGCTGAGCTCCGGGGCCGGCCCCTTCAGGCGGGCGGAGCGACGCTTCGGCTGCTTCTCCCCGTCGATCTCACGCAGCGCGACGATCTCCTCGAGGCCGCGGACGCTGATCCCCTCGGCCACGACGCGCTGGGCGAGCTGGTCCTGCATGGCAGCGTCGTCGACCCCGAGCAGCGAGCGCGCATGACCCGCCGAGAGCACACCGGCGGCCACCCGCCGCTGCACGGCCGGCGACAGCTTGAGCAGACGCAGCGTATTGCTGATCTGCGGACGCGAGCGACCGATGCGCGCGGCCAGCTCGTCGTGCGTGCAGCCGAAGTCGTCGAGCAGCTGCTTGTACGCCGACGCCTCCTCGAGCGGATTGAGCTGGCTGCGGTGCAGGTTCTCCAGGAGCGCGTCCCGGAGCATGTCCGTGTCATCGGTCTCGCGGATGATCGCGGGGATCGTCGAGAGCCCGGCACGCTGACTGGCGCGGAAGCGGCGCTCACCCATGACGAGCTCGAACTCGCCACCGTCCACCGCGCGTACGACGACAGGCTGCAGGACGCCGATCTCACGGACGGAATGGACCAGTTCGTCCATCGCCTCCTCGTCGAAGACGCTGCGCGGCTGCACGTGGTTGGGCCGGATGGCGGTCAGGGGCAGCTCGGCGAAGTAGGCGCCCTCGACGGGCTGCAAACCCGAATCTTCGATCTGAGCGCCTCGCGCGGAGCCGCCGGGGCCCAGGCCCGGCGACGCGCCGTTCGTCGATCCTGGGGCAAAGTCCGAATCCCGGACACCATGGTTGCGCTGAGAGTCATCACTGCTCACGACGACCGCCTCGGGTGCAGCGGTCGGGATCAGCGAGCCGAGGCCACGTCCGAGGCCCCGCTTCGGTGCCGGCTTGCTCACGCTTCGGCCGCCTTTCCAGCGATCTCGCGAGCGGCTTCGAGGTAGCTCATCGCGCCCGGAGAGCCCGGGTCGTAGGTCATCACGGTCTGACCGTACGACGGCGCCTCCGAGACGCGCACGGAGCGCGGGATGAAGGTCTTCAGCACCTGGTCGCCGAAGTGACCCCGCACCTCTTCCGCGACACCGGCGGCGAGGCGCGTACGGGCGTCGTACATGGTGATCAGGATCGTCGAGACGGCGAGCTCGGGGTTGAGGTGGGCACGCACCATGTCGACGGTCTTGAGCAGCTGGCCAAGGCCCTCGAGGGCGTAATACTCGGCCTGGATCGGGATGAGCATCTCGGCACCAGCGACCAGCGCGTTCAGGGTCAGCAGACCGAGCGACGGCGGGCAGTCGATGAGGACGTAGTCCCACCGCTCCTCCCCGAGCGAGGCGTCCCCGACGCGGCCACTCCCGAGGAGCGCCTTCTTCAGGCGCCCCTCACGGGCGACGACGCTGACCAGCTCGATCTCGGCGCCGGCCAGGTCGATGGTCGCCGGGACGACCTCGACCATCGGGACCTCGGGGCACGTCCTGACCACCTCGTTGAGCGCGACGTCCTCGACGAGGAGCTCGTAGGTCCCTGGAGTGCCCTGGAAGTGGTCGACGGAGAGCGCCGTGGAGGCGTTGCCCTGCGGGTCCAGATCGATGACGAGCACGCGCTGCCCGAGCTGGGCGAGACCGGCGGCGAGGTTCACGGTGGAGGTCGTCTTGCCGACGCCGCCCTTCTGGTTCGCCACGACCATCACGCGAGTCGCGGACGGCCGGGGCATCGGGGGCCGCGCCTGTGAAGCCTGACGCGCAAGGATCGTGTTCTCGGTCGCGCGAGCAAGCGGAGTCGCCTCATCAGCGATCACCTCGGCATAGTCGGCCAAGTCCGCAGCGGTCCGGACGCGGAAGCCGGCCGCGTTCGTTTCACGTGAAACATCGGTGCTCGCGGGTGACGACTCTTCCTGTGGAGAAACCGCGCCATCCTGTGGATAGTCACGCTCAGACGCCTGCTCGGAGCCGGTGGAAAACTCTGGGGACGCCGACTCCGAAGAGTCTGAGTCGTGGTGGGTGATGCCCTCGGTCACGTGTTCTTCCTTCGCTTCGTTCGGGCCTTCTGCTTGCCATCCTGGCTGGACGCCTCACGACGTCGCGCCGCAGTGGGCACAGACGTCAAACCTACCTTCGACGGATCCGCCCACGCCACTCGCACGGCAAGCGTGGTCTCTGCGAGCAGCCTGTCACCCAACGTACTAACCGTGGGCTCCGCGCACCCGAATCGGGCGAGCACGTCACGCGCCGCCTCGATCTCCGTGGTGATGGAGGAACCCTTCATGGCGACGAGGGCACCATCCGCGCCGACCAACGGCATCGACCACTCCAAAAGCCGGGCAAGGGGAGCCACCGCGCGAGACGTGACGACGTCGAACGTCCGCACCCCGTGCAAGACGTCCGCGCGTCCGCGGACGACCTCCACGTTGTCGAGGTGAAGCCGCTCGACGACTTCGGTGAGGAACGTGGTGCGTCGCAGCAACGGCTCGATGAGCGTCATCTGCAGGTCGGGCCGGTGGATGGCCAGCACCAGGCCGGGGAGCCCGGCACCGGATCCGATGTCTGCCACCGTGGAACCTTCGGGCAGGAGCTCAGCCAGGACGGCGCAGTTGAGGATGTGCCGGTCCCACAGCCGAGGCGCCTCGCGGGGGCCGATGAGGCCTCGTACGACGCCCTCAGTGGCGAGGAGTGCTGCGTACGCCTCGGCCAGGGGGAGTCGATCGGGACGGAACACCTTCCGCGCCATCTCGGGCACAGCGGGCGTTTCACGTGAAACGTCATCCATGGAGAAGAGCCTAGGGCGCGAGAGCGCGCGCAGAAGGATCGGGAGGACGTCTGTGGCATCCGGTAGTCGCGTGGCAGCAGCCGAGCAGAAGACGCCGAGTCCTGCGGTCGAGCAGCAGCCGATGAACGAGGAACCGGTGTGCGTCGGTCGAGTAGCGGCCGAGGAACGAGGCTGCGCATCGAGACGCGCACCGCGCCTGGTCTCGATACGCCCCGGCTCGTTCCTCGCCGCGGCTACTCGACCGGCGTACTGGCCAGCGATCCTTACCCGCGACACTCTCGCTGGTCTCGATACGAACAGGCTCATTCCTCGCCACGGCTCCTCGACCCCCACCTACACCTGCGCTGTCGCCGGTATGCAGAACGCCCTCCGTGCCGAAGCACGGAGGGCGTTTCACGTGAAACAGGAGCCGATCAGGCGGGGAGCACCACGACGTAGCGGCGGGGCTCGGCACCCTCGGACTCCGAGGTCAGGCCGGCGGCGGCGACGGCATCGTGGACCACCTTGCGCTCGAAGGGCGACATCGGCTTCAGCGAGACCGGCTCGCCGGAGGCCTTCACCGTGGCGACGGTCTCGGCGGCGAGCGCCTCGAGCGTCGAGCGGCGGTTGGCCCGGAAGCCCGACACGTCGAGCATCAAGCGGGAACGCTCGCCGGTCTCGCGGTAGACCGCGAGGCGGGTCAGCTCCTGGAGCGCGTCGAGGACCTCGCCGTGCTGGCCGACGAGCTGGGACAGGTCGGCACCGACGATGGAGACGGCCGCGCGGTCGCCCTCCACGTCCATGTCGAGATCGCCATCGAGGTCGGCGATGTCGAGCAGCTCCTCGAGGTAATCGGCGGCGATGTCGCCCTCACGCTCGAGTTGCTTGACGCGGTCGCCCTCGGTGGCGGCCACCTTCTCCTCAGTCATATCCATGCATCCCTTCTCGGGGGTCGGTCAGCGCTACTTGCTCTTGCGCTGGCTGCGGGTCTGCTTCTTCGGCTGCGGGCGGGCAGCCGGACGACGATCAGCGTCGGACGCCGAAGGAGCGCCGTTCGGCGTGGCATCCGTGGACTCGACGGTGTCGACGGCGCCGCCGTGGCGGGCAGCCTTGCGGGCCGCCTTCTCGCGGTCGCGCTCCAGCTTGGCCTTCTCCGCCGGCGTACCGGGGGCGGGGCTGTTGCGGATCACGTAGAACTGCTGGCCCATGGTCCAGACGTTGGACGTCGTCCAGTAGAGCATCGCGGCGATCGGGAAGGCGATGCCGGAGATCGCGAAGACGAAGGGGAGCACGTACAGCAGGATCTTCTGCTGTTGGGCGTACTGGCCCTGCATCGCCTCGGCGGGCATGTTCTTGGCCATCAGCTGGCGCTGCGTGAAGAACGTGGTCGCACACATCGCGACGACCAGCACCGCCGCGAGGATGCGGACGGAGGTGTCGTGGGTGCCGTTGAAGGTGTCGGCCAGGCGGGCGCCGAAGATCTTCGCATCGGCGAAGTGGTGCACGTCCGCCACGGAGAGGAAGCCCTTGGCCTCGTTGTGCGCCGCCTTGTTCACCAGCCGGAAGAGCACCAGGAAGATCGGCATCTGGATGAGCAGCGGCAGACACGAGGCGAACGGGTTGGTGCCCGTGTCCTTGTAGAGCTTCATCGTCTCCTGGGCGAGACGCTCACGGTCGTGACCGTACTTCTTCTGCAGCTCCTTCACCTTCGGCTGGATGAGCTGCATGTTCCGCGACGAGTTGATCTGCTTCACGAAGAGCGGGATGAGCAGCGCCCGGATCGTGACGGTGAGACCCACGATGGCCAGCACCCACGACCAACCGTTCGTGGGGGAGAGGACCAGGGTGACCACCCGGTGCCAGAACAGCAGAATGCCGGAGATGGCGTAGTACAGCGGCGTCGCGATCGCGCTGAAGAAATCGCCCACGGATCAGGCTCCTTGTATCGGGTTAACCCGCATAGCCGCGGGACGAAGGGGTGACGGTGCGCTCGGGCACCGGGTCGTAGCCGCCGGCCGTCCAGGGATGGCAGCGGCCGAGCCGGCGCACCGCGAGCCAGGAGCCGCGCAGGGCGCCGTGACGCTCCACCGCCTCCAGCGCGTACGCCGAGCAGGACGGGTGATAGCGGCACACCTGGCCGTACAGCGGGCTGATCAGGAACCGGTAGGCCTTGAGCAGGCCGACGAGAACGTGCTTCACGACATCACCCGTTGCACACAACGAGCGAGATCAGCACCCAGTTCCTCGTAGGTGGCCTCGGCAGCAGCCGGATTCGCGCGCACCACGAGCACAGCAGAGCCCGGGAGGTCCCTGAGGGACTCCCGGGCCAGATGCCTGAGGCGTCTTTTCACGCGGTTGCGAACCACAGCCGGGCCGACAGCCTTGCTGACCACGAAACCGACTCGAGCCGGAACCACCTCATCGGCGTGCCACAGGTGCACGACCAGACGAGAGGATCCGGCTCGACGTCCCTGACGCACCGCGACCCGGAAGGAATCCGGGTCGGTCAATCGGTGCGTGCGGGAGAGCACGGCGAGGTCAGCCGGGCCGACCTCAGACCGCGAGTTCCTTGCGACCCTTGCGGCGGCGGGCGTTCAGGATGGCGCGGCCGGCGCGGGTGCGCATGCGCAGGCGGAAGCCGTGCGTCTTGGCGCGACGACGGTTGTTCGGCTGGTACGTACGCTTGCTCACGAGCTCAATCTCTTTCGCTTAGGTTTCTGGGCCTTCGCACAGCACAAAACACTGTGCGAGCGACCGGTCAACGGTACGCGTTGGCGAGAAGTAGGGTCAAACCCGCGCGACATGCCGCCGAAACCACGCCCGTGTAACTCGTCGAAGCCTGTGGATGACGGGTTGCCCCAAGGGACCCGCGGCGTTAGGTTCGGCGTCTACCGAGGTTCCGTGCCTGATGGCCGGCGACCACGTCTTGGGGGATTCATCGGACGGCATCATGCTGCCCGCATTCCCTCATGACCTGCGCGAACAGGTCGAATGACGGTCGTTACCACGCGCCTCGGTGGGCTTTTTCCACAGGACCAGACCATGGTTCACAACTTGTGGATAGAGCTGTGGACGGATGATGACAGCGGATCAGCGACAGCCCGGATGGGGAAGGTGGACAGCAGTGGAGACGCCCTCCGACTCCGGCCCGCACGACGAGCTGGCCCACGCGTGGAAGCGCATCGTGGCCGACCTCCAGCCCAGCCAGCGTGCCTGGCTGTCGGCCTGCGTGCCCGAGGCGATGCACGGCACCACCGTGCTGGTCGCGGTCCCGAACGACTTCACCCGCAACCAGCTCGAGGGTCGCCTGCGCCCCGAGCTGGAGGACGCCCTGTCGAGCGCCTTCGGCCAGGAGATGCGGATTGCGGCGATCGTGAAGCCCGAACTCGAGGACCTGCCGCCCGAGCCGGCTGCACCCCCGGCCGCCGCGCCCGCGCCGGAAGTGGTCGATTCGCCGATCAATCAACACATCGATATGTCGACAAACTTCGGCGCGGGCATCGGGGGAGTGCAGCTCCCGCCTCCGCGGCACGAGGCGCCCTCGGCCGCCGAGCGCTCCACCACCGAGAGTCGGCTCAACCCCAAGTACACCTTCGAGACGTTCGTCATCGGCTCGTCCAACCGCTTTCCCCACGCCGCGGCCGTCGCCGTCGCCGAGGCACCGGGGCGGGCGTACAACCCGCTTCTGGTCTACGGCGAGTCCGGCCTGGGCAAGACTCATCTGCTGCACGCGATCGGTCACTACGTCCGCAGCCTCTACAACGGGGCGAAGGTCCGGTACGTGAGCTCAGAGGAGTTCACGAACGAGTTCATCAACGCGATCCGCGACGACCGGCAGGACCGGTTCAAGCGCAAGTACCGCGACATCGACGTGCTGCTGATCGACGACATCCAATTCCTGGAGGGCAAGACCCAGACCCAGGAGGAGTTCTTCCACACGTTCAACACGCTGCACAACGCCAACAAGCAGATCGTGCTCACCTCCGACCGCGCGCCCAAGCGCCTCGAGGCGCTCGAGGACCGGCTGCGCAACCGGTTCGAGTGGGGCCTGATCACCGACGTGCAGCCGCCGGACATCGAGACCCGCATCGCCATCCTGCGCAAGAAGGCCGCGATGGAGCGGTTGAAGGCGCCGGCCGACGTGCTGGAGTTCATCGCGAGCAAGATCCAGACCAACATCCGCGAGCTCGAGGGCGCGCTGATCCGGGTCACGGCGTTCGCGAACCTCAACCGCCAGGAAGTCGACATGACACTGGCCGAGATCGTGTTGAAGGACCTGATCCCCGAGGGCGGCGACCCTGAGATCACCGCGGCGCTCATCATCGGTCAGACCGCGGCCTACTTCGGGCTCGATATCGCCGAGCTCACCGGACCGTCCCGCGGTCGCCATCTGGTGATGGCACGCCAGATCGCGATGTACCTGTGCCGCGAGCTCACCGACGACTCGCTGCCGAAGATCGGCAAGCACTTCGGCGGACGCGATCACACCACCGTCATGTACGCCGAGCGGAAGATCAACCAGCTGCTCAAGGAGCGCCGGGCCGTGTTCAACCAGGTCTCCGAGCTCACCAACCGGGTGAAGATGCAGGCCCGACAGGGCTAGAGAGCACCGCATCCGCAGGCGCTCGGCCCGACGACCGACCCGACCGGGCCAACGACCGGTCAGACGTGATCGAGGTGGGCGATCAGGGTGTTCAACTGATCGCGCAGTGCGTTCGCCTCCTCGAGGCTGATCCGCATGGCCGCGCCCAGACGAGCAGGGATCTCCGCAAGCCGCTCCTCCAAGCCGCGGCCGGCGTCGGTCAGCTCGACCAGGACCCGGCGCTCGTCCTCCGGGTCGCGCTCACGCCTGACCAGGCCGGCGCCCTCCAGCCGCTTGAGCAGCGGCGTCAGCGTGCCGGAGTCGAGGCGGAGCTCGGCGCCCAGGTCACCGACCGACATCGGCGTCTCGCGCTCGAGCAGCACCAGGACGACGAGGTACTGCGGGTAGGTCAGCCCGGTGCCCTCGAGCAGCTCCGCGTACCGCTTCGTGACCGCGCGGGTGGCGGCATAGAGCGGGAAGCAGAGCTGGGCGTCGAGCCTGAGCTGCGGATGGGCGGTCGTCACGACGACGAGTCTACCTCTTGCGTTATTCAATTGTGCACAATACAGTTGCGGACATGACGACTCCCCTCTACACCGCCTCAGCCGCCTCCACCGGCGACGCCCGCAACGGCCACGTCCAGTCCACCGACGGCATCCTCGACCTCGACGTCCGCATCCCCAAGGAGATGGGCGGCGCCGGCGGAGCGACCAACCCCGAGCAGCTCTTCGCGGCGGGCTACGCCGCGTGCTTCCACTCCGCACTCAAGCTGGTCGCGAGCCGCGCCCAGGCCGACACCACCGACTCCGAGGTCGTCGCCGATGTGTCCATCAGCGACAACGGCAACGGCGGTTTCCAGCTCTCGGTGCAGCTCGAGGTCACCATCCCGAACGTCGACGCGGCCACCGCACAGCAACTCGCGGAGCAGGCGCACCAGGTCTGCCCGTACTCCAACGCGACCCGCGGGAACGTCGACGTCGTCCTCACCGTCAACTGACCCACGACGCGGATCTCGTCCACCAGCCTGTGGACAACCCGGGTCGGAACAAATGAATTACACGGTGGTGAGATGCGGGGCGGCCGCGACCGGTGTCGTGAGAACCGGTGATGCCGCACAGCCGACCTCGCGTCTCCCCAGCCGAGTGCACACCCCCTGTGAGGAAGCTTCGCTCCGTACGACCTGCGGAAACGCCGCTCCTCCACAGTTTCCACCGACGCTATTACTCACTCTGGACCACACATATGACGATCGATCGCTGAACTCCTCCGGGCCCCTTGCCTGTGGATCATGAATCACACGCAACCCGCCGCTGACGCTCCTATGGCCGACATGGCAGGATGCAGGTCCCAAGCACCACCGACTCGCAAGGACAGGTCTCAAGTGAAGTTCCGCGTCGACCGCGACGTGTTCGCGGATGCCGTCGCCTGGGCTGCTCGCAGCCTTCCGGTCCGGCCCAGCAGCCCTGTCCTCTCCGGTCTCCTCATCGAGGCCGGCAGCGAAGGCCTGGTGCTCTCGACCTTCGACTACGAGACCTCGGCGCGTGCCACGCTGAGCGCAGACGTGGTGGAGGAGGGCAAGACCCTCGTCAGCGGCCGCATGCTGGCCGACATCAGCCGTGCCCTGCCGGCCGGCAAGCAGATCGACTTCGCCAACGACGGTTCCCGGGTCTCGTTGACGTGCGGCTCGGCCCGCTTCACCCTGCAGACCATGCCGGTGGACGAGTACCCGACGCTGCCCGACATGCCGAGCGCCACGGGCACGGTCGACAGCGGCGAGTTCGCCAAGGCGGTCACCCAGGCCGTCACCGCCGCCGGCAAGGACGACATGCTGCCGGTGCTGACCGGCGTCCGGATCGAGATCGAAGGCTCCACGATCTCGCTGCTGGCCACCGACCGCTTCCGGCTCTCGCTGCGCGAGCTGACGTGGAATCCGCGTACGCCCGACGAGACCGTCGCCGCGCTCGTGCCCGCGAAGGTGCTCGCTGAGACGGCTAAGTCGCTGACCAGCGGCACCGACGTCACGATCGCGCTCTCCTCCACCGGTACGGGCGAGGGCATCATCGGCTTCGAGGGCGCGGCCGCCGGCGGCGTGCGTCGTACGACGACCCGGCTGCTCGACGGCGAGTTCCCCAAGGTCCGCAGCCTCTTCCCGAACGAGCACCTCACCACTGCGGTCGTCGACCGCAAGGAGCTCATCGACTCGGTCAAGCGCGTCGCCCTCGTGGCCGAGCGCAACACTGCGGTCCAGATGGCCTTCGCCGACGGCCAGCTCACCCTCGACGCCGGCTCCGGCGACGAGGCGCAGGCCTCGGAGGCCATCGAGGCCACCGTCAACGGCGAGGATCTCACCACCGGCTTCAACCCCCAGTTCCTCCTCGACGGCCTCACCGCCCTCG
>Ga0308170_10002304_pt1 | contig 16606 bp, 14 predicted proteins | sample PhyBR2_2_FD_202136 | JGI IMG/M metagenome (GOLD analysis project Ga0308170, IMG submission 202136) | Phyllosphere microbial communities from UC Gill Tract Community Farm, Albany, California, United States - DLSLSB.R2 | ecosystem: Host-associated > Plants > Phyllosphere > Unclassified | place... | reverse complement strand
TCGGCGAAGAAATCGAAATCCTGGGCATCGTGGACACCGTCAAGACCACCTGCACCGGCGTGGAAATGTTCCGCAAGCTGCTGGACCAGGGTCAAGCTGGCGACAACGTCGGCCTGCTGCTGCGCGGCACCAAGCGTGAAGACGTGCAACGCGGTCAGGTTCTGGCAAAGCCAGGCTCGATCAAGCCGCACAACAACTTCACCGGTGAGATCTACGTCCTGTCGAAAGACGAAGGCGGCCGTCACACCCCGTTCTTCAACAACTATCGTCCACAGTTCTACTTCCGTACGACTGACGTGACCGGTTCGATCGAACTGCCAGCAGACAAAGAAATGGTCATGCCAGGCGATAACGTTTCGATCACCGTCAAGCTGATCGCGCCAATCGCGATGGAAGAAGGTCTGCGCTTCGCAATCCGCGAAGGCGGCCGTACCGTCGGCGCCGGCGTTGTTGCAAAAATCCTGCCTAACTAATCGTTAGCCTGGATCGCTTTTCAGGCAGCCTTCGGGCTGTCTGATGGGCACAACGATGGGGACAGACTTTTTGAGTCTGTCCCCATCTGTTTGAGCGGGAACGATGCTATACTCCCGCCTCTTGCGCTGTACCGAAGTACCTTTACCACATTGCCGGCACCAAGCCGGAACGCTCTTTTAAAGGAAATCGTCATGTCGTCCAATCAGAAAATCCGCATTCGCCTGAAAGCCTTCGATTACAAGCTGATCGACCAATCGGCTCTCGAAATCGTCGACACCGCCAAGCGCACCGGCGCCGTCGTCAAGGGCCCAGTGCCACTGCCAACCCGCATCCAGCGTTTCGACATCCTGCGTTCGCCGCACGTCAACAAGACCTCGCGCGACCAGTTCGAAATCCGTACGCACCAGCGTCTGATGGACATCGTGGACCCAACCGACAAGACCGTTGACGCGCTGATGAAGCTGGACCTGCCAGCTGGCGTTGACGTCGAAATCAAGCTGCAGTAATCAAATACATGTGATGGCGGAGTGTTCCGCCAGCGCAGCAAAGGCCGGGAAGTTCGCATTGCGGATTTCCCGGCCTTTGTCATTTCTTGCGCCATGACTTGCCCCGTATTTTGCCCGATGACTTGCGCCCCGATGCCCGGACTGGGGGGCGTAGCACATTTCATGCACCCCACATTCGACGTTCTGGTCGGCGCGTGATGTAATCGAACGGTTAATTCGTCGATTGCCAGAGCATGTCCCGACTGCCATTTGTTGTTCTCTTGCGCGCCAGTACACGGCGCGATCCAGGTCCTGCCAGAGCGGTGTCAACAAGATGGTTGCGCCAGCAATTGCCGGCATGAGCGCGGCGTGGTCGTTGCCAGATGCGGGCAGGCGCTCGCGCATCGTGCCGGTTGCCTTGGTGGTGCTGGCGCACGTCGTGCTGGCAGCACTGTTGCTGCGCCATGGCGCTATCCGGGATGACGATGGCGGTCCGGTCAGCTACATCGCGTTCGCATTGATTCCCGCGCCGGCCCCGGCACAGCCCGTCGCGCAGGCAGAGCCGCCGCCGCGTACGCTGGTGCCGCCGGTGCGCCGCATGCCTCCGCTCGTCCGGCGGCACGCTGCGCCGCTGCCTGTCATGGCGCAGCCGCCTGCCGCACAGGCGTCGGCTGCCGTCGCCGAGAACGAACCGAGCGCGCAGATGCAGATAGCGCAGATGGCGCAGGTAGCGCAGCCGGGCATCGACATGGCCGCGCTACGCGCCGCCGCGCGCCGGATCGACAGCGAGCGCGCGCCGGCGCCGGGCGACGCCGAAACGCTGCGCGCCACCGGCGACAGCAAGCTGGCGCGCGCGGTGCGCGAGGCCAAGCGGCCGGATTGCCAGAAGAAGTATTCGGGAGGGTCGGCGGCCAACCTTGTGCTCCTGATCCCGCTGGCCATCGAGACCATCACCGACAGGGGCTGCAAGTGGTAGCAGCCCTGCGGCCAGACGGCTTTACTTGCTGCCGCTCTTCCAGCGCATGCCGAAGCCGAAGTGACGGTCCATCAGCTCGTGCGCGCTGGTCATGCCCTGCTGCTGGAAGTATTCCGCCAGCTTGGTGATCACCAGCTGGCCGCCGCGGTTTTCGATCAGCGCGATGGCGCACATGATCTGACGCTCGCCCCCATCGAGCTTGACCTCGACCGGCGCCTGGCCGGGTGCGGCGATCGTCACCACGCCGTTGGTCACCTGCCAGTTGGCGGCGCCTTCGTAGATGAACGAGAAGATCACCGCGCGCTTGATCTTGTCGAAGCGCTCGCCGTTGATGAACAGGTTCTCGCCGTTGGCAGCGGCGCCGGTGCGATCGTCGGCGTCGAGCTGGATGAACGGCTCGCCCTCGAAGTTGCCGAAGGTATTGCCAAGCGCCTGCACGATGCCCTTGCGGCCGTCGGCCAGCTCGTACATGCAGCCCAGATCGAGGTCGATGCCGCTGCGGCCCTTGCGCGCTGCGCCGGCCTTGTTCGCCATGTCGCCGGCTTTGTTGGCCAGGTCGCCCGCCATGTTGGCCAGGCGGTCGAGGAAGCCGCCGCCGCGCGCCGCCGACTGCGGCGCCGGGGTGGCGACCGGCGGCGCGATCGCGGCCTGGTTCCAGTTCAGGTTGACGTGGATGCGGCCATAGCCGCCGCCGGCGCGCTTGTCGAGCGAGACCTTGTCGCCGCGCTTGTCGAGGGTGATCTTCGATAGCGAGACGCGGGGGGCAGCGGGAGCAGCCGACGGCGCCGAAGCAGGAGCAGGAGCAGGAGCTGCAGCGGGTGCAGCTGGCGCGGCCGGCCGCCCCGACGACGACTCGGTGCCGCCGAAGTGCGCCAGCAGCGCCGCCAGGCCGCCATTGAAGCCCTGGCCGACGGCGCCGAAGCGCCACTGGCCGTCGCGCCGATACAGTTCGGCCACGATCATCGCCTTCTCGTCGCCGAAGTCGGCGCCCGACCACGGGAAGCGCAGCGCGCTGCCCAGCGTGAGCGAACTGGCGCCGAGCGTGCGCATGGTGGCGGCGCCATCGATCGCGGTCACGAACACCAGCTTGGCGATCGGAGACGGCAGCGCGTCGAGGTTGATGGCAAAGCGCGCGCGTCCGCCGCCCAGGTCCAGGCGCACCGCGCCTTCCGGGCTGGCCAGCTGGTTGTAGAAGACCATGTAGCGGTCGTCCGACAGCTTGTCGCTCGCATCCAGGCCGAAGCAGGACACGTCGACCGACACGCCCGGCGCCGCCGTTTCAATCAGGACGTCGAAGGCATTGCCGCTACCGAGATCGGCCAGCTTGCCTTTCTGGCCTCGTGAAAAAGTATTCATGAAGGTTCTCCTTCCAAAAATGGTTTGTGACCCAGGTCGCCGTGCGGACCATGCGCGCCGAACAGGCGCGATTGCTCGATGGTGCGTTCGGCCCAGGCGCGGTGGGTGGCGACTTCCTGCATCGCGTCGTTCATGCGAAACACCGCCGGGCTTGATGCGTCGAGGATGGCGCGCGCCACCGCCAGGTCGTGTGGCGTGACGCAAAAGTGCTGTTCGATCGGCGCGATCTGGGTCGGATGGATTGCGGTCTTGCCGATCATGCCGTACGCGAGATCTTCAAGCACCTCCTGGTCGAGCAGCTCGGGCAGGTCGAGGTATTCGAACACCGGCGCCGTCAGCATGAAGCCGTAGGGACGGAAAGTGGTGACCAGGCGCGCGATCACGGGGCCAAGCGGGGTGCGATAAATCGTCATGCCGCGCGGACGACGCAGGCCGAGCAGCGCCAATAAATCGTTGCCGCCGACGCGCAGCGCCAGGATGCGGTGGCGCACACCGGGGGCGTCGAGCGCCAGGCGCAGGCCCTGCATCTCGGCGTCGTCGAACGCTTCCACCGTCTCGATGGTCGGCATCACCAGGTGCTCGGTGTGGCGCAGTAGGCGCCAGTAGCTGTCGAAATTGTGGCGCGTGACTTTCGGCAGCACGAAGCCGGTCAGCTTGTCGGCGCCGGGCATGGCCAGCACGCGTTCGAGAATCTCGGGATTACGCACGCGTACGAAACGGTCGGCGGCGACATCGACCCGCATATTGGCCAGCACCACCGACAGGTTGAACAGCGACCAGCTCAATTCGCGGTCGGCGATCGCGTCTTCGAGGCAGAAGATCAGCGAACGCGCCTGCGGCAGCTTGTCGCCGTTGGCAATCGCGGCCAGGCTTTTGTGATTGGCGGGGACGTACAGCGACGCGCCCAGGGATTTAGCCATCCGATGCACTCCTGATCAGGGATACGGCGAGGTAGGGGAGGGTGGGGTCGACGTCGACCGCCACCCCTTTTTCTTCGGCCAGCACGGCCAGGTGCGCCACTTGCGGCGCTTGCGCGTCGCGCAGCACCAGCAGGCGCGGCACGCGGCGCAGCAGTACGCGCGTGGCTTCACCGATGCCGGGTTTTATCAGGTTGACGTCGGCCACGCGGTAGCGGTGCATGACGCTGCCAAGGTAGTCCTGCGAGCGTTGGCGTGCGGCGGCGGCGTCGATCGGCGCGGCGGGCGCCAGGTCTGCAGCCAGCGCCAGCGTCGTTAATTCGTCGGCAAACGATTGCGAGCGGTCGTGCGGCGCCAGGCTGTCGTAGAACACGCAGCCGTGGAAGTCCTCCGCGCCCATGGCCTCGTTCATCACCGTGCGGCTGACCAGCCCCGACACCGTGGCATTCAAGATGCTCGACGGGATCAGGTAGTCGTCGCACGAGGCGGCGCAGGCGGCGGCGCCGGCCAGGTCGGATAGCACATGCAGGCCGGCGTCGATGGCGGTGCCGTGGCGCAGGTTGAACGCCTCGACCGAGCCGCGTAGCTCGCGTGCGATCACGCCCTTGCCGGTCCAGCCATCGAGGAACACGATCGACTCCGGCGCGTGGCCGCGCGCCAGGATGTGGCGCAGTGCGGCGGCGTCGATGCCGCGGTCGCGCACGATCGAGACCGAGTAGTGGACGGCGTCACGCCCGAACGCTTGGCGCAGCAGGCGGGTGACGATCACGCCCACCGGTGTGCCGGCGCGTGCCAGCGACACGACCGTCAATGTGCCCGGGCCACGCGCGGCGATCAGCGCCGCCAGGCGCAGGCAGTCATGCGCCATGCGCACGTTGTTGGCGCGGCAGGCCTCGTCGAACAGGCGCATGTAACGCGCCGACGGCGCCGATTCGGGCGACAGCATCTGGCTGTAGTGGCGCTGGCCGCTCTGGATCAGCGCTTCCTTGGTGGCGACGTCGACGAAGTCTTGCTGCGCCAGGGGCCGCAGCAAGAAGGTCACGTCGCCGGCGCGGTAGCTGCCCGAAAACTGCGCACTCATAGCGCCCCCACGGTCAGCCCCGCGAGCTGGGTGCCGCGCGGGATGATGGCGTAGTCGCAGGCGGCCATGAAGCGCGCGTCCGAACGACTATCGCCCATGCCGAAGGTGACGATGTCGCCATGCTCGGCGCGCAGGCGCGCCGTGACGTGGGCCACTGCGTTGGCTTTATTGAGCGCATTGGGCAGGATCGCCAGGTTGTTGCCGTTGCGGTGGATGAAGTAGTCGCGACCACCATCGGCGATCCACGGCCGCACCACCTGTTCTTCGAGCGTGGCCAGGCGTTCGTGCTGCTTGTCGGGGTCTTTCACCACCAGGAAGAACGGCGTATTGAAATCCTCGATCATGCGCGCGCGGCCGCCGTAGCCGGTGCGCGTGCAATGGTCGTCGATGCGGGCCGCCAGCGCCTGCAATCCTGGCAGGGCGGCGTGCATCGCCGTTCGCATGCCGTTCAGCCAAGGCTGGTCGACGCCGCCGCCGGGTTCGAGCACCACGCCGCCGTAGTTGATGATCGCGTAGCTCTCGAACGGCAGGTGCACGCGGCGCAGGCCGTCGAGGTCACGCGCGGTGGTCGGGATCACGGTCATCCCGTCCTGCAGCAGCGCCAGGAACGAGCGCTGCGCCTCTGTGGTGTACGAGCACACGCTGCCGTCCTTGTAATAGGCAGCCGGCTCGAGCGCGTCGACATCGTCGGCGAAGGCGCCGAAGCTGCCGCACTTGCCGAGGGTCTGGAACAGCGTGTCGTCCAGGTCAGCGAACAGGAACTTCTTCAACGTGGTCCTCGTGCTGGAAGTGGAACAGGCGGGCGCTGAGCGTTTTTGCCAGCGCCTGCAAGGCGGCGTTGGGCGCGGTCTCATGGCAGATCAGCACATGGTCGTACTGGCCGGGCGCGACGTTGTACAGGTAGTTGGCGATGCCTTCGCCGTAGTTGTCCTCGAAGCCGAGGGCATGCGCGACCGCGCCCCAGGTCAGGATCGGCGAGCGGGTGGTCGATTGCACCGACACCGCCATGCCGAGCTGCTGCAGGGCGCTGCCCAGCAGCAGCGCCGGGTGCATGAATTCGCCCGTGCCCAGCACCAGCACCCGTTCGCTGCGCGCGAACTCGTGCGCCAGGCGCGTGGCCAGCACCTTGGGCGCATGCAGCGCACGCGCCAGGCCCAGACGTCCGAAGGCAGCGCTGGCGCCACGTTCAGCCTCGTGCTCGAAGCGCTGCGCCGCGCCCTGGTCGGCCGGGACCGCGCCGACGGCGAAGGTGAATTCGCCTTCGACCAGCGCGCCGCTGGTTACCGGCAGGCCGAAACGCGCGTCCAGCTGTCCCATGGCTGCGGCGCCCATGAAGTTGACGATCGTGGCTAGGTGCACGCGCTCGAGGCCCGGGTTCAGGCGGCGGCAGGCCGCAGCCAGGTTCACGAACGTGGCGCCGGTGCTGGCTTCATCGTCGACCAGCACCAGCGTGCGCGCGGCCAGCAACAAGGCTTGAAGCTCAGGCTCCACAGGCGCATGCAGGAACTGGCGCGGCGCGTGGCTGTGCGCTTCTTCGAATTCGATCAGTTCACCGCTGCCGACCCGGTAGCGGGTGGTGTGCAGGAACAGCGCTTCCTGGCCCGGATGGGCGCGCAGCCAGGCTTCGAATACGCCCTGGCCCAGGCCGATCGCGGTTTCGGCCATCGCGATGAAGACCACCGGGCCGTCGGCGGCCGGCACCGTAGCGGCGAGGCGCTCGTGCACCGCCAGCATGCTCGATGGCGTGCAGGGCCAGTGCTTGCCCAGCACCTTGCTCAAAAAAAGGAAGCCGCGTTTGGCATTGGCGCGCGCGGCAAAGCCGAGCAGCGCATCGAGTTCGTCGGCGCCGAGTGCGATGGTGAGCGCGAGCGTGCCGGTGGGAAGCGTGATCTGGCGCTGGGGAGAAGTGGGCATGGGTGCGTTCATGGTAATTCCGTCGGGGTGCTCAGTTCGGCCACGCGCAGGCCATTGGCCACTGGCGCGATCGGGACGCCATCGAAGCCGTCGGCGAAGCCGCGCAGCGCGATGTAGGGCAGATTCGGGCCGGCCAGGCAGGCCATGCCGATCCCGCCCGACATGCGCGGATTGATTTCCAGCAGGCGCGGTCGGCCCCCGCCTTCGCGGAACTGGGCGTTGAAGATGCCGTTCAGTTGGTAATCCGCGCACAGGCGGGCGGTGGCGTCCAGGATGTCCTGGCGCATGTCGATGATCTGGCCGCTGCCGCCGTGCGGCAGTTTGCGGCGTACTACTGCGGCGGCCAGGCGGCCGTTGTCGCCGACGCAGTCGACGCTGTATTCGGGACCATCCAGGAATTCCATCAGCAGCATGGTCTTGAAGCTGCCCATCTCGCCCAGGCCGCGGCGCAGATCCTGGTAGCCGACGTGGTATTCGACGCCGCCCAGCAGCAGCGCGGCGCTGCTGCGCGCTTCATCGACGATGGCGAAGCCCTGGCCGTAGATGCCGTGCGACGGTTTCACGCACAGTTTGGCGTGGCGCGGCCGCAGTTCATCCCAGGCGGCGTCGAACTGTTCGAGCGTCTCGAAGGGGCGGAACGCGGCCACCGGCGCATCGGGCAGCACCGTCTCGGCGTAGAAGCGCGCCTTGTCGTGCACCAGCTTGAGCATGTGGGCCGGGGCCGCGCTCAGTACGCGCACGCCAATGTCGGCGAAGCGCGCGTGTTCGGCTGCCAGCGTGGTCGCTTCGCGCCCGGGCACGAAGATGTCGATGCGGTGTTCGCGGCAGAACGCCAGGCACCAGTCGATGTAGGCGTCGCTGTCCAGTCCAGTCGGTTCGCTATGGAATTCGTGGGCCAGGCGCGCCGTGGGCGTGTGGCGGTTGGCGTTGCTGTGGATGAGGGTGAAACGGCCTTCGGTATCGGCTTCGCGAATCAGCCTGATGGCGGCATAGACGGACGAAAACGTCCTGTTGTACCAAACGCGCATGCGCTCTTTCTGGATGGTGGTTCGGGCGAACTTGCGGCAAGGGCCGCGCCAGTGATGACGCGGCCCCGGGAACGAACTGCGGTAAAGCTCGGACGTTAAAGCTTACACGTTGACGCCGAACGAGCGCGCCAGCGGGCCGAGGCCACCCTTGAAGCCCTGGCCGACGGCGCGGAACTTCCACTCGCCGCCATGGCGATACAGTTCGCCGAAGATCATCGCCGTTTCGGTCGAGCTGTCTTCGGACAGGTCGTAGCGTGCGATCTCGGCTTCACCGGCCGCGTTCAGGCAGCGGATATAGGCCTTGCCGACCTGGCCGAAACTCTGGCGGCGCGCTTCGGCGTCGTGGATGGTGACGCAGAACGAGATCTTGTCGATGTCGGCCGGCACGCGCGCCAGGTCGACCGAGACTTTCTCGTCGTCGCCTTCGCCCTGGCCGGTGGTGTTGTCGCCGGCGTGGACCACCGAGCCGTCGCTCGATTTCAGGTTGTTGTAGAAGATGAAGTCGGTATCGCCACGCACCTTGGCATCGGCCTTGAGCATGAACGCGCTGCCGTCGAGGTCGAAGGCCGAACCGTCGGTCGAACGCGGATCCCAGCCCAGGCCGATGATGACCTTGGTCAGGCCCGGGGCTTCCTTGCTCAGGTTGACGTTGCCGCCTTTTTGCAGACTGATTGCCATGCGAACTCCTTGTTCCGTTGATGGTTGAAACGGCCGGCGCGCCGCGTACGACGCGCCAGGTTATCTCCGCCAATATAGGCGGTAAGTGATTAATTGTACATGGGGCGGGCAGGGGCTGAAACCCGCGTTTCCTTAAGGCGGTCATGCGTCCTTACAGCGCTTGCGCGCATGTTATCGCCCGCCGCGCAAGGGCCGGAAGAAGGCGCGGATCTCTTCGGCCAAGAGCTGCGGCTGCTCCAGCGCCGCGAAATGGCCGCCGGCCGGCATCCCGGTCCAGCGCCGCACGTCGAAGCAGCGCTCGGCCCAGCTGCGCGGCGGCATCGCAATCTCTTTCGGGAACAGCGCCACGCCCAGCGGCGGTTTGATCGCTTCTTGCGGCGCCATCGGCCGCGCGCGGCCTTCGGCATACATCCGGAACGAGGAGCCGACCGTGCCGGTGAACCAGTACAGGCTGATATTGGCCAGCAGCGTGTCGAGGTCGACGTCCTGGTCGGTCCAGGTATGGAACTTCTCGCCGATCCAGGCCGCCAGGCCGGCAGGCGAATCGTGCAGGCCGATCGCCAGCGTGTGCGGCTTGGTGGACTGCTGGTGGGCGTAGGCGCCTTCCTGGTCCTGGAATTGTTTGATGCGGTTCAGGTAGTCCTGTTCCTCGGGCGTCGGCGGACGTTGCTCCAGCTCCGGCGGGCGATAGGAACCTGGCAGAAAGTTCAGGTGCATGCCGATGAGCTGTTCGGGGAAGCGCTGGCCGAGCCAGGCGCTGACGCCGGCGCCGATGTCGCCGCCTTGCGTGCCGAAGCGCGGGTAGCCCAGGCCTTCCATCAGCGTCTTCCACAGGCCGGCCACCTCGAACGGGCCGGTCCCCTTGCGTGTCGGCGCCGACGAAAAGCCGTAGCCGGGCAGCGAGGGCGCCACCACGTGGAAGGCGTCGGCCGGGTCGGCGCCATGCGCGCCGGGATCGGCCAGCAGCGGGATGATGGCTTCCATCTCGATGAAGGAGCCGGGCCAGCCGTGGGTGATCACCAGCGGCAGCGGGTCCGGTCCGGCGCCCGGCTGGTGCACGAAGTGGATGTCGTGCTGGTCGATGCGGGCGCGGTATTGCGGCAGCCGGTTCAGGCGCGCTTCGGCGGCGCGCCAGTCGAAACCGTACTGCCAGTGCGCCAGCAGCCGGTTCAAATGATCGGGGTCGATGCCTTCGCTCCAGCCTTGGCCGTCGAGGGCGGGCGCGCAGCGGGTGCGCGCCAGGCGCGCCTGCAAATCGGCCAGGTCGGCGTCGGGAATTGCGATGCGAAATGGGTCGATGTGCATGGACGGCTCCGGCGGATGAGGGAACGGTCGATGGTAATGCGCCCGGCCGTCGGGCGGCGCCCGGGTCTTGCGGCCGGGTTTGGAGGATCAGGCAAAAGGCGGCCAGCTTCCGGCAACGCATGGATGGTCGCCGCTTCGATACTGCTTGCATCGTCAACCCACAAGGAGCACAGCATGACCACCATCGCACTCGTTACAGGCGCCAGCCGCGGCCTGGGCCGCAACACCGCACTGCACATCGCCCGCCGCGGCGGCGACGTGATCGTCACTTATCAAAGCCGCGAGGCGGATGCCCAGGCCGTGGTCGACCAGGTCCGCGCCATGGGCCGCAAGGCGCTGGCGCTGCGGCTCGACGTCGGCGACGTCGCCAGTTTCGCGCCGTTTGCCGCGCAGCTGCAGGAAGCCCTGCGCGAACAGTGGGGGCGCGAGCGCTTCGACCATTTGGTCAACAACGCCGGCCATGGCGACATGGCGCCGATCCTGGACACCACCGAGGCCCAGTTTGACCGCCTGGTCGACGTCCACTTCAAGGGCGTGCTGTTCCTGACCCAGGCGCTGGCCCCGCTGCTGGCCGACGGCGGGCGCATCGTCAATCTGTCGAGCGGCCTGACGCGGATTGCCTATCCGGGTTTTGGCGCCTATGCGGCGGTCAAGGGCGCGCTCGAGGTGTTGAGCGTGTACCTGGCCAAGGAACTGGGCGCGCGCGGGATCGCCGTCAACACGGTGGCGCCGGGCGCGATCGAGACCGATTTCCTGGGCGGCGCGGTGCGCGACATGCCGGACCTGAACGCGGTCTTCGCCGGCATGACGGCGCTGGGCCGGGTCGGCGTGGCGGACGATATCGGCCCGATGATTGCGGCGCTGCTGGGTGAGGACAACCGCTGGGTCAACGGCCAGCGCATCGAGGTGTCGGGCGGGCAGTCGATCTGAGCGTCAGGCCGCCTGCCAGCGCGCCTGCAGCGCGTTCACGTCGCGCACCGGCGGCATGCCGAACAGGCGCGCGTATTCGCGCGTGAACTGCTGCACGCTTTCGTAGCCAACCGCGTGCGCGGCGCGGCCTGCGCCGGCGCCTTCGGCCAGCATCAGCCGGCGCGCTTCGATCAGGCGCAACTGCTTTTGAAATTGCAGCGGCGTGAGCGAGGTCACCGCGCGGAAGTGGGCGTGGAACGACGACGCGCTCATGCCGGCGGCAGCGGCCAGCTGCTGCACCGGCAGGCGTTGTGCATAGGCGCTTTTGAGCAGGGCGATCGCGCGCCCGATGCGGCGCACCTGGCTGTCGGGCAGGCCCAGGCGGCGGATCGCCGCACCATGGCGGCCGGCCAGCAGCCAGTAGTGGGTTTCGCGCAGCAGGGCGCCGTGCAGCAGCGGGATCGAGGCCGGGCGCGCCAGCAGGCGCATCAGGCGCAGGGCGGCGTCGGCCACATGAACATCGGTCGGCTCGATGCGCACCGGGGCGCTTGTCGGTTCCGGCTTGTCATCCTGCGCCGCCATCTCGGCGCTCAAGCCGGCGATGATGGCGGGATCGAGGTCGAGCACCAGCGAGCAGTAGGGCGTGGCGCTGCTCGCCTCGCTGATCTGGCTGGCGGTGGGCACGTCGGCCATGATCAGGAGCGAGTCGCCGACATGGAAACTGAACGACTCCCCGCCCATGATCACGTGCTTGCTGCCTTGCAGGACCAGGCAGGCCAGCGGGCGCTGGATCTGGTAGCCGAGGGCGGTGCGGACGGTCGAGCGGATCACCGTCAGGCCGGGGATGGCGGTCGGTGCGACGCCGTCGCTGTCGGCGTGTTCATCCGCGTGGCGCAGTACGGCGCCCAGAAGCGTGGTTTCCATGAGCGCCAGTGTAATCGAGCGTCACGAAGAACGGGGCAGGTCTTATGCGGCCTTGGCCTCAGGCTCGCGCCACGCCGGCGCCTGGTCTGCGTGCGGCTGCGCGCGCGCCAGATGCACCGTCTGCACCGGCAGCGCCAGTTGCACGCCGCGCGCCTCGAGCCCGGCGATGATGCCCAGGTAGATCTCCTGCTGCACATTCATGTACACCGTGTAGTCGGTGTTGTCGACGTAATACACGATTTCGAAGTTGAAGCTGGGGGCCGCGATGCCGTTCAGGTGGGCGCGGTCGAAGCGTACCTGGGGCTGGGCGCACACGACCTCCTTGATCATGCCGGGCAGCTCGCGCAAGACCGGCGCCGGCGTCAGGTGGCTGACCGCGAAGCTGAACACGATGCGGCGCGACTCCATGCGGCGCAGGTTCTGGATCCGGCTCTTGAGCAGGTCGTTGTTCGAAAACACGATCTGCTCGCCGCCCAGGCTGCGCACGCGGGTGGTCTTCAGGCCGATCTTCTCGACCGTGCCGAGCATCTTGTCGACGATGATGAAGTCGCCCACCACGAACGGCTTGTCCAATACGATCGACAGCGACGCGAACAAATCGCCCAGGATGCTCTGCACCGCCAGCGCGATGGCGATACCGCCGATCCCGAGGCTGGCCACCAGGGTGGTGATGTTCACGCCCAGGTTGTCCAGCACCATCAGCGCCACGATGGCCCACAGCGCGACGCGCACCAGGAAGGTGATCGCGGCCGAGGAGGTGATGCGGTCCGGGTCCACGCCGCTACTCTGGGCACGGGTGGCGGCCAGCCAGGTACGCAGCGCATGGTCGCCCCATATCGCCACCTGCACCAGCATGGCGACGACGGCGGCGCGGCCGATGAACAGCCCCACCCGGTCGGACAGCGTCAGCAGGCTGGCGCCGGCGTACAGGCCGACCAGGGCCAGCGCCACGAACCTGGTCGAGCGCAGTGCGGCGACGGCGATGTCGTCGAACTTGGTCTCGGTGCGCGCGGCCAGGATGCTCAGGCGCCGCACCAGGATCGACTTCAGGGCGTCCAGCCCGACCGCCACGGCCAGCGCCGTGACCAGCGCCACCAGCCATTCGGCGGTGGTGTTACCCAGGATGATGTATTCCATGTTCGTGTTCCCCAAATATCGGTACGGTTACGCTGCGCTGCGTTCATCCACCGTGTTGTCTGTTTCAAGCGCCGCCAGGAAACCATCGCCCCAGCGCGCCACGTCGTGCTCCTTGACGATCATCGCCATGCGTCCGGCGCGGTAGGCGATTTCGTCGGCGCCCATGGTCAGCGCCTGGTACAGCGTGGCGCTCATGGCGTTCGCATCGTAGGGATTGACCAGCAGTGCACCGTGCAGCTCGACCGCCGCGCCGGCGAATTCGGACAGCACCAGTACGCCCGGGCGCCTGGTGGCGCTGCGGGTGGCGATGTATTCCTTGGCCACCAGATTGAGGCCGTCGCGCAGCGGCGTGATCCAGGCGATGGCGCAGGCGGCGTAGTGGGCCACCACTTCCTCGAACGGGAGCGAGCGGTAGAAGTAGCGCACCGGCACCCAGCCCAGCGTCGAGAAGCGCCCGTTGATGCGCCCGACGATGCGGTCCAGTTCTTCGCGCAGGCTGTCATAGATGTCCATGCCCGATGCGGCCGGGGTGATGATGTTGAGCAGGGTGACCTTGCCGAGTAACTCCGGGTGCTGCTCGAGCATGCGCTCGTAGGCCTGCAGCTTCTCGAACGATCCCTTCACGTAATCGAGGCGCTCGATCGAGACGATGCCGGTACGCCCGTCGAGGTAGGCGTCGATCTCGGCGACCTGCTGTTTGACGGCGTCGCTCTGCACCAGGCTTGCGATCAGGTCGACATCGGTGCCGACCGGATGCGCGCCCAGCGCCACCCGCCGGCCACCGACTTCGAGCGTGGTGGTCATGCTGTCCACGCCGAGCGCGCAGCCGAAGGTCAGGAAGCGCGGCGCGCACGGCACGCTGTCGATCGCCACCAGGGGCGCGCAGGAACGGGCGGCGTCGACGAAGTTCTCGACGTAGCGCGGAATATGAAAGCCCACGTAGTCGCACTGCAGCAGGCTGCCGATGATGTCGCGCCGCCATGGCAGGATGTTGAATACGTCCGACGACGGGAAGGCGGTGTGGTGGAAGAAGGCGATCTTCAGGTCCGGGCGCAGCGGGCGCAAAAAGGCCGGCACCATCCACAGGTTGTAGTCGTGGATCCAGGCGGTGGCGCCGGGCGCGGCTTCGCGCGCGGTCTGCTCGGCGAACAGGCGGTTCACTTCAAGGTAACGCTCCCAGTGGTCCTGGCGAAATTCGGTGCGCTCGGGGAAAGAGAAGATGATCGGCCAGAACGCCTCTTTCGAGAACTTCTTGTAGAACTGGTCGACATCGTCGGGCGTGAGCGCGACGCGCGCCGCTTTCAGGCGCGGATAGCGCTGCGGATCGACCGGCACGTGGCGCTGGAAGGCGTGCGGCGTGCGGCTGTCCTGCTGCGACCAGGCGACCCACGCACCCTTGCGCCCGTCCGCGAAAAAGCGCAACAGTGTCGGCATGATGCCGTTCGGGCTTTTCGGGCGGCGCTGCAGCGTGACGCCGTTTTCCACCACCTCGTCGTAGGGCAGGCGGTGATACACCATCACCACTTCGGCGTCGCCGTACGAGATCGCCTCGGCCGGCACGGCGGCGCCGTCGCAGCGCAGGCCATGGCGTTCGAACGCTTCCAGGATGCCACCGCAGCCGGCGGCCTCGGCGACGATCGTGCGCGGCAGTTTGCGCACCGCCTGCACCAGCGCCGGCTCGGCGGCGCCGACCACCACGCCGCGAAAACCCGCCTCGAACATCGACAGGTCGTTCAGGGTGTCGCCCGCAACCACGATGTGCTCAAGGTCGAAACCGGCGGCGTCGGCCAAGCGCCGCACGGCAACGCCCTTGCCGACGCCGCGCGGCAGCACATCCAGGTATTGGCCGGCCGAGAACAGCAGGTCGCAGTCGAGCGCGTCCACAGCTGAGCGCAATTCGGGCGTGATCGCGTCAACCTGGGCCAGGAACGAGCAGCGCCGTTCCTGCGGCACGCTCTGGCGCACCAGGCCGGGAAAGCCGTCCAGCGCGCGCAGCACCGCCTGGCTGCCGGGCCAGCGAGCGGCGATCTCGTGCGCGAGCGGTTCGACCGGACGCAGCTCGGCGTCGACGATCGTGGCGCCGACGTCGGCGATGATGTAGTGCGGGCGCGGCACCGTCGGGTCGCTGAGCAGGGGGATCACGGTTTCCAGGCCGCGCCCGGTTACGAACACCAGCTTCGCGCCGGGCAGGGCGCCGGAAAACAGTTCGCGCACGCGGCGCCGCGCTTGGTGGGCGCCGGCCAGCAGGGTGCCGTCGAGGTCGGTCGCCAGTACCAGGCGGGTGGGGTCGAGCCGGAGTGGCCAGCGGTCGGAGGTAATCACAGTCGTTGTCATGCCTTGCAGCGATCCTATACAGCAATGCGTCCGCCACCGGCCCCGAAGGGCAGGGCGGCATAGCGGGTGTGGGCCTGCTGTTTTTGCGCCGGAGAGGCGCAGCAGGCCGGAGAAGGCGGACGGTGCGTCGATTGCAACGCATCAGGAGCGCGCAGCGCTCCTCGTCCTCGAAATATATTTGTACAATAGCATTTCGAGAGGGCAGCGACAACCCGCGCGTCGCTTTGGCGTCCTGATGCCGGCACAGGCAGGGTGCTGTAGGAATTGTTGAGTTCGCGAAAAAAAGCTATTGCAAAAGTTTCACAACCCCTCGTATAATTCGGCTCCCCGGGCGGTTAGTTCAGTTGGTTAGAATACTTGGTCGACATCCAAGGGGTCGCAGGTTCGAATCCTGCACCGCCCACCAAAATTTCAAGTCGCAGGTTCCCAGTAATGGTCGAGCCTGTAGAGAAAAAGCGCTGCGATGCGCTTTTTCTGTGCCGTTCAGCTCGAACGGATTCTTCTTTCTCCAGATACTGCCAAAAGCGCAACAGGCCGGTTTTTATCACCGATTTTTCCTGTTGCGCCGTTGCTGTTTGCGCGTTATACTAGCCGGCTTCGGTATGGACACGTCTTTTTCGTCCGTATTTTTTAGTAGTTCAACTACCCCCGCCCAATCGTAGGTGGGAATGGAGAAAAAATGAGCCTGGGCCTTCTCGGTCGCAAGGTTGGCATGATGCGTATCTTCACGGATGACGGCGATTCAATCCCTGTCACTGTGCTGGACGTGTCGAACAACCGTGTCGCGCAAATCAAAACCCCTGAAACTGATGGCTACACCGCAGTTCAGGTCGTCTACGGTCAACGTCGCGCCTCGCGCGTGAACATGGCTGCTGCCGGTCACTTCGCCAAAGCTGGCGTCGAAGCCGGTACGATGCTGAAAGAATTCCGCATCGATTCCACCAAAGCCGCCGAACTCAAAGCAGGTGATGTCATCGCTGCTTCGCTGTTCGAAGTGGGCCAGAAAATCGACGTGCAAGGCACCTCGATCGGTAAGGGCTACGCCGGTACCATCAAGCGTCACAACTTCGCATCTGGCCGTGCTACCC
>Ga0308170_10002301_pt1 | contig 16617 bp, 15 predicted proteins | sample PhyBR2_2_FD_202136 | JGI IMG/M metagenome (GOLD analysis project Ga0308170, IMG submission 202136) | Phyllosphere microbial communities from UC Gill Tract Community Farm, Albany, California, United States - DLSLSB.R2 | ecosystem: Host-associated > Plants > Phyllosphere > Unclassified | place... | reverse complement strand
AGGTGCTCAAGCACATCCATACCAACGCCATTCAATCGGCGGTGGAAACCTTTTCCACCGCCGACCCGGACAAGCAGTGGACCGTACAGGAACTGGCGGACTGGGTTGGCATCGGTGGTTTCGGGCCGTTGATTGTCGGCAGTGCGCAGACCGTGGCTGACGAGTTACAGGCCTGGGTCGAAGACACCGATGTGGATGGTTTCAACCTGGCCTATGTCCTGGCCCATGAAACCTTCCGCGATGTGGTCGAGTTGCTGGTGCCGGAGTTGCAGAAGCGCGGTGCCTACAAGACCGAATACCGCCCCGGCACCCTGCGCGACAAGCTGTTCGGCGACGGCCCCCGATTACCGGCCAACCACCCCGGCGCGGGCTATCGGGACTTGGGCCGCAAGACCCCGCGGGCCAGCGTAGTTGAGCCGGTCTTGGCCGGCGAGGAGTAACCGCATGAGCATCTACGAACTCAACGCGCCGCTGCCCGACGTGGTCACCGACAGTGCCTTGGTGGCGTTGCAGCGCTGGGCCCGGGAACGGCCGACACAAATTGCCCTGCGTCATCGGCGTCTCGGCGCGTGGAAGGCCTGGCGCTGGATCGATGTGCAGCGCGAGGTCGATCGCGTGGCCGATGGTTTACGCCAGCAAGGCTTTGGCCCCGGTGCGCGACTGGCGCTGAGCGGCGCTTTCGAACCGAGCCTGTTGATCCTGGCGCTGGCCGCCCGCCAATTGGACGGGTACAGCCTGGTGATCGACCGCGACAGCCGCGGTGAAGATTTGCAACGACAGTTGCGCCTGGCTCGCCCGGCGTTTGCTTTCGTCCAGCATCGCGAGAGCGTGTCCCACTGGCTCAACTGCGGTCTGGATCAGCAGTGGCCGCTGCGGCTGTACTCAACCCAGGTCAACGCCGCCACCAGCGGTTTATGGCAAGTGCAGTCGTTGTCGGTGCTGTTCGTCACGCAGGCGCCGCAGGCCCAGCGCCAGGGTTGGGCGCAAGCCGCAGCAGACGAGGTGGTGTGGGTCGATGAAGGCACCGAGTGGCACGAGGGTCTGGGCCATTTGCTCAGCCGCTGGCTGGAGCATGGCGAAGGCCTGGCGTTTCCGGAGACCCGTGAATCGGCGAGCCGCGACCGCCGCGAAATCGCCCCGACGGCTTTGTTGCTGTCCAGCTCACGCGTCGAGTCGCTGGCGGCGGAAATCGAAGCGCGCCTGCCCCAGCAGGGGAGTTGGCAGCGGCGCCTGTGCGAATGGACCCTGACTGATCCGCGACGTGGTTTTCGCCGCTGGCTCAAGGCACGGGTACGGCATCTGCTGGGCTTGCGGCGGTTGCGTCGGATCGAGGTGCCGAGCGCGCCGGCCGGCGTCGCAGTGGGCAACCCGACACACCCATCCTGGTTGCATGAATACCTGGAGCGGGCGGCATGAATGCCTTGCTGGAGGTGCGTAACGTGTCGCTGTCGTTCAAAGGCGTAAAGGCGATTTCCGACCTTTCGTTCAGCGTGCGGCTGGGCGAAATCTGCGCGCTGATCGGGCCGAACGGTGCGGGCAAGAGTTCGCTGCTGAACATTCTCAACGGGGTCTACCGGGCCGACGCAGGACAGTTGTTCTTCGCGGCCGAGCCCCTGCGTCGGCCGCATCCGTTGAAGGCGGCCCGACTCGGTATTGGCCGGACATTCCAGAACAATGCGCTGTTCAAGAAGATGAGCGTGGTGGACAACCTGCTCACCGGCCTGTCGCGTTTCCAGCGCACGTTCTTCCTTGAACAGGCGTTCGGCCTGCCGCGTGCCCGGCGGGAGGCGCGAACATTCGCCGAGCGTGCCGAGCGGGTGCTGGAGTTCCTCGAATTGCAGGCCTGGCGCGATGTCGCCGTGGGCAGCCTGGCCTACGGCCTGCAAAAACGCGTGGAGCTGGGCCGGGCGCTGATTGCCCAGCCGACCCTGCTATTGCTCGACGAGCCGATGGCCGGGATGAACGCCGAGGAAAAACAGGAGATGAGTCGCTTCATCGCCGACGTCAATCGCGACCTGGGCACCACGGTGATTCTCATCGAGCACGACATTCAGGTGGTCATGGGGTTGTCCAGCCATGTGGTGGTGCTGGACTACGGACGCAAGGTCGGCGACGGTACGCCCGCTGAGGTCCAGGCCAATCCCGACGTGATCGCCGCCTACCTGGGGGCGCCTCGTCCATGAACTTCTTTTTCGAAACCCTGATCGGCGGGTTGCTGGCCGGCACCATGTATTCCCTGGTCGCCATCGGATTCGTGCTGATCTACAAGGCCAGTGGCGTGTTCAACTTCGCCCAGGGCGCCATGCTGCTGTTCGCCGCGCTGACCTTCGTCAGTTTGCGCGAGCAGGGCCTGTCGTTTGCCTTGGCGCTGGTCTTGACGGTGCTGGTGATGATCATCGGGGCGCTGCTGATCGAGCGACTGGTGTTGCGGCCGCTGGTCAACCGTTCGCAGATCACCTTGTTCATGGCCACGCTCGGCCTGTCGTTCGTCATCGAGGGCCTGGCCCAGGGATTGATGGGCGCGCAGGTGCATGCGCTGGACCTGGGCATCGAGGACGTCCCGCTGTTTGTCGGCGAGATCATGGTCAGCCAGTTCGACTTGATCGCCGCCGGAGTGTCGGCGCTGCTGGTGGCGGTGCTGGCCCTGCTGTTCAACAAGACGCGCATCGGTGTCGCCCTGCGCGCGGTGGCCGACGATACCCGTGCGGCGCTGTCGCTGGGCATCAACCTGAACCGCATCTGGCAGATCGTCTGGGCAGTGGCCGGAGTGGTCGGGCTGGTCGCCGGGTTGCTCTGGGGCGCACGCCAGGGCGTGCAGTTCTCGCTATCACTGGTGGTGCTCAAGGCGTTGCCGGTGCTGATCATCGGTGGTTTCACCTCGATCGGCGGCGCCATCGTCGGCGGATTGATCGTCGGCGCGGCCGAGAACCTGGCCGAAGCCTATATCGGCCCGCTGGTTGGCGGGGGCATCACGCCCTGGTTTGCCTATTTCCTCGCGCTGATTTTTCTCTACATCCGCCCGGCCGGCCTGTTCGGCGACCGGGTCATCGAGCGGGTATGACCTTATGACCAGTCCTGTTGCGACCCTCAACGCCAGCTTCGATGAAGCACCGCTGACCCTCGTGCGTCGACGCTGGCAACCCGGCTTGTTGGTCCTGCTGCTGGTGGCCTTCGTCGGGTTGCCCTGGTTGGGCAACGACTACTGGCTCAACGCGATTCTGATTCCTTTCCTGGTGCTGTCGCTGGCGGGCCTGGGACTGAACTTGCTGACCGGCTACACCGGCCAGACGTCGGTGGGTGCGGCCGGCTTCATGGCCGTCGGCGCCTTCGCCACTTACGGCTTGCTCTTGCGGGTGCCAGGGCTGCCGCTGCCGCTGGCACTGATCGGCGGTGGCGTGATTGCCGGGCTGGTGGGGCTGGTGTTCGGCATACCCAGTTCGCGGATCAAGGGTTTCTACCTGATGGTTACCACGCTCGCCGCGCAGTTCTTCCTGGAATGGGTGTTCGCCAAGTTTCCCTGGTTCTATAACTACGCTTCGTCCGGCACCATCAGCGCCCCGCGCCTGGAGCTGTTCGGCTACAACTTGGGCACCCCGGTCGGTCGCTACCTGTTGACCCTCAGTTGCGTGGTGCTGTTGACCTGGGTGGCGGTCAACCTGGTACGCAGCCAGGTCGGCCGCAACTGGATGGCGATCCGCGACATGGACACGGCGGCCGCCGTGATCGGCATTCCGGTGGAGCGCTACAAGCGCATGGCCTTCGCCGTCAGTTCCTTTTACCTGGGCATCGCCGGGGCGCTCTGGGCGTTCGCCTACCTGGGCACGGCCAGTGCCAGCAGCTTCGACATCAACCGCTCGTTCCAGATTCTCTTCATCATCATTATCGGTGGCATGGGCAGCATAGCCGGCAGCTTCATCGGAGCCGCGTTCATCAGCCTGACGCCCATCCTGCTCAGTCATGCGGGGCTATGGCTGTTCAACGGCAACGTCGATGGCGGGCAATTGCAGAACCTGCAAAAAGTCCTCTTCGGCGGCTTGATCATCTGGTTCCTGATCAGGGAGCCGGAAGGACTGGTGCGCCTGCTCGGCGACCTGCGCGAACGCATCAAGGCCTGGCCGCTGCGGTTCTGATTTCAACTCACCCTGACGGACCTTGACCCAACCCTGGGAGAGGAGTCTCAACCTTTCATAAGAAGTGCATTCCATGCGTAAAATCTTGCCTCGCTTGCTGTTTTCCAGCCTCTTCGTATTGGGTGCCCAGGCCCTGCTACCTGCCGCTACCCAGGCGGCGGCCAACCAGCAATTCTTCCCACTGGCCACCTACCGGGTCGGCGCCTATGCCTCCAGCGGCATCCCGGTTTGGGCCGGCATGATCGACTACCTGCGCTACATCAATGAGGTGGAAGGCGGCATCAACGGCGTAAAACTGGTCTGGCAGGAATGCGAGACCGAATGGACGGCGGAGAAGGGCATCGAGTGCTACGAGCGCTTCAAGAACGGCCTCGATGGCGCACCCGTGGCGATCTACTCGCCCAACGGCGCGCCGGCTGCCTATGCCCTCGCGGACAAGGCCGAAGCCGACAAGATTCCCTTGATCACCCTCGGCTACGGCCGTACCGAAGCCACCGATGGCCGGGTGTTTCCCTATAACTTCCCGGTCATGTTGACCTTCTACAGCGAAGCCTCGGCGTTCATCAATTACGTGGCCGAGCGCGAAGGCGGGTTCGATAAGCTCAAGGGCAAGAAAATTGCCACGGTCTACCACGACTCCGCCTACGGCCGGGAAACCCAGGGACCGCTGGCGCTGCTGGCGCAGAAGTACGGCTTCGAAAACATCCAGATTCCGGTGGCTGATCCGGGCAATGAGCAGGCGGCGCAATGGCGCCAGGTGCGGCAGGTCAAGCCAGACTGGGTATTCCTGCGCACCTGGGGCGTGTCCACCCCGGTGGCGATCAAGACCGCGGCGCGGTTCGGCTTCCCGGTGGATCGCATCGTCGGCGACATCTGGGCCAGCTCCAACGAAGACGTGCTGCCGGCCGGTGAGGCGGGTAAGGGTTATTTGGCCCTGACGCCTTATCCGGGCGGCGCCGAGTTCGACATCCACCGGCGCATTCGCCAGTACATCCTCGATACCGGCAAGAGCGACCTCAAGGATCCGAAGAGCTTCGGCAGCGTGTACTACAACTCCGGCCTGGTGAACGCGGCCATCGCCGTCGAGGCGATCCGCACCGGACAGAAGAAATTCGGCAATCGTCCACTCAACGGCGAAGAAGGCCGCTGGGGCCTGGAGCACCTTGATCTCAACGACGCGCGCCTCAAGGAGATCGGTTACCTGGGGCTGATGCAGCCGCTGAAGTTGTCATGCAGCGACCATGAGGGCGGTGGCGCGGCCAAGGTGCAGCAGTGGGACGGCCAACAGTGGAAGCTGATCACCGACTGGGTCCAGGCCGATCGTGCCACGTTGCGTCCGTTGATCGACGCCAAGGCGGCCGAGTACGCGAAGGAAAAAGGTGTGACCGCCCGTGATTGCGCGCCGCAGTAGGCAGCGCATGCTTGGCAAATCCAAAGACAACCGGGCGCCAGTGCGCCCAAGGGGTAGGAAACAATGACCAGTGCGATCCTTCCTGTCACCCAGGGCAACGAGTTGCTGGCGGTAGACGACATCGAAGTGATTTACGACGGCGCGATCCTCGCCGTGGCCGGGGTTTCCCTGCGGGTCGGACAGGGCGATATCGTTGCTCTGCTTGGCGCCAATGGGGCCGGCAAGAGCACCACGCTCAAGGCCATCTCCGGGCTGGTCCAGGCCGACCGGGCGCAAGTCAGCCGGGGCCATATCCACTTCCAGGGCCGCGACACTGCCGGCGTGGCGGCCAATGTGCTGGCCCGCCAGGGCATCGTCCATGTCCTGGAAGGCCGGCATGTGTTCGCCCACCTGACCGTCGAGGACAACTTGCGCAGCGGCGGCTTCCTGCGCAAGCCGACGCGACGTGAGCTGGAGCAGGACCTGGAGCGCATCTATGCCTGGTTCCCACGCCTGAAGACCAAGCGCAAGACCCAGGCCGGGCTGACGTCGGGCGGCGAACAGCAGATGCTCGCCATCGGCCGCGCCTTGATGACCCATCCGCGCCTGGTGTTGTTGGACGAGCCTTCGATGGGCCTGGCGCCGATCCTGGTCGAGGAGATCTTCGCCATCGTCGCTCAGCTCAATGCCCAAGAGGGCATGAGCTTTCTCATCGCTGAGCAAAACATCAATGTCGCGCTGCGCCACGCCAGCTACGCCTACATCCTGGAAAACGGCCGGGTGGTAGGCGAGGGTGGCGGGGCCGAGCTGGCGGCGCGGGAGGATATCCAGCATTTCTATTTGGGAGGCAAGGCCGGTTGATGCGTGGCCGACGCACTGTTTGCCTGGCAACAGCGAATCTGCAGTTTGCCGCTCCAGGGGCTTTTGCGTGTTGTTGATTGTCTTTCAACCAGTTGAAAGTAAAGGATTTTATAGGTTGGTACGGGCTGTGCTTAGGCCTAGGAGAACCCGTTACGCATGGAGTAGCACATGACCCAGTCAACGATTTTGGACTTGCCTCAACAGGCCCGCCCGGCGCCCCGCAGCCTGGCCCATATCATCCGCAGCGACGCCGAGGCCATTGAGGTGGCGCAGCGTCTGGCCGAGGATTTCGCTCGCGAAGCGGCGCTGCGCGATCGTGAGCGGCGCCTGCCTTGGGACGAACTCGAGCGTTTTTCCCAGAGCGGACTTTGGGCGATCACTGTGCCGAAAGCCTACGGTGGCGCTGGGGTGTCCTATGTCACCCTCAGCGAGGTCATTGCTACCATCTCTGCGGCCGATTCGTCCCTTGGCCAGTTGCCGCAAAACCATTTGGGCGTGCTCAGCAATCTCGGCCTGACCGGCAGCGAGGAGCAGAAGCAACGTTATTACGCCAAGGTGCTGCAAGGCTATCGCTTCGGCAATGCCTTCTCCGAGGCGCGCAGCCAATACGTCACCACGTTCCAGACGCAGATCCGTTTCGACGCTGACACGGCGGTACTCGACGGCGAGAAGGCCTACTGCACCGGGGCGCTGTTCGCTCATATCGTCCCGGTTGCCGGGGTGGACGAGGCGGGTCACGTGCACATCGCATTGGTTGCGCGCGACGCGGCGGGACTGACGGTGCTCGACACCTGGGATGGTTTTGGCCAGCGCATCACCGCCAGCGGCCAGGTGCGCATCGAAGGCGTACGGGTGCCGGCCAGCGATGTGGTGCCGGCCGGCAAGGCCTATGAGCAACCCACCGCCGACGGCCCGATCTCGCAAATCATCCAGGCCGCGGTCGACACCGGCATTGCCCGTGGCGCTTTTGCCGAGACTTTGCGCGTCGCCCGCCAGGCACGTCCGTGGGTGGACAGCGGCCTGCAACACGGCTGGCAGGACCCCCTTGGCCAAGCCCTGATCGGCGAGCTGGCTTGGCGCTTGCAGGCGGCCGAGGCGATTTTGCATCGTGCGGCACAGGCAGTCGACCGTGCCGTCGCCGAACCCACCGAGGAACGGGTCGCCGAAGCGTCGGTGATCGTCGGCCAGGCCAAGGTGCTCTCTACGGAAATTTCCCTGGAAGCCTCCAGCCGCCTGCTGGAGCTGGGCGGCACGCGCAGCGTCTCGGCCAGTCAAGGCCTGGACCGTTTCTGGCGCAACGCGCGGACCCACACCTTGCATGACCCGGTGCGTTGGAAATATCACCTGGTAGGCAACCAGCTTCTCAACGGCGTCAAGCCGCAACGTCATTCCTGGAACTGAGGTATCGAGCATGTCCAACGTACATTCCCAAGGTCGCAGCGACCTGGCCCATGCCCGTCATGTCGAGGCGGCACTGCTTGAATACCTGCGCGGCCAGAGTGCTCGCCACGAGGCCCTGGTGATCGCCGCGGTCGGCGAACTGCGCATCCGCATCGACGCCGCCGATGCCTTGCTTGAACGCGCCGACCAGTCCCAGTCAGCGGCGATTGCCTTTCGCTTGGCGGCGGCAGAGGCGGCGCGCCTGTCCGGCCATCTTTACTTCGAACTGGCCGGCCGTAGCCTGCCGCGACCGCTGCCGGACAGCGCCGAACCGGCGCTGCTGACCCAGCGTCGGCTGTTGGGGGATCATTACCTCAATGGCGCGGCGTTGGCTGATGGGCAAGAAGCTGGATCGAACGGATGAAGCATCCAGATTGAGACCGTATGCGCACAGGGGATTTGCGTCCAACGCATCCCCCCTGTGGCACGAGCTTGCGCAAGCGACCTCGCTTCAGCTCAGGCCGAATAACCTTCGTGCGTTACCGTGGAAAAACTTCTCCAGCGCCTCGTCCTTCAACCCCAGTTGCAGGGCGTCTTCGATGCTCTGACGGATCGGGCGGAAGGTGTAGGACGAGCCAAACAGCAACTGATCGGCCAGGTAACCATTGGCGGCCTGCACGTAACCCTCGCTCCCCGGCAGGAACAGGTACATGTCCGGCACCAGGTGAACGTTTTCGTAGCGGAACGCGATGCCGAGGGCCTGTTGCACATTGGGCCAATAGCCGTGGTAGACGACGATCGCCAAGTCCGGGAATGCGCGGGCGACCGCGGCCAGGCGCGCCGGGTCGTTATAGGTTGGGTTCGGCGTGGTCGGCCCGCTCATCAGGAACAACGGGATGCCGCGCTTTTGCAGGTGCTCGTAGATCGGCCAGTACAGCGCATCGTCGGGATGCCGGGCCGGTTCGGCGAAGCCCGGTTCCAGGTCGATGCCGGCCAGGCCCAGCGAGTCGATGGCCCGGTCGATTTCCGCCAGGGCGCCTTCGATGCCCTGTAGCACCGGCTCCACCGCGCCGATGCCGATCAGTGATGCATGACCGTGGACGATTTCGTGGATGCGCTCATTGGGCAGATGCTGCCCCGGGGTGTGGCGCCCGACCACCACGGCTTTGTCCAGCCCGGCATCACGCACCTCGGCGAGAAAACCCTGTGGGGTCAGCGAACGCTCGAAATGATCATCCGCGCCGCGGGTGCCGACGCGTCGATTGAGCCAGCGCGCCACGTCATGCTCGGGCGAGCCCGGGACGCCACCGAAGAAAGGATGCAGGTAAGCCGGGCGACAGCGCAGGTCGATGATCTTCATGCGACTTTCTCCTGGCCGGCACGCACATTGAAGGCGCCGCCGGTGGGAAGGAACCAGAAAATATCCAGGCTCATGGGATGATCCTTATGCAGTTGGAAGTCAGGGAGGGCCCGGGGGCCTTCCGGTATCGCAACGCTTGGCGTGGTGGGGCTTTGTCGGTCACCCGGGGGGAGCCGCATCGCCTGGTTTCAGGTTGATCAGATCGATAATTGCAGGGCCCGATCCAGGCGGGTGTTGCTGTCCGGGCGGCGGCGATTGACCACCAATTCTCCAATGGCGATCAGGCGTGCGCGGGTGACGTTGCGACTGAGGCCAAGCAGGTTGGCGGTGCGCACCTGGTTGCAGTGGCAAAAGCGGTAGGCGGCCCGCAGCAGGCTGTCTTCGACTTTCTCGTGAAGGCCGCCGGACTGTTCTTCGAACAATCGGTGAAAGGTCCGCAATAACTGTTCATCGGCGCTTTCGCCGGCGCTTGCCTGTGGCTGTTCCTGGCGTTCGATGCGGATCGGCGACAGGCGCAGGTCGTCTTCCTGCACCAGGCCGTTGCGGCACACCAGAAGGGTGTGGTGGATGACATTCTCCAGCTCGCGGATGTTGCCTGGCCAGCTGTAGTCCACCAGTTTGCGCTCGGCCTGCGGGGTCAGGCGTACTTCGCCGTAGCCCAGGCGCTGGCAGTAGGTTTTGATGAAGTGGCGCGTCAGCGGCACGATGTCGCCCGGCCGCTCGCGCAGTGGATAGAGTTGCAGACTCACCACATCGAGGCGGTAGTAGAGGTCTTCGCGAAAGTTGCCGGCACTGATGGCCTTGTCCAGTTGCACGTTGGTGGCAGCGACCACGCGCACGTTGATCGCAATGCTCTTGCGTGAACCCAGGCGCACCACCTCGCGTTCCTGCAACACACGCAGCAACTTGACCTGGATGGCCATGGGCAAGTCGCCGATCTCGTCGAGGAACAGGGTTCCGCCGTTGGCTTCCTCGAACCAGCCGGCCTTGGCGGCGAGGGCACCGGTGAACGCGCCTTTTTCATGGCCGAACAGCTCCGCCTCTACCAGCGATTCGGAGAACGCACCGCAGTTGACCGCGACGAAGGGACCGTTGCGCCGGCCGCTGAGGTTGTGGATGTGGCGTGCGACCAGCTCCTTGCCCGTGCCGGTCTCGCCAATGATCAGGACGCTGGCCTCACTGGGGGCGACCTGTTGCACGTGAGCGAGAAGCGCCTGCGATCTAGGGTCTTCGAAGACCTGCGCGGTCGCCCGGATCGAGGTGGCCCATGTCGGCGAAGGTGGAAGGGTCAGCAGTTGCATGGGCATCCCTATGAGTAGAAGGAGGGGGTGGGCCGCGTCTGGCTCAGCGCCCATTCACCCAGTTCGTGGAGTTTGTAATCCACCGGATCGTGCAGGCTCTGGGTGCGCAGGTTGCGCCAGTGGCGGTCCAGGCGCAGCGACGCATGGGTGGCGCGGGCGCCGGTGACTTCGAACAGGCGGCTGCAAATGTCCAGGCCGGTGCGCACGGCAGCGACCTTGGCGGTGGCGATGGACAGCGCCAGTTGCGCGCGCTCCTCGGCGCCCAGGGCATGGCCCTTGTTCCAAGCGGCATCGAGCTGCTCGGCGGCGCGTTCCACCAGCAGGCGCACGCCCTCCAGGCCGACCCAGAACTCGCCGAAGTGGCGCAAAATGTACGGGTCTTCGCTGACATGCTGGGCCTTGGAGCGGAACCACGGTCGACCTTCCTTGAGCGTGTAGTGACGGGCCTCTTCCAAGGCACCTTCGGCAATGCCGAGGAAAATATGGGCGAAGTGCAGTTGCGCGATCAGCGGACGCAGGCAGGCGAAGGGCGTGCTCAGGGGGCCGGGATCGAGCAGCAACTCGTTTTCTTCCACCCGCACCCGTTCGAAGGTGGCGCTGCCGCTGTCGGTCTGGCGTTGGCCCATGTTGTCCCAATCACCGTGCAGGGTAATGCCGGTGCGGCCGCTGGGAATGGCGGCGATCAATAGCTTGCCGCTGGCGCTTTCATCGATGGCCGAGGCGATCAGCATTTCCGAGTCGCTGGCGCCGGAGCAGAAGCTTTTCTTGCCGGAAAACTCACGCCAACCGTCGAAGGTCTTGACCACGGTGCGGGTATCCAGTGGGTTCAACGCATTGCCCCAGAACCAGTTCTTGCGGGCGGTCTGTTCGAACCAGGGCTGCCACTGATCGTGGCGGGAAAACAGGCGCACGGTGGCCAGCATCAAGTGCTGGAAACCGAAGACGTGGGCGATGGAGCTGTCCACCTTGGCAAATTCGCGCACCACGCCGAGGGTTTCGCTCCAGCTGGCACCGAGGCCGCCGAATTGCGTGGGGATGCTCAAGGCCAGCAAGCCGCTTTGGCGGATGGCATCGCGTTGCAGCTTGGGCGTACCGCCGGCCTCGTCGCGCTCGACGGCGGTTTCAGCGAACTCCACCGCCAGTCGGTGAGCGGTTTGCAGCGGCGTCAGTACCGTGGGTTGTTGATGGGTTCTCAAGCGATGTCCCTCGCAAAAAGGCCGTCCAGGCAAATGCAGTCGTGATTCATGCGGATTCCTCAGGCGATTTTGCGCAGTGCCTGCGCCTGGCCAGTGAACAGGCGAGCGGCACGTTCGGCGGCCAGTTCGATGCGGGCTTGCAGACCCTGGCTGGCGAGGCGGTAATCAACGAAATCGGTCTCGCTGGCATAGACGCCGATGGGCAAGGTAAGGGACTGGAAGAAGCTGAACAGAGGACGCAATTGATGATCGAGGACCAAGGCGTGACGCTCACTGCCACCGGTGGCCGCGAGCAATACCGGCGTGTTGACCAGCGCGTCCTGGCCGACCAGGTCGAACAAATGCTTGAACAAACCCGGATAGGTGCCACGGTAAACCGGCGCGGCGACGACCAGCAGATCGGCCGACTCAATCAGTCGCAGTTCATGCTCGACCGTCTCCGGCAATTCCTTGCGCCACAGTGCAGCGCCAAGCGGACGGGCAATGTTGCCCAGTTCGATCAGGTGGGGATCGATGACCAGATGCTGACCGAGTTCGCCCAGGATGGCTTCGGTCAATGCCAGTGTGCGCGAGGGGCGGGCGGTACCGCCGGAAACGGCGACGACTTTCAGTGGAGTGCTCATCCTAGGTGTTCCTGTTGGACTGTTGATCGAGGTACAGGGGCTTGAGCAAGGGCCGTACCAAGGTGCGCCGCCCAGTGTTTGCTGGGGGCTGGAGGCGGGGAGTGGGCGCGGGCTGTTGATTTTGCGCAGGGTTTGTTGAGTTGCTGTTGCCCGGCAGACAGTTAGGCTACTGTTTCTGGCGCAACAGCTTCGCGTTCATAAGGCCAAGGCATGCGAGGTGGGCTTGCCTTAGATCAGTGGTGCCGCGGTCTATTCCTTCAGGACCAAGTCATCGAACAGGCCGATATCGAGTCGCGTCCGTGCGATGGTTGAGCGTGGCGCACCGCAAAACTAGATCGCAGGACGCTGCAGGCCGACCCACTCCTGTACGGTGGGTCGTTGCCATTGACGCTGCGCGTATTCCACCAGCGCGGTGGGCAAGGCGTCGCCATTGAGTATCAACCGGTTGAGCATCAATGCCAGGTCGACATCGGCAATCGACCACTGGCCGAACAGGTACTCCGGGCTGTCCGCCAGCAGTGCTTGTGCGGCACCGATCAGCTTGCGCGTCGCCGACTCGGCAGCGGGTGATAGAGGCCCGGATTTGAGACCATAGAACACCACCATTGTGGATCGCTCCTGGCGAATGGGCAGCAAGTCACTGCGCAGCCACGCCTGGACTTGCCGTGCCTTCGCGCGCTGCCGGTGGTCTTTTGGGTAAACCGGTATCAGCGGAAAAACATCGTCCAGATACTCATTGATCGCCGACGACTCGGACAAGGCGAAGTCGCCATGTACGAGCGTGGGGACCCGCTGGGTCAGGGAGAGGCTGGCATAATCCTCGGCCTGGTTTTCGAGGGTGTCGAGGTCCAACGGGGTCATGTCGAATTCGATACCCTTTTCGCGAAGTGCCACGAAAGCCGACAGGGCGTAAGGGCTGGTGAACTGGGCATCGACGTACAGGCGCAGGCGGGCATTATTCACGGGTTCATCTCCATATGCAGGAAGGAGACACGCTACGGGTTCCGAGGCGATAAATAAAATGCATGATTTTCATGGGCGTATTCCTGGCCGGAATGCGCTGCCAAATGCCTTTATTTGAGCGCAGGTGATTCAGCCTCCGTTCGCATCCCCCCGAAACCCGCCGAGCCCGGCTCAGGAATAAACCGGATAATCCACATACCCACGCTCATCGCCGCCAAAGAAGGTGCTCGGGTCCGCCGAATTAAGGGGCAACTGGTCGCGAATTCGCCGTGGCAGGTCTGGATTTGCCAGGAAGGGTCTGCCGAACGCAATGATGTCTGCGCGACCGTCGATCAGCGCCTGTTCCGCTGTCTCGGGGTCATAGCCACCGGCGATCATCAACACACCGTCCCATGCCGCGCGCAACTGGCCGATGATTTCATCCCAGCGCGGATCGAAGTGCTCGTCCTTGACGGTGCCAACCACGGCGGGCTCGACGAGGTGCAGATAGGCCAGCTTCCATTGATTCAGCGAACTCACGATGTAGCCGAATGTCGCCTGAGGTGTTTCATCGCCCATGCCCATGAAGCGTCCCATCGGCGTGAGGCGTACGCCTACCCGTTCTGCGCCCACTTCATCGATGACGGCGGCGACCACTTCCAGTAGCAACCGTGCGCGGTTTTCCAGGTTTCCGCCGTAGGCATCCTCGCGCTGGTTACTGTTGCTGTTGATGAATTGGTCCAGCAGGTAACCGTTGCCTGCATGAATTTCCACGCCGTCCATTCCTGCATCGAGCGCATTGCGCGCGGCCCGGCGGTAGTCGTGGATGATGTCGACAATCTCTGGGGCTTGCAGTGCTCGTGGCACCGGTACGTCGCTCCAGACCCCATTGCCATCCGCGTCGACAATGAACGTCTTGCCCGGCACCGGCAGTGCGCTTGGGGCAACCGGGCTTGCGTTGTCGGGTTGAAAGCTTGGATGGGACACCCGGCCCACATGCCAGAGTTGCATGAAGATCAGGCCACCGTCCTTGTGCACTTGGCTGCTGACTTCACGCCAGGCTTGCACCTGTTCGGCGCTGTAGATGCCCGGCGTCCAGGCATAGCCCTGGCCCTGCCGGGAGATTTGCGTCGCCTCGGTAATGATCAACGCGGCGCTCGCACGCTGACGGTAATACTCGGCATTCATGGCCGTTGGAACGTCGCCCGGTTGCCCGGCGCGAGAGCGTGTCAGCGGCGCCATCGCCACGCGATGAGGAAGTGTGAAGGGGCCCATTGCGATAGGTTGGAACAGATGCTGAGTCATGCGGTGTCTCCAGTTTTGGATGCAGAAGCAAGTTGGCGTCGGACGTTGGGTCAGGCACCGGATGACTTAAGTTAATCGGCGGGAGGCGGCTTGATAATCCGTGCAAAGCCCAACACTGCGTTGCGTGAAGCGCAACGCAGTGCAGGTCAGGAGGGCTGCTCCGAGCGGGTCAGGGGCAGGTTCAACCAGCGTCGGCCGGTGGCGTCTGCCACGGCGTTGCCGATGGCGGCGGCCATGGGACCCTGGACGATTTCGGCGGCGCCCAGGAACGGCTGTCCCGGTTGGTCGAGCAGATGAATGTCAACTTTCCTGGGCACCTGTGCAAAACGCAGGATCGGGTAGCCGCTCCAGTCGTAGCTGCGTATACCCCCGGCGTCATAGGCGACTTTTTCATACAGCGTCCAACTGGTGGATTGGACGATCCCGCCTTCCACCTGGTTGCGCAGGCCATCGGGATTGACGATCTGGCCGACGTCCACCGCCGTGACCACATGATCGACGTGTATTTCGCCGGTCTGCGGGTGTACCTGGAGACGTACCGCGATGGCGCAATAGCCCATGATGTTCTTGTACCGAGCAAACGCGAAACCGATACCGGCGCCAGGTTCGTCGCTTTTTTGCGGCCAGCCAATGGCGTCGCGAACCCGCTCCACCACGGCCCGTGCCCGGGGATCCACCAGGTGGGCCAAGCGCAAGGCAACCGGGTCGACCCCGGCCCTGGAGGCGAGCTCATCCATACACGCTTCGATCGCGAATATGTTGATGTGCGCACCCAGCGAGCGCATCGCCGAGGTGCGAAACGGCATCTGCGTGACGAAATTCATGTCGATGCGGGTGGACGCCAGCGCGTACAGCGGCACGGCGTTGCGATCGCCATCGCCTTCAGGTTGGGCGATGGGCACCGAAGGCGCGGACGCGAACGGTCGAGCCAGCAGTCGCGCCGGCAGCAGTCGTCCGGCATTGACGATGCGTTCGTTGTGCGGCGTCGTCCACAGTTCGTAGTGCCAGTCCTGTAATCGACCTTGCGCATCCAGGTTGGCGTCGACCTCGGTGACCATCGCCGAGCTGTAGGGCTCCCAGAGGTTTTCCTGCTCGCGCATCCATTGGACCCGGATCGGCGTGCCCGGCATTCGCATGGCAATCAACGCGGCGTCGGCCGCCGCATCGTCTGCGCCGTTGTGGCCATAGCAGCCGGAGCCCTCGGTGTGAATGCAGCGAACGCGCTCGGGGGGGAGCCGGACCATTTCGGCGATCCCGGCCCGCAGCGGATACACGCCCTGGGTGTGAGTCCACACCGTGAGGGTGCCATCCTTGAACCAGGCCACGGCGCAGGACGGGCCAATGGAGCCATGCATCAGGTATTGCTTGGTCACACGGGCTTGGTAGCGAATGTCGGTCGGGCCCTTGGCCGTGCCTTCATGGCTGATCGGATAGGGCCGTGAGGGCAGGCGCTTGAGCAACGCGTGGATGTCTGCGGATTCGGGTATGGCTTGTCCGCCGCTCCAGCGCGCCGATTCGTATCCGCTGCGCATCGCTTTGATCGCTTGCCATTCATCCCGCGCCACCACCGCAAGATAATTGCCGTCGCGAATGACCTGCACGACCCCGGAGAGCGCTTCGATCGACGCCGCATCAAAGCCCTGCAGGGTACAGCCGGGGCGGGGTGGGCGAATCACCCGAGCGTGCAGCATGCCCGGTAAACGGATGTCCTGGACAAACGCGGCGCCACCGCTGACTTTGGCGGGGATATCCAGCCGTTGCAGCGAATGGCCGATCAGTTTGAATGGCATCGCAGGCGGTGCCGGCGAATCGGATTTGGCGTAGCGATGCAGATCGACGTGCTTGACGGCGTCGGCGTAGGCCATGCGTTGTCCGCTGGGGCCGAGAATGATGCCGTCCCGGGTCGTCAACAGCGCAGGCGTGACTTCCCAGCTACGCCCCGCCGACTCCAGCAGCAGTTCACGCACCTGCGCCGCCGCGTTGAACAGCGCGGTCCCGCTGTCGAAAATACTGTGACTGCCGGCGGTGTAGCCTTCGTTGGGTGTCAGCGCCGTGTCGGCGGTGAGCAAGTTGATCGCCGACGGGGAGACTTCCAGGCGTTCAGCGGCGATTTGCAGCAAAGCAGTCTT
>Ga0308170_10002298_pt1 | contig 16625 bp, 15 predicted proteins | sample PhyBR2_2_FD_202136 | JGI IMG/M metagenome (GOLD analysis project Ga0308170, IMG submission 202136) | Phyllosphere microbial communities from UC Gill Tract Community Farm, Albany, California, United States - DLSLSB.R2 | ecosystem: Host-associated > Plants > Phyllosphere > Unclassified | place... | reverse complement strand
CCCCTGAGCCGTAAACAGCAGTTACTCAAGCGTCACCGTCGCAACAAGCGCTTGGGGCTGCTGCTCGCCCTTATCGTATTGGTATTGCTGGGTGTGGCGGTGGCCTGGTGGCTCCCCCTGGTATTGGCGGTGCTGGGCTGGATCGCCCACGAAGCGTGGTTCGCCGATCATTTGTTTTATTCGCCCCGCGACGATTACCAGTACAGCTTCCCGCCGTTCTCGCAGCAACCCAAGGTACGCCTGAGTGCCGGGCGGCTGCAGTTGGACGAGGGGGTGATCCTGGACGACGGCGCGACGCTGATCCTCGCGTTGCGGATCAAGAGCACCTGGCTGGGACGCTTCATCGACCCGCTCGTCGAGTTGTCGGGCGGTGAATCTGCGGATCGGCAAACCTTCGAACGCGGGGTTAACGGCCTGCGCTATCTCAACCTCAGCGAGCACGGCGACATGTTGTCTCGAGGTGAGCTGCGCCTGCGCGGTCGCCATTGCCGTTTGCTGGGCGAGCCGACGCTGTGGTCCTTCACGCCGCCGACCCTGCAGCATCAGCGGGTAATGGTCATCGCGCCCCACGCCGATGATGCGGAACTGGCTGCCTACGGATTGTATAGCCAGGCTGACGAAGCCTGGATCGTGACGCTGACGGCGGGTGAGATCGAAGCCGAGCATTATCGACAGATGGGCCTGGATGGCGTCGAGGCTGCGAGGCTCAAAGGGCGCTTGCGCGCCTGGGACAGCATTGCCGTACCGCGTTGGGCCGGCGTGCCGCAAGAGCACTGTGTGCAGTTGGGCTACTTCTGCCTGCAACTGGCCGCCATGCAAGCCGCGCCTGGTCGGCCGCAGAGTTCTCGCGAGGCGGACCTGAACGATACCCGGCTGTTTCGGCAGTTGAATCCATTTGCCTTGCCCGGCGATGCCGATGGCGCCCCGACCTGGAACAACCTGCTGGCGGACTTGCGTGAACTGTTGCTCAAGGCGCGTCCTGAAATAATTGTGTTGCCGCATCCGACGCTTGATCCTCATCCCGATCACGTCTGCGCGCATCAGGCCGTCATCCAGGCGCTTGAAGGCCTGGAGTGGCAACCGACCGTGTTGCTGGGGTATGCCAACCATTTGCATGACAACGACCGCTGGCCCATGGGCGATGCGGGAGCGGGTGTCGCTTTGCCGCCTCATTTCGACTCGGCTCGGCCGATGCATCCTTTCTCCTTGCCGCTGCGGCCGGCGAGTCAGCGTGACAAAGCGATGGCGTTGGGGATGATGCATGATTTGCAACCGGCTGCGCCGTTCAAGCGTCGGCTGCGCCGTGGTATCCAACGCCTGCTGGCCGGGCGCAGGCAATCGCCCTATGGCGAGAATGAATTCTTTCGCAAGGCTGTGCGTCGCCATGAACTGTTCTGGTGGCTTTAAGGGGCCAGGAGGCAACAAGGCCTCCGGTTATCCATCAAATCGTTCGGTGCTGCAAGGAAGACGATGAAAGTTCTATTTCTGGTGCAGAAAGAGCAACGGGCTATCCTGGATCGGCTCTATGAAGGTGTGGCCGCTCATTGCGAATGCGACCTGCGTTGGCTCGACGGTCAGGAACAACGCAACCTGCGGGGCTATTTCCGACGCCATGTGGACGTGTCTCGTTATGACCGGATTGTATTTTTCCTGCGCTTCAAGCAGGAAATTCGCCAGGCCGGTTTCATCCGCACGATACCCAACCTGGTCATCCTCGAACATGACGCCTACCAGAACTACATCCCGTGCAAATACACCGGCAAGTTCAGTGCTCATTACCGTCGGCTGCCTTGGGTTCGGGTCATCAGCTCCGGTTTCATGGTGACCGAACGCTTGCGGGATGAAGGCTTCGATGCGGTTTTTGTTCCCAAGGGCTACGACCAGTCATTGTTGCAGGATCAACACCGCGAGCGGGACATCGAACTGGCATTCGTCGGCAGCACCAATAGCGTCGCCTATAGTGGACGCAAGGCCCTGTTGGACGAATTGGCGCGGGTCGAGCCGCTGGTGGTTACCCGCACCAAGTCTGGCGAAGAGTATTGTGAAACGCTGAATCGCATTCGCTTTTTTGTCAGTGCCGATGTAGGCATGGGCGAATACATGATCAAGAATTTCGAAGCGATGGCGTGCGGCTGTGTGTTGCTGGCGTTTGACCAAGGCCCCGAGGAAGCGCAAGCGCTGGGGCTGCAGGACATGCAGAACGTGGTGCTGTATCGGGACATCCCGCAACTTCAGGAAAAACTATCCCGGCTGCGAGAGGACCCCGAACTGGCGCACAGTATCGCGCGCAGTGGGCAGAAGCTCGCGCTTGAGCAATTCAGCTTTGCCCGTATCGGGCAGAAAATCGTGGAAGCTCTCGAGCCTCCTCTGCGTCCGCATGGACCATTGAGTCTGCTGGAGAGGCTGCGCCAGAAACTGGGCATATAAATCGAACCGTTATGCCCGCTCGTGATCAACTTTAGACTGCTGCGAAGCACGAATTCTGGTCCGCAATAAAAGGTTTATTGCTCGATGAGCGTTATCAATGTCATGTGGGCGGGCGGCGCACCGTTCGCTTCGGTACACAAGGTTCACAATCAGATTCTTTCGCGGATGGAACCGGCGTTGCCTGTCCAGACATGGCTCTTGCGGGGATCGGCGGCGGCCTGCCAGATTGATATGGGGGCGGCGCTTGAGTGGAATATGACCTCCGCCCAGCTCAAGGGGCGGCACATATGGCGCCTGCTCAAGCCTCTGCTGCACAGGCGTTTCCGTCAGGCGCTGATCGACAGCGATGCGCGGGTGGTGTTGCTTGACGGTATCGGTGTGGCCCGAATCTTGTTGCCGGTCCTCAAGGATCTGCCGCAGATCCGCGTGGTGGTGATTTTCCATGGTGCGACACGACTCGATCCTGCCAGTCGCGAGTTGATACGTGGCTTTCCGGCTTCACGCTTGAGTCTGGCAGCGGTCTCCCAGACGTTGGCGATGTCGCTCCAGGATGAGCTGGGCACTCAAGTCACTGTGCTGCGTAGCGCGTTCGATCCGGCTGAGTTTCAGTCTGCACTGCTGCCTCGCGAGGCAGCACGTATCCGACTCGGTCTGCCGGCCTTGGACATGAGGGTATTCGGCGCGGTGGGACGCTTGGTGGATAGCAAAGGGTTCACCGGCCTGCTGGAGGCGTTTGGCCGGGCGGCCGCTCGCCATCCCGAGTGGCGCCTGGTGATCGTCGGCGAAGGGCCGAGGCGTGAAGCGTTGCAGGCGCGGATCGCCCAACCGGATCTGACAGGTAAAGTTTTGCTGGCCGGGCATCGGGATGACGTCGCGACGCTCTACAAGGCATTTGACTGGGTGCTTATCCCGTCTGTGGACGAGGGGCTTGGGCTGATTCTCCAAGAGGCTATCCTGGCTCGCGTCCCGGTATTGGCCAGCGAACTTGCCGTCTTTCACGAGCAATTGGGCGACGCCGGCTGGTACGTTCCGCTCAATGACGAAGGCGGCTGGAGCGAGGCGATCGAACGAGCGGCGCAGGCTCCGGCCGATACGGTCGCTGCGGGCCAGTACCAGGCACTGGCACCCGAGGAGGCTTGGTCGAGCTTCACTCGGACCGCCCGGCAGTTGATTTCAGGCAGCCAATAAAGCGTTTTCCAGTGCCTGCATCGGAAAGCTCCCGTTCAGGTTCTCTCGGGCAATATAACGAGCAAAATGCTGCAAGTTACGGCGCGCCAGGTAGCGTGGCAGCGGTGAGCGCAGGAAGCGCATATCGGCTACATCAATCAGTCCCAATGTGTTTTCCGGGGTGACGACGATGTTGCCCAGGTGCAACGAGCGAAAATAAATACCACAGGCGTGCAGGCTGCGGATCAATTCGACCAGGGCCGGTAGACGTTGCTGCCAGCTGAAATTTTCCTGATTCGATAATTGGCGCAGGGTTTTTCCGGGAAGCGGCCGATACAGTACGGCGGTCATGCCGAGCTGTTGCAATTTGTAATGCGCCAGCACTTCGAGCGTCGGTACGCCGAGATCTTTCAAGCGGGCCGCATTATTGATGAATCGCGCCGAATAGGGCGTCAAGAGAGCCGAAGAAAAAAGCCGCTTGCGGCGAAAAAGTTTAAGGATGTTTCCATCCTGCAACAGATAGACTTTTGGGCCGTAGCTGTCGGCCTCCAGAATGCTGGCGCCTTCAATCAATTGATTCAAAGCGGCTTGGGAAAGCCGTGAGGATTGCATCGTAGGGAAACCTTGGTGAAAGAACCGGTGCCGTGGCGGGCCATGATGCCCAAAAGTTTTTGTTTTCACCATGCCGGTTTGGCTGGTACACCGATTAGGAGCGTTGGATGCAAGCAACACGTTGGGCCCAGGTATGGATGGCTTTTGGTCTGTTATGGTTTTTGCTGGCGATAGCCCTGGCACCCACTAACAAGGTTTATCAGCAAGGGTTGATTGCTTTTGTATGGTTGCCGGCGATCCTGTTTGCCTGGCCCGCGCGGCATCGGCTGGTGGAGTTGTGGCGGGCCCAGCGCTTGATTTATCTCTCGTTGCTGGCCTTGATGGCATGGGCATTGGTGACCCTGTTCTGGGCCGAGGCACCGGAGCCTGGACGCGAAGCCAAGCGGTTGCTCTATATCCTGGTATTCCTGTTGTTCTTTCCGGTTTTCGCCGATGGTCGACCCGAGCGTGTGATCCGTATCATGCAGTGGGGCGGCGCAGGGCTTTCGCTGACCGCGTTGATGGCCATTATCCATTTCTACGGCGTTCAACATAAACCTTGGGTGGCACGCCTCGAAGGGCTGGGCGAACTGTCCCATCCAATCCTGGGCGGTTATGTGATCGGCCTGGCGGCGATCTGGATGCTGCATTGGGTGCCACGCCGTATCGGGCTGCAGGTCGTTTGGGCGATGGCGTTGGCTCTGTTGGGGATATTCGTCGTGATGAGCCAGAGCCGCGGCGCGGCACTGGCCTTGTTGCTCAGTGTTCTGGCCATGCCGCTTTACTGTCGGGACCAACGTACCCGCGTGGCTGCTGCCACTGCGCTGGTTCTGGCGATGCTGACCTTCTGGCTGCTGGAGCCATTGGTAATGGCCCGCGGTGCCTCCTACCGCCCCGAGATCTTCACATCCAGCCTGCATATGATTGCCGAGCGCCCGTGGGGTGGCCTTGGAGTGGCAGCCGATTATCGAGTCCCTGTAAACGATCGTTTTTTCGACCATGCGCATAATTTGTTCAGTCACGTTGCCATCCAACTGGGCCTGCCGGGGCTGCTGCTGTGGTGCATTGCCTGGTTTGCCGTGTTGCGCGAAGCCTGGCGTGCCCGTGACACGTTGTTGGGCCGAGGCGTGCTGGGCATGTGGGTATTTTCGTTCTTGGCGATGCAGTTCGACGCGGCGAGCCTGACCGGAACCCCCCGTGCCGAGTGGTTCATCAGTTGGTTGCCGATTGGCCTGGCGAGTGTTTTGGCTTGGGCGCGGGTCAAACCCGGTGGCTGTGATAAAATCCCGCGCTCTTCCTAACCAGTGAGCTCGACGATGAGTGACGCACCGCCTAAAGCGGAACAGGATTCCAGCTTGAAAATCTATTTTCGGCTGCTGGGATACGTCAAACCCTATGTGGGCATTTTCCTGCTCAGTATCGTGGGGTTCGTGATATTTGCGTCTACTCAGCCAATGCTGGCCGGGATTCTCAAGTATTTTGTCGACGGCCTGAGCAATCCCGATGCGGTGCTTTTTCCGAACGTGCCGTACCTCAAGGATTTGAAACTGCTGATGGCCGTGCCGCTGTTGATCATTTTGATCGCTGCCTGGCAGGGGCTTGGGTCGTTCCTGGGTAACTATTACCTTGCCAGGGTCTCGCTGGGCCTGGTGCATGACCTGCGGGTAGAGCTGTTCAACAAGTTGCTGGTGCTGCCCAACCGTTATTTCGATACCCATAACTCGGGGCATCTTATTTCCCGGATTACCTTCAACGTGACCATGGTTACCGGTGCGGCCACCGATGCCATCAAGGTGGTGATTCGCGAAGGTCTTACCGTGGTATTTCTTTTCGCCTACCTTGTTTGGATGAATTGGCAGCTGACGCTCGTGATGCTGGCAATCCTGCCGTTGATTGCGGTCATGGTCAGCAGCACCAGCAAGAAGTTTCGCAAGCAGAGCAAGAAGATCCAAGTGGCCATGGGCGACGTGACCCATGTCGCTTCCGAGACGATCCAGGGTTACCGCGTCGTGCGCAGTTTTGGCGGGGAAGATTACGAAGAGCAGCGTTTTGCCCGGGCCAGCCAAGGCAACACCGACAAGCAATTGCGCATGACCCGCACTGGCGCTGTCTATACGCCAATGTTGCAATTGGTGATCTACACCGCCATGGCCGCCTTGATGTTCCTGGTGCTGTTCCTTCGTGGCGACGCGACGGCCGGTGATCTGGTGGCCTACATCACGGCAGCTGGCTTGCTGCCCAAGCCAATTCGCCAGCTCTCGGAAGTCAGTTCCACCATCCAGAAGGGCGTGGCAGGTGCCGAAAGCATTTTCGAGCAACTGGATGTCGAGCCCGAAGTCGACAACGGCACGGTTGAGCAAGAGCGCGTCAGTGGTCGTCTTGATGTGCGCAACCTGAGCTTTGCTTACCCGGGTGCCGACCGGGAAGTGCTCAAGGACATCAGTTTTTCAGCAGCCCCCGGACAGATGATCGCCCTGGTGGGACGTTCGGGCAGCGGCAAGTCGACCCTTGCCAGCCTCATCCCTCGGTTCTATCACCACGAAGTCGGCGAAATTCTGCTCGACGACGTGGAAATCGAAGACTATCGCCTGCGCAATCTGCGTCGACATGTCGCCCAAGTGACCCAGCACGTCACGCTGTTCAATGACACGGTGGCCAACAATATTGCCTATGGCGACTTGGCAGGGGCGCCACGGGCCGATATCGAAAAGGCGGCCCAGGACGCCTACGCCATGGACTTCATTGCGCAACTGCCCCAAGGTTTGGACACCGAAGTGGGGGAGAACGGCGTGCTGTTGTCCGGCGGGCAGCGTCAACGCTTGGCGATTGCTCGGGCGTTATTGAAAAACGCGCCGTTGCTGATCCTCGACGAAGCGACTTCGGCGCTGGACACTGAATCCGAGCGGCACATCCAGGCTGCGCTGGACCAGGTCATGAAAGGCCGTACCACGCTGGTCATCGCTCACCGGCTGTCGACCATCGAAAAAGCCGACCTGATCCTGGTGATGGACCAAGGCCGTATCGTGGAGCGCGGCACTCACAGCGAACTCCTCGCGCAAAACGGCTATTACTCGCGTCTCCATGCCATGGGCCTGGATACGCCTGCACAAGACATCGCCTGAAGACAGGACCAAGGCTATGCTCTGCTGCAAGACGACCATGGATTGCTCGATATGGATGAGACGCCAAAGGGATCAAGGCAACAATCGCAGGGGCTAACCCCTTCGGACCGGGCGGCCATCAAGATACAGCAGCCTCGCTGTATCTGGCTGACGGGGTTATCGGGGGCCGGCAAGTCGACCTTGGCCAATGACTTGGAGGTCGAGCTCCATCAACAAGGCCTGCACACCTGCTTGCTGGATGGCGATAACCTGCGCAAGGGGCTGTGCAGCGACTTGGGAATGGACGCCGGGGCTCGAAAAGAAAATGTCCGGCGCATCGCTGAAGTGGCGCGTTTGATGTTCGATGCAGGCCTGATCGTCATCGTTGCGGCAATCTCGCCGTTTCGTGCCGATCGGGACGCGGCACGGCGGCTGTTTACGCAGGGGACCTTCGTAGAAGTTCATGTCAGCACGCCTTTTGACGTCTGTGCCCAGCGCGATCCGAAAGGGCTGTACCGAGAAGCGCTCGCCGGAAGAATCAAGCATTTCACCGGTCTCGACAGTCCTTACGAAGCGCCGCTGGCAGCTGAATGCGTAATCAATACCCATGAGATAGAACCGGCCCAGGCTTGTGCGCAATTGCTGGAGCTGCTGCAACAACAATAGTGGCGCGTGGCTGATGCTTCCCATCGCGGCCATGGGCGAGCCTTGCGCAACCCTGTGCTAATATCCCCGCCCTGTTCATTTTGTATGTGGGATGCTCCATGAAGTTGTCCATGCCGCGATTCGATCAAGCCCCTGTATTGGTGGTCGGCGATGTCATGCTCGACCGCTACTGGCATGGCGGTACATCACGGATTTCCCCGGAGGCGCCGGTACCGGTGGTCAGGGTCGAGCACATCGAGGATCGTCCTGGTGGTGCCGCCAACGTTGCCCTGAACATCGCTGCACTCGGTGCACCGGCCTCGCTGGTGGGCGTGACCGGCGACGACGAGGCCGCCGACAGCCTGGCCAACAGCCTCAAGGGCGCGGGTGTGCGGGCGATCTTCCAGCGCATTGCGCATCAGCCTACCATCGTCAAATTGCGCGTCATCAGCCGTCACCAGCAACTGCTGCGCATCGATTTCGAAGAACCGTTCGCCACTGACCCGCTGTCCCTTGGCGCCGAGGTCGACAACCTGCTCGAAGGCATCAAGGTGTTGGTGTTGTCGGACTACGGCAAAGGCGCACTGAAGAACCATCAGGTGCTGATCCAGGCTGCCCGTTCCCGAGGCATTCCGGTGCTGGCCGATCCCAAGGGCAAGGACTTTTCCATCTACCGTGGCGCCAGCCTGATCACGCCGAACCTCAGCGAGTTCGAGACCATCGTCGGTGGTTGTGCTGATGAGCACGAATTGGTGAGCAAAGGCGCGCAATTGATGCACGACCTTGATCTCGGTGCGTTGCTGGTCACTCGGGGTGAGCATGGCATGACCCTGTTGCGCCCCGATCACCCTGCGTTGCACCTGCCGGCCCGAGCCCGTGAAGTATTCGACGTGACGGGTGCGGGCGACACCGTGATTTCCACCCTCGCAGCGGCTATCGCTGCTGGGGAGGAATTGCCCCATGCGGTCGCCCTGGCGAACCTGGCGGCAGGCATTGTCGTTGGCAAGCTCGGTACGGCGGCCATCAGCGCTCCCGAATTGCGTCGTGCCATCCAGCGCGAAGAGGGCTCCGAACGGGGCGTGTTGGGCCTGGAGCAACTGCTACTGGCCGTCGACGATGCCCGTGCCCACAACGAAAGAATCGTGTTTACCAACGGTTGCTTCGATATCCTCCATGCGGGCCATGTGACGTATCTCGAACAGGCCAGGGCCCAGGGCGATCGCCTGATCGTTGCGGTCAATGATGATGCATCCGTGAGTCGCCTGAAGGGGCCGGGGCGCCCGATCAATAGCGTCGATCGACGCATGGCGGTCCTGGCCGGCCTTGGCGCGGTGGATTGGGTGATCAGCTTCAGTGAAGGCACGCCGGAAAACCTGCTGTCCCAGGTCAAGCCGGATGTGCTGGTCAAGGGCGGTGACTACGGAATTGATCAGGTCGTGGGTGCGAACATCGTCACGGCCTACGGCGGTACCGTGAAAGTATTGGGGCTGGTGGAAAATAGCTCGACGACGGCTATCGTTGAGAAGATTCGCAGCCGCTGAATCTTCCCGCCTTCCGGGAGGTCCTATATGGCAAGTTTCTACCTTTGGGGGGCGAGCTTGCCCCCCCCCGGCTCTGGTTGTTTCGGTCTGTGGCTAATTAATTTATGAAAGTCATGCTTCTGGTTATGGATGAACAGCGTGTGATTCTCGACCGGCTGTATCAGGTCGTGCAGGAAAACTGCGATGACTGCACCCTCTATCGCTTGAGCAAGCAGCAGCAAATGAACCTTGGTCGTTTCCTGGCATCGGTGAATCACCAGGACTTCGACCGGGTGGTGATTTTTTCGCGGGTCAAGCGCGTCGCTCCACAACTGAGCGTGTTGAAGTGTATTCGGGGGCTGATCTTCCTTGAGCACGACGCTTATCAGAACTATATGCGCGAAAGTAAATACTATGGCGTTTATTCCCGTCTTTACCGCCGCTTGCCCAGTTGCCGCGCCTTGGTGTCAGGGGCGCTGGTGGCACGCCGGATGCAAGCCGAGAACATCGATGCTGTGTTCGTTTCCAAAGGTTATGACGAAAAGATGCTGCACAACACCGGCAGCGTACGCGACATTTCCGTTGGTTTTCTCGGCAGTCTCAAAAGCACTGAATATGCTCGACGCCGATCGTTGCTCGAGTTCCTGGTTCAACGCACCGGGATGCTGGTAACCCGTACCCAGTCGGGTCGCGAATACCTGGAAACGCTCAATCGCATCAAGATTTTTGTCAGCGCCGACCTGGGAATGGGGGAGTTCATGATCAAGAACTTCGAGGCCATGGCCTGCGGTTGCGTACTGTTGGCTTGGAGCCAGGGCGAGGAGGATAGACTGCTGGGCTTCGAGGACATGGAAAACACGGTCTTCTATCGTTCCGAAGAGGAGGCGCTGCAGAAGCTCGAGATGCTGCAGCGTGATCCGGAACTGGCCGCACGAATCGCCCGCAATGGCCAGGCCTTCGCCGAAAGTCGCTATTGCTTTGCGCGCGTCGGGCGGGCGCTGGCCGAGGAAATCCAGCGCGACATGCGACCTTGGAAAGCGCCTTCGGCCTTGGTCCGCGGTTGGGTCAAGCTGCGCTATGGCATGAAGGTGCCGGATTAACGACATGGCTGATAGTGGACCTGACGTCATTGGTCAAATGGCCCTCGATAAACTGCCCGGCGGTCATCAATCGCTGATGGACGCGCTTCCCCAGGCGCTGAGAGATTGCTTGAAGAGTGCATCTCGGGTGGTGCTGGTGGCAAATAACCCAGCAATTACCGCTACCGATTTCCAGGCACTCGATATCGGCCGTGATGATGTGGTCGTGAGCTTCAATACCTGCATGAAGTCGGCGCTGCTCAGCCCGCACAGCGTTAACGTGTTCGTTCACGGCTTCAATGCCCCCGATGCGTATTTCTTTGGCCTGCCTTACAGCGTCGAAGTGCAGCGATTGTTCGACCTGCCCGAGGCACGTTGCTTCACACTTTTGGTGGGGTGCACCGGGGCCATGTCACCGATGCCGGGCGTGGCCTTGTATTGGGAGCGCATTCCGTTGCCACCTTTGTGGAACTACCCGGTCGACAGACCGAATGGCAAGCGCTATGTCGGTCCTACGACGGGCTTCAATGCGTTGGTGTTGTTCGATTGGCTGCGCGGTCGTGCGGGTTATACCTACCAGATCATGACGCTGGGTTTTTCCAACGAGGCGGGAAAGCTCTGGAGCGGGCACGCTTGGGATTATGAGCGGCACTGGCTGCTCCAGGCAGACGTGACCGTGGTGCCGCTGCAACGTTGTCGTTGGTGGCAAAAATGGTTTCGTCGCCCTTGAGTCGCAGGCAGTCTGATTGGCTGATGCCGGGGCAGTTTTTTACGACAAGGACAGAAACTTGTGAAAGTTGCGGTGGCTTTTTTTGGTATTCCGAGAAATTCCGGAATCTGTTTTCCTTCTATTCAAGAAAATGTCCTGGCACAAATTCCTGCCGGGAACGAAGTGCAGTGTTTTTATCATCTCTACAAGATCAATGAAGTCAGTAGCCCGCGTTCGGGGGAACGGGGTGAGCTGAAAGCGGACAATTATGCGCCGTTCAGTAATATGACCGGTCGCCTCGACCCCGTCGAAGGGGTCCTGGAGCGTTGGGACTTTGAGCGGGTCAAGGCCTTGGGTGATACCTGGGGAGATGGGCATGCGTCGCTCAGGAATTTGATTTATCAGCTTAATTCCTTGAATACCGTGACGGCCATGATGGAACCGTTTGATCCGGATTTCGTCGTCTTTGTGCGCCCCGACAACTTCTACCATACAGCGCTGCCCGCCTATGTTTTTGCCCACGCTGACACGCGCAGGTTGAATGCCTACATTCCGGATTGGCAATGGTGGGGAGGCTTGAATGACCGCTTTGCTGTTTGTGGGCGCGATGCCTACCGGGCCTATGGCAAGCGGATCGAACGCATTTTCGATTTTTGCGAGGCTACGGGTAGGAAACTGCACTCCGAGCGCCTGCTCAAATACGTGTTGCAACAAGCACACGTGAAAGTCTGCACACTTGCGACCACGGCATCACGGGTACGAATCGATGGTACTTTCGCCGAAGAATCATTCTCGCCCAAGCGTAGTATGGGTAAACGAGAGAATCGTTATTTCCATCTGTTAGCGCAGTGGCGAACGTATTGGGATAAACGACGCTCCGCTTGACGTTATTTATGTAGCGTCCCGCGAACCATTCGCATCAGCCCCATGGCTTTTTTGTGCAGGTTGGTCAGGCCCTCGCGACGAGGCTTCTGCGTTACCAAACCTTGTTTCACGAGCCAATCCTTCCAGCGGATGCGTTCGTCGCGGACGACCCAACCTTCCTGACTGGCGAAGCTCTCGGCCAGGTGCAGCCCTCGTGTGCTGGCCGCAATCAGTTGATCGCGTTTGAGCGTAAAGAGCTCACCGATCGGCTTACCGTTTTCAAGCGGCATCAGGTAGAGATCGGGTCGCTTGCGGTCCAGCCGCGCCACCAATTGATCGCCTTCCAGCCGCTCGTCTACGTGAAACAGGCTCAGGGATTTGGCTTCCTTGGGGACGTCCAGGCGCAAGTCATAAATCAATTGCAACGATGCCGTCGGCAGGTGCACATAAGCCCGTGGGCGCTCGATCAGTTGCAAATTGGCGCAGCGCACCGGGCGGGCCGAGCCGGAAAGCGGAGTCAGGCGAAACGGCAAGGCTTCGCGATAGTGCAGGGCGCTTGCATAGGGCGCGGGTAGCCAAGTGTCGTTAAAGCGCCCACCTAGCCAGCCTTCAGGAGTTTCCAGCAGGCACTCTTCGGCTATTTCATTGATGGCGGTAAGCAACGGCAGGTTCAGTTCATGGGCGGGGACGTAACCGGAGATCAGCTTGAGCACCACGTCGCCGCGATCCTGGCGGCGCTGGCGCACCAGGACCCAATATTCGCGGTTCTGCCAATGCAGGGTCAGGCGCACCGAGACGCCCAGGTTCGCCAGTTCCAGGGAAAAACGTTCGGTGTCGGCCACCGCCACAGGGCGGCGACGCTGCAATGTCTGGGCGAAATTCAGCGGCATCCCGATGCTCTGGTAGGTCAGGCCTTCGGGGGTCGCTTCGACGAACAGGGGCAGGGTCTTGAAGTTGCTTGGATTCTTTCTGATGAGCGTACGCGGCATGTCAGCTCCTGCTTGATGCCGCGCAGGGCGGCTTCAGTTTTGACGTAGGACGTTGGCTACGGTCGCAACGTTATGGGCGAGGTGCAGCGGATCAATGGTGCCGACAATAGCACTGGCAACTCCTGGATGCTCAAACAACAGTTCGAAGCTGGCACGGACCGGGTCCTCTCCGGGGCTCAGGCAGACGTGGCCGCTGGCCAGGGCTTTTTTCACCAGGATCGCCTTGCCGTGCTCGCTGGCGTAGTCAATGACAGCCTTTTCGCTTCGTTCGTTCAGATTGTAGGTGACCATCGCGCAGTCGCCTTGCTCCAGGGCTATCAAGCCGCCGTCGACGGTCTTGCCGGAAAAACCGAAACCACCGATCTTGCCCTCGCGCTTGAGTGCCGCCAGGGTCGGGTAGACCTCGCTGTCGTTGAGGATCGCCAGGTCATTGCCGTCCGAATGCACCAGAACCAGGTCGATGTAGTCCGTTTCCAGGCGCTTGAGGCTGCGTTCCACCGAGAACCGGGTATGGGCGGCGCTGAAGTCATGGCGCGATTGGCCGTCGCTGAATTCCTCGCCGACCTTGCTGACGATCACCCAGTCCCGACGTTGGCCACGCAGCAGCGGGCCGAGGCGTTCCTCGCTGCGGCCATAGGCTGGCGCGGTGTCGATCAGGTTGATGCCCAGGTCGCGCGCCAGTTTCAGCAACATGCGCGCTTCGCTGTCATCGGGAATGCGAAAACCGTTGGGGTATTTGACGCCCTGGTCGCGGCCGAGCTTGACCGTGCCCAGGCCCAGGGGCGACACCTTCGGGCCGTTGTGGCCCAGCGGGCGATGCAAGTCATGCAGGGTCGGTTGGCTCATGGCAACAGTTGCTCCCAGGCCGGTATGCCCATGGGCGGTTTCGGCAGGTCCGGCAGCGGGGCGGCGTGGCTTGGCTGGATGCCGTCGCGTTGCAGTGCTGCGATCACTCGATCGGAAAAATCCGGAGCCAGTGCCAACTTGGTTGGCCAGCCCACCAAGAGGCGATCCTGTTCGGCGACGAAGGCATTGTCGGGGCGGGTCAGACCCGATTGCAGTGGTTCGGCGCGAGCGACTCGCAACGTGGCCCATTGCGCGGTGCCGAGGTCGATCCACGGCAGCAGTTGGCCGAGTTCTTTCTGGGCGACGGCAATTTGCGCAGCAGGTTCACGGGCGACGGCGTCGCCTTCGGCGAGGTCGCCCCCCAGGTACCACACCCATTGGCCGTCAGCGGCGGGATGGGTGGTCACGGTGACGCGTGGCTTCGGCCCGCCGCCCAGGCAATGGGCATACAGCGGCTTGATGCCCGGCCCCTTGGTCAGGACCATGTGCAGCGGTCGGGTCTGCATGGCCGGCTGGTCCAGGCCCAGGGCCTTGAGGAGGTCAGCGGTGCCACCGCCGGCACTGAGGACGATGCGCTGGGCGCGGATCTCGCGACCGTCGACCTTCAGCCCGACCAACGCGCCTTCTTCATGCAGCGGCTCGATATGCTGGCCGGCCAGCAGGCTGTCACCGGCCAGTTCCGCCAGGCGGGCGATCAGGCTGGGGACATCCACGACCAGTTCGGCCAGGCGATAGACCTTGCCCTTGAAGCGCTTGTCCTGCAGGGCGGGAGGCAGTTGTTCGCCCTTGACCTGGTCAACGCGTCCGCGCACAGCCTTGCTGGCGAAGAAACTGGTGAGGTTGCCGGCCAAGGTGCCGGGGGACCAGAGGTAATGGGCGTCGGACAGCATGCGCACGCCCGACAGGTCCAGCTCGCCGTCGCCCTTGAGGGCCTCGCGCCAGCGGCGCGGCATGTCGGCGATGGCTTCCGAGGCGCCAGTCAGGGCGCCATGCAAGGCGTACTTGGCGCCGCCATGGATGATGCCCTGGGATTTGACACTCTGCCCGCCGCCGAGGCTGGCACTTTCCACCAGCACGGTTGAAAACCCCTGGCGACGCAGGCGCGCATTCAGCCAGAGGCCGGCGACGCCTGCGCCGACAATCAGAATGTCGGTGGAAATAACGGATGGCATGGACGACCTCAGTGTTCAAGACGAGGGCGCAGTATACAGACTCGCTGCGCAGGGCATTTGTTGGCGATCAACGTCGGCACCTTGCGAGCAACGCTTTTGTGGCGAGGGAGCAAGCTCCCTCGCCACAAGTGCGTTCCAGCTCAATATCGGTGTATTCCAATTCAATGGCAGTGTTTTCAGTGCCCTGCAGTCTTGGAAAAGAGTTGGATCACGACAACTCCAAGAACAATCAACGCCATCCCCAGCATCGCCGGCACGTCCAGTTTCTGCCCGTAGATAAACAGCGCCGCGACGCTGACCATGACGATCCCCAGGCCGGCCCAGACCGCGTAGGCCACCCCCACCGGAACAGTGCGTACCACCAGCGTCAGCATCCAGAACGCGGTGCCGTAGCCTGCGATGACCAGCAGCAAGGGCAGGGGCGCGCTGAAGCCCTTGATCGCTTTCATCGACACGGTGGCGATGACTTCGGCGCAGATGGCAATGGCGAGGTAGTAGTAGGCGTTCATGGGCGAATCCTCTGTGACTGTTGCGTCGTTCGATGGCCCATTCTAGGGATTGGGCAGATGCGGTAAAGTCATTACCTATCTGCAATAGAGATAGGTTGCGCCATGGATATTCAGTGGAATCTGGAACAACTGCGGCTGTTTGTCGGGGTGGCCGAGAAGCGTTCGTTTTCCGCCGTGGCCCGGGATCAGCGCAAGGCCCAATCGGCCATCAGCAGTGCGATTGCCCTGCTGGAAGAGGACTTGGGGGTGAGCCTGTTCGAGCGCAGCAGCGGCCGTCAGCCCAAGCTCACCGACGCGGGCGTGGCGCTGCTGGAGGAGGCCCGGGAAGTGTTGCGCCAATGCGAGCGCCTCAACGGCCGGGCCCTGGCCTTGATGCGCGGGCAAGAAGCATCGCTGCGCCTGGCCCAGGATGAGGCCATGCCCTATCAGCCTGTCATCGACAGCCTGGCGGCGCTGGCCGAACGATTTCCTACGCTTGAAGTGCAGTTGGCCAGCGCCGCCCAAGGCGATGTGGCGCGCAAACTGGTGGAACGTCGCGCCGACCTCGGGTTGTTGTTCTATCACGACCAGATCCCCGAGGCGCTGGAGCGCCGGGTACTGGGCAGCGTGGAGATGGTCACGGTGTGCGGCCGGAATCATCCGCTGGCGCACCATGACTACGTGTCATGCCTGGAAATGGCCCGGCATCGCCAGTTGCTGATGGCGACCCAATCCAGCGTCTATCCCGGCAGCGAACAGGCCAGCCCGCAGGTCTGGCGCGCGGACAGTTTCTATGTGCTGGCCGAGTGGTTGAGGAGTGGCCTGGGCTGGGCCTGGCTGCCGCGGCACGTCGTACAGTATCCGGCGTACCTGGGAGATATGGTCGAGCTCAACAGTGAGTGGACTCCGCCGGCCCTGGTGGTGGAGCTGGTCTGGCGTCGCGACGAACCCTTGGGCCCCGCCGCCCGGTGGCTGGCGGAACGTTTTACCGTGCAGTTGCAGGCGATCGGCTGAAAAACCGATAAAC
>Ga0308170_10002297_pt1 | contig 16630 bp, 16 predicted proteins | sample PhyBR2_2_FD_202136 | JGI IMG/M metagenome (GOLD analysis project Ga0308170, IMG submission 202136) | Phyllosphere microbial communities from UC Gill Tract Community Farm, Albany, California, United States - DLSLSB.R2 | ecosystem: Host-associated > Plants > Phyllosphere > Unclassified | place... | reverse complement strand
CTGGACCTCAACACATTCATCGATGACCAGTACATCCGCGCCGCCTTCAAGGCATCGAACCTCGATTACACCGCGCAACTGGGCAACTACGCCCAGACGCCCCTCGGCACGCCCGACGCCTTGACCGGCCAGGCCATCACCGATGCCCGTCATGTGGTCGAGATCTGGGTGCGCGGCGAGCCGAAAGTGCGTCATTACGCCTCGGCGCAGTCAGCCTTCAGCGCACTGGCAAGCCTCAAGCAAGAAGGCAAGGGCATCCGCGCCGTCTACGCCCAAGCCAGCGACAGCGGGATCAAGCTGTTGGCCGAGCAGGCGTGGTTCGCCAGTGACGGCAAGGGCCAGCTCAGCGCGTTCCTGTTGAAGGGGCAGGCCGAGCAGTTTGCCACGGCCCAGGGCGGCAAGGTCCTGGACTTCACCGAGGCCACCACCCAGGCGATCGCTGCCCGATAAATCCGACACCGTCCCTGTAGGAGCGAGCCTGCTCGCGAATGCGTCAGATCAGTTGAAATTGATTTGATTGATACACCGCTTTCGCGAGCAGGCTCGCTCCCACAAGGAATCTCCATATCCGAGGAAGATACCCGTGCATTCATCACCCAAACGCTGGCTCCTGCGAGCCGCCTCCTTGCTGCTCTGCCTGCTGTTCTGGCAACTCGCCGCCGCCGGCCACTGGGACCTTGGCCTGGTGACCTTCGCCAACGTCCCGACCCCACTGGCGGTGGTCCAGGCGGCGCTTGGCCTGGGCGAGTCGGGCAATCTCGCCCGGCATTTGGGCAGCAGCCTGGGCCGGGTCTTCGCCGGGTATGTCGCTGCGCTGCTGATCGGCGTGGCGCTGGGCCTGGCCATCGGTCGGTCACGCTGGGCCGAAGACCTGCTGCTGCCACCGCTTGAAGTGCTGCGGCCGATTCCGGCAGTGGCCTGGATTCCGTTGGCGATCCTGATGTTTCCCTCGTCGGAGTTGTCGATGGTCTTCATCACCTTCACCGGCGCGCTGTTCCCGATCCTGCTCAACACCGTGCACGGCGTCGAAGGGGTGGACCGACGGCTGATCGCGTCGGCGAAAAGCCTCGGCGCCGGACGCCAGGCGATCCTGCTGGAAGTGATTTTGCCGGGGGCCGCGCCGAGCATCATCACCGGCCTCGCCATCGGCATGGGCACCTCCTGGTTCTGCCTGGTGACGGCGGAAATGATCGCTGGCCAGTACGGCATCGGTTACTACACCTGGGCGTCCTACACCGTGCAGAACTACCCGGACATCGTGGTCGGCATGTTGCTGATCGGCGTGCTGGGCATGGGCAGCAGTTTGTTGATCAAGCGCCTCGGCGGGCTGTCCACGCCTTGGCATCGACCGCGAGGAAAAGCCTGATGAGTGCGATGCAAACGCCGGAAGGACGGATCGACATCCGCCAGTTATCCATTGTCCTGGGCCAGGGTGCCCAGGCCTTCGAAGCGGTGCAGGGGCTCGATTGCCAGATCGAGGCGGGCCAGTTCGTCTGCATCCTGGGGCCGTCCGGTTGCGGCAAATCCACCTTGCTCGGCGCCCTCGCCGGGCACCTGCAACCGAGCACGGGCACGTTGAAGGTGGACGCGGTGCCGGTCGTTGGCCCGTCGCCCCAGCGCGGCATGGTGTTCCAGCAACACACCTTGTTTCCGTGGCGCAGCGTGCGCGACAACGTCGCCTTCGGCCTGAAGATGCGTGGCCTGGGCAAGCTCGAACGACACCGGGCCGCCGACGAAATCCTCGCGCTGGTGGGCCTGGAGGGGTTTGCCGGGCACTGGCCCGATCAACTCTCCGGCGGCATGCAACAACGGGTGGAGATTGCCCGGGTGCTGGTCAACCGTCCGCGCCTGTTGTTGATGGATGAACCCTTCGGCGCGCTGGATGCCCTGACGCGCTTGAACATGCAGGAACTGCTGCTGGACATCTGGACGCGGATCCGCACCACCCTGGTATTCGTCACCCACGACATCGACGAGGCGCTGTTCCTGGCCGATCGCTTGCTGGTGATGAGCCCGCGTCCGGGGCGGATCATCGAGGACCTGCGCCTGGATTTTCCCCGTCCACGAACGACTGAATTGGTCACCCGTCCTGAATTCGCCCGATTGAAACGCCACTGCCTCGAACTGCTGCGTCATGAAGACGGCCAGCAACTGCCGCGCCTCAATCCCCTTGGGCTGCCCCCTGAAACCTCCTTGCCGCGATTTGCCCTATGACCTCTCTATTTGAAAACACCGACAACGACGACATCCTTGCCCTGCAACCGCGCCTGACCGACGACGATGCCGGCGTGCGCCGTATCGCGCTGATCGAACTGGCCGACCTCGAAGAGCCCGAAGGCCTGCTGTGGCTGGTGGATCGCCTGGCCCGTGACCCCAGCGCCGAGGTGCGAGCCGAAGCCGCACGATTGCTCGAAGCCTGGGAGGACGAGCCGGTGGTCGCGGCCTTGTGCGAGGCCCTGACCGATTCATCCCCGACCGTGCAGGCCGCAGCGGCCCAAAGCCTGAGCCTGCTCAAGAGCGAGGCGGCAGGAAGGGTGATCCTGCCTTGGACGGCTCATGTTGATGCCGATGTGCGCGTTGCCGCGTTCCGGGCGTTGCGCGAGTTGCGCCTGGGTGATGCCGCGCCAGCCGCTGTCGCCGCGCTGGCTGACCACGATGCTGGCGTGCGTCGCGAGGCGGTTGGCGTGCTGGGCTGGCTCAAGCACCTCGACGCCTTGCCGGCCCTGGCGCGGCTGGCCAGTGATGATCCAGAAAGTGAAGTGCGCCGTGCGGCCACCGGTGCCCTCGGCCTGGCCTCGGATGCTCAGGTCCTGCCAGCGCTGCGCCAGGCCTTGCGGGACCCGGCCTGGACGGTGCGCGAAGAAGCCGCTACCACGCTGGGCAAGGTCGGCCACGCCGATGCCGGCCCGGCCCTGATCGAGGCCCTGGCAGATGATTATTGGCAAGTGCGTTTGCGGGCGACCCGCAGTTTGGGTCGCATGCGTTACGCCCCGGCACTGGCGGCCTTGATCGAGACCCTGGCTCATCGCATCAGTAACCTGCGCAAGGAGGCGGCCCTGGCGTTGGGCGAGTTGAACGATCCTGCTGCCATCCCGGCGTTGCAGGCCGCCCGGGACGATGGCGATCCGGAGGTACGCAAGGCTGTGCGGATTGCCTTGGGCCAATTGCAATGAGCCCGTTGGCGATTGGTAATTCCCGGGAGAAGGGCATGTTGCGGCTGAGTTGGCCTGATGGGCGTGAACAACAACTGGAGCATGCCGAGCTGCGCCGTCGGTGCCCCTGTTCGCGGTGCCGGGCGTTTCGCCTGCAAGGATTGGCCGTTCAGGTGGATTCGCTGGTTCGGGTGGTTGAGGTCAATGGGCAGGGCTATGGGGTGCAGTTGGTCTTTAGCGATGGGCATGAGCGGGGGATTTTTCCCTGGGAGTACCTGGCGGGGTTGTAGCTTTGTGCCCATCCCTTGTGGGAGCGAGCTTGCTCGCGATGACGTCAGTATATTCAACCTTTTTGCAAGCTGATCCACCGCCATCGCGAGCAAGCTCGCTCCCACAGGGATACGCTGGTTACTTGAGCAATCGGTGAACCCGTGGCGAGGGAGCTTGCTCCCGCTGGGCTGCGTCAGCAGCCCCAAAATCATCCAACACGGTTAATTTGGTTTTGCGCAGTCAACCCGTGAACTGACTGGCGGGGCTTGTCAGAAAAATCCTGGAAGAGTACAAATGTACTCCATGACGACTCTCACTCCCCGCCGTACCGCCATCCTGACCTTCATCCGCGAGCGCATCGCCGAGCAGGGCCAGTCTCCCAGCCTCGCTGAAATCAGCGAGGCATTTGGTTTTGCCTCTCGCAGCGTGGCGCGCAAGCATGTGCTGGCGTTGACCGAAGCCGGCTTCATCGAGGTCAATCCGCACCAGGCCCGGGGCATTAGGCTGTTGAACCAGCCGCCGCGTCCCGAGTTGCTGGACGTGCCGGTGCTGGGACGGGTGGCCGCCGGGTTGCCGATCGGGGCCGATGCCGAAGTCCACAGCCGTCTGTTGCTGGACCCGGCGATTTTCACCAAGGCGCCGGATTACCTGTTGCGCGTCCAAGGCGATTCGATGATCGAGGACGGCATCCTCGACGGCGATCTGGTGGGCGTACAACGCACGCCCCAGGCCTCCAACGGGCAAATCGTCGTGGCGCGCCTGGACGGTGAAGTGACCATCAAGCGCTTCGAGCGAGTCGGCGAGCGCGTACGCCTGTTGCCCCGCAACCCGGCTTATCAGCCGATCATCGTCGAAGCCGACCAGGACCTGGCGATAGAAGGCGTGTTCTGTGGCCTGGTGAGGCAAGGCTGATGGGCGCCGTCGTTGCGTTGGACACGCTGTTCAATGGCGGCCAGGTCTGGAAGGGCCGGCCTGCGCCACCGGCCGCCAGCCCGCAGCCCACCGGCCATGCGGCGCTGGACGCGGCATTGCCCAGTGGCGGCTGGCCGGAAGCGGCGTTGACGGAAATCCTTATCGGCGCGCCGGGGGTGGGTGAGTTGCAACTGGTGTGGCCGACCCTGGCGCGGTTATCCGCGGCGGGGGAGCGGATCGTGTTGGTGGCGCCGCCGTTCGTGCCCTATCCCCAGGCCTGGCGAAATGCCGGGGTGGACCTGCGCCAGTTGTCGATCATCCAGGCCGATCCACGGGAGGCCTTGTGGGCCACCGAGCAATGCCTGCGTTCGGGCAGTTGCGGCGCGGTGTTGTGCTGGCCGCGCCAGGCGGATGACCGGGCCTTGCGCCGTTTGCAGGTCGCCGCGGAGACCGGCCAGACCCTGGCGTTCGCCTGGCGCTCGATCCAGGAAGCCATCAACCCGTCCCCGGCGGCCTTGCGCATCGCCATCGATGCCCGGCCTGCGCAATTGCGGGTGCTCAAGTCCCGCGGCGGGCTGGCCCGTTCGGCGCCGATCGCTTTTCCCACGCTCACAGGGCATTGAGGTTGCGATGCGCTGGGTCTGTATTCTCTTCCCGCAATTGGCGCTGGACGCCGCGCTGCGCCAGCGCCCCGATCCCGACGAGCCCCTGGCCCTGCTGACCGGCCCGGCCCAGCGGCGGGTGCTGCAAGCGGTCAACGAACCGGCCCGCGCCCTGGGCCTGCGCCCCGGCCAGACCATGACCGCCGCCCAGGCCTTGAGCAAAGGGTTCGCCACGACCGAGTACGACGCGACGCAGATCGACTATTGGCAACAATTCCTCGCAGCCTGGGCCTACCGCTTCAGTTCCCAGGTCAGCGTGCATTACCCGCGCACGGTGGTATTCGAGATCGAATCGAGCCTGGGACTGTTCGGGCCGTGGCCAGTGTTCGAGGCACGGTTGCGGGCCGAACTGACTGAACTGGGCTTTCGCCATCGCATCGTCGCCGCGCCCAATCCCGTGGCGGCGCGGACACTGGCCAATGCCTACGACGCCCTGGTGGTACCCGATAACGAAACCTTGCAAGCGTACCTGGGGCACATGCCAGTGGACCGGGTCGGCCTGGCGCCCGAGGTTGCCACGGCCTTGTCGCGCATGGGACTGCGCCAGCTCAGCCAAGTCCAGGCCTTGCCCCGGCACACCCTGGCGCGGCGTTTCGAAGCCGACATGCTCAAGCACCTCGACGCGCTGGTGGGCAGCCGTACCCTGGCGCTGTCGTTCTACCTGCCGCCGGATCGTTTCGATGTGCGCATCGAACTCAATTACGACGTGCAGTCCCACCAGGCATTGCTGTTTCCGTTGCGCCGATTGACCGGTGATCTGTCGGCTTACTTGTGTGGCCGTGACAGCGGCGTGCAGCGTTTTGATTTGCACCTGGAGCACGCCGGCTTGCCAGACACGGTCATCAAGGTCGGCCTGCTCAGCGCCGAGCGGGATGCTTCGATGCTGTTCGAACTGGCCCGTGGCCGTCTCGAGCAGGTGCAGGTCGAGGCGCCCGTGCGCGGTTTTCGCTTGTGTGCCGAAGACCTGCCGAGCTTCGTGCCCCAGCGCCTGGAATTGTTCGATGAACGTCCGCAGCAGTCCTTGCCCTGGGAACAGCTACGCGAACGGTTGCGGGCGCGCCTCGGTGACGAAGCCGTGCAAGGGCTGGGGTTTGGCGACGATCATCGACCCGAATGCGCTTGGCAGATGAAACCCCAGCCGCAACAACCGGCCTGTCCACTGCGCGATGACATCCAGCGTCCCGGCTGGCTGCTCGGCGAACCCCAGGTTTTGCCCGAAGGCCAGGCGCGAATCCTCATGGGCCCGGAGCGCATCGAGTCCGGCTGGTGGGACGGGGCCGACGTGCGCCGCGACTACTACCTGATCGAAACCCGCACCGGCCAACGCGGCTGGGCCTATCGACCGGTGGGTGAGGGCGGGTCGTTGTGGCTGCAAGGCTGGTTCGCATGACCATCGAATACGCCGAGCTGCATTGCCTGTCGAACTTCAGTTTCCAGCGCGGTGCCTCCAGCGCCCTGGAACTCTGTCGTCGTGCCAAGCAGCAGGGCTATCGGGCCCTGGCGATCACCGATGAATGCACCCTGGCCGGCATCGTCCGGGCCTGGCAGGCGGCCAAGGAGCTGGAGCTGCAACTGATCGTCGGCAGCGAAATCCAGGTCGAGGACGGACCGAAGCTGGTACTGCTGGTGGAAAACCTCGAGGGCTACCAGGCCTTGTGCCGACTGATTACCCGCGCCCGGCGCCGTAGTGAGAAGGGCCGATATCGCATCGTCCGGGAAGACTTCGACGAGCCGCTGCCGGGGCTGCTCGCGCTGTGGGTGCCCGATGGCAAGGCGCCGGAGGCGCAAGGGCGCTGGCTCCAACAGGTGTTCAGCGCACGCCTGTGGCTGGCCGTGCAGTTGCATTGCGGGCAGGACGATCGGCGGCGCCTGGCGGACTTGCTCGCATTGGCCGAACGCCTGGGCCTCCCGACCGTCGCTACGGGGGATGTGCACATGCATGTGCGGGGGCGTCGTGCCTTGCAAGACACCATGACCGCCATTCGCCACCACGTCACCGTCGCCGAGGCCGGCCTGCGCCTGCACCCCAACGGCGAACGCCATTTGCGCAGCCTTGAGGCCCTGGCTGATCTCTATCCTCGCGCCTTGCTCGATGAAACCCTGGAAATCGCCCGACGCTGCACGTTCGACCTCGGCCAGCTGCGCTATGAATACCCGCACGAGCTGGTGCCTGAGGGCCATGATCCGACGTCCTGGCTACGGGAACTGACCGAGCGCGGCATGCGCGAGCGGTGGAAGGGCGGTGTGAAGGAGAAGGTGCGGGCGCAGATCGAAAGCGAGTTGGCGCTGATTGCCGAGCTGGGCTACGACAGCTATTTCCTCACCGTGCAGGACATCGTCAGCTTCGCCCGCGGCCGCCATATTCTCTGCCAGGGCCGGGGTTCGGCTGCCAATTCGGCGGTGTGCTACGCCTTGGGCATCACCGAAATCGACCCGGCCCGGACGGACATGCTGTTCGAACGCTTCCTGTCCCGCGAGCGCAATGAGCCGCCGGACATCGACGTCGATTTCGAACACGAGCGTCGCGAAGAAGTCCTGCAGTACGTCTTCCAGCGCTACGGTCGGCATCGCGCGGCATTGACGGCGGTGGTCAGCAGCTACCACGGCGCCGGGGCGGTGCGCGACGTGGCCAAGGCCTTGGGCCTGCCGCCGGACCAGGTCAATGCACTGGCCGATTGCTGTGGGCGCTGGAGCGATGAAGCGCCGCCGCTGGAGCGTTTGCGCGAAGGCGGTTTCGACCCCGAAAGCCCGGTGCTGCGCCGGGTGCTGAGCCTGACCCAGCAACTGATCGGTTTCCCCCGGCACCTGTCCCAACACCCCGGCGGCTTCGTGATTTCCCAGCAACCCCTGGACACCCTGGTGCCGGTGGAAAACGCCGCGATGGCCGAGCGCACCATCATCCAGTGGGACAAGGATGACCTGGATGCGGTCGGGCTGCTCAAGGTGGACATCCTGGCCCTGGGCATGCTCAGCGCGATCCGCCGTTGCTTCGACCTGGTCGCGCATTACCGGGGCGTGCGGCACACCCTGGCGTCGTTGTCCAAGGACGATCACGCGACATTCGAGATGATCAGCCGCGCCGACACCATCGGCGTGTTCCAGATCGAATCCCGGGCGCAGATGGCGATGCTGCCCCGGCTCAAGCCCAAGGATTACTACGACCTGGTGATCGAAGTGGCCATCGTGCGGCCGGGACCGATCCAGGGCGGGATGGTGCATCCGTACCTGCGGCGGCGCAATGGCGAAGAGGCGATCACGTATCCATCGCCAGAGTTGGAAGAGGTACTGGGCCGGACCCTGGGCATTCCGTTGTTCCAGGAACAGGTGATGCAGATTGCCATTGTCGCGGCGGACTACACGCCTGGCGAAGCGGATCAATTGCGTCGCTCCATGGCCGCCTGGAAACGCCACGGCGGGCTTGAGCCACATCGCGAGCGCCTGGCAGAAGGCATGAAGAACAACGGTTATACGCCCGAATTCGCCGCGCAGATCTTCGAACAGATCAAGGGCTTCGGCAATTACGGCTTTCCTGAGTCCCACGCCGCCAGTTTCGCCTTGCTGACCTACGCCAGCAGTTGGCTCAAATGCCACGAGCCGGCGGCGTTCGCCTGTGCACTGATCAACAGCTGGCCCATGGGGTTCTACAGCCCGGACCAGATCCTCCAGGACGCCCGCCGGCATCAGTTGCAGATCCGTCCGGTGGATGTGCGGGCCAGTGACTGGGAATGCAGCCTGGAACCGCTGGAAGGCCGGCAGCCGGCGATTCGCATGGGCTTGCGCCTGATCAAGGGGTTTCGTGAGGACGATGCCCGGCGTATCGAGGCGGCACGCAGGCAGCGGGCTTTCAGCGATGTGGCCGACCTGGGCGAGCGGGCGCGACTCGACGCCAGGGCCATGGAGCAATTGGCCGACGCCGATGCCTTGCGCGGCCTGGCCGGCGATCGCCATCGTGCTCGCTGGGAAATCGCTGGAGTGGAAAAACAACTCGGCTTGTTCGCGGGCCTGCCCAGCCAGGAAGAACCCACCGTGGCCTTGCCGACACCCACAGTGGGGGAAAACCTGTTTGCCGACTACGCCACGCTGGGCACTACGTTGGGGCCTCATCCGTTGGCGTTGCTGCGCTCCGAATTGCGCGCCCGGCGCTGCCGCAGCTCGCGGGAATTGCAGGCTGTCGAACATGGCCGCAACGTCAGCGTCGCCGGGCTGGTCACCGGCCGCCAGCGCCCGGGCACGGCCAGCGGCGTGACCTTTGTCACCCTGGAAGACGAATTCGGCAACCTCAACGTGGTGGTCTGGCGCGACTTGGCCGAACGCCAGCGCAAGGTCCTGGTGGGCTCGCAATTGCTCAGGGTGGATGGGCGCTGGGAGAGTGTCGGCGAGGTCCGCCATCTCATCGCCGGACGCCTGAGTGACCTGAGCGAATTGCTGGCGGGCATCCATGTGCGCAGTCGGGATTTCCGCTAGACCTGTGGCGAGGGAGCAAGCTCCCTCGCCACAGGGATCGGCGCAAAGACTTCAACATGAAACCAATTGCCAACCCCGTGCTCGAAGCACTAGCACAAGGGACTTGTGGTATGCCGCTTCCCTGCTGGTAGTTTGAGGTGAGAGTCGTTCCATGAAGTTCTTATCCCAGAGTAACGGGTGTCCCGGTTGGGACGGAGAGATGGCCCGGCGCATCCGGGCGCACGATTGGAGTCGCACCGAACTGGGTGCGATCGAGCATTGGTCCGCCAGCCTGCGCAGCGCGGTCCAAGTGATGCTGGCGTCGCCCTTGCCGATGGTCATGTTGTGGGGCCGCCAGGGCTTCATGATCTACAACGATGCCTATGCCGAATTTGCCGGCGGTCGCCATCCGTACCTGCTGGGACGGGCGGTGGAGTTGGGGTGGCCGGAGGTGGCCGAGTTCAACCGCCATGTATTGGACGTGTGCCTGGCTGGCGGCACGTTGTCCTACCGCAGCAAGGAACTGGTGCTGCTGCGTGACGGCAAGCCCGAAGACGTCTGGATGGATCTCTACTACAGCCCGGTGCCGGACGATGACCAATCGCCGGCCGGCGTGTTGGCGATCGTGGTGGAAACCACCGAGCTGGTGCTGAGCGAGCGGGCCCGGCAAGAGGCCGAGCGCAGCTATCGCGCGGTCAATGAGCGCATCCAGCTGGCGCTTTCTGCTGGGCCGTTGCTGGGGTCGTTTGTTTGGGATATCACCACCGACACACTGTCTGGCGACGAGCGTTTCGCCCGTACGTTTGGCTATCCGCCTGAGTGCCCGCTGGATGCGCTGCCCATCGAGATTGCTCGCCAGCGCATCCATCCCGATGACATCGAGGACGTGGAGCAGCGGGTCGACCTGACCTTGCGCACGGGCGTTCCCTACAGCGCTGAATACCGTTTGCGTCGTGCCGAGGGCGATTACCTTTGGGTGCTGGCCAGCGGTCGATGCGAGTTCGATGCGTTGGGCAAGCCCCTGCGTTTTCCCGGCGTGCTGATCGACATCAACGAGCGCAAGGCCGCCGAAGCGTCGCTGCTCAAGTTCACCCGCGATCTGGAGCAGCGCGTCGATAATGAGGTCCAGGCGCGCTTGGCGGCTGAAGAACAGTTGCGCCAATCGCAGAAACTCGAAGCCATCGGCGGGCTCACTGGCGGCGTCGCCCATGACTTCAACAACCTGCTCCAGGTGATTGCCGGCAACCTGCATTTGCTGGCTCGCCACGAGCCTGACAATCCCAACGTGCAACGGCGGGTCGGCGCGTCGATCGAAGCGGTGGAGCGGGGCGCCAAGCTGTCATCGCAGTTGCTGGCTTTCGCTCGTCGCCAGCCGCTGTCGCCGGCGGTCTACAACCCTCGACGTATCTACGATGGCCTGGGCGAATTGCTGCAACGGGCGCTGGGGGAAACCATCCGGATCGAGGTGTCGTTGCCTCCGGAGCCGTGGTGCATCCATGTCGATCGCAACCAGTTGGAAAATGCCCTGCTGAATTTGGCAATCAACGCGCGTGATGCCATGGGTGGAGAAGGCGTCATTAGCATGGTCGGGGCGAATATTGCCCTGGACGAATCGTCCTGCGCGGGCAAAGGCGTCGTGGCTGGGGATTACGTACGGTTGTCGGTGATCGATCGTGGCGCCGGCATGGCGCCTGAAGTCTTGAACCAGGTGTTCGAACCGTTCTTTACCACCAAGACCGATGGCCAGGGCACCGGGCTCGGATTGAGCATGGTGTTCGGGTTCGTCAAGCAGAGCGGTGGGCATATCGAGATTGCCAGCCATCTGGGGGAAGGCACGCAAGTGCATATGTATTTTCCCCGCAGCCATAAGCCTGAGTCCCCGGAGCAGGCGCACCCTCGCATGCTGCAGCCCGGTTTGCAGGAAACGATCCTGGTGGTCGAGGACAACGATGACGTGCGCGCGGCGTCGGTGGAGTTGCTAGAGCAGTTCGGATATCGAACCCTGACCGCTGCCAACGGCGACGAGGCCATGAAGTTGTTGCTCGACGGCATCTCGGTGGACCTGATCTTCACCGATGTGGTCATGCCCGGCCTGATCAAGAGCTCTGACCTGGCGGCCTGGGCCAAGGTGCAGAGCCCGCCGGTGCCGGTCCTGTTCACGTCGGGACACACCCGCGACATCATTTCGCGTAACCATCAATTGAGCCCTGATACGCATCTGTTGAGCAAACCGTACAGCCCGGATGCGCTGGCGCGGATGGTCAGCTCAGTGCTGGAAGAATGAGCCCGACGCGGCAAAAGAATGGAACCCAAGTCGTCGTCCGGCCTTCGAATAACCAGGGCCGATCACTATTCGGCCTTGTCATGAACGAGGTGTCTAATGAGCGACTCTGCAAATACTCAGCAACAAGGCCAGACGCAAACCCCGTCCTCGCGTAACGACCCGGCTGTCGATCCTCAAGTGGCGAATAACCAGCCTGCCAATTCGGCTGAGACACACGAGGCTCACAGTGCTGCCCGTGAGGTCGATCAGAAGAAACATCATCAGGACAATGACAACACCTACAGTCCGGGTTTCAAGCCGGAACCGGATCGGCCTGGACCGGGTGACAAGACGGATGCCGATATCGACACTGCCGACAGCTGATCAACAAAAAGCCCGACTCGAGAGTCGGGCTTTTTTATTCGATAGGACGTTATTTACTGGGGTGGGCCGCCTGAAGCTTCTTGGCCATTTCCAGGTGATGCTGCAAGTCCGGCAGCATTTTCTGGGCAAACGCCTTGAGCTCGGTATTGCCAGGCTTCTTGTCGTCAGTGACCGTCTCGGCCTCTTTCTTGAACAGGGCGACGGTTTCTTCGTGAGCCATCACCTGGTTATTCGCATAGGCCGGATCGAAGGACTCGTCGCGCACATCGAGAATCTTGGCCTTGGCCTTTTTCATCAACGTGGTGTCGTCCGGTACCTCGATGTCATGTTTCTTCGCCAGCGCCTTCAGCTCTTCGTTGGCTTTGGTGTGGTCGGCAATCATTTTGTTGGCGAACTCCTTGATGTCCGCCGATTGGCTTTTCTGCAGCGCCAGCTTGCCTGTTTCGATTTCCGCAATGCCGCCGGCCGCCGCGTTGTCGACGAAGTCGTTGGAGGTCGCGGCCCATGCCATGCCCATGCTGCTACTCAGGGCAACAGCCAGGCCGAGTTGACGCAGGGTAAATCTGTCCATAGGTAAGTCTCCACACAGGTTGTACAGGTGTTTCTCTGGGTACTGATCAATGGAGGGGAAAGCGCGGGGGAAGGTTTGATCGAAGCGCGTCGCGGCACGACGAACGGTCACCGCTGGTCGGATTGGCGGTCGACAGAACCCGACCGGCAAGGCCATGCTGATGACAGGCAGTGCCCCGAAAAGCACGTGCCACCGAACTCACGAAGGAGGTGCTCCATGCCGGTGTCCCATGATCTTTGCCAGGATCTGAAGTGCACAGAAGAAGACATCCTGAAAAAACGCCGAGAGGACGAGAGTCTCGACGCGCTGATCAAACAATACGCCAGGCTTGATGCCGAGGTGGTGAAGGCCGAGAAACCACCTGTGGTCCTCGCTGATGTGGCCTTGGAGACGCTCAAGAAGGAGCGGTTGCAAATCAAGGACCAGATCGCCGCGCGGATGCAGAAGTAGCCATGACGGCCATCCGCTAAGCGCTTTTGTGGCGAGGGAGCTTGCTCCCGCTGGGCCGCGAAGCGGCCCCACCCCATCCATCAGCCCAGCGGATCCCAGCGCTGGGACCAATCGCTGCCGGTCTTGACGATTTCTCGCAACACCTCGAACGCCTGCTGCAACGCCGCCGAATCCCGGTCCCTGGAATACACCAGGTAGGTCGGGTAATTGAATTCCGGCGCCTTGGGCACTCGCTCCAGAATGCCGCTGTCCAGGTAGCTCTGCACGACCCGGGTGCGGAAATAGCCGCTGCCGCCGTTCTCCAGGATATATTGCAGCGCCAGGGGGCCGAGATTGAAGGTTACGGCGGCCTTGGCCTTGTCCGGCAGCGCTGTGTCGTGCTGACGGCGGAAGTCGGCGCTCCAGTCGATGTATACGTAGGGCTCGGGACGAGTGGCCAGGCGCACGAGGATGAGTTTTTCTTCCAGCAACTGCTCGACCTGCAGCCTCGGCCAATATTCGGGCTGATACACCACCGCGGCATCCAGCAACCCCAACTCCAATTGCTGTAGCAGTTTTTCACCGTCGCGGATGTCCATGCGCAGGGCATGACCGGGAATTTTCTGGCGCAGCTCGCCGGCCCAGGCGAGCATCAACGGATTGCACAAGCTGACCTCGCCACCCAGATGCAAGACGTTGCGATAGCCCTCGGGCAGCGGCAGGTCCCGGCGGGCGGCTTCCCAGGTCTGCACAAGCTGGTTGGCATAGACCACGAAGGCTTCGCCATCGGCGGTCAATCGTGCGCCGGCCCGGTTGCGCACGAACAGCGCGCAGCCAAGCTGGCTTTCGAGCTTCTGTACCCGGGCGGTAATCGCCGTCTGGGTGACGTGCAATTTTTCCGCCGCAGCAGCGAGACTGCCGTGGCGGACGATTTCCAGGAAGGTGCGGGCGAGGTCGATGTCCATGTTCAGGCCGAAGCGGGTGGAGCGGGCATTGTAAGAGCTGGCCCAGCGATCCGATACCATCCACATTTCTGTGGGGAGCGAGCCTGCTCGCAAAAAACAAAAATCCCGCCACAAGGGCGGGATTGGGTTACAGCCAGGATTCGAACCCGATCTCAGGCTGGGAACAGCTCGGCCAGTTTCATCGACAGCATCATGTCGCCTTCCACGCGCAGCTTGCCGCCCATGAATGCCTGCATGCCGTCGGTCTCGCCGCTAACGATGCCCTTGAGGGTTTCGCTGTCCAGGACCAGCGTGCAGTTGGCGTCTGGGTGTTCGCCTTCCTGGATGTCGCAGGTGCCGTCCTTGACGATCAGGGCGTACTGCTTGTCTTCGTCGGTGATGTTGAAACCGAATACCAGGTCCAGGCCGGCAGCGGCGGCTGGGTTGAACTTGGCTTGCATGGCTTTTACGGCGTCGGCTACGGAGGTCATGGTTTCGATCCTTATTCGGGGTAATACAGCAAGGGTCTACAGCAAACCGGACTCAGCGAAAAGTGATGAGGTCCGGGGTCTTCAGCAGTTGCAAGTGGGCATGACTGTTGAAGGAAGCCAGGGCCACCTCGCGGCCCCTGAATTTCAGTTGGTTGAGCGAGGTGTTGACGATCTGCCAGTTCAGCTCGAAGGCCTGTTTGGCGGGCATCTGGGTAATCAGGTGGAGCAGGGCGGTGATGGTTCCGCCGGAGGTGAATACGGCGATCTTGTGGGTCTTGTCGGCGTTGTCGAGGATCCGGTGCAGGCCGGCCTGGACCCGCTCGACGAAGCCCAGCCAGCTTTCCAGCCCGGGCGGATCATAGCGGCCACTGAGCCAGCGCTCGACGATTAGCGCAAAGATGCGTTGGAATTCGGCGCGGTTCTGCGCAGCGTTGCGCAAGATGTCGAGGGCTTCGGGCTCCTGGGGCAGCATGTCCGGCAGCAAGGCGCGGATCACGGCGTCAGCATCGAATTCGTTGAAGGCAGCGTCGATTTCCAGCTCGGGAACCGGCAGGCCGGCGCCAGCCATCTGGCTCAGCGCGCCGGTGGCGGTGTCCTGCTGGCGACGCAGGTCACCCGAGAGGCAGCGATCGAACACGACACCCAGCTCCGCCAGGTGGCTGCCGAGCACTTGCGCCTGGCGTATGCCGTTGGGCGAAAGGACATCGTAGTCATCCGCACCGAAGGAGGCCTGGCCATGTCGAATCAGATAAATGCTGCCCACGTCCGCGTCATCCCGGTACGTTGAAGGTTTGGCGAGGTTATGAGGATGGCGTTGGCCTGTCAATGAAAAAACATACGCTTGTTTGAAATGACCGTTACAGCCCGTCCTGTCTCAGCCGCGTTACGGTAACGGCGGGTTTCATGGCTGGCAGCGGGGCAAGCGCATGGGTATGCTGGCAGCGTTACGCGCCTGCGTTCAGTGGCGCATTGCATTTAAGGAGTCGCTGTGGAGTTTTTTGTCGAGTACGCCGGTTTCCTGGCCAAGACGGTGACGCTGGTGATCGCCATTCTGGTGGTCATGGCCAGTTTTGCTGCGCTGCGCAGCAAGGGGCGGCGCAAGTCGGCCGGGCAATTGCAGGTCAGCAAGCTCAACGATTTCTATAAAGGGTTGCGCGAGCGCCTGGAGCAGACGCTGCTGGACAAGGACCAGCTCAAGGCCTTGCGCAAGCGCGAAGGCAAGGCTGAAAAAGCCGGGAAGAAACAGAAAGACAAACCGGCGGCCAAGCCACGGGTGTTCGTGCTGGATTTCGACGGCGACATCAAGGCCTCCGCCACCGAAAGCCTGCGCCACGAAATCACTGCGCTGCTGACCCTTGCGACCCCGAAGGACGAAGTGGTCCTGCGCCTGGAAAGCGGTGGCGGCATGGTCCACAGCTACGGCCTGGCCTCGTCGCAACTGGCGCGAATTCGCCAGGCCGGCGTGCCGTTGACGGTGTGCATCGACAAGGTGGCGGCCAGCGGCGGCTACATGATGGCGTGCATCGGCGAGAAGATCATCAGCGCTCCGTTCGCCGTCCTGGGTTCCATCGGCGTCGTGGCCCAGTTGCCCAACGTCAATCGCTTGCTGAAGAAACACGACATCGACTTCGAAGTACTGACTGCGGGCGAGTACAAGCGAACGCTGACGGTGTTTGGCGAGAACACCGAGAAGGGCCGGGAGAAGTTCCAGGAAGACCTGGACATTACCCATGCGTTGTTCAAGAACTTCGTGTCCAACTATCGCCCGCAACTGGCGATCGACGAAGTGGCCACCGGTGAGGTCTGGCTCGGTGTCGCCGCGCTGGAAAAACGCCTGGTGGACGAGCTCAAGACCAGCGATGAATACCTGGCCGAACGGGCCAAGGGCGCCGAGCTTTATCACCTGCACTACGCCGAACGCAAAAGCCTGCAAGAGCGCATCGGCATGGCGGCCAGCGGTTCGGTGGATCGGGTGTTGCTCAGTTGGTGGAGTCGGTTGACCCAGCAGCGGTTTTGGTAATTAGCAAGTACAGCGCCTATCCCTTGTGGGAGCGGGCTTGCTAGCGAAGTCGGTGTGTCAGCTAATAATTCATGACTTGATACACCGCT
>Ga0308170_10002296_pt1 | contig 16633 bp, 23 predicted proteins | sample PhyBR2_2_FD_202136 | JGI IMG/M metagenome (GOLD analysis project Ga0308170, IMG submission 202136) | Phyllosphere microbial communities from UC Gill Tract Community Farm, Albany, California, United States - DLSLSB.R2 | ecosystem: Host-associated > Plants > Phyllosphere > Unclassified | place... | reverse complement strand
GGGGCGTTGGAGGTAGCACCGAAGCTGAAATTGAAGCCCGCGCTGGGCGTGGTCGGCGTGCCGGGAGCTGACCCCGGTGCAGCAGCGTTGTTCGACTGTCCGAAGTTGAACGACGGAGCCGAGGTAGTCGTAGCCGACGTTGCAGCCGCGCCGAAGGGGTTGGCAGTGGGGTTAGCCGAAGGGGTGGACGGCTTAGGAGCGCCGAAAGAAAAGGAGGAGCTGTTCGGCGCGCCGAAGCCAGTACTGGCGTTGTTGCTGGAGCTGGACGTCCCGTTCATGGCGCTTCCAAAGGAGAATCCGGTCGAAGCGGCGGGAGCGGTAGTGGGGGACCCGGGCTGAGAGCCGAACTTTGATGCTGGCTCGTCAGAAGATTCACCGGCGCCTCGCTTCTTGTTCGCGCCGAAGAGGTTCGTGCTGCTGCTGCTGCCGGCACCGCCAAATGAGCCCGGCGCGGCATTGTTCGTGGGTGCAGAAGAAGCCGGAGCGCCAAAGTTGAAAGACGGGGCGGTCGTACCGGTAGCTGGGGTCGACGTGGAAGCGGCGGTACCGAACAAACTTCCCGAAGCCGGCACGGGCTGGGCCTCCTTCGACTGCGTGGCTGTACCAAATCCGGTGAAGCCGCCGAACGGTGCGCCGGTAGACGGAGCAGCTCCTGCAGCAGGCTTGCCAAAGTTACCGCCAAAGGCGTTCGTTTTCGGCTCGTCCGCTTTAGCGGGAGCCGAGGATCCAAATCCACCAAAGGACGGCTTGGGCGCTTCCTCCTTCTTCTCCGTCGGAGCCGGCGTTGAAGACGACGCAGACTGACCGATGCCGCCAAAGAGGGACTTGGGTGCCTCGGCCGGCTTGTTGCTGGTGCTGGTGCCGCTGCTGCCGAAGTCAAATGGGCTCTTCGACTGGTCGGGCTTGGCCGCAGATTCAGCCGGCTTCGCGCCAAAGGAGAACGTTGCGGGCGCGGGCGCAGTGGAGACGGCCGTCTCGGCAGGCTTCGGCACACCGAACAGCTGGCTATCAGCGCTTCCCCGAGTCCGCCCGACTATCAAGTTAGCACTTACATTTCCGCCTGCAGGCGCGGCAGTCGCTGGTGGAGCCGCGGTCTTCGCCGTGTCGAAGCTGAACAAAGAACCCGCCTTCGGCGTGCTTGCGCCAGACTGCGAGGGCGTCGCCGATCCCTGCAGGGGTGCCGCAGTGGGCGCAGCCGCCGACACGCCAAAGTTGAAGCCCGTCGATGCGGCAGGAGCGACCGGAGTAACGGGAGTGGTGCTGAAGAAGCTGGGCGGAGCCGAGGCGTCCTGCTTCTCCGCCGTGGACGTCGAGGACGGCTTGCCGAGGCCCAAATCGGATCCAGCGGTCTTCTTGGGCTGATCGATGCTCCCAAACAAGTTCCCGGCGGGTGGAGCGGAAGGCGCAGTGGCACCGCCGAATCCGGCGAAGAGCGAGGTGGCGGGCGGCTTGCCAGCAGGGGTGGTTGACTCCGGCGCTGACGTCGAGAGCGAGAAGAAGCCGTCGGCAGATTGCGCCGGGGCAGTCGCAGTAGTCGACTGGGTCGTTGCCGGCGTGACGGCCTGAGGCGGCGATTCCGGAAGAGCGTTGATCGGCGCGCTAGCTAGAGGGGAAGTCGCTCTTGGCTTGTGCGTGTCGAATTTGGCAAGGTGTCCCTTACGGGGCACACCCAAACCGCCAGCCGCAGGCTGAGGGCCCAGGCGGCTCGCCAGGCTTCCGGCGTCCGAAGTGGTGGATTGCTCAGGCGCAGCAGGCTGCGTTGTCTTGGGTGCAGACGCCGTCGAAGCAGGCGTGCTCGCCGCAGGCGCCATCGACCCGAAGCTGACGCCCGAGAACAGGTTCGCGGGGATCTTGCTGCTTTCCTCCAGATCATCCATATCCGGCAGATCATCCTCCAACGCTGAGAAACGTCCAGATCCAGGCGTGTTCGCCTTGGCGGTGTAAGTCGCGGCGCCGACATGGGTCCGGTTCGTCTTCTCCCGGCCCGTCCGCAAGCTCGAGCCTTCGCGTGATCCCCCGTCGGCAGAGCGGGGCTGGTAGCCCGACAAAATCGACGTGGCCTTTGACTGCTGCTGAGGCGACGGCGCGGTTTCTGTTATCGTCGGCACGCTGGGCGGGGCAGACACCGTTGGAGCCGGCTCCGGCGAAGTTGCGCGATCTGCTGAGCGTTTTCGAGCGGATCGGCGCGTCTCCGGAGGCGAAGTCGCGGCGGCTCGACCTGACTTCTTGGGCGTGGACGAAACCTTGCCTTTCCCCTTTTCGGTCCGACTCGCCTTGGGCGTAGTGCCCTCGCTCGTCTCCCGATCGCCTCGCTTCAGCCGGGCTGATCGTCGGGGCGTCATCGTGACGTCTTCCTCCATGTCATAGTCGGACAGCTTGCTCGACACGGACCGGGTCCGCCTGGTTGATCGCGGGATCGACAGCTCGCGCTCCGAAGAGGGTCGGTACACTGCGGTCAGCTGAGCCCTGCCTAGGTCCACGTTGGACGCACCCGACTCGCTCTCTTTCCGCTCTTGCTCTCTCCGCCTCTGCTGCTCCGCGATCCTCGCCGCCCTAAGCTCCTCATCCGCTGCCCGCCGCCTTCCATACGGGCTGATCAATACAGACACGCCCCTCTCCCTCTCCTCCTGCAGATCCTTCTCCCGGAGCCCTCGAACTGTCTCCCTCGCGTGCGCAGTCGGCAACGGCACGTTTATCTCCTTGCGGATCTGCCGAGTCGACGCTCCGACGAGGTGATGCGGGAACGGCCCGCCCTGGCTAAACGGCAGCGCGGACGACCGAGCAGCCTGCAGCGGCGTATTACGCCTGTTCTCCAGCGCGAAAAGCAGCTTCTCCGCGTCGTTGGCTCCGCGATTAGGAGGTTCCTCCGCCCGCAGTTCCGACTCTCGGACGAAACCCTTGTCCCCCGCGTACACCAGATTTCCGCGTCGGATGGGCGGGAAGGTCGTGGTGTCGGCTGATCCGGCGCGGGTGTTGTTATCCCGGCCAAAAATCGAGTTCGCCTGCTCGTGCGGCGCGAAGAGGTTCTTCATGTCAGCGAGAGCGACCGCAGAGGTAGCGGTGAAGCTCACGTTGGATCGGACATCCACGCTCATGCGATTCCGCGCCGGCGTCCCGAATATGCTTCCTCCCACTTGTGACCTCGCCGCAGACGCCATGGACACATCCGACAACACCGAATCCGCTCGTCCGATATTCCGCATGGTCTGCGCACGGGACAGAGACCCGCCGAACCGAGAAGGCGAGCTGGGAGTCGCAGCGCGGAAAGGCGAATTCGAAGGCAGGCCATGGCCGAACTGCATATCAGCCGTCGTCGTCGCCTGGGGTCGGCGTGCACTCACATCTCGGCTTCGGACAGGTTGCGCACGAGGCGGCGAACCCGCGAGACTCCCCTGCGTCTGGCTCTGCATCTCCTCGTCCTCCTCGGCCGCGCCATTCGCAACCGCGGCGAGATCCATCCGCGTCTGCGTCCTGCCTAGCCCAGGCGTCCTCCTGAGTCCTCTTGGCAAGCCGGCGACGGGCGGATCAAGGTATCCCATCGATTGACTACTCGACAATGGCCGCGAGAGATTCGTCGCATTGCTCGACCTGGTGCGAGCGCCAGACAGCGTGGGCGGCAAGGCGGGGTGGACATCGTTCGAAGGACGGAGCGATCTGCCTTCGCCCGCTCGGCCCAGACTCTCCGTCGGCGTGGGGGCGTACAGGTCCGACTGAGAATAAGTCGGGGAGGGACTGCGGCGGCGCGCCCGCTTTGCCGGCAAGTCTGCCGAAGGGGACGTTGATTGTTCGATATCCGGCGAGTGGTCTCTCTTGCTGCTCCGGGAGGGGGTAGCGATCCACGAGAACGGCTTCGAGATCATGCTCTTCAGGCCTCCGATGAGGCCCAGAGAGGGTGCTGAGCCGGAGCGGGTCAAGCCGGACCCGGTGCCCGGGGTGACACTGCGGCGGGCAACATGCGAGGTATGATGCGTCAGGCCGTTCGGCCGTGAAGCGGGCTGGAGCGCCAGTGAAGACGATGACGTGGGGAGCGCATCGCCGTTGTTTGAGGATGGGCGGGAGTACGGGTGCGACCGCGAGTTGCGGCTGTTGTTGCGGGAGGGCGAACCGAAGGATGACATGGCGGTGGAATGTCGTGGTGGTTGGTCGATGATATTGTCGAACGGGTCTCGCCTGAGGCGGGGACTATATGTTGGCGAACACGACGGCGGAGAAGACGGCGGCGGTGTCCTCTGTGCCCCCTGTGTTCCGATCCGAGGTCAATGAGCCACGATGTTGTTTATGGATCGTGTGTTGTGGTGTGAGGTGTCGAGGAAATAATCCACCTCGCCGGCACAGTGTGCAACCTACAGGCAACACACACACATGTGGCAATTTACACATTTTATCCCAGCATGATTTATTTCCATTTTATCCCAGCACTCGCGTCCCAGACCGAACCGCTGAATCACTTGTCTGTAGTACCGCTCCCTCATGCAGCATCATACACCTGTGACAGGAAACAAGTAGAAAGGAGATGCGACGCAGGATCGACCGCCCAAGCAGCGGATGAGAAAGAGGAGCGAAAGTAGCCTGGCAGAGCTTCTTCAAAAGTCTCTGCTACCCATCTGCCACCCCTAGGCCGGCCGCCACGAGCTATTCGGGGGATCGCATGCATGGTGTCCACCTCTGTCAGACCTCCGTATTCACTTTCCTCACCGGTAGACTCGCCGCACTGTAACCTACTGCTGGGCGACTTGCCAGTCGAGCTTGTCCGCCCACTCCTTCTTCTTCAAGTACAGCAGCACCTCGGACACGTCCTTGGCTCCGTTTCCAGACAAACAGCTGCCCGTCAGCCCTAGCTCCAGCTCGTGCGCGACTCGCGGGATCACTCACATCACGACGTCCTTGTCCTTCGGCAAGGTCTTTGCCAGCTGCATACCGCCCCAGAGACCGTGCGACGACTCGAGGGCGGGGATGATACCCTCCAACTGGGTGACCATCTTGAACGCCTTGAGACATTGCTCGTCGTCCGCGACGACGTACTCTGCTCGGCCGGTGTACTTCAAGTGACTGTGCTCGGGGCCGACCGAGTTGTAGTCGAGACCTGGGGTCAGCTCGTCACCTCTGATCGGTGTCTAAGAGCAACATACCGGCACTGATCGAGTGGGTGGGCGTGAGTTGACCAGTCTTGCTCTGGATGATGTACGAGCTGGCTCCGTGGACGACACCGATGACACCCTTGCTCAACGTCGCTGACGTCAGCTTTTTCCTCCGCTGCGACCTTCCGACTCACCCGAGTGAGACTCGGTGTCGATACCGTGTCCACCAGCCTCGACACCAATCAACCGGACCGACGGGTCCTCGATGAAGTCGTAGAACGTTCCGATGGCGTTGGAACCACCACCGACACACGCAACGACCGCGTCGGGGAGCTTGCCCGCCTTCTCAGCGAGCTGAGACTTGATCTCGCGTCCGATGACCCGTTGGAAGTCTCGCACAATGGTAGGGAAGGGGTGCGGGCCGATAGCGGATCCGATGAGGTAATGCGTCGAGTCCAAACGGGTGACCCACTCCCGCATCGCTTCATTGACAGCATCCTTGAGCGTTTGCGTCCCCGCCGTGACCGGGACGACCTGGTCGTCAGAGCGCGCCTCGCATGCAGACACTAGCCGACCAGTCATGTCGACTCAGGGCAGAGCAAGGAGCGCGCAACTCACCTTTCCGCCAAGCATTCGGATTCGGAAAACGTTCAGCTCTTGTCTTCGCACGTCCTCGGCTCCCATGTAGATGACACACTCCATGCCGAACTTGGCGCAGACCGTGGCAGTCGCAACACCATGTTGCCCTGCTCCCGTCTCGGCGATGATACGTTTCTTGCCCAGTCGCTTCGCCAGCAGGATCTATAATCAGCACGCGATCGGAATACCCTCCCATTTCCGCCGACACCCACTTGTCCGACAGCGTTGTTGATCTTGTGCGATCCCGTGTGGTTCAGGTCCTCCCGTCTGCAATGAGCTCGTTTCACCTGCAGATCCAACCGGCACTCACTTCAACCAGATCTTCGCGCCGCCCATCTCCTCCGTCAACCGCTCGGCATAGTACAGCTCCGACGGGCGGTTCATGTACCCGTACATGTCCTCGTACTCCTTCCAGAAAGTCGGGTCCTGGCTCGCCTTGACGTACGCCTCCTCGAGCTCCTGCAGGCAGTCCACCAGACTCTCCGGAACGTACGCGCCTCCGAACAGTCCGAATCGTGCCGGCAGCTTGCCCGCGCCGTTGACCTTGAGCTCGTCCTTTGCCTCGGGCTCGGTGGGCGGAATGGGCAGTGGGGCCGGGGCCTCGCCGTCCTTGTCCTTGTTCAGACGGCCGAGGGGCTGCGGGTGGCCCTTGAGGGATATCTCCTTGCAGTACGCCTCGAGCGCCTGCGGGGCGTTGTTGGCCTTTTCAGCCTCCATGATGACTTTGATGATCTTCGAGCCGACGACGACACCGTCGGCGCCGGCAGAGGTGACAAAGTCAAAGTGTGTCCGGTTGTCGATACCGAATCCGACGGCGAGGGGGGCGGTGGTGAATGTACGGACGCGGGCGAGCAGCTCCGGCAGAGAGGCGGACATGGCTTCACCTGCCGACGATCCCGTGACGCCCATCTTGGCGTCAATTCTGCTGCACTAATGTTGGAGGACTACGGCTCACCTTGGAAACGACGTAGATCCACGAGTCGGCGATAGAGGTGAGGAACTTGACTCGGTCGATGGGGGTGGAAGGAGCGATGAGGGGGACGTAGGACATGCTGGACATCAGCGTTCATCCACGCACAAGGGCATCAGACATCCATCGACTCACCCAGTGGAAGTACAGAGATCCCGGAACTTCAGGGCCTCCTCAGGCGGCAGATCGACCATGATGAAGCCGTTAGCTCCAGCATCTCGCGCAGCTTGCACAGCCTGCTCCTCTCCATAAGCGATCAACGGGTTGTAGTAGCCTGTTCGATCAGCTCTGACTCCCATCTGATGTTCGAGGCATGGGCCAGATCGCCTCATAACGTACCCATCAACACCACTGGCGCTTTCAACCCCTGCGCTCGAGCCTGTCGGACATACTCGAGACAGTCGGCGTAGTGCACGTCGTTCTCGATGGCGATCTGGCGTCAGCAGACGTCCCTTCGTCATCGCAATGTGGTCGCTACTAAGAGCCGTAGCCCGCACCCAAACGTACCGTGTTGGCCTTTTGGATGACCGGTCCATCGGCGATGGGGTCACTGAACGGGAAACCGAGCTCGATGACATCCGCTCCTCCCGCCTCGAGGGAGAGCATGAGCGGGACAGTCGCATCTTTCGTGGGGAATCCGGCCGTGAGGAACGTCACGAAGACGCTGGATGTTAGCGAGAGTCATGGGCGTACATCTAATTCAACGCCGTGGAAAGCGTCCAAGCAATCGTCCACTTACGCCTCGTCCTGCTTGTCAGCACTGAGCCAGCAGACGAGTGTTCTAGCGTACTTGAGCTTTCTTGTCCGCGAATACTTTCTTGAGTTGCTCCGCCATGATGTGTGTAGAGCAAGGTGGGGATGGAGTGAAGAGTGGAAGGAGAGATCAGACCGAGTCCGGGTGATAATACTGGACTCGAACACCGAGTTGGTGCCCTGAACTTTTCGAGTCGGTCCGGCGATCAACGTCAACCCCGTGGGCGGTCATCATCGCTCATGCGCCCCATAATCCGTCGGTCCGGCCATCGACATGCATACCTCGTACCACCAAGCAGAGACCAACAATGGACGCGGACAAGCAACCAAGGGGGAAGGATGTGGACAACATACATCCACTGCACGACAGCAACGACGCGAAACGGTCCTACCGGGAATGTACAAACCGCGCTGCTACACATCCCCTGCACATAACGTGGCCTACTCCCCCGGCTGGCTTCGCGCCTGATCGGTCCACCCCCACACTCCCAGAAGCGTCCCCTCGCGCTTGAGGTCGCCCCACGTTGTAGTCTGGCCGTCTTGCGTCTCCGCTTCGCCTGCCGCGGCAACGATGGTACCCTGCGCCGCGGACGGGACCGTCGGGGCGAGCGGGCTGGGCAGATTGACCGGTGTGGGCACGACCGTGTTGACCTCGACAGCCTTGACATCCGCCCCGGGGGTCGCCCCACCCGGAAGGGCTGGCGACGGCAAAGGCGAGGGCGTCATGTCGCGCATTGGCAGAGGCGTGTGGTTCCTCACGTTGACGTGGATGAGCGGGAGAACGTCCGACACCGCGCCTGGCCACGCCTCGGGCACGACGCGGAAGAGGACGTCCTTGACGGCCCGCTGGGTCTCACCGTCGAAGCGCACTGCGAGGGAGATGCGGTTCGAGGGGACGTTGGTGAGTGAGGGACATTCTGCTTTGATGAGCTTGATCGTTTCCTGCTGTCAGCGGGGGGGACCCGTCGGAAGGCTCCTTGCTGGGGATGGACAGGGCGGTCTGTGTGAGAGGTCAGGCGGCTCGGACTGTGAAGTGATCTCGCGGCTTGAGATGGACAGGAATTGTCCCGCCGCACTCACCAGAGTCGTTGGCGGTAGGGGCCCGATGAAGGCATCTCGCGCATCGGGCGGGAGGTATCGGCTCATTCGCTGCGGTTGTGGCTTGGGCTGAGGCGGAGGGGTCGCCGTTGAAATGTCACGCTTGACCTTGACCGTGGGTGAATCGGCCTCCTCCATGTCCGACAAGGTGGGCGAGCGGGCGGGAGAAAGCTGCGACATGGCTCGAGTGAGATTGTGGACGGTTCGGAGGTTGGTCATTGAACTCGGTTGTCGGTCAAAGAAGCGGTAGGACTCGATTGTGGGTCAATGAAGCGGTAGGAGGCGAATGCTTCGACGGGCAGACAACTGACACTGGACCGCGCTCAATGAAGGCGGTGGACCGTTGCCCTACAGCCCAGCACCTCGTATATTCCGCACAGGACACCCTCGCTGTCAGGCGCAACGCGGCCTGAATGGATGTCGGAGTGATCAAAGGTGACGGTCTGTAGTGGAGATCGACCCCCATTGTCACCCTTTGTCATGCGAAAGGTGGGGCGGTAGGGGTCGGGACCCATCGGATAGAAAGGATCAGAATGGTAGCCTTTTTAGACTGACTCGTCGAGGGGCATCAATAAGATGCTGAGGCACTATGGTCAGGCGGTCCTAAGCTTCGCGAGCGAAGATCGTCGAAATATACAGCGGCCCAGAATGTGACCAAAACGTGGGTGTGCTGTCGAGGTATGGTGGAGCCATCTTATGCACTACATGCCACAGAGACACCAACCAGGTATCCGCCTCTCAGATCTCAAGGCGATGCGGACAGAGATTGAGAAGGTTGTCGAACTATCTGACACCCTCCCCGCATCGCCCAATGTATGCGATTCCGAGCTTGTTCATGCTGCCAACCAGGAACCACTTCTTCGGGCTGCGTTTTGCGGGTTCTCGTGGTCGTGGTCCACTCGCTTTTACACCGGCAAGCTCATGGACTCAGACCCAATGCCTTTACCCTCGCCTTCCCAATTGCCCACACATCCGCCAAACACCTCTCGCACTCCGCCTTCCACTCCTCCGTCTCTTGACCCCTCACCAGCCGCCGCGCCTCTTCCGAGTCCAGAGGGGGCTGGTCCGCAGCATAATCATCCGGCAGCGGTATCGGCGACGATGTAACTCCTATCGTCTCCTCAAAGCCTGGCACGATTGCAGCCCGACTCCGGCCGTTGACGAACGTGATGTACCGCAAGCCCGGGAACGCTGCGCAATACAGCGCGTTGAGGTGGTTTAGCCTGGCCTCAGCATACCACACACGCTCCGGTCACGCTCAAAAGCGGGCGCATGGTTCCAGACTGACCTGTCGAGGACCACCTGAGGCGTGACGGGTCCGCCGCCCTGCTCCTTCCCGCTCAGACCGGTCACTTTCGGCGCGCCGATCATCGGATGGCCCTGGATGAACTCTGCTTTCTGGCTCCAGCTCCACTTCCCAGCGGCGTCCGCACACAAGTCGATGAGCTCATCGTACGACCCGGGCGTGCCCGAGTCGAGCCGCTCCAGCACGTCCGGAACCAGCGCGTCGCGCAGGGCCGGGGTGGGCTCGAACAGTAATGACAGTAGCTCCGTGAGCGTCGGCCGGTCCTTGATCTCGGAAAGTCGGAGCTTGGTCACGTCGATGCTTGGCTCGCTCATCTCGGATCCGGAGAATGCTGGAAGATGGTCAGACTGTGAATGGTGTGAAGATCAATGCATGTTGGGCCGGGGAGGGATGGGATATGAGTTGTTGCCGCGAGGCGTTATCTATCTCCGGATCCGAAGGCGATGGGGAAATGTTGAGTAGACTCCCTCCACCGCAAAAGTCCACCTTGCGTCATACTTAACCCGCTCACCCTTCTCGCCTGTTCCTCTCTTTCATCAACGACCAACAAGCACACTCCGCCCGAAACAGGGCGAGCAGAGCACACACACCGAGCCTAGACCCAACATACAGACCCGAAAAGACACATACCCCCCGCATGACCCGCCCGATAGCATCGTCCGGCAAGAAACGCCGTGCCCAACTCCAGACCAAACGCGCGAAGAAGCGCGGCGAGTCCCCGCCTCCTTCCGCAGTCAAGAACGGCTCGACCTCCATTCGATATGCGTTCCAGAAAGGTCACGCGAAGAAGTCGGGGGACACCGCGGGAGATACCCGTAAACTCCAATCACGGTTTATAGCCCTCACACCCGAATACCTCGATCGGACGCGGAACCTCGCTCATTCGACGGTGCTGCAGCGTCCTTTACCCGGGTCGAGCGCCGTATTCCCGACCGACACGCTCTTGCGGGATGAGGGGAGGCTGAGCGTACCCAGTCGGCCCAAATTCAAGTACGGGCAGACGAAGCGCGAGGTGGAGCGGAACGAGGAGGGGGTGTTTAGGAAGTGGCTCGCGGGGCAGCGGGAGGTGGTACGGAGATACGTTGAAGACGGTGATGAGGAAGACGTCGAAGGAAAGGAAGGACAGGAGCAATCCAAGGAGGATATGTGGCCGAGAAGCTCGAGCTGGTTCGAGACGAACCTGGAGGTATGGCGGCAGCTGTGAGTCGTCCGAGCGAAGTGCTACTTTTGCAAACAATATCTGATGGCAGATGGCGCGTCGTGGAGTCTTCGTCGGTCATACTCCTCCTCCTAGACAGTCGATGCCCAGTCCTACACTGCCCTCCATCGCTGCGGACGTATCTGCAATCGCTCAAGCCGCACAAGGAGGTGGTTCTCGTCTTGACCAAGGCGGATCTGGTCGACCCCTCCGCGCTAGAACAGTGGAAGGAATGGGTGAAGGGGTGGTGGGGCCAACCGGTCGAGGTGGCAAGCGTAACGTCGTACGACCTCGAGTACTTGAATGGTGGGGTATTGATCATAGGTCGTGTCGTCTGAAGCTGATCCCAGACACCGGCCGCCATCGCCCAGACATTCCAGTGCAATCTCTCGAAGAGCTACTCGGAGCTATACGGAACGCCCACAAGCGGTTATTGCAACCGCCCGAGTCGCTTCGCGACCAGCCCGACAAGCTGAGCGCATGGACGCCGACCGTGAGGCAAGGCGTCGACTGGGAGTCGCTCCTCCGAAGTCACTCTACAGACGCCGCCGGTGATGCAAACAACGCGGGCGAAGAGACCGACAAGACGGCACGGGAAGACCCATTCACCATTGGGCTACTGGGCCAGCCAAATGTGGGCAAGTCGAGTCTGCTCAACGCATTACTCGGAGAACAGAAAGTCCGAGCGAGCAAGACGCCCGGCAAGGCGAGTGCTTAGCTATACGAGCGTTACTTATGCTGACATGTAGACAAAACACTTCCAAACGATGTACTGGGGCGATAAGAAGGAGATCAAGATGGTGGACTGTCCCGGTCTGGTCTGCCCCAGTCTTGTTGGACTCGAGATGCAGGTGAGTTCCCCTTTCTTGATTCAAGTCGTCAGATCTAACGTCAGGCCTTGGCAGGCAGTGAGTTGAGCGACGAGACATCCGATCAAACTAACGACAAGTCCTGCCAATCTCGCAAATCCCCTCACTACCGGCATGTATCTACCACACCGCCCAGATCCTCCCTCTCGAAGAGATCTTCCGAATCCCACCGCCTGAGGCGGTCCCGGAGGATGCGTATGCTGCGAAGAAGACGTGGCGAGGCCCGAGAGAAGAGAGTCAGGTGGTCAAGAAGGTGATATGGACGGCGGGGGTGATCATGGAACAGCGAGCGACAGACCGCGGTTTCGGTAAGCCCCGACGCGGTATTCTCGGCGTGACATAGTACCATCCAAGCGGAGCTGACTCCAGTGACCGCGAAGAGTGGTAGACCCGATGCGAACCGCGCGGCCAATGGCAGTGAGTAGCTACATTCGCTTTGCGAAGGTGCTGGACAGCGGCTGATTGCAGTCATGCGGGCCCTGGCGGATGGACGGGTTCGTTGGGGTTTCTGGCCGCCCGGTGCGGATGTATCGGACCGAGAGGGCAAGGGGATATGGCTGGGAGGCGAGGAGGATGTAGAAGAGGAACCAGATCATAAGGGACGGGATGGGGCAGGAGCGTCGGTTAGCGAGGATGAGTGGCCCGAAGGCGAGGACGGCACGGGACAGGACAGCGACGAGGATCGGAGGGTTATTGGATCGGCAGAAGCAGGGAATGATGGCGAGGTCAGTGCGGAGGAGGAGGAGAGTGACGAGGAGGAGGATGAAGAGGATGAAGCCGGTGTAACAAGCGGAAGGGGACGTATAGCTGGAGGCGGGTTCTTCGCTGCTCTCGAGGATGATGTGAGCGATTCAGAGGAGGCGGAGGAGGACGAGGACCAGAGTGATTCGGACAATGCGGAAAGGCGAGAACAAACGCGCTGAGCGTCAACGAGGATACTAGGTCATCATATCTCGCTTCACGTGTGAAACGCCCTTTTAACGTCCTTATGCCCTGCAAGAAGCGTGATGTGTGAGATGACGATCTCGACCTCGAGCCTTGCTTACCCGCATGCGTCCCTTTGTGCCTGCAAGTCGGTGCTGACATGTCTAGAGTAGATGGAGCAGATACTCCTCCGTGATCAATCAAGTATGCTATGCATGCAAGCTCCGATGAAGCACGTCCTGATCAAAACTCTTTCGTTTACAGACTAGACCAATTATATACGATTCCTTCCGAGATTCGTGTACCTAATCATCCCCCAATGCACCGATCGTCTCCAGCGTCAAATGTCCTTGTGTCACATCCTTACAGGTAGCCGTTGTGAGACTGCCTAAGCCTCCCTGGGCCCCTTTCGCGCGACGCGTCGTCGCTGGGGTGACTGCTTCCCGGCAGATGGCGGAGGGAGCGCACGTCGAGCCGGTCCGAAGTCGTCCCTGTTGAAGGCATCGCACAACTGCTGTCAGCATGCGGGACCTGCGGCGGTTTGTCTGTGTCCAGACTCACCCGTCTCCAGTCCTCGGGCTTGTCGATCTGCTTCACTTTCTCGGGGAGATACACGAACGCCGCGAGCTTTCCCTCGGACAGGTGCCAGCCGATATGGCAGTGCAGGGGCCAGACTCCGGGCAAGTCGATGTACAGGCCTGGACGTCAGCGGTGGATGTTTCATCTCACAACGCTCTCGCCGCGCCAGGGAGGGTAGGGTACTGTGCTGTACAGTACCACACTCGCGACTCACGCAATACCACCCAAGTCCCTCCCGGAATCTGCAGCACATCCCGTCGCAGTGGGTTTGTCGTATTGGCGGTGAAACTCTGAATCCCCTCCCATTGTTCCTTCGTGATATTCCCCTGGCCCCGCGCGACGATCATGAACGGCTTGCCGTGCAGGTGGAACGGGTGCGAGATCGGGGCGTCCAGGTTGTTGATGACGATGTCTCCGCCGCCCTGCTCGTGGAAGGTCGCGTGCGCGACGAGGTCGCCGTCGATCTGGAGTCCCTCCTGTACTTGCTGGATCAGCGGGAAGCCAATCTGGTTGCGGTACGTGACGTTGTTGATGCCGAAGTTGCCGAGCCGGACGCCGTTCTTGTCGACGAAGATGCCGGCCGCCGAGGACATGACGTATGTTTCAAGGATGTCGGTAGGTGCATCCTGGGGGTCGCGCGGCCTGCCGTCAGCACCATTTTCCCATCTTCCAACCGCCATGTGGGAATGTAGCGCACGAGAGGTCAAACTCCAGGCTGGTGTCCTGGCAGAGTCCGCCACCGGCGGCCAAGTCATCCCTGTTGTCAGCGGACCTGCCTCAGCAGCCTGTGCAACTCCACTCACCATGGCTGGGAGCTCGGGGTCTGCTGGTTCCAGCAGTTGCCCTTTTCGTCGACATATCGGAGGACGCCAAGAGCAACCTGAGGTAGCGCAAATGGCCCAAGGCAGGCTGGGTGTCAGCCTCACCCACCCAACTCCCGTTGTGCCCTGTAAGGCTTACCCTCGACAAATCGGGCCCGGAGGAAATACCCTGATCCGACATCACCCTGGTCCGTGTTGATGATGATCGAGGCCCTCTGGGCCGTACTGACCGACACCTCATGCAGCCCGGATGGGCCCCATACGGCCGTGTCGTCCGCCTCGACCAGTTCGAACGGGTGCTGATCGATCGAAACCCGGAACATGCCGAAAGAACCGGTATTGAGCAGCCGCACCCGGACCCTCTTGCCGACGGGGACCTCGATCTCGGCGGGCGGTGGCGGATTGCAGGGTAGCGAAAGGTCTGGGATGTTTGGGCCGGAGCAGTTGGTGGCTCCCTGCGGGTTAGCAAGGATACAGCGGTAAGGCATCCGCCTTTGGCCACTCACTAGACCGTTGATCAGGATTGCGTCGCCTTGGGGTGACGCGGGGGACTGCCTGTCAACGCTGATCATCGTTTCAGCGGTGATCTCTGCGCCACTTACACCTCGGAATCCTGCGTCTGTAAAGAGGGCTTCCACAACGGTCTGCGACTGGAGGTCCCTGATATCAACCCCGCCCTTGAAATGGTTCTCGGGAACTCCAGCACCGCTCATGCTATCATCACTCACATCCAGTCTTGTACCATGACCACCACTTCCGCGTCATAATCGCGACCGCGCTTGATCTCCTCCCTTGTCGAATGGATGATCAAGCTGGCATCAGCGACGTGCTCCTGCTCGTGATGGTACTAGCCGCCGACTCACGCCCCAGTGATTCCATCAGCGAGCGTGTTAGCGAAATGAGAGTGCCACCAGTAGCTGCCGTACTGGTTCGGGACACTGAAGCGGTAGGTAAAGGACCCTCCCGGCGCGATGGGGCACTGCCGTCAGCCAAAAGCCCATCACGGGGGGTGGCACAATCCCGTCATGCCCGTTGCCCCGACTCACCTGCGAGACACCGGGGGGGCCGTCCATGAATTGCGTGCCATTCTGGAACATCCCATGCCAGTGGATAGACGCGGGAATGTCCAAGTGGTTGTTCACGTGGACAACGATCTCATCGCCCTCGTTCGCTTCGATCAAGGGACCGGGGAACTGGTTGTTGACGGCATAGATCTGGCGGGGGAATCCATCGGGTGCGGCGGCGGCTTTGTCGATGTCAAAGGTGTACTCCCGGGTGGTCTGCGATCAGCGCTTGTCCCGTCCCACAGCTGCAAAGTGCCCTGCTCTCGACAACCGCGGCAGACTGTCGAACCGGGAACGATTGAGATCATGTAGGACCGTGGGAGAGGTAAGACGTGACTCACCGGGACGTCGGTGATCTCCCAGTCCGGCGACAAGGTCCAAGCATTCGAGTTTCGAGTCGCGCTGACTGAAGGCAGAGGGGGCTGGGGGTAGAAAAACGCCGGGGTCGGTGCGGGCCCACCATCGGTTGCAGAGGCAGATGCGGACGGGGCAGGAGAGGGAATCGCTGCAGAAGGCGCGCCGACCGTGGTGCCTCCGGGAACCGAGGCCGAGGCCACCTGCGTACCGGCATCTGTAAAGGCGGCTTCGACCTGTGACGCGGAGAAAGACGCAGAGACCGCCGCAGAGACGCCTTGGGCGCGAGACCGCCCGACGGAGAGCGCGAGGGTAACGAGGAGGAAGGGGAGGCGCATGGTCCGTGATAATTCCTAGCGTCCGTGAGATCGAATGAGGTGTTGAATACAGCGGCAGAGGTAGACCTAGAGAGTTATGCTAGAATCCGAGCTGATCGGGGGACAGCGGAGAGAGAGTAAGTCGTGAAGGAGCGTCGTGAGTGGGGACAGACGGTGGGAGACAGGAAGGGAGAGGGTGGACCAGAGAGACGGTGAGAGGAGGAGATGTTGGAAGAGGAGCAAATGCGATTAGCTTGCGTTCATTGTATGTGCGATCTTATCGGGAGTCGACAGCAAACGCCGGGTCTAGGACGTGTCAGAGGTAGTGACCATCCTTTCTCGATCTGCCAGAATACCTCCGAGGGGTTTCAAGGGGGGTTGAGGGACCAGCGATATCGAAGTAGGGGGAGGTCGGCTCGGCGAACCCAATGCTGGGAGTGTGCCGTTGCAAAGAGTGGTGTGCCAAGCAAGTGAGGTGCAGTTGCCATGGTAAGGGAGGGCCGACTCACCACCAGCAGCCGGGGAGTCCGAGAGACAGAGTCCTTCGTCGCCGAGGTGAAAATGCCTCAGAAGAGGAAGAGGGAGAGGGGGTGAGGAGTGGAGAAAGAAGGGATCCTGCGGTTTATATAGCTGGTGAGTCTCTGTCCAAGGGTGACCAGGGGC
>Ga0308170_10002295_pt1 | contig 16641 bp, 17 predicted proteins | sample PhyBR2_2_FD_202136 | JGI IMG/M metagenome (GOLD analysis project Ga0308170, IMG submission 202136) | Phyllosphere microbial communities from UC Gill Tract Community Farm, Albany, California, United States - DLSLSB.R2 | ecosystem: Host-associated > Plants > Phyllosphere > Unclassified | place... | reverse complement strand
GCGACGAACTGCTCAGCACCATGATCGATGTGCAGTCGAAGACTGGTGGCTCCGTGGTCGCACTGATTGAAGTGGAGCCCGCACAGATCAGTGCCTATGGCTGCGCCGATGTCCAGGAACTGGACGGCGAGGACTATGTCCGCGTCAACCGGCTCGTGGAGAAGCCGTCACCTGAGGAAGCGCCGTCCAATCTCGCGCTGATCGGCCGTTACGTCCTGAACCCCGCCGTCTTCGATGTCCTCGAGCACACCGCACCGGGCCGCGGCGGCGAGATCCAGCTGACCGATGCCTTGCAGGAACTCGCTTCGGGAGACGGCGAGGGCTACGGCGTCTACGGCGTGGTGTTCCGCGGCCGGCGCTATGACACCGGGGACAAGCTCAGCTACCTGAAGGCCTGCGTCCAGCTGGCCGTGGACAGCGATGACCTGGGCCCCGGCCTGCGGGAATGGCTGCCCGGTTTCACTGCCGGTCTTTCCAGCTAGCGCCGTGCGTACCGGTCCCATCTGGCCGGTCACCCTCGAATGCGGTGACCTTGTCCTGCGGCCCATCCGCTACCGCGACAAGACGGAATGGACCGAGGTGCGGTCCCGGAACAGTGAGTGGCTGGCGCCCTGGGAAGCTTCCAACCCGGAACCGGGAGGCGGGCTGCCCGACTACCGGCACATGGTGCGCTCACTGAACGCGCAGGCGGCCCAGTCAACAGCGCTTCCCTTCGTCATCACCGAGCGGACGCCGGGGCTCCGGAACCCTGCGATCGTGGGGCAGTTGACGGTTTCGTCGATTGTCTGGGGTTCGGCCATGATGGCCACGCTGGGGTACTGGGTGGACCAAGGCCGGGCCGGCCGGGGGATCGCGCCCACTTCCGTGGCCCTGGTGACTGACCACTGTTTCCGGACCCTTGGCCTGCATCGGATGGAAATCAACATCCGGCCGGAGAATGGGCCCAGCCTGCGCGTGGTGGAGAAGCTGGGATTCCGGGATGAGGGATACCGGCCTCGGTTCCTGCACATCAACGGCCGGTGGGCGGACCACCGCTCGTTTGCCTTGACCTCGGAAGAAGTGCCGGAGGGCCTGCTGGCCCCATGGCTGGCGTCCCGCCGGTCATAAATCCATCGGTTTGTGGACAGGGGTACGACACACCGAGGCTAATGCGGCCTGAGCAGGCATGATGCTCATACGGTTTTGAGTGTGGACTTCCCCCTTAGCAGCTCAGTGATCCTCGTGGTCGCCGTCGTGCTCTGGATCCTTTGGGTAGCCCCATACGTCCTCCGGAACCGCAGGAGCCAGGTCCAGGCCGTCGGCGACTTCCTTCCAGAGGTCCCCGCCGATGACAGGCCGGACCAGCCCGCCGGCAAGGTTCTGAACGTCGCCGCCCAGCAGGAGAAAGCCATGGAACCCAGGAAGAGTGCCGCAGGCGCTGCCAGCACCCCGTCCCCGGCCCGGTTCCGCATCCGGTACGGACGGACCGCCGTGGCTCTTGCGGGCCTGCTGTGCCTGGTGACCGCCTTCATCTCAGGTGTGCTCCTTCCCTTCGGCGTGGGATCGGCCGTCCTTCCCCTAACCACTTTTGCGGTGGCTGCCGGATCGGTGGCCCTCCTTCGGTGGCTGGCCGTCCGGGACCGCAAAGCGAAGGTGGACGCTGCCTTCCGCTCCGCCATGAGTGCGCCTGCCCGGCACCAGGAGGCGGACCCCGTCATTCCGCCCAAGCCCGAAGCAGCTCCGGTCCGGCCCGACAGTCCTCTGTTTGACGCAGAAGCGGGCGAGGCCAAGGCGAAGCCGCTCACTGCCGTGGAGCTGCGTGAGGCGGCCCTCGCCGTCGCCGTAGCCGCCGGTGACACCAGCGCGGCAGCGGCCGCAGCAGGTGCTCCCGCCGGCACCCCGTGGGAGCCCGTTGAAGTTCCCAAGCCGACGTACGTTGAAGCCGCCAAGGCTGAGCGTCCCGAGCCCCTGCCGCTGGAACTCCCGGAAGCTCCCAAAGCTGTTGGCAAGCCGTCGCTGAAGCAGGGGGCTGCAGCCGGTGCCGAAACCCCGGAGACCGCGTCCCAGCCTGCCGGTTCCCAGCAGTTGACCAAGGCGCAGAGTGCCTTGAGCAACCTCGACGACGTCCTCCAGCGCCGCCGCGCCTAGGCGGCTGGAAAGCATTGCCGCCGCTTTGCCGGCCCTGGCACGCCAATTTGGTGTTGGGCGCCGATTATTTGTAGCCTAAGGACACCGGTTCCGCACCGGCTTGGAACACCACGCAGGTTGCGGACAATCCCGGGGCTATAGCTCAGTTGGTAGAGCGCTTCGTTCGCATCGAAGAGGTCAGGAGTTCGAATCTCCTTAGCTCCACAGTTTGTAAGGTTCTATGGCTCTCGGCAGTCCCCGATAGACACTTTGCGTCAGATCTCTGAATGACCACGGGCTTATGCCTGAGTTCCCCTGGGTTCCAGAAAACCCATACTCCGAAGTTACGCGGCTCCCAAATATGCCGGTCCCCAGCGCGGCGCCAGCAAGTCTCACACCGTCACCAACACGGGCTGTCGCCCGCCGTCGGCCGCGCGTCCGGATGGCCGGCCAGCAGAGGAGGCGGCGAGGCCGGATTCCGGTCATGCGGTTATCGCCGCGGGGTGCGTCCCCGCAGTAGACTCGGCCCCAATCGACGAAGGGTGGGGGACCCATGGAAACGACAGCTGCAGCGCGGACGGACAAGGTCAACGGAATGTCGGTGGTTTCGCTCGCTTGCGCGGTCGTCGCCGTGGCCGGGCTCGTTTTCATGGGCCTGGCGCTTCTGGCGGTGTTCGCCGTCGGCGCTGGCCACGTGGCACTGCACCGCATCGAGAAGGACGGCAGCCGCGGCAGGCTCGCAGCGATGTCGGCCCTCGCCCTCGGCTACGCCGTCGGTGTCTTCGGTCTGGCCACCAGCCTCTGGCTCGTCTTCAGCCTGGCCACCCACTCGTGAAGCCGCTCATCCTGCTCGACATCGACAGGGTCCTCAACCGCAAGCTCGTCCGCGACACGGGATCACGCGTGCGCCGCTGATTCAATGAGGCCATCCAGGGAACCGGTACCCCGCCGAGGCAGGACTGCTGTTGCAAGCGTGGTTCTTGTCAAACTGATAATTAACATGTAGCTTGTAATTGTCAGCTTGATAATTACGAAATGGAATGACGATGACAACGCTGCTCGACTGGATGAACTCCCCGGCAATCCCCAGCCTCCTGGGTGCCCCCGTGAGCTGGATCGAGGTCATCGGCTTCGTTACCGGCGGGGCCTGCGTTTATGGAGTGGCCCGGCAGAAGCTCTGGAACTGGCCCATCGGCATCCTGAACAACATCGCGTTCATCATCCTGTTCCTCGGCGCCGGACTCTACGGTGAAACCATCCTCCAAGTGATCTTCGCGGCTGTCGCCATTTACGGCTGGATCAACTGGATCCGCGGCAACGCCGACACGGCCGCCAAAGACGACCTGCCCATCCGCGACGCCGGTGGCAAAGAAGCCCTCCTGGGCATCGCCGCAACCCTCGTTGGCACGGCCGCCGTCGCAATGGTCCTCACCCACGGCACCAATTCCCAGGTGCCTTGGCCCGACGCCTTCGTCCTGACCGCGTCCCTGCTGGCCACCTACGGCCAGGCCAAGAAGATCTTCCAGCACTGGTACGTCTGGATCCTCATCGACGTTGTCTCCATTCCGCTTTACTTCAGTCGCGGATTGGCCCTTACCGGCATCCTGTACATCGGCTTCCTGGCCCTCTGCATCTACGGCCTCATTGACTGGAAGCGAACCCGCACCACTGAGACCATCGCCCCCACCACCGTCCCGGCAGGAGCCTGACATGTTCAGCCAGTCCATGGTCATCGGCAAGTTCTACCCGCCGCACGCCGGCCACGCGCACCTGATCGCCGCGGCCGCCGCGCAGTCCGATAAGGTTGCCGTCCTCGTTCTGGGCAACCGGTTCGAATCCATCACCGTCACCGACCGGGCCAAATGGCTGGCCGCCGAATTCCAGGACACCAACGTCCAGGTGATCGCCATGCCGAACGACTGCCCCGAGGACTACCACTCCGAGGAAATCTGGAAGGCCCAGAACGAGCTCATGCGCCTGGCCCTGAAATCCCACGGGATTACCAGCATCGACGCCGTCTTCAGCTCCGAGGAATACGGCGCCCAGCTCGCCGGTTACTTCAGCGCCGAGCACGTCCTCGTGGACCTGACGCGGGCCACCTACCCGGTCAGCGGCACGCTCTGCCGCGACGACCTGGGCGCAGCCTGGCCCTACGTGATCGCCCCGGCCCGGCAGGCGCTGGCCACCCGCATCATCATCGTCGGCGCCGAATCCACCGGCACTACCACCCTCACCAAAGCCCTCATGGAGCATTACCGCCCCCGGTTCCCCCGAATCGCCGACGTCCCGGAATACGGCCGGGACTACACCTACGAAAAGTTCGACGCACTCCGCGCCCAACACCCGGATGCCGAGCTGGCGGACATGGAATGGACCGCCCAGGACTTCAGCGTCATCGCCACCCGCCAGAACCAGATGGAGAATGAAGCGGCCGATGCCTGCCCTCTGGTCATCGCCGACACCGACGCCCTCGCCACCACCTTGTGGGAACGGTTTTACCTGGGGGAGCGCAGCCATGGCTCCTACAACGCCATGGACCACCTGCCGCGCCGGGACCTCTACCTCGTCACCGACCACGACGGCGTCGATTTTGAAGACGACGGGTGGCGCGAGGGGGAGCACCGACGGGCCGGGATGACCGAATGGTTCAAGGAGACCCTCACCGAGGAAGGACACTCGTGGATACTGGTCACTGGTGAGCACAGCCGTCGGATGAAGACCGCCACCGAGATCATTGACCTGGTCCTCGCCCAGCGGAACGGCTTCACCTCCCCGCCCTGGGCTACCCGGACCGTCCTGGAAGGAACCACTGCATGAACGGCTCGGAGGCCGAGAAGGACTACCTCGAGTCCTACCAGCCGGGTGATTACCCGTCGGTCGCGCTGACCGCTGACCTGGTGGTCTTCGCGGTCAGCGGCGGCGTGCTCCAGGTGGCTTTGGTGCGCCGCGGCAGCCACCCCTTCAAGGGCCAGCTGGCTCTGCCCGGTGGGTTCGTCGGCCCCATGGAATCCGCAGACGACGCCGCACACCGGGAACTGGCCGAGGAAACAGGGCTGGATTTGGGGCACCTGCCGGTCCACATCGAACAGTTGGCGACCTACAGCGCTCCGCTCCGCGACCCGCGCATGCGTGTGGTCTCCGTCGCCCACCTGGTCCTGCTGGCCACCGACGGCACGCTGCCCGACGTTACCGGGGGGAGCGACGCGGCCGACGCCGGCTGGTATCCGGTCTACGAAATCCTCACCGGAAAGCACACCTCCCTGGCCTTTGACCACTCCCTGATCCTGCTCGAGGGCCTGAACCGGCTGGCCGGCAAGATGGAATACACCACTGTGGGCAGCCAGCTGCTGCCCGGGGAGTTCACACTGACGCAGTTGCGCACCGTCTACGAGGCAGTCTGGAACGCACCGATGGCACCCGGGAATTTCACCCGGAAGATGACACCCCAGCTGGAGGACACTGGGAAGAAGACCAGGGCCGCGGCCGGGGGAGCGCCGGCTGCCCTGTTCCGGGCCACCGAGGGGCATATCCACCCGCCCCTGGCTCGACCTCGGGGCCAATAAGCCGCTGCGTGCAACCGTGGCGGCCAGTGCCGCAGCAGGTTGATGGGCGAAACGCAGTCGAATGCCCGGTCCGCTGCAGCCGGCCGGGCCTAGAGTGGCCCCATGGGAATAATCATCGGACTTCTTGTCATTTGGCTCATTCTGTCAATCCTCGGCTTCGTCGTGAAAGGCCTGCTCTGGCTCGCCATCATCGGCCTGGTCCTGTTCGTCGCAACGGGTGTCTGGGGTTGGCTCAAGCGCAGGACCAACGCCTGACCTGACCGCGGCCGGGCACAACGCATTTCCCGCCGGGGGCAGCGCCTTCCACGAAAGGTGCGGCCCCGGGCGTCCGGTTTTAAATCCAGCCCTTCTTCTTGAAGACTCCATACATGAGTGCCGCAACGGCCACCATCAGGCCCAGCGCCATCGGGTAGCCCGCGGGCCAGTGCAGTTCGGGCATGTTGTCGAAGTTCATGCCGTAGATGCCGGCAACGAACGACGGTGCGAACAGGATGGCCGCCCACGATGAGATCTTCTTGACCTGTTCGTTCTGCTCGGCGCTGGCCTCGTTCTGCCGGTTGGCCGTCAGCGTTCCATCCAGGGTCAGGGCGTTCTGCAACAGATCGCGGAAGGAGTCTGCCCGGGATATGACCCGTTCAACGTGGTCTTCAACGTCCCGCAGGCTGTGCCGCAGGTCGGTCTCCACCTCGTACTTCTCGAAACCGCGCTTCAGCTGGTCCATCATCTCCGGCAGCGGGTGGATGGCGCGCTGGAACTGGATGACTTCCCGGGCCAGTTCGTAAATCCGGCGGGATACCGAGGCGTCTCCGCCAAACAGCTGGTCCTCGATCTCGTCTATGTCGTTCTCGAGTCCGGCCACCACCGGTGCATAATCGTCCACCACCCGGTCCAGGAGGGCATACAGCACCGCTTCGGGCCCATGCTGCAGGAGGTCGGGCCGTGCCTCAAGCCGTTGCCGCACCCTGGCGACTCCGGCCGTTTCGGCGTGGCGCACCGTCACCACGAAGTTCTTGCCGGTGAAGACGTGGAGCTCACCAAACTCCACTGTTTCGTCGGCGTCCACGTAGCGGGCAGGGCGCAGCACGGTGAAGAGATTGTCGTCGTACCGCTCCAGTTTGGGCCGTTGGTGGGCTGAGACTGCATCCTCCACCGCCAGGCCATGCAGTCCGAATTCCGCCGCCACGGCCGCCATTTCTTCCGCGGTGGGCCGGTAGAGCCCGATCCACGCCATGCCACCGTGCCGGGCGAGGGTTTCAAAGGTCTGCTCCAGGCTTTCGGGCTCCGCGTGGCGGACGCCGTTGACGTAGACGGCGTTATCGATGATGGTCATTCAGGAAATCCTAGTCGTCGCGGATGCGGCGTTGCTGAGGCCGCTGATGAGGGGCTCGGTCCGGTACGGGATATGGGTGTGCAGGGCCAGCACCGTCTCGGTCCGGATGACCCCCTTGATCCTCAGGACCTGGCGCAGGGAGGCCTGGAGATTGTGCGTATCCGTGGCCACCACCCGGCACCAGACGTCCCCGCGGCCGGAGATTTCATGGACCTCCAGGACCTGCGGAATCAGCCGCAGCGCTGCGACCACCCCGTCGAGTTCGCGGTGGGAGACTTCGATGGTCACGAAGGCCACCACGTCATAGCCCACGGCATCAAGGTCCACCTCGCGGCCGCCCGGACGCAGGACCCCTGCGCGGAGCAGGCGCCGCACCCGGGACTGGGCAGTATTCCGTGCTATGCCCAGGGATTCGCTGAGTTCGCCGATTTGTGCCCGCGGATCCCTGATGAGGGCCAGGAGGATCTTCAGGTCTGTGGGGTCCAACTTGTTCACGATCGTCACTCTCCGGCACATTTGGAGTCGATATTTGATGATTATGCTCAATTATCCATTGAGGAACTGTTTGATCACGCAATCCTGCCCCACTCTTGAAGCATCACAGTTGTATCCGCGCCCGGCGTCCCACAAGGACTGTCCGCCGCGGCGATCCCTAAGGCGGCACGATGACGGTTTTCAGTGAACTGCGCATGCGCCCGGCAGTGGCCACGAGCGCCGGGTGGAATGCCTCCACCACGGCCCGGCTGGTTATTTCGGGCGCGGTCATTTTCATGCTCCTCGTGGGCGCCAACCTGGCCACGCCGCTGTACCCCCTCCTGCAGTCCCGCCTTGGACTCTCGAGCCTGGATGTCACTGCAGCGTTTGCCAGCTACGTCCTTGCGCTGGTGGGAACATTGCTGCTGGCCGGCCACTGGTCGGATCACATTGGCCGGCGGGCAGCCCTCCTGGTGGCTGTGCTGACAGGCCTGGCCGGCGGCTGGATCTTCGCCGAAGCGCAGACGCTCGCCGGGCTCTGCGCCGGCAGGGCCCTGCAGGGAACTGCTGTGGCCCTTGCCACCGGAGCCAGTGCCGCCGCCCTGCGGGAGCTGCTTCCGTCCCGGCCGGAGTGGGCATCCCGCTTCACGCTCCTGGCGTCCTCGGGGGGCGTCGCGGCAGGCCCGGTCATCGGCGGCCTGCTGTCGCTGCTTCCCGGCGCCACCACGGCCCCGTACGTCGTCCACTCCCTGCTGCTCGCCGGGCTCCTCGTTCCGCTGTACCTGATCCGCGCACGCCCTGCCATCGTGGCCCCAGCCCCGACCCGTCCGCTTCACGCCCTGGCGCCCCGGCGCCCTTCCGTTTCACGCCAGGCGCGCGGAGCCTTCTGGCTGGCATCCGGCGTCGGCTTCCTCAGCTTCGCCGTGTTCGGCTTCAGTCTCTCGCTGGCTCCGGGCTACTTCGCCCAGGTCCTTGCCACGGATTCCAGGCCGCTGATCGGCATCCTGGCAGGGTTGCCCCTGGGGGCTTCGGCCTTAAGCCAACTGGTCACGGTGCGAAGCCGGTTCACGGTTCCGGCAGGCCTTGCCGTCCTTGGCGTTTCGGTAGTGATGCTGGGAGCAGCGGGTGCCTGGCACAGCCCTGTGCTGCTGGTGGCCGCTGCGGTCGCCGCCGGTGTGGGGCAGGGGCTGGCGTTCCGGACCGTGTTCAATGACGTCGCGGCCAGGGTGGAGCCGGCCAGGCACGCCCAGATCATCAGCACCGTCTACGTCATTACCTATTTGGGCAGCGCGGTCCCGGTCCTTGGCCTGGGGTGGGCCAGCGCAGCGATCGGGATGGGCGCTGCGGTCCAGGGCTTCGTACTGGTATGCGGCGCTGCGGCGCTGGCACTTTCCGCCACGACGTTCGTCCAGTCTGTCAGGCGGCGGGACGCCGCCTGACAGACGGCATCACCAGGTAAGCCAGTTCCCGGCCCGGTGCCGCTACTCCGGGAGCGGCCCGTGGTTGCCCTGGATGTGTTCGAAGACCAGGGTGGTTTCGGTATGTCCCACGACGGGGTCGGTGGCCAGGTTGTCCAGTACCCAGTCCCGCAGGTCTTCGGTGCTGCCGACGGCGATGTGCAGCAGGTAGTCCACGGAGCCGGAGGTGTGGAAGGTGGAAAGGACTGCCGGCAGGTGCGGTACGCGGGCCGTGAAACGGTCGATCTGGTCCCGGTCGTGCGCCCGGAGCCGCACCGCCACCAGCGCCTGCACTGACCTGCCGATCGCCGAGAGGCTCAACTTTGCCTCGTAACCCTGCACAATGCCCCGCTCGGACAAGGCGCGCGTGCGCATCAGGGCTGTCGACGGTGCAATTCCCACCATTTCGGCGAGTTGCTTGTTGGAGATCCGGGCATCGGCCACAAGGGCTGCCAGGAGCCTCTCGTCAATGGCATCCAAGGGTTCCAGGTGCGCCCCCGGCCTGATGTTCCTGGCATTCGTGCTCACTGCGTGTCCTTCCAAAGGGTCCTCAGTTCATCCTAGACCGCAGAAACGCCGTCATCCGCGTTGCCGGAGCGCGCCCCGCCGAAGATTCAGGCTGCCCGGCGGTTCCTTGGAGCCTGTTAATTCGGGTGGGGTCCGGGCCGTCAGGATGCGGCGGCATCTGTTCCGGGGTGGACGACGGCGACAGTTGCGGCCGTCAGGCAGGCCAGGACGATCACGGCTCCTGCCAGGGCGTTCCAGCCCCACGCCTGGAAGACCAGGCCGCCGGCCCAGCCCAGCAGGCTGGAGCCAAGATAGTACGCCAGGTTGTACAGGGACGCCGCCTGCGCCCGGCCGGTGCTGGCTATGGCGCCGGTCCAGCCGGAGCCGATGCTGTGCGCCGCGAAGAAGCCGCCGGTAAACAGCACCAGGCCGGCCAGGATCAGCACCAGGTTCGAGGTAAGGGTCAGGGCGAGTCCGGCCATGGCGAGGACAAGCCCTGCGAGGAGGACGTTTCGACGCCCGAAGCGGGTGGTCATGGTGGCGGCCCAGCGCGATGAGAATGTCCCGGACAGGTACGCCAGGAAGATCAGGCTGATAAGGGTGGCCGGGAGGCCGAAGGGCGCGCCTGACAAGCGGAAACCCAGGTAGTTGTAGACGGCCACGAAACCGCCCATCATCAGGAAAGCCTGCGCATAGATGGCCAGCAACCGGACATTGCGCAGGTGGCCGCCGAGGGTCCGCAGGGCTCCGCGGAGTCCTGCCACCTGGGCGGGGACGAAGCCTTGCGCCCTGGGCACGAGGACCAGGAACGAGACGGCGGCGGCTGTAGCGAGCAGGGAAACGGCCAAGGCCGCGGCCCGCCATCCCCAGAGCTCGCCCACCGGGCCCGCCACGAGCCGTCCGGACAGGCCGCCCAGGGTGGTCCCGGCTACGTAGCTTCCTGCCGCGAGCGCTGCGTGGGCCTTGCTTACCTCCTCGTTGAGATAGGCGATGGCAATCGCGGGGATGCCGCCCAGGGCCATTCCTTCCAGCAGTCGCAAAACCAGCAGCATCGCGAACCCGGTGGACAGCGGCACCAGCAGTCCCAGGACGGTGGCCGCGGAAATGCCCCACATCATGGCTTTGACCCGGCCAATCCGGTCTGCCAGGAATGACCAGGGAATGACGGTGGCCGCCAGGCCAACGGTGGCCAGCGAGATGGTGAGGGCGGCTTCTGCGGCAGTGACCTGCAGGTCGGATGCAAGGAGCGGAAGGACAGCCTGCGTGGAGTAGAGCTGGGCGAACGTGGCCACACCGGCGCAGGACAGTCCGGCGAGGATGCGCCCGTAGGCCCTGGATCCTTTGGCGTGGCCGGTCCAGCGTGGGGGAGTGGCCGTGCCGATGCGCTGAGTCTGTGGCATCCTGCCAGCGTAGTCCCGGCGCAACTGATGCATCCAATGCATGTTTTGTGTAAAACTCATAGCAAAATCGAACCAATTGGGTGTAGCGCCGCCGGCTGTCCACATGGACGCCCGAGGCAGGCGCTCCCTGGCCGGCGAGGAAGGAATCGGGGCAGTGGAACCGGACCGCAAGCAACTGGCACAGCTCCTTCCGCTCCTTCCAGTACTGGCCGAACTCGGCCGGACCGAGCACGTTACGGAAACCGCTGAGCTGCTGGGCGTACCCCAGTCAACCGTGAGCCGTGCGCTCGCGCGGGCCAGCGCCGCGGTCGGTACCGAGCTCCTGGTGAGGGACGGCCGCGGGGTCCGCCTGACCCCTGCCGGCCGGAGACTGCTGCCCTACATACAGCAAGCGCTCTCGGAGTTCCAGGCCGGACTGGACCTGGTGCGCAATGAGTCAGAGGTGGTGCGCGGTACGGTTTCCGTATCCTTCCAGCACACCTTCGGCGAGGCCACGCTGCCCCTGTTGATCAGCACTTTCCGCGCCCGGCACCCCGCTACCGGGTTTCGGCTGAGCCAAGGCGCCAGGGATGCATGCCTTGAGGAGCTGGCATCAGGGGAAGCCGACCTGGCCCTGACGGCCCCGGTTGCCGCCCCCGGAGGCACGTTCGATTCGGCGCCGCTCTACAGTGAGCCGCTCCGGCTGGTGGTCCACCATGCCCACCCGCTGGCGCGGCAGCGGATGGCCCGGCTCGCGGACATCCGGACCGAGCCATTCGTGGCACTCGGTCCAGGCTATGGATTGCGTTCCCTGACCGACGCCCTGTTCCGGGACGCCGGGTTCCGGCCGCGCATCGCCTTCGAAAGCCAGGACTCCCACACGGTCCGCGGGCTCGTCTCGGCGGGCCTCGGAGTCGGCATCCTGCCGCCCGCCGCAGGTACACCGGGCCGGAGCGGGCGCTCGGGAACAGGAAACCTCGGCTGGGTGGAAGTACCGCTGGATTCCCGCTTGGCGTTCCGCGAGGTCGGGGTCAGCTGGCGGCGCCGGAAACCCGGCGCCGAGCCTGCGCCGGCGCGGTTGTTCCGCGAGCTGGTGGTGGCCGAAGGTCCGGGCCTGGTGGCAGGCCTGGCCGGCCAGGCAGGCCGCTGACGGCCGCGAAGGGGAGTCCGGCCGTCCGCGCCGCGCTCCAGGAGTCGCTGAACGGCGACGGCGTCGCCCGCGGTCCGGGCCAAGTACCCTTGTGACGTGACGAACACCCAGAACCCCTCCACCACCCACGATGGGCAGGCTGCAGGTACCGCTAATCCACTGCACGGCATCACGATCGGGCTGGACATCGGCGGTACCAAGACGCACGGCGTCCGCTTCGAAGACGGAATCCCCGTCGCCGATGAATCCGCCGGAAGTTCCAACGTTCAAAACGTCACCCGGGACGAAGCAGCCCACAACCTGGCGGACCTCTTCGCGCGGATCGGCGCCGGCCCCGTGGCACGGGTATATGCCGGATCCGGTGGAATCGACACCGACGAGGACGCTGCGGCCCTTGCCGGGCTGATCCAGCCCCTCGTCCCGGGAGCCACGGTCACCGTTGTGCACGACTCGCGCCTGCTGCTTGCCGCTGGACGGGCCGGGACAGGCGTGGCGGTCATTGCGGGCACAGGATCGGCTGCCTGGGGACGCAACGCCGACGGCGGCGAGGCCAGGGCAGGCGGTTGGGGCTACCTCCTGGGGGATGAAGGCAGCGGTTATTGGCTGGGCAGGGAAGCCGTCCGGCACAGCCTGCGCCGGATGAACCAAGGACTGCCGGTCGATCCGCTCACCTCGGCCCTGCTCAAAAGCTGCGGCCTGGACCACCCGAACAAGCTCATTGCGCTGTTCCACTCGCCCGAAACGGGGAGGCGGTTCTGGGCGCAGCAGGCCAGGCACGTGGTGGCGGCGGCTGCAGCCGGACACGCGGACAGTGCAGCCCTCCTGGACCAGGCCGGTAAGGACCTTGCCGGCCTGGCCGCACAAGTACTGGGACAGCTGGGACTCGACGGGCCGGTGATCCTCGGCGGCGGCCTGGGCATGAACGTGGCGCCCCTGCAGGAATCCTTCCGCCGGAACCTGGCCGGCGCAGGCATCACCGACGTCAGGGTCCTGGACCAGGAACCCGTCTTCGGTGTGCTGGAACTGGTGGCAGGGTCCGCTTAGTCCACAGTGCGCTTCCTGGGCGTCAGCCGGACCCCCGGAAGCGGCGGGGCCGGAATGCGGCCGGCTTCCGCTCCGGCGTCGGCCCCGTGACCGCGCACCAGACCATACCGGGTGCCGGCGGCCATGGCGTCGGTAAGGGCTGCCTGTGCCTCCCAGTCCTCGCGGGCCTGTTCCACTTCCTCGTGCGTACGGCCAACGAAGTTCCACCACATCAACAGTTCCTCCCCGAACGGCTCACCGCCGATCAGCAGGAACCGGGTGCCCGGGCGCGCCTGAACCGTCAACTCGCTCCGGCCTGCGCCCAGGTAGCCCAGTGGTCCCGCAGGCAGATCCTGCCCATCCACCGCCAGGCCGCCGTCGAGCACCAGGACCCCGTGCTCAAAGTCCGGGTTCAGCGGCAGCGCCGCGTCCCCTTCGCAGGAGACGTCGGCGCCCACGATCGGTGAGTACATCGTGGCGGGGGACACCACGCCGCCAAACTCACCCACCATCACGGTGGCGGTGAACCCCCTGCCACGCGCCACCGGCAACTCCCGGTGCTGTTCGAAGGCGGGCGTCCGGTGCCGGTCGGCGTCGGGAAGGGCAACCCAGAGCTGCAGGCCCCGCTGGAGCGGCAACTCGCCTCCCTGGGCGGGAAGCACTGCGAACTCGGAGTGCGACACGCCGTGCCCGGCAGTCATGATGTTCAGTTCTCCGGGCCGCACCACCACGTCGCTGCCCACGCTGTCCCGGTGGCGGACATGTCCCGCCAAGGGCCAGGTCACGGTCTGCAGGCCGATGTGGGGATGGGGCAGGACAGACATCGCTGTCCGGTCCGGACCGAAGCTGTCCAGGAAGCACCAGGCCCCGATCGTCGGCAACCCGCGCTGGGGCAACGTGCGCTTGACGTTCATGGCGCGCACCCCGCCCAAGGGCACCTCACGCTCCGGCCACAACTGCAGGCAGGGCCCGGACCTCCCTTCCGCCGGGGACGGGGGACAGATTTCCTGCTGCGGTGAAACTTCCAAGTTGGTCACGCCTCCACTTTAGGCGGGCTCCGTCCGGCCGGACATGTACGTTTCCGCGCCGGACACCCATCCGCGCCGGCAGGGGCACCGAATGGTCACAGTAGGGATTCCTTTGCGGGGTTTGGGGCCAGATCTGGTGAAGCCGGCCCCTGATTGGGTTACCGTAACTATCAGCGTGCTGATGGCAATGTCGCGGTGCTGGGATCAGCCCGTCCGAGAGAACAGGTAAGTCCGCACCATGGACCAGGCGATGATCGAATTCCAGAGCGTTACCAAGCAGTACCCTGGCGGCCAGCCTGCCGTGGACGGGTTGTCCATGTCCATCGCCAAGGGCACCATAACCGTCTTCGTCGGTCCCTCCGGTTGCGGAAAGACAACGTCCCTGCGGATGATCAACCGCATGGTGGAACCAACCTCCGGAACCATCACGGTGGACGGCAAGGACGTCACCTCCGTGCCTGCCGCGCAACTGCGCCGCTCCATGGGGTACGTCATGCAGTCCGCGGGACTGCTGCCGCACCGCTCGGTGCTGGACAACATCGCCACCGTGCCCAGGCTGAACGGTGTCTCCAGGGCTGATGCCCGCAAACGCGCCGAGGAACTCCTGGCCGTAGTGGGCCTGGCATCCTCCCTCGGCAGGCGCTACCCCTCCCAGCTCTCCGGCGGCCAGCAGCAGCGCGTCGGCGTGGCCCGCGCCCTCGCGGCAGACCCGCCCGTGCTGCTCATGGACGAGCCGTTCAGCGCCGTGGACCCCGTTGTCCGTGACGAACTCCAGCAGGAGCTGCTGCGCCTGCAGAAGGACCTCGCCAAGACCATCGTCTTCGTCACCCACGATATTGACGAAGCCACCATCCTGGGGGACAAGGTGGCTGTCTTTGCCACCGGCGGCAAACTGGCCCAGTACGCCACGCCCGAGGAGATCCTGCGCGCGCCCGCCAACAATTTCGTCGCCTCCTTCGTGGGGCGCGACCGCGGCTTCCGCCACCTGGGGTTCACACCGTCCGACGGCGTGGTCCTGCACCCGGTGCCCACGATCATCCGCGGCGCCGGCGGGAACGTGTCGGACCACAGCGCCGCCGCGGGCTGGCAGCTCGTGGTGGATGCGGACAAGCGGCCGCTGGGCTGGTCGGCGCCCGGCACCGAAACTGAACTTGTTCCCGGCGGGTCCCTGTTCCGTCCCGGGGAGAGCCTGCGGCGGGCCCTGGACGCCGCCCTGTCATCGCCGTCGGGCCTTGGCGTTGCCGTTGACCCCGAGGGCCGGGTACTGGGGGTAGTCCGCGGCGGCGAGGTCCTGGCATTGATCGAGGAAGCGCGGCAGCTGCGGCAGGCGGCACTCTGATGGAGTGGTTCCTGGCCAACAGCCCAATGGTCTTCGAGCGCGGCGGCCAGCACCTGGTGCTCGCGCTGGTTCCCATGGTCCTGGGCCTGGTGATTTCCATCCCGCTCGCCCAACTGGCCCGCCGGAATGGTGCCCTGCGCTCCGTGGTGCTGACGGCGTCGTCCCTCCTGTACACCATCCCCTCGCTGGCCTTGTTCATCATCCTTCCCACCGTCCTGGGCACCCGCATCCTGGATCCACTGAACGTGGTGGTGGCGCTGACCATCTACGCCGTCGCCCTGCTGGTCCGTGCAGCCCTGGATGCCTTCGATTCCGTCGACGCCGACGTCAGCCAGGCCGCCCAGGCCATGGGATTCAAACCGTTGGCAAGGTTCCTGCAGGTGGACCTCCCGCTGTCCCTGCCGGTCCTGTTCGCCGGGCTGCGGGTGGTGTCGGTCAGCAACATCTCGCTGGTCAGTGTGGCGGCACTCCTTGGCGTGGGCAACCTGGGCATGCTCTTCACCGACGGGCTCCAGCGCGACTTCGTCACCGAGGTGGTGGTGGGGATTATCGCCATCCTGGTCCTGGCGTTGCTGATGGATGCCCTCCTCGTCGTGCTGGAACGCATCCTCACGCCCTGGGAACGGACGGGAAAACGGCGTGAACGCGGGGACGCCGCCGGCACGTCCTCCACGCCCGCCGCTGCAGGATCCCTCGCCGCAAGCGGCACGGGAGGGGGAGCATGAGCAACGTCGTCTCCGATACTTTTGCCTGGCTGGCCGATCCAACGCACTGGACCGGGAGCATGGGCATTCCCACCCGGCTGGGGGAGCACCTGCAGTACACCGGTCTGGTCATGCTGATCGCCACCGCGATTGCCGTGCCTGTCGGATTGTTTGTGGGCCACACCGGGAGGGGGCGGGTGGCGGTGGTGGCCTTGGCGGGTGCACTGCGCGCCCTGCCCACCCTGGGCCTGCTGATCCTGTTCGTGCTGCTCGCCGGCATTGGACTGATGCCCCCGATCTGGGCCCTCGTGATCCTCACCGTTCCACCGCTCCTGGCCGGGACGTACGCCGGTATTTCCAGCGTGGACCGGAATGTGGTGGACGCCGCCCGTGCCGTGGGCATGACCGAACTGCAGGTTCTGTTCCGGGCTGAGCTGCCCAACGCCCTGACGGTCATGTTCGGCGGTTTCCGGACCGGCGTGCTGCAGGTGATCGCCACCGTCTCCGTGGTGGCCTACACCAACCTCGGCGGCCTGGGCCGCTACCTCTTCGACGGCCTGGCCCTCAGCGACTTTCCCCAG
>Ga0308170_10002294_pt1 | contig 16650 bp, 14 predicted proteins | sample PhyBR2_2_FD_202136 | JGI IMG/M metagenome (GOLD analysis project Ga0308170, IMG submission 202136) | Phyllosphere microbial communities from UC Gill Tract Community Farm, Albany, California, United States - DLSLSB.R2 | ecosystem: Host-associated > Plants > Phyllosphere > Unclassified | place... | reverse complement strand
TCGGCACTGCCTTCTCCAGCGGCTTTGCTGGCCTGAAGCACCGCTTCGGCAAGAAGAACCAAGAGCAGCCCGCAGAGGAGCAGTTCGACCAGACTGCCCCGAACGAACAGGTAGCTGCCACCACCGCTACCCCGGTCACTCCCACCGAGCAGCCGGATACCGAAGGCCAGCCAGCGGTCACCCGTTTGGACGACGAAGACGACGAGCCAAATGTCACCGCCACTGCGGCTCTTGCCGCCGCTGCCCAGTCCAAGGGAGATGCGCCGGCCGCAGCCCGCCCTGAACAGCCTCAGGCCGAATCCGCCGAGAAGAAGCCAGAACAGGATCCGGCCGACGAAGATCGGAAGCCAGCCAAGAAGAAGGGTGGCGCAGCCATTGCCGGTGCGGCAGCAGCTGGCGCCGCGGCAGGAGCAGCAGCCAAGGCATCGACCTTCCCGGCAGCAGCCAAGAATGTACCTGCCCAAAGCGCAGCGGCTCCCGTCACCGATGAGGAAGAAGAGGAAAGCAGCTCGAAGGGCACCCGCCTGCTGGTTGGCGCCGTTCTGCTGATCGTCTTGATCCTTGCCGTCGTCTTCGCTTTCAACTTCCTCGGCGGAGACAAGAACACCACCGCAGACGGTCCGAGCGAAACGACGGAAGCCTCGCAGCCCTCGGAGACCGACAAGGCCGAGGAATCCACCGAGCCGACCCTGCCCAAGCCTGAAATTTCGGACGTTTCACGTCTGGTTCCCGGCAATCAGCAGTTGAATGCGGAAACCGATGGCACCCTGTCAAACATGATCGATGGCAACGCCTCCAGCTCGTACAACACCTACACGTACACCACCAGCAACTTCGGTGGCTTCGCATCGAACATGGTCTTCATCCTCGAGCTTGAAGACGAGTCAGCGATCTCCGAGGTGAACTTGGACGGCCTGAATGCCACCGGCGGCGACTACGAGATCCTGGTCGGCGATTCCGACGATCTGGGAGACGCCAAGTCCGTAGCCAAGGGCTCGTTCTCCGGCCCATCGGTTTCCGTAACCGTGAAAGACGGCGACAAGGACTCCATGGAAGGCTCCTACGTCTTCCTGAACGTCACCGACCTGCCACGCAAGGCTTCGGGCGGCAACGAGTCCCGCCCATACGGCCTGCAAATCGGCGAGTTCTCCGCCAAGTAACAGAAGCGGAATTTTTTAGCAAAGCCATACGTTGAGGTGGATAGTGAGGTAAAGCCTCGCTATCCACCTCGCACTATTAGGACGAAAGGGTTCTACCCCCGTGACATCAGCACAGAACGACGAAATCCGCGACGTAATCATCGTCGGCTCCGGCCCGTCGGGTTATACCGCTGCGATTTACACCGCGCGTGCGAACCTGAAACCACTGGTCATCGCAGGGTCAGTCACCGCCGGCGGCGAACTGATGAACACCACGGACGTGGAGAACTTCCCAGGCTTCCCCGAGGGAATCATGGGCCCGGACCTGATGGACAACATGCAGAAGCAGGCCGAGCGCTTTGGCGCCGAGATCCTCTTCGATGATGTCACCGCGATGGACCTCGCAGGCGAGATCAAGACCCTGTCCCTGGCCGACGGCACCACCTACCGGGCCCGCACCGTGATCATCTCCACCGGCTCCGCCTACCGCGAACTGGGCCTGGACGACGAGAAGCGCCTCTCCGGCCACGGTGTCTCCTGGTGCGCTACCTGCGACGGTTTCTTCTTCCGCGAGCAGAACATCGCCGTGATCGGCGGCGGCGACTCAGCCATGGAAGAAGCCCTGTTCCTGACCAAGTTCGCTGCCAAGGTCACCGTGGTGCACCGCCGCAGCGAGCTGCGCGCATCGAAGATCATGGCTGAGCGCGCCCTGGCGCACGAGAAGATCGACTTCGTGTGGGATTCCGAGGTCGTGGGCATCAACGGCGAAGACAAGGTTCAGAGCATCGAGCTGAACAACCTCGTCAACGGCGCCAAGAGCACCTTGGATGTCACCGGCATCTTCGTTGCCATTGGCAACGACCCACGTGTTGATCTGGTCAAGGATCAGCTCGAGCTGACTTCCGAGGGCACCATTGCCGTCGAAGGACGCACCTCGAAGACTTCGCTGCCAGGTGTATTTGCTGCCGGCGATGTTATCGATTCCACCTACCGCCAGGCAATTACCGCAGCTGCTTCCGGCTGCGCGGCTGCACAGGACGTGGAGCACTACCTGGCTAACGTCAACGAGACTGTAGCTACCGTCTAATTAGTTTTCCCAGAAAGGGGTTCTCTCTTATGAGCAACGCAAAAGCAGTAACTGAAGCAACCTTCCAGAGCGAAGTTCTGGATGCCGAAAAGCCAGTCATCGTCGATTTCTGGGCAGAGTGGTGCGGTCCTTGCCGCCAGTTGGGTCCAGTTCTGGATCAGATCGCCGTGGAGCACGCGGCCAAGGTAGACGTCGTCAAGGTCAACGTTGACGAGAACCAGGGCATCGCGGCCAAGTACGGTATCACCAGCATCCCAGCTGTTTACGTCTTCAAGGGTGGCAAGCACGTTGCTACCTCGATCGGTGCCAAGCCAAAGGCTGTCATCGAGAAGGACTTCGCAGACTACCTGTAAGTCCTGCACAAGATCTGAGATAGGGACCGGCCGTCGGCCGGTCCCTTTTTCAGTGTCTGGAGGTTTCCTCATACCCTAGCTGGGGTCAGGCTTGATCTGACAGCAGTTCTGGACCGGATCTGACGAATATTTGATGAAATGAAAATTGATCCTATTGTTTTTCATGATTCTGACAATATTTTCCTGCCACCGGCCGGCTCTACAGCGATTTTCCTTCCTGCGCCTGACAGGTTGGTCTTCTCTCCCACGAAAATCATTCACGATTCTGTTCGGCACGCGACACGACCAGCAGCGGACACTTTCTAAGCCCCTTGCCGGAGAGTTTGGAATTTCAAGTTTGTGCAAACATCAAAACTTGGATCCATCGATGGAGAGAACACCGCCTGAGAAATGTTCCCTTCTACACTTTTTGTCCCCCAGGGATCAAAGGTCGCCCAGGGACTTTCCAGTCTTCGAGCACGCCACTTCTCGTGCGAGTCCACAAGTTAACGCTGTCGGTAGAATGCTGGTCGCTAATGGTGGCCGAAAAGTGAACCTTCCAGGATAGGAATGTTATCTCTTGCGAAGATCGATCCCTGCGACGCAGGCTCGTAGTGGAGGGGTATCCCAAGGCATGTATCGCAAGCGGCCTCGACCTCTACACACCGTTGTCACCAAGCCCGCAGTCTTGGCCAGACTCTCTAGTGGCAAACGAAACCGATCAAGACTACGTTCGACGTGTACACCCCACGAGTGCGGGAGCTGCAAAAGGTGCATCATTTTCTCCAGCGACGACGATCGCTGGAAAGATCCGCTTGCCCGGGCCGGAGCGATATTTTCGGGAGCAGGTATCCACGACCTACCTGAGCAGCGGACTGTCGAACCAAGCCGACAGATAATCCCCAGACGCGATACCGATGGCCTACTGATCCGCATCTGGAACCCTCGCCACCACGTGAATCTTGTTTCAAACCAGTCGAATCCAGATAACGGGCCTGGCGCCGGCATGGACATCTGCCACGCCAAGGACCTGGAGCAGTTCAGGTGTCCTCTGGGCGCCCGTTTGGAACGGTAGCCTCACCACGACCGCGCCTGTCCCAGGGCATCTAGGATCGATGCAATGGGCACTACGCAGCCTCACTCATTCCATGATCCTGTTTCACCACGCTTGGTGGCTTCAATGAGCAGTTCTGTAATTGGACGACAACAGCCAACGCCCGTACCATGCGTTCTTGCCGGCCATCCCATTGGATCTGATTGGCGCTGTTCATGTCGCCGTCGCCGTTATCCGGTGTGAGCACGCAACGCTGACCTTGACGAGCGATGTATCTGTCTCGGGGTGTGGTGCCGTGTTCATCGATGGCCGTGATCCTGCGGCATTGATTGACGGGATGCTTCACCTTGGCCAAGTCATGGCCGCGCGTGGTCGATTCTGACGGCTGAAAGGCAACATGCTGATGCTTTTCTACCGGTAGCAGCGAAGCTAGGACGGAACCAGACCGCCAAGTCCAGTTCATTTTTCGACCGCCGTTGCCGTTCAGTTCCAAACTGCCTTCTCCGCAACGTTCAGATCACACTTTGCCCCATGCCTATTGCGAACTCGGAAACGAGATAACTGCTTCGTGGTGCATTTTGACGTTCCTACTATCGCTTCTTCAAAGGCAGCTGTTCTAAAGTCCGGTGTATCAAAGTTTCCGTTTTTACCGCTCCCCCTGCCCCACGTTTGGTACCCCCGGCATTCTCCAGTAGCCAACCTGGATCGAGAGATGGAACCGACCTAGCCACAGTCCGTCGTTCAGTTCAGCAACTCCAGTCCCGAAATCGGTTATCCCCTCGATCACCGTGTCTTCAACACTGCCTTTCGATTTTGTCTCGTCTGCCGAAGCGGGATCGCTTACAGGTTTGAGTCGTCTGGGAACCTCTTCAGGTCGTTCTGATCCGCGCATCAATACCAACTCGTCGATGGTGGACTGGCCGGAGGGTGTCGACCAGAATCTTTGCTAGACCTGGTTCCGGACAAGGCTCGTAAACCTGTACTGTTTCGATTTCCTGGTGCCGCATCTCCGGGGAATGTCGCAAAAGCCGATGGCCGCAGGTCCGCACCGATCGATGCTCGCGAGTGATCTAAAGCTTGCCCAGAGGGACAAACGCAATGATCGGCTCCTCCCCTGATGAAATCGTTCTCCCGTGTACGCAAGGCACCGAATCTAGCTCAATACGGACCTTGCCCGGATTGCTGCAAGATCGCCTGCGCTCATCCGTGACCAAAACCCTCCAAGTTCTTCCAGCTGCATCAGCGAGCAGGGTTTCTGTATTAGTAGCTCTGGTGAAGGCAGTGCAGGCAGGTCTTGCAGATGCGCGCTAGACCCGAGGCTGGTTCATATCCTGCTCACACCATCGTTGATCCTCCTGTCAGCCACACGCGGTCGGCACACCGAGGTACGCGGGCACTAAGAGGCCTTGTATCCCTCCCTGCGTCCCTAAAGGGTCTCGTCGGGCACTCTGGGTGGATCATTGACGCTGCACAGCCCCTGAGGGTTTGCAGTAGCCCGAGATGGATTCTCACCCCAATCCCCGCCCCTGCTCTGATGAGGCCGTCGGGGCCCAGCGAGCACCTTTTGTCCTCTGCCGTTCTCGTGGGTCTGTTGTCTCTTAGTTGGGCACCTGTCAGGTTCATGGAAGCAGAATCAAATACACGCAGCCCTAGGAAATCGAAGCCAAGTTCTTGAAATGATACTTGGAACAATTAGGGGTCAACGAGGAAAGCATGAGTGGATTGGCTTCGTCTAAAAGTCCTGATTATCTATCATCGTTGGTTCCAGCACAGGCATGAGCCCCTTCGTGGGGATTCCCATCAGCGCCCAAAGTACCAGGATCCGTTGGCATCGATACGATGCAATTCCGGAGAACCTTCATCCCTGCATGCAGTCGTCGGGGTGCTCGGATCTGTTGCATTCGAAGTCCTGTCCTGCCAGATACTAAATTGAGACTAGACCCAGTCGATATGGTGCACCACTTGTCCTAAGCGATATCAAATCATCATCGATTATCACGACTCATCGAGATCTACCGTTTCTTATCTATCGATGGTCACCTAGCACGCCAAGTCCGCCATGTTTCACGTGAAACGGTGACCTGCTGATGACTGAACTTTATTGGCATCGCCCAGGAGAATTGATGTTTCACGTGAAACGGGAACACCTTCAGATCTCCAAGGAGAACCCTTCGAGTTCCCGTCGGTTCATCAAACGGTGTTCTGTTTGCATTGAACTCAACTATGAATTCTCGTCACGGGGCTTCCAAAAATCCTGGTGCTGATTTCATCTGTCGTCCAGGACTTATCAGATTGATGGCAAAGAACTACGAATCTGCGATTGCGGTCTATCTGGGGAACTATTCGGAGATCAAAACAGAGCTGCATGAGCTGCGGCATTCACGGTTGCTTCTGTGGCGTTTCTGCAACTGGCCATCGGTCCAAGGATCGTGAACCTTTTGAAACAGTTTGCAAGCAGTTTTCAAAATTAACCACTAGCAAGACCCCCCTCCTGCCACTCCCCCGGCTCTAAGTCAGGTTCGCAATACGCTGGCTACGAATTCCATCGACAACCGACGCTCGGCATTGGGTATCAATATAACTCTCGAATGTGAATCTGCTCCTCGATCCCGGTCCTATGTCCAACTGCCTTAGCGAAAAGGATCTGCAGGAAATTAACTTTATACGTCCCTCGCCTCAAGGAAACCCAGCGCCTTCCCAAAGACAGTCAACGGACAATTTCCAAGATGAATTTGCGCAGCTTCTCCCGTTTGCCAATCAGAAGGACCTGCCAAGCTTCGCAAGGTTCTGGCAACGCTGAGCTGAAGGTACATCCCCTCAGAAGTTGTGACGTCGATAGGCGGAGGAGAAATTTCTAAAGAAGGTCCACCTCCTTCTTCATTACATCGATATTGCCAGTCTTCCTTAGGCAAACAATCATCAGAACTATCCGCCTGGATGACGCAGAGTGCTCAAGAGCTGCAATACGATCTGTTCTGCAGCATTCGCTCCAGTAATGGCGTCGTTGCTCTGCTGACAGTCTTTACAACTGCAAGCAACACTGCGCGAAGATTTGCTCATCGTTCGGCCAAACGCATTCATTACTCACGACATCGAGGCCAGGTTTCCAAAGGCAGGTGCCTGGCAGGATTCTTTCTCGGTGCGAACTACACGTGCAACCCATTTTCGGGTGTTGGCGCAAGGCTGGCATACTCTAGAATTTTTCAGCGACACTAACTCTCGCTCTCGCCTGGAAATCTGGATTCTCAATGGATTATTGGTTGGCAGGAGTTACCTAGACAGTTTCTTGTTTCACGTGAAACACCGGATCGCAGGCACGGCCTTATGCATTTGCTTTAAAGGGCTTGCGCCCGTAGGCGCCGGGAGATGGTGGGGTCTAGCTGCAACCGAGGCACGGTATTACCCAAATGGTTCAATTCCTGGAAGAGCGGCAATGCCGCATCTGAATTCAACTGTTCTCCTCTCGCAAACCGCATCTCAACTTTGAGACGCGTTTGGGACGAGAGTTCGACTGCCCAGGGAATATCAAATCAGGCAACTAGATTGGCTCAGCTCGACAACCCTCCCCCGGAGTCGATGTGACTCATGAAGGTCTGCCTTGAAGAACAATCATCGTCATACAGTTTCACGTGAAACATCCCCAAACGCAGACAGGGCGCATGTTTCACGTGAAACATGCGCCCTGTCTGAAGAAATTACTGCTTCATGTTCGGATCGATGACTTGCATAATACGGTTCAGGTCGTCGACCGACGCGAACTCAATGCTGACCTTGCCTTTGCGGCTACCCAGCTGAATCTTTACATTGGTATCCAGACGGTCCGCCAAAGACGTGGCAAGGAAATCGAGCCGTTCATTTCGCTGCGTCTCCCTTGCCTTCTTGGCTGGCTTCTTGGGCTTATCGTCGCTCAAGGCTACCGCTTCTTCCGTCGCGCGCACCGAGAGGCCTTCATTGATGATGCGTTGCGCCAGCTGCTCGATGGCTTCGTTATTCGACAGACCCAGCAGAGCGCGTGCGTGTCCCGCAGATAGCACTCCGGCAGCCACTCGGCGCTGTACCAACGGTGGAAGCTTCATGAGGCGGATCGTGTTGGAGATCTGTGACCTCGATCGGCCAATCCGATCTGAAAGTACCTCTTGAGTACAGTTAAATTCCTCCAAAAGCTGCTGATAAGCCGCAGCTTCTTCGAGTGGATTCAGCTGCGATCGGTGGAGGTTTTCAAGTAATGCGTCACGCAGAAGGTCGGTGTCCTGCGTATCACGGATGATCGCGGGAATCGTTTCTAGACCCGCTGCCTGTGTGGCACGCCAACGACGTTCACCCATTACGAGTTCGTATGGTTCATCATCAGACTCGCGTGATGGGCGAACTACGATGGGCTGAAGCAGTCCAATTTCTCGAATGGAATGGATGAGCTCATCCATGTGCTCCTGATCGAAATTGGTGCGGGGCTGCTTACGGTTAGGGTGGATCAGTTTGACATCAAGTTCAGCAAACTGTGCACCAGGCACTTCTACCAGACCTGACGAGTTTTCGATCGGGGATGCCGGTACGACGTCCTTTACCGCTGATTCCGCGCTTGCCTTGACTGGTTCTGCCGCTTTCGCGGAAGACTCTTCGGCTGAGTTCGCCTTCGACGCAAGGGTCGTGTTCAAGCCGGGCATGGTAGCGCGAGGGCGCTTCGATGATTTAGTGGTCGAAGTGGCAGGCTTTGGCGTTGAAGACTTGCGTCCAGGTTCGAAGAACATGTCAACGGGGCGTGATGCCTTGGCTTTACCAGGAGCCGCCTTAACCTCAGGCTTGGTTGTTTCACGTGAAACATCGTTGGTCTCTTCGACAGACTCCGACACAGGCGAACTCGAGATGAGTGCTCCCAGTCCCCTGCCCAATCCACGCTTCTTCTCTGCCATGATTATTGCACGCCCTTTCGTCCGAACATTCAGCCCGAGACTAGTCTACTGTTTTTAGACATTGAACCGGGGATGCTTACAGAGAGTTGGTGCAGGTGTTGCTCACCGTACTGAACTACCGAGTATTATCCGAAAAAACAAATATTTTCATCTGAAAATATCAGCTAATTCACGGAGATTAGATGCACCGGTCTAGGCGCCTCGTTCAGCCATCTCATAGGCAGCTTCGGAGTACGACAGGGCGCCGGTTGAGTTTGGATCGTAGGTGATCACAGTTTGCTGGTAGCTTGGAGCTTCGGAGATTCGTACTGACCGGGGAATGACAGCATCAAGTACTTGTTCCGGGAAGTGCTCTCGCACTTCGTTGGCAACTTGAGCTGCCAGCTTGGTACGTCCGTCGTACATCGTCAGCAAGATGGTGGAAACAGTGAGCTTGGAATTCAGATGCTTCTGAATCATCTCGATGTTCTTCAGCAGCTGGCTCAAACCTTCAAGCGCATAGTACTCGCACTGTATAGGGATCAGGACCTCACGGGCAGCCACAAAGGCGTTGACGGTAAGAAGTCCCAGGCTTGGTGGGCAGTCGATGAAGACATAGTCTAGTCGCGGCAGCCCCTCGCGCTGGCGAGCACGCGCGTAATCGTCTAGCGCCCGCTGCAGGCGCTGTTCACGCGCGACCAGGGAAACGAGCTCGATCTCCGCACCTGCTAGGTGAATGGTTGCCGGCGCAACCTGTAATGATGGCAGGTCCGGGCACGTGGCCACAACCTCAGACAATGGAAGATCGTTGATTAGTACGTCATAGATGCTATCTACTTCGGAATGATGCTCAATTCCCAAAGCGGTCGATGCGTTTCCCTGCGGATCAATGTCGATCACCAAAACGTTCAAGCCACCCTTGGCCAATGCGGCAGCCAGGTTAACTGTGGTGGTGGTTTTACCGACGCCACCCTTTTGGTTCGAGATTGTGAAATAACGGGTTTTCTCGGGAGCTGGCACCGTTCGGGCCTCCAAAGCTTCGCGACGACGATGTTCGCTAGCTATCTGCGTAGCCAATGGCGAGGAAGAGTCACTAAAGTCAAAAGCACTATCCGACGAGCTCTTAGTCTTGGACACAGGTAAAACTCCTCCTCGTGAATTGGTGAAGCCTATATTGATGGCTACACCGACAATGTTTCACGTGAAACATTCAAAACAAGTTATTGGGATTGCTAAATCATTTCATTCGGCAGAACTCTGCACAATGAAGTCACCGCACACCCAGAACTAGTTAACAGACTATCGCGTTGGACTAGCCAACCTTAATGCGAACCACCGTAGTAGGCTCTGCAAGCAAATCTTCGCCAATGGTCAAGACTTCAGTCTCTTTGCCGCCAAGCTTACGGATGGCCTTCGAGGCCTTGTCGATTTCTTCGGCAGCCGACCGGCCCTTGATAGCAATGAGTTCGCCCTGGCCGTGCAGCAGCGGGATAGTCAGGCCGGCCAAGTTCGCCAGCGCGGACACCGCGCGTGCGGTGACGTAGCGTGCGTTAACCACATCTACCATTTGCTCGGCGCGGCCGCGCATGACGGTCACGTTATCAAGGCCAAGGTCCTCAATTACTTCGGACAGCCAGATGCAGCGACGTTCCAGAGGCTCAATCAGAGTGAGCTTCAAGTCTGGGCGCGCGATGGCGAGGCATAGGCCTGGAAGGCCTGCCCCGGAGCCTACGTCAGCTACCTCGACGTCTTGCTCCATTACGGATTCAATCACTGCACAATTGAGCACATGGCGCGACCACAAGCGTGGAACCTCCCGCGGCCCAAGCAGTCCGCGCTCGATGCCTGAGGTAGCCAGATGCTGAACGTAGCGCTTGGCTAGATCCAGGCGGTCGCCGAAGATCTTTTCGGCGGCCAGGGTCTCTTCTGCAGTAAGGCTGAGATCCTCAGTCATGGTCTTGGTCCTTTAGGTCGATCATCACGCTGGTGCGTATTCTTGCTTAACTGTCCAATACCGAAACAACGATATGGCGTCGAGTTGATTCGCCTTCGGACTCCGAATGCAATCCTGCCTCGGCAATCACGTCGTGCACAAGCTTGCGCTCGTATGCGCTCATTGGCTCCAAATGAACCTTTTCGCCGGTATCACGGGCGTTGGCAATAGCTTCCTCAGCCAGCTTCTTGAGCTGCTCTGCACGGTCTGCACGGTAGCCCGCAATGTCCAGGATCAGGCGTGAACGCTCACCAGTGGCCGTGAGAACTGCTAGCCGGGTCAGTTCCTGGAGAGCGTCAAGGGTCTCTCCGTTTTCGCCCACCAGGCTGTCCAAGGACGTGTCGTCGTCCTCGGTCACGATGGAAATGTAGGTACGTCCACCGCGGATTTCGATGTCGATATCTCCATCGAGATCGGCGATATCAAGAAGTTCCTCGAGGTAGTCGGCAGCGACTTCGCCCTCGTCCAGAACCTCCTGCTCGTTATCGATCGGGGCTTCAAGTTCTGGTGCGTCGATATTCTCAGTTGCAGTCATCGCTACTTCTTCTTCCGGCGGTTATTACGCTTTGGCTGTTCGCGCTGGCCCTTGGCAGCCTGCTGGGCGGCTTCTTCGGCAGCAGCGGCTGCATCTTCCTTCTTCACGCCTACCGGTGGCAGGCCCTTTTCGGCACGGCGGGCGTTCAGCTCGCGCTCGGCCTGCGAGCCTGGCGTAGGGTTGTTGCGGATGACCCAGAACTGCTGGCACAGGGTCCACAGGTTGGTTGCGGTCCAGTAAATCAGAACACCAATTGGGAAGTTGATACCACCGATACCGAAGACCAGCGGCAGGATGTACAGCATCATCTTCTGCTGCTGCATGAACGGCCCCTCGAGGGCCTCCTTGCTCATGTTCTTGGTCATCAGCTGGCGCTGGGTGAAGAACTGGGAAGCGATCATCGCAAGGATCATGATCACGGCCACGATTACTACGGCCCAGTTGATGTTTCCGGAGTTGATGGTGCCCAGGAATGTCTCGGACAGCGGAGCGCCGAGGATCTGTGCGCTGTCAAAGCTGCGGATGTTCTCAACGGACAACGCGCCAACAGCTTGGTGGTTCTCGCTGGCATGGGAGGCGTTATTCAGTACGCGGAACAGCGCAAAGAAGAACGGCATCTGAATCAACAGCGGAAGGCACGACGACAGCGGGTTGGTCTTATGCTTCTTGAACAGCGCCTGCTGTTCCTGAACCATAGCCTGGCGCGACATCTGGTCGGTCTTGCCCTTGTACTTGGCCTGCAGCTTGCGCAGATCAGGCTGAAGAGCCTGCATAGCGCGCTGCGACTTGATCTGCTTGACGAAGACTGGAATCAGCAAGGTACGGATCAGCAACACAAGGAAGATGATCGACAGGGTCCAGGTAACGCCTGACCCTTCATCCATCCCAATCCGGGTGAACAGTTCGTGGAATGCCCACAAAACCCACGACACCGCATATGTAAACGGAGTCAATATCGTGTCTAGGAAGTTGTTCATCAGTGGTCGAGCTCCTTGCGGCCGCTATCCGCGGCGTCTTCATCGTCGGGAATCACAGGATGATTCAGAACTATGATCCTCGGCAGTTTGCCTTCTGGCCAAATCCTTGGTCCCTCGGGAACATGATCGACGCCTCCGTGTGACCACGGATTGCACCGAAGGATACGCCAAGTGGTCAGTCCGGCACCTTTGACAACGCCGTGCTGAGTCACTGCTTCGAGCCCATAGGCAGAACAGCTAGGAAAGTATCGGCATACATCGCCATATAATGGCGAGATGATTTTTCGGTAGATCTTGAGCATCCCGATGACGATATTGCGTGGAATATCGATGATGAACCACAGCACACCGGTCCGGGGAGCAGAATCCTTACGCATCAGCGATCCTCGAGCTTCCGCAACACAGCTGAAAAAGATGCGTTTATTTGGGAACGAAGTTCTTCCCACGAAAGTTCCGCAGCGCCAGGAAGGGCCCGCACGACAATGTCGATATCGCCATCTACGCGCCGAAGCTCGTGGGCGATTTCCCTCATTCGTCGTTTAGCGAGGTTCCTTTTAACGGCAATACCTACAGCCTTGGAAACTATGAATCCAAACCGGTCACCGGCAAACTCTTCGGTTTGACGACGGCGTGCATATAGCACGACGTTCCGGCGTCCGCTTCGGACGCCGGAACGTACTGTGGCTGTAAGATCCTGCGCTAGGCGCAGTCGCTGATTCTTTGGCAACATGTTTTTTGGACCAGCTCTTTAGTTGAGCTCGTTGAAATCATGAAGCCAACAGCTGATTAGCAAATTTATGCTGAGAGTTCGGTGCGGCCCTTGCCACGACGTGCCGAAAGGATGGCACGACCTGCACGGGTACGCATACGAAGACGGAAACCGTGCTTCTTCGAACGACGACGGTTGTTAGGCTGAAAAGTCCGCTTGCTCACGGTGACACTCCAAGACGATCTAGATGATGCGTTCTTCCCGTTGACTAGCTAACTCGATAACAACAGGTTGACGCTCGTAATTTCTTATAAAATGTGCGTTATTTGCGGGCTCTTCGAAAATGAGCAAGTCGCAAAATGAAGCACACAGGACTGAACAACAATAGAAAAATGCGCGCCGTAGGTCAAATTGGCGCGGAACTACCGCCAACAAGCCGGATCAGAAATGATGGCCTGTGAATAATCTACCCCAAAGTTGTGGATTACTTCCGTGGAGAAGGAAAGAAAATTCACATGTTCACATGAAAGTGCTAGTCATCTCGAAGCTTAAAACGCACATTTTCAAGGGAAAACCCGTTTTCCACACCTTTGGGGTCAACTTTTTCCACCTGGCTGTGCATAACTGTGTGGATGGTGGATAGAATCAATGGAGACGTCGTCCAGAAAACGTCGTTTTCGAGCCCTGGAAACAGGATTCGTGTGACTAACATTGCATTTTTGACGAGAGTGGGGCGCCCTTAGTGAGCAGCGACGAGACCAATAGCATTGGTAGCTCCTGGCGCCAGGTAATTCGAAAGATCGAAGACGATGATCGAGTCAAGGCGCGCTACCGTGCCTTTGTGTCGTTGGCGAAGCCCCAAGGTCTGATTGGCACGACTCTGCTCGTGGCAGTTCCCAATGACCTGACCCGCGACATTTTGCAGACCCAGCTGCGCGAACCGCTGGATGAAGCACTACGCGAAGTATTCCAGGACGACATTCGATGTGCCGTCAGTGTTGATCTGTCGCTGTCGGATGAGATGGATGAAGAAGTCCCCGAAACCAGTGCGCCGGCACCAGCCGCTCCGGCGGTGACCGAGCCTCCGGGCCCGCGACCGCAGCCGGCACCGCAGCCGACTCCCCCATCAAATTCTCAAGAGTTCGGCCGCCTGAATCCGAAGTACATTTTCGATACCTTCGTGATTGGCTCCTCGAACCGCTTCGCGCATGCCGCGGCAGTTGCTGTTGCCGAAGCACCGGCCAAGGCCTACAACCCGCTGTTTATCTACGGCGACTCCGGGTTGGGCAAGACTCACCTGCTCCACGCCATCGGCCATTACGCACGACACCTCTACAAGGGCATCCGCGTTCGCTACGTCAATTCAGAAGAGTTCACCAACGACTTCATCAACTCCATTCGTGATGATGAGGGCGCAAGCTTCAAGCAGACTTACCGCAACGTCGACATCTTGCTCATTGACGATATTCAGTTCCTGGCCAACAAGGACGCTACCCAGGAAGAGTTCTTCCACACCTTCAATGCGCTGCATAACCACAACAAGCAGGTTGTGATCACCTCTGATCTGCCGCCAAAGCAGCTTCAGGGCTTTGAAGACCGCATGCGTTCTCGTTTCGAGTGGGGACTGCTCACTGATATTCAGCCGCCAGAGCTCGAGACGCGTATTGCGATTCTGCGCAAGAAGGCCGATGCAGAAAATCTCTCGGCTCCAGGTGACGTGATGGAGTACATCGCTTCGCGCATCTCCACGAACATCCGCGAGCTTGAAGGTGCCTTGATTCGAGTCACCGCATTCGCTTCATTGAATAATCAGGCCGTTGACCTTGCCCTGGCCGAAACCGTGCTCAAGGACTTGATCAGTGAAGACGGAGCCCAGGAAATCACCCCGTCGACAATTATCAAGCAAACAGCCGAGTACTTCGGGCTGTCCATTGATGAGCTGAACAGCAAGTCTCGAACCCGTACTTTGGTTACTGCTCGCCAGATCGCCATGTATCTGCTGCGTGAGCTTACCGACATGTCTTTGCCAAAGATCGGTGCCGAACTTGGCGGGCGTGACCACACGACCGTGATTCACGCGGATCGCAAGATCCGAGAGCTTATGGCGGAGCGTCGAGCCATCTTTAACCAAGTCACCGAGCTAACGAACCGCATCAAGCAGAGCCAGCGGGAACACTGAATAACAAGAAACCACAGGTGTGGATAAATCTGTGGACGATCTGGTGACTACCTGCGGATAAAGGTGGAGACCCATGTGGACGTTAAAAATCGTGGAACTGAGTTTCAACAAGACCTTGGAACTCAGTGTCAGCTTCAACCACAGATTGTTCACATGCACAATTGCCGTAGGGTCTGGGGATTCAGGGCTTATCCACAGTATCAACAGGGGTTATTAACACTCCTCCTTTAAACACTTATTCATCCAAATAACGAGTCCACTCCTGACTCGCGAACCAAACCTGTTCAAAATTTGCCTTCGCAGCTCTCTCATCAACAAATGAAATCGAGGGCTGCCTTTGCATCTGCAGGACGTGGCAAGATTAGATGGAGAAAACGTGCAACTACCTGCTCTATGCTTAAGAACTTGGCGAGGGAACAACCTTCTTGGCCTGACTTAAGACTCAAGGGTGTCCGAAAGGCGGATTTTTCGTGAAGTTCAGCGTTGAAAAGGATGTATTGGCAGAAGCCGTATCCTGGACCGCACGGTCCCTGGCACAACGCCCACCCTCACCAGTACTGGCTGGCATTTTGATCACCACCCACGAAGGCCTAGTTCGCCTCGAGGGTTTTGATTATGAGATTTCTTCGCATATCGAGATTCCTGCAGATATCTCTGAGCAAGGCTCGATCCTGGTCTCAGGCAAGCTCTTGGCTGAGATCACCCGCTCATTGCCAAATTCCACGGTAACTTTGGAAACCGAGGGTTCAAAGATTTCATTGACCTGTGGCCGCTCTCGCTTCCACTTGGCCACCATGCCAGTTGATGAATACCCAACGTTGCCGGATCTTCCAGCAATTGCCGGCACCATTGATGGCCAGGCTTTCTCTGCTGCTGTTGCCCAGGTCATCGTTGCAGCTTCCAAGGATGACACTCTTCCAGTGCTTACCGGCATCAAGGTTGAGATTGAAAATGATCTAATCACTTTCCTGGCTACTGACCGCTACCGCTTGGCGCTACGTGAACTGAACTGGACTCCAAATACGTCGGAGATCTCCACCTCGTTCTTGATCAAGGCCAAGACTCTGAGCGAAGTTGCCAAGACCCTCTCGGGCGCTGGAGAACTGAAGCTGGCCATCAGCGAAAAGGGCGACATGGTTGGTTTTGAAAGCTCCAACCGCCGCACCACGTCTTTGCTGATCAATGGCGAATACCCAAAGATTCGTTCGCTGTTCCCAAGCGACACCCCAATCCATGCAACGGTTCGCACCAGCGAACTCATGGAAGCAGTACGCCGTGTATCAGTTGTTGCCGAACGCAATACGCCGGTACGCATGGCATTCACCGATGGCCAGTTGACCTTGGACGCCGGGACCGGCGAGGATGCCCAGGCTGAAGAAGCCATTGTTGCCTCCTTGCGCGGCGAGGACATTGTGGTTGCCTTCAATCCAACCTTCCTTTCAGAAGGCTTGAACTCGTTCACCACCGACTTCGTGCGCTTCTCCTTCACCAGCGCCCCGAAGCCAGCCATGCTCACGGGTCAGAAAAAGCTGGATGAAGCCGATCAGGATCAGTACCGCTACCTCGTGATGCCGGTACGCTTGCCAAACTCGAACTAGCCCAATTGCGTGGTGGATGATTTTTCCTCCGCCACCTCGTTTCTGTCAGGACCTCGGTGTATATATCGCAGCTTTCACTCACGAGTTTCCGCTCGTATGCGCAGGCCGACGTGCACCTGGCTCCTGGCATCAACGTGCTCATTGGCCCCAACGGTGTT
>Ga0308170_10002293_pt1 | contig 16652 bp, 13 predicted proteins | sample PhyBR2_2_FD_202136 | JGI IMG/M metagenome (GOLD analysis project Ga0308170, IMG submission 202136) | Phyllosphere microbial communities from UC Gill Tract Community Farm, Albany, California, United States - DLSLSB.R2 | ecosystem: Host-associated > Plants > Phyllosphere > Unclassified | place... | reverse complement strand
CCCCTCACGAGTGCTCGATGACGAAGCGCTCGCGCAGGCGCACGGCAGCGTCGCGCAGCTCGACGAGGGCCGGCCCGTCGCCGAGCCGCAGGAGCCAGCGCGCACGGGCGCCGGCCCACTCGAACAGGCGCCCGAGGTCGGCGGCGTCGGCCTTGCGCTCCTCGGCCTCGTCGTACTCGTAGTCGGGCGAGAGCAGGCCGCTGTGCGGAGACGCGGTCGAGGGACGCCAGTGCCCGACGAGGTCGATGCCGAGCTTGTCGCACCGGGCGAGGACGCTCGCTGACGGGCTGAGCGGGTAGGGCGAGGGGTACTCGACGGTGATGGTGCGCGGTGAGGCCGGCCGCAGGTCCTCGACGTCCTCGAGGTAGACCGGAAAGTCGGGAGCGAAAGCTTGAACGGCAATGTGCAGGTGCTCGAGCGCCGGGAGGACGGCGAGGTGGAGGGACTGGATGGCGATCATGTCGCACTCGCGGACGCGCAGGACGCGTAGAGCGGGCAGGGGAAGCTCGGGGCTTCCCCGAGGGAACTGCTGCCCGCTGACCGTGACGCCGTTCAAGGTCAAGACCTCGAGGCGGGGAGCGACGCAGTCCGCGAAGACGAGGGCGGTCTCGTAGGTCGTGCGGGCGTCGGCCCGCGACGAGATCGACAGTCTGCGCACGTGCGGAAAGTGCAAGTGGTGCTGCAGCCGATCGACGCTGCTCGCTGGCACGTCGCCGAGCTCGACCTCGACGAGCGCTTCGAGGCTCGCGAGCGCGGCCGCAAGCTCTGCCGAGAGCGGCAGCAGGCTCCCAGCCGCGCCGAAGCATAGACGGCGCAGTCGACGCTTGTCGACGTACGAGAGGGCGCACAGAACGCCGGACGGCGACCCCGCCTCGATCTCGAGCGACGTGATGCGCCCGAGGACGTCCTTGACCGCCTGCGCGAGCGCCTCGTACTCATCGGCTCGCGCATGGCCGCTGAGTACAAAGAGCGTCTCGGCAGCGACCTTGATCGACGACGGGTTGGGCAAGCCCTTGAGCGCGCACGCTAGCGAGGCGGCTTGGTCGGCCCCGGCGAGCCGGCAGTCGACGTGGCGCACGAGCGATCCCAGTGGGCCGCCGAGGATGTAGAAGCGGAAGTAGATCTTGGTCGTCGCGCGCGAGGAAATGTTCTGCAGCAGGAGGAGGCGTTAGGAGGGCCGTCTCCCGAGCAGAAGAGGGCGAGCGAGAGAGACGCACCTCGAGAAGAAAGGGCAGGGCTGCAGAACGAGTCCTCTTGTCGACCCGAACGAGCGCACGGATGCCGCGACCATACAGGTGCGAACACTGCTTGACCGGCGGGTCGTCCTCGTCCTCGCTGTCGCCGTCGCGGCCGGTCAACTCGTGCTCGTGGCGCTTGAGCTGGAGGGAGGGCCAGGCTTGGTCTTGCGCGTGGACGAGGGCGGCGATGCGGCTGACGAGCTCGGCGGGGAGCGAGGCGTAGGAGCTGCCCATGGCGGCCGTGGCTGTGCGAGGTGGGCGAGGGGGCCGAGGTTGGCGGAGGAGGAGGCGGGGTGGACGATGGCGAGCGGGGCGGCGCTGAGGGTGCGCTGGGTGACGAGCGACGTGTGCCGAGCTTGCTAGACGTGCCGCAGTCGCGAGCAGCAGTCTGTAGACGAGGCCGAGAGGAGGGAGAGGCCCCGACCCGGACCTCGCGACGACGAGCTGATGAAGGCGGGTTCTGGCTCTCGACTCTCTCGCAGAGGCACACGGTCCATGCTATTCGCTCTATGACACTCTCAGACAGCCCCCCGGATAGCAGGGAAAAGAGCGAGAGAGGGAGAGCGAGGCGAGCGCAGCACCGCTCTCGACGAGGAGTGGAGCGCGAGAGGACCGACGAGGAGGAAAGAAGAGGGTCGCGTTGCACGCACGACGACGCCGTACACCGTCACGCCCGGACCCGCCGCCCGAACCTACTCGTCCACTCGCACGACGCCTGCTCGACGAGGCCCGGCTCTCCCTCCTCGACGACCCGCCCGAGCCCGCGGCGCCGTTACGAGTGCTCGATGACGAAGCGCTCGCGCAGCCGCAGTGCCGCGCCCGCGAGCTCGCCGAGCGCTCGTCCGTCGCCGACCCGCAGGAGCCAGCGCGCGCGCGCGCCGGCCCACTCAAACAGGCGCTCGAGGTCGACCACCTCGTCCTCGGTCGAGTCCATCGACGCCTGCCCGAGGCTCGGGACCGCGTCCTCGCACCACATCCGAGCGTAGTCGAGGGTCGGCGCGCGCCATCGAACGAAGAGGCGGATCCCGACCTGGTCGCAGGCGGCGAGGAGCGACCTCGACGGCGAGGGGCGAAGGGTGAGAGTGTGGTTGACGGTGATGGTGCGGAGTGTACTGGGGAGGGAGGCGAGATCGTCCTTGTCGGGGAAGACGTCGCCACAGCTCGACATGCTCGAGATGTGTAGGTGCTCGAGGGCGGAGAGGTTGCCGAGGTGGAGGGTGGCGAGGTCGGGCGACTCGTTGACGTCGATGCGGAATACGCGGAGGTTGGGGAGGAGGGGGTGCGGGAGCTCCACGAGTCGAAACGTCTTGTACATGTAGTTGAGGTCGTCGATCGACAGCACCTCGAGCGAGGGCGCGATGAGGTGCGCGAGGAGGAGGCCGTTGCTGTACTCGGGCGTGTGTCCTTCCCCAGAGCACATGAACTTGAGGGTGCGCACGTGATAAAGACGCAGGCGCCTCTGCATCTCCGCGACGTAGATCGGCTGCGAAGCGTCGAGCTTGACATCGACGAGACCGTCGAGGCTTTTGAGCACAGCGACGAGCTCGTCCTCGAGAGGCATGATGCTCTCGGCGTGATGAAAGACGAGGCGTTGCAGCCGACGCTTGTCGACGTGCGAGAGCGCGTGCGCGACGCTCGACGGCCGGGCCGACCCGATCTTGAGCGACGTGATGCGCTCGAGCGCGCTCTTCATGGCCTGCACGAGGAGCTCTTGCTCGGGTCCGACGCCTCCTTCCACGAGCAGGTCGAGGTTGTCGCCGGCGACCTTGATCGACGACAGGTTGGGCAAGCCCTCGAGGGCAGCCGCGAGCGAGATGACCTGGTCGGGTTTGACGGACTTGCAGTCGAGCTCGTGGACGAGTCGACCGAGGTCGCGACCGATGACCTTGACGCGAAAGTAAGGAGCATTGGCTGCTCTGGCGGTGATGCTCTGCGAGCGAGAAGACGAGCTGTCAGCGCCGTGGGCTAGGAGGAGGATGGTGGCAGAGAAAGAGAGCCCCGCACCTTGTAAAGGAACGGTACAGCCTCCTCGCGCGTGCGCCGGTCCACCTGAACGAGTGCGCGGATCCCGTGCCCGTACTCAGAGCTCCACCGCCCGAGGGGAATGTTCTCGCTCGGCTGCGGCGTCCCAGCCATAACATCGTCGTACACGGACCGGCGCGGGCGGCCCTGCTCGATCTCGAGCGCCTGCCAGGCTCGATCCTGCTCGTGGACCATGCCGGCGACTTGACCGACGAGCTCGGCGGGGAGCGAGGCGAACGAGGCGACCATCGTGTCCGGGGAGGAGATGAGGGCGGCGAGGTTGGTGAGGGCTGGGCGTGGCGGGCTCGTAGTGCGGCGAGGCGTGCGCGATGAGGGCAGTGCAGCAGTGCGCGTGCTCGTGCTGGCTCAGAGCGGTGCTGAGCGGACGGGGAGCAAGAGCGAGCGCGCGCTCCTCGTCGTCGTCGCGTGCGGCGGAACCGAGCGGCGAGACATCGCTCTCGACAACCTCGCGCAGAGCTCTCGCTGCTCGTGCAGCTCTCATACACTAAAGAGAACGCAGCCGGTCGAGATGGACGCCGAGCAGAGGCCAAGATGTTGCAGCGCTCCTCCACCTCGCTCAGCTCGCGCACCGCTTCTCGACGAGCCCAAACACGCCGCCGCACCGCTCCTACGCAGGCGCGAACCGCCCATCCTTCTCGACCGTCGGCGTCGCGAGCGCCTCGGGCGGCGGCGGCGGCAAGTCGCGCGGGTCGTCGCTCGCGAGCTCCGAGTCGTGCGTCGGGTCGGGCCCGTCGGCCGTCGTCGGCGCGCGCAGCGGCGGCTCGGTGTAGAGGAAGTCGATCGAGGTCGAGAGGGGGATGCCGGCGCGGGCGAGGTAGTCGTCGTTCCTGCGGATGAGAGGGTGCATCAGCTGCGAGGCGGCAGGGACGAGGAGGAGGGAGGGCGAGCAAGACGACGCACCAGAACCGGCTCGCGTGCCGTGCACCCGAGTCGCACAGGATCGTGACGATCCTCCGCCCTCGGCCGTTGTGGCCCCAGGACCGTGCGAGGCGCACGCTCGCGACGAGGTTGACGGCCGACGACGAGCCGAGGAACAGGCCGTCGTGGAGCGCGAGGTGCCGAGACATGGCGACGGCCTCGGCGTCGGTGACCCTGCGAGGCGGTAGGGCGAGTGAGTGAGAGGGCGAGAGCGAGAGGGAGAGGCGGAGAGGGACGGACCGGATCGCGTCGTCGATGATGGGCAAGGCCTGCGAGAGGTTGCGCGTGATGCGGTTCAAGCCGATGCCCTCGACGATCTGCAGCGCGCATCGTCATCTTCTGCACGCATTAGGACGCTCGACGAGGAGGAGAGAGAGCGGGCGCACCGTGTCGACCTGGTACCGCCGCCGCTTGCCCTCCGACTCGGTCTCGGCGTACATGACGCCGTCCTGGATCTGCGGTCACACGCTCGCACAAGGACGTCAGCGTCCTTCCATCAGGAGAGAGCGAGACGAGGAAGCGAAAGGCGAGCGCACCTTGTGGTACAGCCCGCTCCCCTGCGGATCCGCCAGCACGACCTCGCACCTCCCGCCCGTCCGCTCCTTGAGCACCCTCCCGACGCCCGCGATCGTGCCGCCCGTCCCTGCCCCGCTCACAAACGCATCGACGCGCCCGGCCGTCTGGGTCCAGATCTCGCGCGCCGTGCCCTCGCTGTGCGCGCGCAGGTTCGACAGGTTCTCGAACTGGTCGGCGAACAGGCCGCGCGGCGGGTCGACGTACCCGCTGACGCTGCTGCTTCGAGGAGGCGAGCCCGCCGTGACGAGCAGGTCGGGCGGCGCGCCTGCGCCCGGCCCGCCGCTCTCGAGCGAGGGCGTGACAGCGCGCGGCGTCGCGCTCGGGGTGCTTGCGCTCGTCGTCGAGCGCACGACGTCGTGGCCCTTGCCAAACTCGAGCGCGCGCTGCCGCGCGAGGTTGACGTAGTGCCGGCGGTCGACGATCGAGACGGGGCGGACGGGCTCGACCTCTGCGCCGAGGACGCGCAGCATCTGGATCTTCTCGGCGGCGACGTCGTCGGGGAGGACGATGTCTGCGGGCGCGAGGGAGCGAGTCAGGGAGAGCTCGCTCATGCGAGGGGAGAGGGAGGGATGGAGGGAGAGGGGACGCACGCGCTTTGTAGCCTCGAGCGCGAGCGATGCCGGCGATCGAGATGCCCGTGCTGCCCGACGTGCCCTCGAAGATGCACGAGCCCGTGTTCGGGTGGATGAGCCCTTCTGCTTCTGCCTGCTTGATGACTGCGGACGAGGGTGCGCTCGTCAGGACGGCGAGGCGAGGCGAGAGAGAGGCTGAGAGGAAGAGGACGCACTCTGGAGCGAGACGCGGTCCTTGACCGAGCCGAACGGGTTGAGGTACTCGGCCTTGCCCTGCGAAGCGCTCGAAGAGCACAGCCGAGTCAGTGCTGCACAGGCGCACGTCTAACGGCAGGACAGCGAGGCGGACGCACGAGGATCTCGACGCCGGTCGCGTCGCTGAGCGAGTTGATGCGCACGAGCGGCGTGTTGCCTGCGAGCGGGCGGAGCTGTGTCAGCACGTCGAACCGCACCGCACGAGGACCGAGAGGAGGGAAGGAGCGCACCGATGAGCCCCTCGATGCCATCCACCACCTCGTCCCCCCTCACCTCGACGATCCGCTTGCTCGCCTCGCGCCGCAACCCCCTCCGCCACGCGTCGAGCGCATACCACGCCAACCCGGTGAGGCTCAGCGAGAGCGAGAAGCCGAGCGTGAGGCCGAGGAGGAGGGAGCGCTTGCCGCCGAGGTGCGAGGGGCGGAGGAAGGTCGGGATCGCGAGCGCGAGGAGCGGGTGCCGCAGCGAGTAGGGGAGGAGGGCGGTTGCGGGCATGCGCGGCGGGGCGCGGCGGCTTGGCGGGCGGTGGGACGGCGAGGAGGAGCTGGTCGGGCGAGGTGCGGGGCGGTCGAGGTAGAGCGGGTCGCGCTGGCTGCGGGCGGGGCGCTGGCTGCGCAGAGGCGAGACTGGAGGCTGCGCGAGTGGCTGTGCGGGCTGCTGACCGCCCTCGTGGCGGAGACGAGGAGTGAGCTGGTCGGAAGAGCACCAAGGAGCGATGACAACTTGGAGCGAGTCGAACGAGCCTCGCACTCGCTCAGGGCTCAGGCAGGAGTGTAGAGCAGCTTTCCGATAGCTTCACACGAGAGCTGCCGCAGCGCGCGAGCAGAAGGACGACGTGCACCTCTCGCGCTCTCGAGCCGGCTCACGCGCAACACCTCGAACCCTCGACCAGCACAGCGCATGAGACCGCAGCACCTCCTGCACTGCACCCCTCGCTCTGCACACTCGCTACCGTCCCCCTCCCTCGCCCTGCGCCCCCGCCGCCGCCCCCTCCGCCTCTCTCCTCCCCCTCTCGACCGCCCTCCGCCGACTCTCCTCCGTCGCGCGCTCCGCCGCCCACTCGCCCTCCCTCTCCCACATCCCGCGCTCGTGCACCTCGTACTCTTGCGCGTGGTCGACCCACTTTTCCTGGACGGTGCCGGCGTGCAGGGCGGAGCTGAGCGGCTGCGACTGGGCGAACGAGGGGTGCGGCGCGCGGGCGTGGTGGGCGGCGTGAGGGGTGGGCGTGGAGGGGTCGTGCGAGTGCGAGTGGGCGTGCGGGTGGGAGGAGGAGGAGGCGGCGGCGGAGGAGAGGGAGGGAGGGACGTAGCCGAGCGCCTGGTCGATGACCTGGACGAGGCGCAGCATCGAGTCCTTGTCCTGCGTACAGCGGCTCCCACCATCAGCGCGGCTCTCCATACACAGAAGAGACGTTCACCGAAGCGTGAGGGAACCGGTCGACGCACCTCGACAGCGAGCGTCTCGAACCCGACGAGCCCAAACTCCTCGACGAGGTCGCAGATGACGCGGTTCAGCTCGCCAAAGCGCTGCGTACGCTGGTCGCGCTCGAGGAACGGCAGGAGGTACGACAGGTCCTGCACCTCGGTGTAGTAGTCGAGGTTGAACGCTGTGTGCCGTCGCCGCCGTCCTTAGGTCAGCGCGGGCTCGAGCGGGACGAGCCGAGCGGGCCAGGGCGGAGAGTCGGACAAGGACGCACGTAGATCGCCCGCCTGGCCGAGCAGGTCGACCTTGCTGAGGACGTTGACGTGCGGGAGCTCGAGCTGGAGCATGGTGCGCAGGGCGAGGAGGAGGACGGCGACGTACTTGGGCGCGTCGAGGATGTGTGACGCGTCCATGAGGTGCACGGCGGCGAGCTGCGGGCGGGCATGTGCATCAGCGCGAGGAGCATGAAAGAGGGGCAAGAGGAGGACAGAGTGAGAACGCACCCGGAAGCCGGCGCGCTTGCGCAGGTGCTCGAGGATGTGCTTCAAGCTGTCGTGGTTGGTCGAGAGCTCGACCTGGCCCGGCGTGTCGAACACGACGTACATCTCATCCCTCCTCCACCTCTGCCGCTCTTTCCTCCCGCCGCTCACCGGATCCAGCTCGTCCTCGTCGTCGTCCTCGCCCTCACCCGCCGCACCACCGCCGCCGCCGGGCCCGGCCGCCTCGAGCGCGGTCAGGGCGCGGTCGAGCTCGGCATCGAGCCAGTCGAGGTTGGCCTCGAGGTACTCGAGGCAGTAGAGCATGGCGCCGTTGGGCCCGAGGCCGTGAGCGCTCATGGCGTCGTCGAGGCTGATGAGGTCGGCGATCGAGACAGAGTGCGGGTACGGGGGCGAGGGCGCGGCTGGGTCGAGGTTGACGAGGAGGATGGGCCGCTCGAGGGCGGTGAAGAACTGCGGGCGGGGGCCAGGGTGCGGTCAGCGACGAGGGAGGGGCCGAGGGAGATGAGGATGAGGAGGAGGAGAGGGAGGAGGGGGAGCGCACCTGGTGCAGGCCCCAGACGTAGGTGGTCTTGCCCGAGCCTGGAGGTCCGATGACGACCTGGCCGAACGGCATCCTCGCAGCGGTTGCGGTGGAGCGGGTGAGGACGAGAGCGGAGAGAGAGAGAGCCGAGGGAGGCGGTGCACCGCCGGCACGACGGCGACAACGTCAGGCTGGGTCTGTCTTGAGCTGAGCAGCTTCAGACCTCAAGACTGGCTGCTCTCAGCTCTGCTCAGCGGAACCTGAGAGGGTCGAGGCGGCGGCGTCCCCGTCTTGCTCGTCGTCGCTCTCGCTGCCCCGTCTTGGCCTCTTCCGCTCGTCCCACCACCTCGAGCTGAGCCAGAACCGAGCTCTGTACACCAGCAAGCCACCGCTCGACCTCGCCGCATCGACCAGCGCTGGCCGCTGCTCGCGCTCGCCCTTCCCCACCTCCTCGTCGTCACCTCGCCTTCCCTCAACTCGCCGCCGACCGTTCGACCAGCACGCCCTCGTACACGACACACGCCATAGAGCGAGCGCATCACACTCACCGCCATCATGTCCTCGGCGACGATGCACGACCACTCGCACGCGCATGACTTCAAGCCGCCGGGCGGCCTCCTGCACCTCCAGGCCACCATCTTCTGGACAGTGCTCCCCGAGATCTGCATCTTTGTCGGCTGGGCCTTCCTCATTGCGTCCCTCAGCGAGACGGTCCACCAGTGCGTCCCTTCCCATCGCACTCACCGCTCGAGGTCCGAGACTCACTGTCCCTGCTCGCGCGCGCAGACTCGAGATTGCGCCGACGCTCCTCACCGTCTTTGGCACGGTGAGCTAAACCTTCTTTCGCGAGCGGCACCATCTCGGACGCCGAGGCAAGGGAAAAGCGCTTGCTCGGCAGGCTTCTCGGTCGGCGAGCCACAGGTGGCTGACCTCGTCCTCTTCCGCCCGCAGGTCATCGGCCTCCTCCTCACCTTCAAGACCAACTCGGCGTTCGGCTCGTACAACGACGGGCGACGCCTGTGGTCCTCGGTCATCCTCGCGTCGCGCACGTTCGGCCGCATCGCCTGGCTTCACTGCCCCGACCAGCTCCACGTCCCGGCCGACCCCTCGACGCCCATCTCGGCGACCGAGCGCGCCGAGGCCCTCGCCGAGAAGCGCACCTACATCAACCTCGTTGCGGCCTTCTCGGTCGCGCTCAAACACTACGTCCGCGGCGAGCCGGGCGTGCACTACACCGACCTGTGGCCGCTCGTCGCCTTCCTCCCGCGGTACCACAAGCTCCCGACATCGCTGTACCTGCGCCGCGACGACCTCGGGCCCGAGTATGCGCCGAGCCCGCTCGAGCCGGGCAGCGTCGAGACGCTCGGCGCGAGCGCGTTTGCCGTCCTCGGCGGGCCGGGCGCCGGCGTGGGCGCGCGCACGCCGCTCGCCATGAGCCGCCAGGGGAGCTACGACCCGGCGTTCGAGCTCCATGGCGGACTCGGGCTCGGGCTTGCGAGCCCGAGCATGCACAGCCTGCGCGAGGCGAGCAGCCGCACGCCGCTGTTCCCGCCCGTGGCGCCGGCGTCGTCCTCCTCGCCGCCGACGCGCACGCGTACGCGCACCGCCTCATCGAGCCTCTCGGGCGCCCAGACCGTCGCGCCGCCCTACGCGCACCCGTACACGGCCGCCGAGGTCGACCTCGCCGCAGTCGCCGCGACGCTGCGGGACCGGCGTGGGCTCGGGCTCGGCGCGGCCAAGAAGCGGCGCAGCACGGCCGCGCTCGCCATGGCGGTCGAGCGCGCGGCGCCCGGGCTCGGGCACGAGCTGCTGCCGGCCAGGAACCCGCCGCCGCGGTGCGTCGCTCTCTCTCTCTCCCTCCTTCCTCCCCTCCCCTCCGTGTCCGTGTCGTCGGCCCTCGCGCTCGCCGCTGACTCGCCGCTGACTCGTGCTGCTGCGCCCCCTGCAGGTCCATCGACGACTTTGTGCCGTTCTGGGACTTTTTCGCCGACGTCCTCCACTGGCTGTTCCGGCGCGGGCGCGGCGTCGCGCACAAGCTCGAGGACGCGGCGCACCGGCTCGAGGGGGGCGACGCCGAGGGCGGGGCGGCGAGCCGGAGCAGGCGCAGGAGGAGGAGGCAGAAGGGCAAGAAGGAGCCGCTGCTGACGAGGGAGGGAGGGGACAATGTGCCGCTCGAGGTGCGTGCGCGCGCTCTCTCTCTCTCTCTCTCCGACCCGCTCCTTGGGCGCCGTCGCTGACGCTCTCTCTCCCGCAGCTCATTCTCCTCCTCAGCGGGTGGGTCGCCGCCCTGCAGCGCCGCAAGACGATCGACGTGCGCCCCTTCTCCCTTTCTCCCCCTCCTCCTCCTTGCGAACTCGCCCTGACCTCCCCGCCTCGCCTCGCCCCGCCCGCAGGTCCCGACCATCAACTCGCTCCTCGGCGCGCTCCAGGCGCTGTCGGACGCCCTCACCGGGCTCGAGCGCGTCCTGCTCACGCCGATGCCGATCGCGTACTCGCTGCACCTGCGCCGTGCGTCCTCTTCCCTCCTCTCGCCTTCCAGCCCTTCCTGAGCTGACCCGGACCCGCACAGACGTCATTTGGGTTTATCTGATCCTTCTGCCTAGCCAAATTCACGAAACGCTCGGCTGGTTGGTGCGTCTCCGAGCTCCTCGACCTCCTTCCTCTCCCGCTTTCTTCCGACCCGCTCTTCTCCTTCTCGCCCGCCCGCTCGAGCTGATGCCCGTCCTTACGTCATGCAGACAGTTCCGGCGACGGCCATCGTCGCCTTTGTCTTCCTCGGGCTCCTGCGCCTGGGCGACCAGATCGAGAAGTGCGTCCCCTCTCCCTCCCTCCCCCTCTCGAGCCCGCCCTGACATCCCCCTCTCGCTCGCCCGCCCGCAGCCCGCTCGGCTACGACCCGTCGGACCTCGACCTCGAGTCGTTCGCGCTGACGGTCCTGCGCGAGCTGCGCGAGCTCGTCGCGCACCCGGCGGGCGAGAGCGCGCCGGACGAGGTGCTCGCTGCGCTGAGGGCGGGCGCGAGGGCGGCCGCAGCGGCGGGGCAGGAGGAGGGTGGGAGCGAGGCGGGGAAGGAGGACGAGAGGGAGGAGCGAAGGCAGGACGGCGAGCAGGGGGTCTGAGCGGCGTGCGGGCGAGCCGGCTCTCGCGGGTCGAGGGTGCGGCGGGCGCGGTTTGTATTGTCCTCAGTGCATTGTATGACTATGTTGCTGTCGCGCAGGCCCGCGCAGAGGAGGATGAGAGAGCGAAGGAGCGATGGCTCGACTGCCGCGCGCCGAAGGCCCAGGCCTTGCCGTCGCCGGCCGCTCCTCGTCCTCGCTCCCTTCTCCTTCAACCTCTCCTCGTCGCACCACCCACGAGCGCCAGCAGCAGCAGCTACAGAGCAGGCAGCACTCTCGACGCTCCCCGCCACCCACCCACCCCCGTCTGGTCCCCACCCCACCGTCGTCCGGCCCTCGTCTCGTCGTCAACGTCCCCCTCCACGCTCCCTCTCCACCCACCACCACCGTCCCACGCCCCTCAAGTACCCGCCATGAGTGCCGCACAGCGCATGCAGGCTGCGCACGAGGCCGCCCAGAAGGCCGCCCAGCAGCAGCAGGAGCAGCAGGAGCAGCACCACGAGCCCCTCCTCGAGGACCCCTTCCCCGTCGCCGCCCTCGCCCCGCCCGTCGCCGCCAACGGCCCGCCCAAGCACACCAACGGCACCGCCGCCAAGCGCAACGTCGACGTCAGCGACGAGAGCGCCTTCCCGTCGCTCGGCGCCCCTCTCGCCGGCTCTGCCCCCAAGTCGCTGTGGGGCGCAGGTGGAGGCGCCGCCCTCCGCGCCAAGCAGGCCCCCGTCCCCTCGGCCGCGTCGCAGACCAGCCGCGCGTCGACCCCGGCCCCTCCTGGCGGCGACGCCGCGTCGACCACCTTGTCGCTCCCCGTCGCGTCGATCCACATCTCGGCGCCGTCCGACCAGCGCCGCGGCCCGCGCGGCTTCTCGAACGAGCGCCGCGACGACCCCAAGACGCTCGGAGAGGTCCTCAAGGAGGTCATGCGCCGCCACGACGGCGTCACGATCGAGGCGAGCTCGTCAAAGGTCACGGCCACCTTCATCGTCAAGGCGCGCGGCGCCCGCGCAGACGAGCGCGCAGAGCGTGCCAAGGCCGAGCTCACGGCGTGGCTCGAGAAGAAGGTCGAGGACAAGGTGCTCGTCCCCAAGGACCTGCGCGCAGTCATCATCGGCGCAAAGGGTGCGTCCTCCTCTCTCTCTCTCCTTTCCTCGCTCTCCTCCCCGCCGTTCCACAAGCTGACGCCCATCCTCCCGCTCGCAGGCCGCACGCTCAAGTCGATCACCGACTCGACCGGGTGCTCGATCCAGATCCCGCGCGACGACGAGCTCGACGCCGAGTCGACGCCCGCCGACGACCCCGACTCGGGCCCGCAAATCCCGATCACGCTCTCGGGCGCGTCGACGGCCGTCGCCGCCGCCAAGCAGCAGATCCTCGCCATCGTGCGCGAGCGCACGTCCAAGACGTCGGTCCGCGTCCCGGACGTGCCCGCCGAGCTGTGGGCCCTCCTCAGCGCGCGCGTCGCGGCCATCCTCGAGCGCGCCGGCGCGGCCGAGGGCGCCGACGACGAGGTGCGCATCGACGTGCCCCGACGGAGCGCGGGCAAGCGCGGCGTTGACGTCGTCAAGGAGGGCGGTGAGGACGCGCTCCTGTCGTCGTCGAGCGCGGCGGCGAGCCAGGCCGACAAGGCCGTCACCGTCTCGGGCGACAAGGACGCCGTCAAGCGCGTCATCGAGCTCATCGAGCACGAGGTGGCCGACCTGCGCGCGACGGCCCGCACGGTCTCGTTCCAGCTCCCCAAGCGCCAGCACCGCTTCCTCGTCGCGCCCTCGGTCGCCGACAAGATCCTCGCCGAGACGGGCTGCGCCGTCGAGGTCCCCTCGGCCGACTCGGCCTCGGAGGACGTCGTCGTGCGCGGGCCCGGCCGCGACACGATCAAGGCGATGCAGCTCGTCATGGACGTCGCCGGCGCCGCGCCCGTCGAGCAGCTCGACCTCCTCACGGCGCACCGCGGCGCTCACGACCCGCGCGCGTACGCGGCCCACCTCGCGCGGTACCTCATCGTCAAGCAGCGCCTGCGCCCTGTCGCCCTCTCGAGCGGCACCCAGATCTTCCTCCCGCGCGCCGACCAGATCCCCGACGCGCCCAACGCGTGGCTCGAGATTGTCGGTGACGCCGACGGCTCGGGCCCCGACGGCGTCGCGCAGGCGCGCAGCGCCGTCATCGCCGAGGTGCGCCGCCTGCCGCCGTCGGCGTTCGACGTCGTCGAGGTCGACCCGCTCGTGCACCGCCACCTCATCGGCAAGAAGGGCGCGCGCGTCAAGCACCTCGAGAAGGAGCACGCCGTCGACGTCGTGTTCCCGCCCGCCGACGCCGACCGCAACGACGTCCTCCTCGCGTTCGTCGGCGAGAACCCGGCCGGCCCCGAGGCGCGCGCCGCGCTGGACGCCGTCCAGGGCGCCGTCGCCGCGCTCGCGGCCGAGTACGCCGACCTGACGACCGAGACGATCCAGGTTCCGAACGCGCTCCACGGCGCCGTCATCGGCCAGGGCGGCACGACGCTCAACGCCGTCATCGGCGAGGACAAGCTCGTGCTCGTCCAGTTTGCGCCCGCGACCGGCGGCGAGGACGACGTCGTCGTGCGTGGGCCCAAGGACGAGGTCAAGCGCGTCAAGGGCGAGCTGCTGCGCATCGCCGAGGAGGCGAAGAACGAGGAGATCGTCAACTCGCACGTGCGTCTCTTCCTCTCTCTCTCTCTCTTCCTCTCTTGCTTCTCTCTGGGTCAGCAGCTGACGCCGCTCATGCGCTCGCAGGTCATCGAGTTCGAGATCCCGACCGAGCACGTGCGCCACATCGTCGGCAAGTCGGGCGCCGGCGTCAACAAGCTGCGCGAGGACCTCGGCGTGCGCGTCGACTTTGGCGGCGAGCAGGGCGGTGCGGCGGCCAAGAAGGGCCCGACGAGCAAGGTGACGGTCAAGGGCCGCAAGGAGAACGCCGAGGAGGCGCAGCGCCGCATCCAGTCGCTCGCGACCCGCATGGCCGACGAGGTGACGGTCACGATCCCGCTCGCCGCCTCGGTCGAGCGCGGCTCGCTCATCGGCAAGCAGGGCGCGTTCCTCAAGCGCCTCGAGGACCGCTACGACGTCCGCATCAACTTCCCGCGCGGCGCCGCCAAGGGCGACGACGCGTCGCCGCAGGAGATCTCGATCCGCGGGCCGACCAAGGGCGCCAAGGCGGCCCAGGGCGAGCTCGTCGCCCTCATCGAGTACGAGAAGGAGCACGGCAACGTCGCCTCGTTCTCGGTCGCCGTCAAGGCGCTCCCGCGCATCCTCGGCCGCGGCGGGTCCCAGGTCAACCAGATCAAGGACGACACGGGCGTCGCTTCGCTTGACGTCGACCAGGAGAGCTCGGACTCGACGACGGCCACCATCACGCTGCGCGGCACCAAGTCGAGCATCAAGAAGGCGCGCGAGGCCGTCGAGAAGATCGCGCAGGAGGTCCAGGACGAGCTCCGCCTCGAGATGGACATCCCGCGCGAGTTCCACACGACCCTGATCGGCTCGGGCGGCTCGAGCATCCGCGACCTGATTGCGCGGTGCGGCGGCCCGACCGACGCGCGCGCGTCGGGCAACACGGTGCGGTTCCCGCGCCAGGGCGACGGCAAGGACAAGGTCACCATCACGGCGCCGTCGAGCGTCGCCGAGAAGATCCGCGCCGCGCTCGAGCACGAGGTCGAGCTCCTCCAGTCGCGCGTCGTGTGGGGCGTCGTCGTGCCGCACCAGGCGCACGCCGCCGTCATCGGCAAGGGCGCCCAGGCCCTCCAGGACCTGCAGCGCAAGCACGGCGTCAAGGTCGTCATGCCCGGCTGGAACGACTACGCCTCGGCGGGCGAGCCCGAGAACCAGGCCGACGTCGCCGACGCCGACGCGCGCGACCTCGTCAAGGTCGTCGGCCCCAAGGACGCCGCCCTCGCCGCCGCGACCGACCTCCAGGCCGTCAAGCCGCGCGGCGGCGCCGGCGGCTCGGGCTCGGGCGCGAGCACGCCCGGCGGCGCCGCCCACTCGGTCGAGGTCGCCGTCCCGAAGAAGCTCCACGCGCAGGTCGCGCAGGGCGGGCGCTTCTTCCGCTCGCTGCCGTCGGGCACGCGCGTCTCGCACCGCGGCATCAAGCCGCCCTCGTCGGCCCTCAAGAGCAAGAAGCCGCCTGCGCCCTCGTCGTCGTCGGCCCAGGCCTCGTCGAACGGCGCCGCCCGCATCGACGACGACGGCGCCGACGCCTCGAACGGCGCGGCCGAGGCCGAGGCGCTCGAGTTCCAGCTCGTGTCGCTGCACAGCGACGACAACGGTGACGCTGCGGCCGACGCCGACGACGACACGATCCCCTGGGTCGTCGAGTCGCGCACGCAGGAGGACGCCGAGTCGGTCGCCGACGAGATCCGCCGCAACCTCGCCAAGGCGCAGGACGCCTCGCACGTCGGCTTCGTCACGGTCCCGCGGGGCCTCATGCCGCGCATCGTCGGCCGCGGCGGCGCCGGGCTCGACCGCCTGCGGGCGGCGGGCGTCGACGTCGAGGTCGTCGGCAAGCGCGACGCCAACCAGCTCACGCTCACCGGCTCGCCCGTCAACATCGACTCGGCGTACGCCATCATCCAGGAGCTCAACGCGCCGCGTCCGCCTCGCCGCGACCGCCGTGACTACGACGACGACTACTAGTTGCCCCGCTCGGATCCCCTCTTTTTCGCTTTCTCGCCCTCCCTCGTTCTTTTGCACCCCTCTCAATCTTGTCTCCCCTCTCGCGCATCCCCCTCATCAGCAGTCATCGGCGGCATTCTCTCCTTACCGTCTTGGCGTAGAGCAGAAGCAGTCAAAAAGGAATCCACCGCAAGGTTCCCTCTCCTCGTCTCGCGCTCGTCGTCGTCGTCGTCGAGAGCAAGTCGAGAGGCTGTCTCTCGCTCGTTCTTCGGCCTCTCGACAGCTCGCTTCGGAGGGGCAGAAGAGCGTGCTGGACTGCACAAGTGAGTGCGGGCTCGAGGTAAAGGGAGTCTTGCGTCGAGGAGACGGGCGACGGCCGGGAGGGACGAGCGAAGCCGTCGCTCGAGAAACTGCTCGCGGCGAAAGTCGCTCGCACGATCAAGAGAACGACGTGTAGGTTGCAGTAAGCCAAGCCAAGGAAGAAGGGCAAGAGAGAGGGTGCAAAGATCTACAACAAGAAGGACGACGGCGCAAGCAAGAGGAGGACGACGACGAAGAGGAGGGGGAAGGCAGGAAGACGACGACGAAGATGCCCAAGAGAGCTAAAAGTGCGAGGGAGCGACTACAAGACGCGGCGGCGAGGGACGGCGCGAGGGGCGGGGAGCGCACGGCGGCGACGACGGCCCGGGTCGATCAGGTTCGGGTTGCCGCCGTCGCAGAGCTGCGCGCGAGGAGGGATGTCGATCGAGAGGTCAATCACTGTCGAGCGTGAAGGGGATGACGAGGAAGGAGAGGAGAAGAGGAGGGACGCACGGCGAGGTTGTCGGCGGGGATCTCGAGCGAGCGCAGGCGGTCGGGCTGCGAGATG
>Ga0308170_10002291_pt1 | contig 16661 bp, 24 predicted proteins | sample PhyBR2_2_FD_202136 | JGI IMG/M metagenome (GOLD analysis project Ga0308170, IMG submission 202136) | Phyllosphere microbial communities from UC Gill Tract Community Farm, Albany, California, United States - DLSLSB.R2 | ecosystem: Host-associated > Plants > Phyllosphere > Unclassified | place... | reverse complement strand
TTGCGGTATATTCCGGTTCGCTTCGTTAAGAAGCGAACCCAGTAACACGCCTAGTCGGGGCGTAGCGCAGTCCGGTAGCGCACTAGCATGGGGTGCTAGGGGTCGAGTGTTCGAATCACTCCGTCCCGACCATATTTTTCAATGACTTAGCCCAATCTGAAAAGATTGGGCTTTTTCATGTCTGAAAAATACCCCCTACTGAACCCCTACCGCGCCGTGGGCTGTTATGGGCCCGAGATCACCTCTTGTAAGGAGGCGACAGCTTTGGCACTACATTGCGCGATATTTGGCACCTAGCAGCAGTATAAAAGTCAGAGCTTTTTGCATGATAATTGGCACCGCGTGTTCGGCACGAAAGCGACAGAGCATGTATCAGCGGGTAACACCACTTTTGTCACTTATTACCCTTTGCGACCGGATCGAATAAGGTCTTAAGGTCTCGTTCGACAAACTGGTGAGGTTTCCATCCTGCGACAAGCTTGTCTGCGAGAAACGAATCGATGGCACTAACGGCAACCCCAGTTGCTGTGCCGAGACCGCCAGCGCCTAAGGCGTCAATTCCTAGTCCAATGCTAGTGAAAATTCCCCACCGCATACTTTTTCCGGGAAGCTTCTCGACCCAGGAGTCTTTGATTGTTTCCTGGTAGTAGGCCCTGACCAAATTAGCATCTGCTGGTTGTTTATGTAGCCAATGACGAAATTTGTCTGCTGAGTCGAGAAGCTTCACGACTGATGCAAAAGGGACTGCACCTGAGTTGACTGCTTCCCGAATCGCATGGCTCCCAGAAAGTGTTAGATCCGTGAAGCTCTCGATCTGCAGCTGACTTTGGCTATATCTCCGGACTACTGATTCGATGGCGCTCGCTTGCACCACCTTTTCAATGGGATGCACTGCGACCTCTGTATTTAGCGAGGCAGCCAGAAAGCTAGCTAGGTATGCTCCTTGCACCAGAGCCAAAATATATGCATCCGTAATGGTTGAGTGCTCGGGGGGAACTATCTGGTGGTAAATCTTGTTGAGGCTTGAGAAATTGATATTCGTATCAACGGAGAAATATCCATTCCTCTCACGTTCAACCTTAAACCGGAAGTCGGCTGGGCTTGCGAAGCCGGGTGCTACCTCATGAATGAGGGCTTTCACAGCATTTTGAATCGTATCACCCTCTGAAAAGGTTTGAAGCAAGGACTCTTGATCAAAGCCAGAATGGCTTAGGGGCTTGAGGAGGCGCGTGAACTGACTTGCGCCGATTTTTGCCTGGCTGCTAGCACCGGCTGCGGCTCGAAATTTCTGTGGTCCTATTTTTTCCATTGCGTGATCAGGAGACGAGAATCTGATCAGGCCATGTATAGAGCGTCCGTTGCTAAACGTATCGGTTGACACCGCTGTGGTGTCTTCCATGTAATGGATTTCTAGTCTTCCGTCGCGTAGCAGGGATAAGAGTATGAAGGGGGGGATGCGAGTTAGTAGATCCTGAAGGGTTGCGCTATTAGCGGCAATCACTACCCGGCCATAGAAAATTAGCCCTTCTGCGAGTGCACCGATATCAATCAGAGGTCCTGGTCCTATCGCATTTCTATAAGTGATCGCTTCGAACATATTTAACCTACCGCAATTGAGGAATAAGACTCATGGTGGATTGTAGGAGATAGCAGCTTTGGACCGATCTAGATAGATGCCTAATGCGCCGAGACACATCAAACTCCCCGACCATAGATATGGAGGTTATGGCGGCAATTGCTCAGTCCACTGGCTTGGCAGGGTAGGTGATCTAAGACGCGCGACGGTCAGGCAAAAAAAGCCTTGGAACGCTAACCAAGCGTCCAAGGCCAAGGTACGACGGGATGGACCCACGGAGAAGTAAAACCATCCCTTCCTGCTACAACTGCTTCCTAGCCTCCACGTCTCACCTGCATACCCACTCGTCGTTCAAACTCTGCAAACACCGTATTGGTATCGGTTCTTACCTCAAATACAAAGGGACGATTGAGTGCCCCCTCCAAGCGGCTGATAGCGCTATTGAGGCCATTGACGCCGCCCGCTGCACCCTCGTTGCCAATCATCCCGTTAAGGCCCCCAGTTGTCCGTTGCGGCGGCTCATTGGCCCGAACTCACAGCAGGTGGGAGTGGAGCGACGGCACTTGCCAGCGCGTCCAGCAGCAAGGCTTGGCGATTCTGTCCGTCCAGATACTGGCGCACGGCTTGGACGAATACGCTGTTCATGTTGCGGTCCGCGGCGTTCGCAGCCGCTTCAATGTCAGCGCGCAGACCGTCAGGCAGTCGCACCACAAACTTGTCGGCGGTGCGGGAATCGTATTGGTTAGTGGTCATGATGATCTCCTGGCGAGCCCCTACGTATTGGGAGCTGAATGAGTGGGGTTATTCGCCTGATTTCGACGTGGTGATAAGGAGGATTAAGCAGGCACTCGCAATAAGCCAGACTGCGGTACCGAAGAAAGCCGCAGCCACGTCGGAATCCGAGGAGCTGCTGATCAGGTCGCGGGCGGCAAAAAGCAGCCAGGCGCCAGAGGCTGCTTTGTAGAGCAGGATGGAAATCATCACCTTGAATAGCTGAAGTGGTGTGATGGGTTTACGGGACATTCACTTTCTCCAGGGCGAGCAAGGGCCCGCCGCGTTGTTGGCTTTCGCAAAAAATTGAGGTGCTCTTGTTTCGCCATGAGGTGGCGAAGGAGTGGCTGTGAATTAGCAATAGCTAAATAAATTAGCAAATTGTTTTTTGGATTTGACGTTTGCTATTTTTTCGCGGGCAGAAAGCTTTCAACTCGTAGTGGCTAAATAATGGTGTTAGATTCGCCTCATCACGACTGGTTGGCAGCACCAGCTAGGGCTTGAGTTTGCCGGCCTCAAGACAGAAAGGGACTTTATGAAAAAGATGCTTCTTTGCCTCTCAATGGCAGCGCTTCTCTCGGGTTGCGCTAGCAGTGGCACCAAAATCGAACAAGCCCAGATCGATAACCTGATTAAAGGCAAAACCACCAGCAATGAAGTGATTGCCCTTCTCGGCCCGCCCACAGCAGTCACCCAGAATTCTGACGGCTCGCAGGTTTTGGGCTGGGGCTATGCCTATGTCGGTTTCGCAGGTATCGGCACAGAGGTAGAGAGCACTACGGTGACCATTGCTCCTGACGGGACTGTGAGCAGCTATGCCCGTAGCGGGTCAAAGGTTGGGGGAGGGGCTCCATCAAAATACTCCGCAGCGCCCGTGCAGCCGACACCTGGACCTATGACAAAGAGTCAATACAAGCAGGTCCAGGTCCAGAAGCTCACTGAGCAGAACCTGCCTTATGACGAATACCAGAAGCGCTATCAGGAAATAATGGCGCAATAGCTCAACGGAAGCGGTGAGCCTGGTCATTGGACCAATTCAAAGGAGTGAAGTCAGTGATAACTATCAAGTTCAGCTACAGGGACGCAAAGGGTGATGTGAGTCAACGGGAGTTGATTCAGTGGTCAGAGAACTCGGCTTATATTCAGGGACGTTCCGCCGGTGACTCATTTCCAAAAACCTTTCGTAAGGACCCCATAGTCGAGATACTGCTCGGTGCGGAGCTGCTGCTGAATGATGCAGCTCCACCAGCTCCAACGTTGTTGCCAAAACCACGTCCAGCGACCGTAGCGGTATCGGCCGCGGCCTCCCATCACCCACAGCCAAAGACACCGCCCGGCGGGATTAACCAAGTTCTGTTTACTGGCTTTGCCGCGGCGCACCGCACCGAACTTGAGCAAAAGGCAATGGATTCAGGGCTCAAAGTTATGAGCACCCCTGGCAAATCTCTGACCTTTCTCTGCTATGGCGATAACGCCGGGCCCACTAAGGTTGCAAAAGCGCAGGAGGCCGGGGCGTTCATCATTGATGCGGAGCAGTTTCTATCTATGATCACAACGGGCGAAATGCCTTAACTATGCTCTGCTATGCGTAGTGCTACCGTTTCTGCTCTTCACAAAGATTTCACACTTGATCGCCTATGGTGATTTCAGCTCCTAGTGAATACCTTTCAGCCCGCCCACCCCATCGCGGGCTTTTCTTTGCCTGCGATTTGCCAATTGCGCTAACGTTTATCTAAGCTACGTTTTTTATGTCCCCGATCGGTGTCGAAGTCATGCCCGCCCCATAATACTCACTCCCGGATACGCTTGAACGAATCTACGAGAACCAGCTTGCCCTGGAAGCGGTACTGATGGAGCTGACATTGCTCGTCGAAAGCCAAGGCAGCGCCGAGGCTGGCGGCAACGTGCGTGGTGCATTGGAGACAATTGGTGAGAACGCTGGACATATAAAGCAAGGGCTGGATAGGCTCAAGAACGGATTTAGAGAATAGCCTTCTTCAAGTTTATGTATCACCATCCAGCAGGGGCGGGAGATTTTTGATGTTAGGCTCAAAGTTTTCCTAGATTTTAGGTGGTTTGATGCGTGTCCCTGGTTTTATCTCCTCACTTGGCTGCTTGTTCGGTTTAGGTGCCGGGTGTTGTACAGCTTGTAGGAATTTTGTTTTTTTAGCTTGAATTCTTGAAATCAAGTTGTCGCGAGTTTTTTTCGGTAACGATCTACCTTTTGAGGAATTTATTTTTTCCATTATCTTATTTATAAGGCTGTCTAATGAAGTCGCTGGGTTCGAGCTGATTGAATTGATTAACCTTTCTATTTCTTTCTCGAAATCTACATTGTTAGTCAAATTCGGGTGTGTTCCGCCGCTTGAATTCTGCGAGGTTTCTTCTCTGTTGGTCTCGAGTTTATCTTCTTCATTCTTTGGGTCATGCGTATGTACAGTCTGATCCTTGCGACATCTTGTAAAAAATAACATAACCAAGATGATTAGGATGATTGCTGTTATAAAAGCCATTTTTTGATTTGGGATTTCCATAACTTATATAGTTCCTGACGAATTTTAGCTGGCGAATGAATCAAGTGAGGCTCGGACATTTGGGGGAACGCTGAGCGATCACGCACCGCCGATACTGATTACGTAAAGTGCTTTAAGGGTCGCTCACCGTCTCTTGAGTATGTCTTGGATGTCGCTTGCGTAGCTACTGGCAGATTCAGCGGAATCGTATGCGTCATCAGTTGAGTCCCTAGGTTCCCTGGCGAAGTATACGGATGTGCCTGCGAGTATCAGCGTGATCAGGTTGGTTGCTATCAAAAGCTTTAGCAGTTTATTCGTGTCCATATTGCCTCCCGTTTGAAGCATGACCAATATCCAATAAATGAATCGCGTCAGCCGGCCTGGTGGACGATTGGCGCGCTACACAGCCGGCGTCGGGATCGTCTTTCGTATGCCTGAGCATCTTGGATATTGAGAGCAGCCAAAAAATGCCGTGCCTGCATAACGTCCCTTCCTCGCCGTGCGCTGACCTACGCTACTTCCGCAAAGTGGGCACAGCCCGAGCTGCGCCCAATCTGCAGCAGGTGGCTTCGGAGGGAGTAAAGCCTGGGCTGCCTCGCGTTCTCTACGATCCCGGGCGTTAGATCGGCCGCTGAAGACGGAGTAGAGGGCTATCCCGGCTCCAATAATAAACAAGAATATGAATCCGCCGGCGCCTCCGCCACCTCTCCCTGAGCTTCGTCCGCGCCCGGAGCTTCTTCCTCCACCTCCACCGTGCCCGCCCCGAGCAAAAGCCGGTGTGGTTATGGTGAGCAGTGCGAGCGTCAGCAGCGCCCTGCGACTCATGTCCTTTTTGTGCATGCTGGCTCCGTGCCTTATCAGCGGTTTGCTGACTGTACCAACCTCAGGTGTCGGCCTCAACGCCTGCGTGCCCGGTCGTTTCGGGTGTGTTCCTCGGATGCGCCGTAGGGCTATTACATTTTGCTAACGGGCTGGTTAGACTGAGTGCCATTGCTGGTTGGATAGACAGTGCTTGGCCACAAGCTTGGTTTTCGATAAGGGAGGAGCATTGATGCAAGAGTACGTTTCGCTGGATGTATCCTGCTCCGATGTCAAGGGAAGGAACCCTGCTTTGCTTGCATATATTGCAGAGCGATTATCTTCAAATGTTCAGCCTGATGCAGAGTTTAATCCCGAAACCATCTATATCAAAGGCACCAAAAACGCTGTTTTGGCTATACCGATTACTTATTTTGAATTATCTGAATATTTCAGAAGGGCGACTGGTAGGCATGTACCTGCGTTGTTTGAAACTCCACAGGGGCCGATTGATTCAAATAAGGTCATGGTCAATCGGGAGTGGTTCGATCGACAAGTGAGTGACGCTGAAAAGAAAGTTCGCTCTCAGGGTGGCGAGTTAATTTCAAATTATACAAGTGCGCCAAAGATGCAGGAGCCTCAGGCGCTAAGTCATCAACCCTATGGTGGGCTTGCTGAGCTCGATAGTAGCACGGTAATCGTGCGCTCTCCCGAAGATCGGCTTGCTTTACTGGAGGCTGAGAACCGCCTTGCCGAGGCTGAGTCATTAATTGTCGAGCTCAAAGCTAAGGAGAAAGCTACAGCTGATGATAGCCGAAACCTTTATAACGAGCTCCGAGCCAAGGATAGAAAGATCCAAGAAAAGGATGCGCAGATTGAGCTGTTGAGCGCGGAGCTCGATGTATTTTTGAATTGCTTCAACCCTGAAAATCCGCTTCACCCGAAAGGGCTATACGAGGCTTTCCAGTGCTGGCAAGCGGTTACTGACAATGGAACTCGCGATCCATCTGGTCCTGGGGGGAGGGGGGCTCAGAGTCTCGTTCTCGAATGGCTGAAATCTCGAGGGGAGCCTGATGTCGGCTCTATGAAGAAGTCTGGTTTACGGATAAGGCGTCTGGGAACCGTGATTGGCTGGCGCGGGAAGGGAAGCGGTGCAATCAGGTCAAAATAATAGGTCACCCATTCATGGGCCTTTATTTTTCTAGCTTTCGTCTTTTCAGGCTGGCTGGCTTTGCTGAATGGGTGACCCATTAGTGTAGGAGAGGTGCTGGCCTGTGTATAACTTTTGAATCAAGCTATACCTCGTTGATTAATCACGAGGCCAAAAATGCATTGCCATCACCAAAAGCTGGATGGATTGTCCATTTTTCAAACGCTATCGCTTTTAGGCGCCATCATTGCTGATGCCCTTCAGAAGGCTCTCGTACGCGCCAGGTATTTCGGATTCAAGCTCTTCCACAAGCAATGGGTCCTGATCGAGCTTCATCTTCATGCCCATTATAACTATCAACTGAACCGCCTGATCGAAGGCTATTTTCTTGGTCTCAGCAAACTCTTCAATTTTGGAGATCATTTCGTCAGACAAACTGAGCGTAATTTCTTTTTTATCGGGCGGCTTGAGGTCGTCCTTATGAACGTCAAGCGCTTCCGCCAGCTTCATCAGGACTTTGAGACGAGGTTGGGCCAAGTCCGATTCGTATCTGGATATCTGCGACCAAGAAATTCCCGCCTTAGAAGCAAGATCGCGTTGAGTCATCGCTTTCTCTGCTCTGAGGCGAGCCAGGCGCTTTCCAAAGCTCTCGTTCATCTTTGTCAATTTATGGCTAATTCGTTTAAGTGAAATTACGCGGTGTGTGACATCTCGATGGAGGAAGCAATGAAAACAGAAGAAACCAAGGTCGTTGGGGTTCGACTAGAGATCCTGATGAGAAGTGCTCTAGCTGCTAAAGCCAAGGAAAATGACCGTAGCATGAGCAGGGAGATCGTCTATCGATTGAGGAAATCGTTGGAGCAGGAGTTAGACCGTGGGTAGGGGGATCCATAAAAAAACCCCAGCGCCGGCCAGCGCTGAGGTTTGGATAACGTCAATCTTCTAGGAAAAACGTCATGAATAAGCATACCGAAGTAAACGAAAAACTCAATGCTGGCACCTTCAAGGGACCAGTGACCGTGGCGCTTTCGTTCGCGCGCTGCAACATTGAGGAGCAAGATTTGCATGGCGTCCGTCCAGGCGTTCCCGCTGTTGATACTTTGAATCAGGCATCTTGCACTCTTTATAGTGTGAAAAAGTCTTTAGAAGACGCGGGGATGTCTGAGCTCATCGTCACGCCAAGCCAAGCATGGTTATTGCATATGGCGATCGAGTCTGCTAAAGCCGCTATCGACTCCGTCGCTGAAGGTCTGGAGAAAGCACGATGAACACTATCTCCATTCAATCCGAGCAGTCTTCTGATGGTGCGCCACGTTTTTTGCAATCGCAAAATGTGGCGCGACCTACCATGTCATCTCGCGAGATCGCAGAGTTGACTGGTAAGCGGCATGACCACGTCATGCGCGACATCCGCAATATGCTCTCCGAGCTGCAAATCGCTGACCCCAAATTTGGGGGCACCTATCTGGACGGCTCCGGGCGATCGATGCCTTGCTTTCATCTGGATCGCGAACTGACCGAAACGCTGGTGACCGGCTACAGCATCCCGCTTCGTCACAGGGTCATCCGCCGTTTACACGAACTGGAGGATACCCAGGCCAAGCCAGCCTTCGACATTGCCAGCCTGAATGATCCCAAGGTTCTGCTCGCATTGTTGACTGACAACGTCCGCAAGGTCGTTGCCCTGGAAGCTGACAACACAGAGCTCTCGAAAGAGAACCATGAACTGGAAGTGAAGGTGGAGCAGGACGCTCCCAAGGTAGCTTTTCACGACATGGTTGTGGTGTCGCACAAGAAGTACAACGCCGCCCAGGCCGCGAAGATCATCGGCACTGGCCGCACCAGGCTGTTGCAGTTCATGCGGCAGAAGGGCTGGGTGACCCGTTCGAACGAGCCATACCAGGCGAAGATCGAGGCCGGCCTGCTTGATGTGAAGCTGGGTACCTTCGAGCATCCAATCGATGGCACGATCCCAACGTGCTCCACGTTGATCACCGGGAAGGGCCTGACGAAGCTGGAAGCTCTGTGGCGGGAGCGAGACGCAGACTTGTTGGCGTAGGAGTGAAGAGAGCCCGGCCCAGTGCCGGGCTTTTCGTCAGAGCCTCAGTAATCCTCAATGGCGTGGCAGACAGTTGTCAGAGCAGCTACGCTTTTTAAATGTAAGCAACTTGCGTATACTTAAGTCCAATGAAAACAGTCTTCTTTGAAACGACAAGCTTCACCGCCACGGTAGGTGACTATCTGACTGACGATGAATATCGGCAGCTCCAGACGGAAATGCAGGCGAATCCTGAAGCCGGCGATGTAATGCCACGTACCGGCGGCTTCAGAAAGCTCCGCTGGCAGGACAATCGCCGCGGGAAGGGGAAGCGTGGTGGTCTTCGTGTGATTTATTACTGGCTGCTCAATGACGGCCAGTTTTGGATGTTTTCGATTTATGACAAGGATGAGATGGCGAACCTGACTGCTGCTCAGGAGAAGGCATTGAAGGCTGCTATAGATGCAGAGCTGAAAAAACGAGGTGGGAAATGAAAAAGAAGCGCGATCTGTTTGCTGAGCTGATGCAAGGCGTAAACGAGATGGGCGAGCACCGGCAGGGGAAGATCACACTTCGTCAGTACGAAGTGGAGGCTCTTGCACCTCCAGAGGTGACGGCTGCTGAGATTGTTTCCATCCGTGAGAACCTTCACATGTCGCAGCCGGTTTTCGCCCGGCAAATCAGGACCAGTCCTGACACGCTGAAGAACTGGGAGCAATCGAAATCCAAACCAAATGCCCAGGCAGCGCTACTGATTAAATTGGTTCAGCGCTTCCCTGACATGGTTGAGCGACTCAACGCCGTTTGAATCGATGATTACCTTGAAGCCCGGCCATGCGCCGGGCTTTCTGCATCTGGCTCAAGGCTTTTCAGCGTTGGCCTTCTCAAGCAGGGCTGCTATGCCCTCAAGCAAAACCAAGTCCGACTCCCTGAGTCTTCCCTTCGCTGCAGCCCTGGCGAGCTTCTCGATAACCGCAACTGCCCGCGGCGTAGCCTTGTCCTGAAGGGCCTGGTAGGCAGACGCCGCCTCTCGCACCACATCCTGACGAGTGTACTCACCCTCGATCAATGCCGGACCGTACCCATTCGGGTTGACCAGCACACCTGGCGTGAGCCCGATTTTCTTCTCGAGATTGAGCGCCGCCTTCTCACCCAATGAGCGGTGCCCATTGAGGATCTGTGACAAATACGAAGCGTCCAGATCGTGCTGGTCGGCGAAGTCTTTCTGGCTGAGTGGGCCGATGACGCGCCGCAGCGCGTCGACCCGAAGAGTTTTGATATCCATAGGCGAATAGTGTCCCTGCGTTAGCAAACAGTAAATTATAAAGTGCTATTGCTAATTAGTTTAGCAAACTGTAATCTTTACTTCTTTCGGAGACAAATATGACGCTACTCGAACTCATCCGGTCCCTCGACACACCTTAGGTGGAGTCGTTGGCCAAGCGCAGCGGCACCGGTGCCTGCAACCTTAAACAGATCGCCCATGGCTTTCGCCGGGCAGGTCCAGGCCTCGCATCAATCTTGAGCGGGAGTCGAGCAGCGCGGTTACCTGTGAAGAGCTCCGGCCCGATGTCGACTGGGCCTATCTGCGCAATTCAGGCCAAGACGCTCCTTGGATAGGGGGGCGTATGGTCCCGTCTCCCGGCGGAGAAAAAACAAGTCGATACTGGTTAGACCGTTTATTTCTTTCAGTTATGTAAAAAGATTTGAGTTGCATATCCAAAGCCGATTAATCAGCGCGATGATTTTAAATAAATCTGCAATGGCAATTAAACGGCTGCAATAACAGTAGAAACTCCCCCTGGTACTTCATTAATCTGGCTCTGACGTCCATTTTTGTTGCTGGATTACCCTCTTGCCGGCCATCCGCCAATGCTTAGAATCCACGCCATCAGCTTCGTCCAACTCTCAAATCCTCCGGGGAGCAACACCATGATGAACGCCATGCAGATGCAAATGCCAATGAACACCAACATGCCGATGATGGGCATGCCGATGATGATGGCGACCATGACCTGCGACATGATGGACGATGGCATGATGTGCAAGATGATGCCGGCCGCTGGCATGGACATGGCGATGTTCAAGAACAGCGCGGAAATGATGCAGATGATGATGAACTGCGGCATGCCGATGATTATGCATTGCGGCAACATGACCATGATGTGCATGTCGACGGCGAGCATGGCTATGCCGATGATGAACATGATGATGCCAATGCCGATGATGGGCATGCCGATGCCATCGATGAAGTGCGTAATGGAATGCACCATGATGGATGACTGCATGATGTGCAAAATCATGCCGATGGCAGGCATGAACATGGACATGATGAAAAGCTGCTGCGCCCTGATGATGAAAATGATGAACGACTGCAGCATGCCGATGATGATGAGCTGCAATGGCATGCCGCTGATGTGCTGCACCTGCTGATCCTTGGCATCAGGTATTAAAAAGCCCGGCAGGGTTAACCCTGCCGGGCTTTTTAATGTCTGTTTTTCAGTCCAGGCGTTCCGGGTAAGTCACCACAAGATACGCCACCGCCTCACTGTCGGCCGGGTTGCGGTAGCGGTGGGGCTGGTCCGCATAGAACAGGATTGAATCGCCGGTGGAGAGCAGGTAGCGCTCGTCGTTGACGCTGATCTCCAGTACACCCTGAGCCACCACTAGGTTTTCCTGCACGCCCGGGCCATGCCCTTCGGACTGATCCTCTCCCAGCGGGCTCAGGCGCAGTTCGTAAAACTCCGATTGGCGCGCCACGTCGAACGGAAACAGCGCGCGGCTGACAAAGGCGCCGCTGGCACTGACCAGGCGTTTGCTCTGGCTGACCGACAGCACCGCCACCCCTTCGAAGGCCCGATGTTCCAGAAAGGCGGCCACCGACACCTTCAAACCCTTGGCGATTTTGCACAGCACCTTGATGGACGGCACGCTGCGCCCGGACTCGATCTGCGCCAGCATTGCCCGGCTCACACCACACTGCCTGGCCAGGGCGTCAAGGGAAAGATGACGCTTGCCCCGCAGGCGTTGCAGGTTCTGTGCGACGCGTTCGCAGATAGGGTCTTCTTCCAGCGGTTCCAGGTTGTTCAAATTCAGCACGGGTTCGTCGGCGCTTGCCAGAAAACGCGAGGGTTCTTGCGCATTCACGCGTGACGCGTCTCGCTGGTCGTAGCAGCTTGCACCCACTGAGCGGCCTGCAAACCTGCATTGCGTGCGTACATTTCCCACATGGCCCGCGCCCGTTGCTGAGCCTGTTTGCGTTTGCGGTAGCGGGCGAAGTCGATGACGGTGGCTGTCGGATTCATGGGGCACTTCACTGTGGTGATGAATGACGGGATGAACTGAGAGTACTCGGATATTTTTATAACTATAAATACTGTTTTTGTATTTATTAATTCTTTTTGGTTATTTTTAAAATTAGGCAATTGAACCGAAGACTTGGCGCACACGCCTCGTTAGAGCAGCTCAACCGAATTGACTTGCCGATTCCACCGCGGTTTTTGGCTTCCTGCTGCGTGTTAGCTGATAAGCAACAGCCAGCCATATGAACCATCCCGGCATGACCATCAAGGCAACCCGGGTATCAGGTCTCAATGCCAGCAGGCACAGAACGAAGCCCATAAAAGCCAGTGAAAGCCATGCCATTGGCACGCCGCCTGGCATCTTGTAAGCAGATTTTGCGTGAAGCTCAGGACGCTTTTTGCGATAGGCAATGTAGGACGCAAGGATGGTCGACCACGTGAAGATCACCAGAATCGCGGACACAGTGGAAACGATGGTGAAGGCCGTCATGACTTCCGGAACGATGAACAGCACGAGTACACCCACCAGCATCAACAGCGTGGTGAAGGCCAGGCTCAGCAGAGGCACGCTGTTACTCGATAGTCGCCGAAAAATACCCGGAGCGTTGTCCTGATTCGCCAGCCCGAACAGCATACGGCTGGAGGAGAAGACGCCACTGTTGGCCGATGAAGCGGCGGATGTAAGGACCACGAAGTTAACGATGCCGGCAGCTGCGGGAAAGCCAGCGACGAGGAAAAGTTCGACAAAAGGACTTTTTACAGGTGACACCTGTTGCCAGGACGTCACGGCAATAATACAGCCCAATGCCAGTACGTAGAACAGGATGATTCGCACCGGAATCGAGTTGATTGCTTTGGGTAAGGTCCTCTCCGGAGCCCGGGTTTCTGCCGCAGCGGTGCCGATCAGCTCGGTGCCGGCAAATGAGAATATCGCCATCTGAAAACCGGCAAAAAAACCAAGTAAACCGTTAGGGAATGCAGCCTGCTTATCCACTAGATGGCTCAGGGACGCGGTAACGCCATTGGGGGATACGAACGAGCTGGCAATCAGCACGATGCTGACCCCAATAAGCGTCACGACGGCGATGATCTTGATGATCGCGAACCAGAATTCGACTTCACCGAAAAGCCTGACCGTCAGCACGTTCAAGGCAAACAGTGTCGCCAGCATCCCGATAGCGGGTATCCAGGCAGGCAGATTGGGAAACCAGTATTGGAAAAAACCTCCGACGACAACGGCATCGCCGATCACTGCGACGCTCCAGCTCAGCCAATACGACCAGCCGAGAAAAAATGCGGCGCGAGGGCCCAGGTAGGCACCGGCAAAATCCGCAAAGGTCTTGAAGTTCAAGTTGGAAAGCAGCATTTCGCCCATGGCACGCATGACGAAGTATACGAACAGGCCAATGATCATGTAGATGAGGATGATCGAGGTGCCCGACAGGGCGATGATCTTTCCTGAGCCCATGAACAAACCTGTACCAATAGCGCCGCCCATGGCCATTAACTGGATGTGGCGATTGCTGAGCGTGCGCTGCAGCGCAGGTTGTTCAACCCGCTCTGATGAATTCGATTTCATTTCAAAACCTCTTGATCTTATGTTTTTGAGTTTTGGCAGAAAAGTGGGTATCCAGCGCCACTGTCAGGATGCAATGGCGGGTGACGGTATTGGTTTATCTGGGCAGTGACGGCCCCCTGCACGTGCCTGTGGCGTCACTTACAGGTGAACTGGCCGTGCGCATATGGGCGGCTTTGGTCGGTTGCTGATCAAGCATCTGGAACAGGTTTTTTATATTTTCAGGTGTTGGCTCCAAGTGGATGTGTCGGCCGACTTGATGTTTGTGCGCCATCGCACGCAGGTAGCGAAGCGACGAGAAATCCTCCAGGGCAAAGCCCACGGAATCGAGCGTCATTTTCTTATTCTCCAATCCGTCCGATAAACGTTGTAGAGCAGGGGGTCAGGCGCGTTTGCTCTCAAAGCCATGCAGTACGTTCACCGCATTGATTCCGATTTCATCGACCATGTAGCCGCCTTCCATCACGAAGAGGGTGGGGCAACCAACGCTTGCTATCAGCTCGCCAATCCCGATGAAATCCTCGCTTTCCAACAGGAAATGACTGATGGGGTCGTCCTTGAAGGTGTCGACGCCCAATGAGATCACCAATACTTCTGGCGCGAATTGCTGAAGTTTCTTGCAGGCGTGAAGCAGGGCGTCGCGGTAGCTTTCCCAGGCGGTGTTTTTCGGCAGCGGGTAATTGAGGTTGAACCCTTCGCCACGGCCGGCGCCGACCTCACCGCTGAATCCTGAGTAGTACGGATAGGACACGCTTGGCTCGCCGTGCAGCGAGACGAACATGACGTCATTGCGCTGGAAAAAAATGTTCTGGGTGCCGTTGCCGTGATGAAAGTCGACATCGAGTACCGCGGCACGTTTGGCGCCCTGGGTGATCGCCTGCTGTGCGGCAATGGCCGCATTGTTGAGATAGCAGTAACCCCCCATGTATTCACGCGCCGCGTGATGGCCCGGCGGACGGCAAAGGGCAAAGGCACTGCCGTGGCCTTCATCGATAAGTGCCAGACCTGTCAGTGCGATATCGGCACTGGTCTTGACCGCCTGCCAGGTGGTGGCGGTGATGGGTGAGCCGGCATCCATTGCATAAAAGCCGAGTTTGCCGTCAATAAACGTTGGCACCTGGTCGTTGGCCAAATCGCGTACAGGCCATACCAGTGGCAAGGCATCATGAGTGCGTCCTGTCGCGCACCATTCTGACCAGGCGCTTTCCAGGAAGCTCACGTAGCGCTCGCTGTGCGCGTTGACGTAGCAGGACCGGTCAAACACGCGTGGTTCGACTATCTGGCCAAGGCCTACTTGCTTGACACGGTTGTGAACGGTGTCCGCCCGACTGGGCTGCTCGAATGACGGCTTGAGCACGCCATCCTTTAATTCTGTGCCATGGTGCAGACGGTGGGAATCACTGAAAACTGTAAACATTCTGCGCATCCGTTAATGTGAGCCAGTGCAAGTATTTTGTTCTGGTCATGGCGCGAGTTCTTTGCTTTGTTTTTGTGCTTTTTAATATTTATCGGGCGATTTAACTCGGAAACGGCGTAATGAAGAAAAATATATCCAAGCGCATTAGCCTCGATGAGACCGATCTGGCAATTCTTGAGTTATTGCAGGAGGACGCGAGCATTTCCAACGCCGAGCTCAGTGAGCGGCTTTCGTTGAGCCTCACGCCTTGCTGGCGACGGCGCAAGAGAATGGAGGAGGCGGGGGTGATAAAGGGTTATCAGGCAACCCTTGATCGAAGAATGTTGGGGCTGGATATCATGGCATTCGTGCACATCCGCTTTTCTACCCACGCCGATCACGCTCCGGACGTCTTCGAGGCAGTGATTGCGCAATTGCCAGAGGTATTGGCCTGCCACAAGATCACCGGCGACGCCGACTACGTGCTCCAGGTGTTGGCAGAAGATCTTGATAGCTATAGCGACTTTATCGAGCAAGTGCTGAGGCAGCAGGTGGGTATCGCGTCTATTCAGTCGAGCCTGGCTTTGCGCGAAATCAAAGCCGGTAGTCGCATCGCCATACCTAAATTGAGCAAGGGGTAATGGCGGGGGCGCCGCGAAACGATCGGTGTCCGAGAGCAAAGCCTCGAAGAGATTGAAGACCAAGAGCAGCGTTCGTGTCGGGTCACATTGCAACTAAGGGGGGCGTTATGCAGCACTTGGATCATTTGTCCTTGCACCTGTTCATTCTGGTCTGTGAAGAGGGCACGAGCGGCACTGGAAACCGCATGAGCAAGTGCATGGGAGAGGGCGTTGTTGCCGTGTGTTCATAGGTGACATGCGCCAAGGAAATTTCCCACATCCAACGCCCGTACCCTGTTGTTAGGCTCCAACTCTTTGACCTGACTTCAAGGAGTTTCCTGATGACAAAACGTCTCGCCGCCGAGTTCTTCGGCACGTTCTGGCTGGTACTGGGCGGTTGCGGCAGTGCCGTGTTGGCCGCCGCATTCCCTGAGTTGGGCATTGGTTTTGCCGGTGTGGCATTGGCATTTGGCTTGACGGTATTAACCATGGCCTACGCGGTCGGGCATATTTCCGGTGGGCATTTCAATCCGGCGGTCACCCTGGGTTTGCTCGCCGCCGGGCGTATTGACGGCAAGGATGTGGTGCCCTACATCCTCACTCAAGTTCTGGGGGCTATTGCGGCGGCCGGCGTGCTGTACCTGATCGCCAGCGGCAAGGCCGGGTTCGATGTGACGGCGGGGTTTGCCACCAATGGTTATGGCGAGCATTCACCTGGGGGCTTCTCGCTGCTTTCGGTAGTGGTCACCGAGTTTGTACTCACGGCGTTTTTCCTGTTGATCATCCTGGGCGTCACCGATAAAAAGGCACCGGCCGGTTTTGCGCCGCTGGCCATCGGTTTTGCCCTGGTCTTGATTCACCTGATCAGTATTCCAGTGAGCAATACATCGGTTAACCCGGCGCGCAGTACGGGCGTAGCAC
>Ga0308170_10002286_pt1 | contig 16685 bp, 18 predicted proteins | sample PhyBR2_2_FD_202136 | JGI IMG/M metagenome (GOLD analysis project Ga0308170, IMG submission 202136) | Phyllosphere microbial communities from UC Gill Tract Community Farm, Albany, California, United States - DLSLSB.R2 | ecosystem: Host-associated > Plants > Phyllosphere > Unclassified | place... | reverse complement strand
CAGCAGCCTGCACGCTCTCGTATCAGCCATGAAGGTCACCGTCAACCACTACCACGCCGTCGCCATGTGGCGCTGGAACCTCAAGCCCTCGCAGCCGCCTCGCTCAACCTCGGACGCCCACCCGCCGCAGGACCCGCAGTCCGACAGCGACGACGACGACGACGACGTGTGCGGCATCTGCCGCGTCGCGTTCGACGGCTGCTGCCCCGACTGCAAGGTGCCCGGCGACGGCTGCCCGCCGAGCGCGTCCTCCTCTCCCTCCCTCCCTCCCTCCCTCCCTCGCGTCTCGCTCTCAGCAAGGATCATACTGACTCTGCTTTCCTGCTCGCCCGACAGTCTGGGGCGAGTGCACCCACGTCTTCCACATGCACTGCCTCATGAAGTGGCTCGCGACCGACTCGTCCAAGCAGCAGTGCCCGATGGACCGTCGCCCGTGGGGTGCGTCTCTCACCCCCTCTCCTACGCGCCTCGCTCCTCCATGCTGCAGCTCGCGAGGCTGACGATGTGCCCGACCTCGCAGTCACCGCCGGCACGCCCGCTGTCGCCCCGCCCGCCGCGCCCGAGCACCTCGCCGCGCCGCCCGTCCAGTCTCCGGCGCAGCCCGCGGCCACTTGAGCCGGGAGTACCGACGAGCTCCTCTTCGTCCACCTCAGCATGAAGCGGGCGCGATGGTCGAGCGACGGGCCGGCGCAAACGGGCCGCACGCACCTCGACCACCCCGACCCGCCTTTTCTCGCATTCGCGCCGACAGCGCGCGCCCGACCTCGCCAGCCTCTCGAATTTTCTGCCCAGCAGTACCTTACATCGGCATCGCCTACGTGCCGCCTGCGCGCCGCCCTTCCTACGGCAGGCGGCCGAGCCAGCTCGACGATCCGCCTCCCGACCTCGGTGCGTCCAGCTTCCCCTTCTCACGCACGCCGCACGCAGCGTCCTGACCCTCCTCTCCTTGCAGTGCGCCGTCTCACCTCGTCGATCTTCCGCGCTGCTCGAGCGCGCCCCTCTCTCTCTGCAACGATGCATGCGGCTCTCCTGCGTCGCTTTGTGCTCTCGCACGTTCCTGTCCCGGAGAGAGTCGTGCTCGCTCGTTCCGCAGCTTCAGAGAGAGTGCCTCCTTCTCGCCTGCAGAGTCTCGAACGCACGTACGGAAGCGAGAGCGGAAGCAGGAGTGCGTCAGGCTCAAAGGCGACGAAGGGCGAGGCTGAACGACAAGGCCACGAGCAAGTCGCCGGCGACGGTGGCTCAGCGCCGCTCACTCTGCGTCAAGCTCCCGCTCAGCTGCGCACGAGCTCTCAAACCACCCAGCAGCACTTTGCGCACCCCTCGCCTGTGCCTGCGCGACCGGCCACCGCCGCGCCCAACTTCGACCGCGAGTGCCGAGGTCCGGCTCTCCCGCTCCTCACCTCCGTCTCTGAGTCCAGCCGGTACGTCCCAAAGCTGTCACAAATCCTCATCGACGGCGCCTCGTGCGGTCACGAGCCCGCTCCAGCGCGACAGTGGCGCGAGGCGGATGCCGTTCGCCGAACTCATCGGCTGACCACGATAGCCCACCCGCGCGCAGAGCCAACAAGGTCAGCACGAGCGCCACGAGCAAGCCCAGTATGTCGACCACGAAGCGACGGCAGCCCGCTCGCCCGCCAACTCGCCGCGCCGCCTCCTCAGCCGCCTCGCCCGCCTCGACCTCCTCCGCGCTCGACCTCCCCTCGCGCACCCTCCTGCGCCGGCGCTCCCACTCGCTCTACGGCCCGACCGCCTCGTCCCCTTCGCCCTCACCGCGCCCCTCCTCATCCTCGCGCGCCGTCTCGTCCCTCTTCGACTCGCTCGACCTCCCCGCGTCGTTCGTCAGCTTGCGCGAGTACCTCGCGCGCAAGCTCGAGGACGCAGAGCGCAGCCTCCAGGCGCTCAAGACGTTCGTCGACGAGGAGGCGACCGACCTCGAGACGGAGCTCGAGACCGAGCTGGACGGCGACGGCGAGACCGAGGGCGACGACGACAGCCCGGTCGAGTCGGACGACGAGCACGAGCGCGAGCGCGACGAGGGCGGCGATCTCGGCGACGCGCAGGCGACCTCCGCGCAGAGGCGGTTGCTGTTGCCGCACGGCCGTGCGCGCCCGGCCAAGGCGTCGTCGTCCGCCGCCGCCGCCGAGCTCAAGGACGAGATCAGCGCGCTGCAGGCCTTTATCGCCTCGGCGTCGTCGTTCCTCGCCGCCATGCGCTCCGAGCTGCCGTCGCTCGCGAGCGCGTCGGCCGACGCCAAGTCGTGCCTGCAGCTCCAGCTGTCGCCCGACGCGCGCGCGACGCTCGACCGGTTCCTCGACGACCACCCGATGCCGTCGCTGCCGCACTTTGGCCTGCGGTCGCGCGCCGCGTCGAGCGCCAACGCGATCCTCGAGCGCGTCGGGCTCGAGATGCGCGGCGTGCGCGACACGCTGTCGTACCTCGCGTCGTCGACCGACCCGGTGTCGTACCTCCCGGCGTCCCTCCGCTCGTCCCTCCCCTCGACGCCGTCCCTCACCGACTTCAGCCACGCGCGCGCCTACTTCTCGGCCGAGTCGACCCGCCTGTCGAACGCCGTCTCGCAGCTGCGCGACGACACGACCGAGTCGCTGTCGGCGTCGCTGCACCGCGCCGTCGACGGCGCCGCCGAGCTGTCGGCCTACGTCAAGGGCGAGGCGTCGCACGCGCTCGACGAGGCGCGCAGGATGTACCACGCCGCGCTCGAGATTGGCCAGACGCGCCTGTTGCGGTACGATGAGCTGCCGCCCGACTGGCGCAACAACGAGCACATCCTGAGCGGGTACCGCTACATCCCGATCGAGCGCTGGGGGACCTTGGTCCGCAGCGCGTGGCAGTGGCACAACGAGACGATCAACATCCAGTCGCAGTGCGTTCGCCTCGCCCTCGCCCGCCTCGTTCTCCCCCTTCCTTGCCCGAGCTGACCCCTCTCCCCCTCCTCGCGCGCAGCTTCGTCGGGTTCCTCTCGCTCGTCGTCCTCCTCGTCTACTACCTCTTCTTCTCGTCGTCGTCGCCGCACATGCTTGCCGACCCGCACCCGGGCGACACGGCCATCGCCGTCCTCTTCGTCGTGCGTCCTAGTTCCTCTTCTTGTGGCGCACTCGGCTCCTCGGCACCGCTAGTCGTGCCGCGGGACCTGTAGCGCGCTCTGGAAGGACCAGGCCTAACCCTCGTCGCACGCCCTCCCGCAGATCTCGGCGATGCACTGCCTCCTGTGCAGCACGACCTGGCACCTGTTCGCCGGCTGCGCAACGATCCACTGGCACCGAGGCGCCGCGTGCGTCGACTACGTCGGCATCAGCGGACTCATCGCTGCGAGCGTGGCAGGGTCGACGTGCGTCCCCTTCTCGCCCTCACCCTCCTCCTCGACGCCGACCTCCTGACCCTCCTCCTCCTCGCGCGCAGGTACTACGGCTTCTACGAGCACCCTCGCCTCGCGTCGGCGTACATGCTCTTCAACCTCGTCATCGGCGTCACGGGCATGCTCGTCCCGTGGCAGGCGTGGTTCAACGAGCGCGAGTACAAGAACTGGCGCATCGCCTTCTTCTGCTCGCTCGCCCTGAGCGCCGTCGGGCCCGTGTCGCACCGGGCTGTCATCTACGGGCTCGGCGAGACGGTGCGCTTCTACAGTGCGTCGCTGTCTCCCTCCTTCGACGCCTTCCTCGAGCGCGCTCGGGACGCTGACCTTGACCTCCTCCCGCAGGCCCGGCCATCCCCTCGATCGCCGCCTACGGCCTCGGCCTCACCTTCTACGCGCAGCAGGTGCGTCTCGTCGTCCTCTCGTCGGCCGTCCCGCCTCACGTCCCCTCGCTGACCCTGCCCTACCGCCTGCCCGCAGTTCCCCGAGTGCGTCGCGCCGGGCACCTGGAACGTCGGCGCGTCCCACCAGCTGTGGCACCTCGCCATTGTCGCCGCTGTGTGGCTCCACTGGAAGGCCATGGGCGACTGGAGCGCGACGGTCGCGCTCGCGCGGGCGGGCGTCGCTGGGCTCGGCTTCGACGCGCCCTAGCTCGGGCTCGCCCCACGCAGAGCTCTCTCTGTTTTTGTGTAGACTAGACTTCTCCTCGCCGCAGCTTGTTGAGACGCATTGCATTCCTCGCCTTCGTCCTGTTCTCGCAGAGAGAGGGAGAGGGAAAGGGAAGTTCGCCAACTCGTCGCCCGTCCGACGAGAGGACCGTGCGCCAGCGCCTCCTGGTCCTCCTTCCCGCTCAAGCGCCCTCTTTTCTTCCTCGACCTCGCCGCGCTCGCTGACCCCTCGCAGAACGGTGACGTCTTGACCCTCGCCCTCGTGCAGCACCTCCTCCTCGCGCGCGCCAGCGTCGCCGCCTTCCCGCTCCCGCACATCCTCCACGGCCGCACCGAGGCCGAGTACGTGCGGTGGCTCAACGAGCATCGTGAGGAGGAGCGCATCGGCTTGGTCGAGGGCGTCGTCAGGCGGTGGGAAGACCAGCGTGAGGAGGGCGGCGCGGTGGAGAAGAGGGGGCGAGGCTCGTGCGCAAGCCTTCGAGCGGATCGCCGCGGTGCAGGAAGTGCGAGGGCCGTTGTGCAAGGCTTCTCTCTTGCTCTCTCATCCTCTCGAGCTTTCTAGCGAGACGCACAGATGTAAAGCAAGCCTTGTTACAGAGTCGGACCCTCAAGCGTGCTCGTCCCTGCCTTCCCCGACACTGGCGCGCCGCCGCCGCTACGGCCACGCCCACGCCGACTCAGTGTACTCGCCGGCGTCGAAGCCGAGCAGGCGCACCTTCTTGTGGTCGGCAGCCGTCGAGGACGGCGGCGGAGCGGGAGGAGCGCCGGGACCTTCGAGCGTCGAGCGGCGAAGGGTGCGGCCGACCTTGAGACCTGCGACGCCGAGGAAGCCGTGCTGGATCTGCGGTGTGAGGAGAGGTGTCAGCTCGAGCATGTGGGGTTAGGGAAGTCGAGAGACTCGAGAAGGACGAAGATAGAAAGCGAGAAAGGGACGCACGACCTCGGCCCACGTCTGGCCCTTCAGCTTCCACGGGCGAGACGCTGCTGCGCTGTCTCCTGCTGCGCCCGCTCCTCCATCGACGCCGCCGCCGCCCGAGAGCTCCCACACCCTGCCCATCCGCTCGCACTCCTCGGCCGTCGCTGTCGGTCCCGCCGCCGCCCTGACGAGCTCGCGCACCTGCGCTGGCGCGACGAGGCACGTCGGCGGCGCGCGCACGCTGTGCAAGTCGTGCACGTGCGGGACGATCTGGGCGAAGGGCGCGACGAGGCCGCAGACGCCGCAGCGGAAGAGGGCGACCGCGCGCTCGAAGAGGGCATCGGCATCGGCGGGCGAGATGGCGGTGTAGGCGGGCTCGACGCCGAAGCGAGGGTCGCGGTCGATGAAGGGCGAGGGCGAGGAGGAGAGGGCGAAGAGGATCGAGGCGGGGAGAGGGTCGCCCTCGGCGAGGAGGGTCCGTGCGAGGCGGTCGAGGAGGACGAGGCGGTCGTTGCGGACCGCGGCGAGTGCGTCGGCGAGAACGCAGGGCAGCACCCTGCAAAAGCGCTGCTTGTAGGGCTCCCTGCGTATCGGGCCCAGCCATTCCCACTCCGTGCGGACCGACGGCAAGCGGAGGAACGACGAGAGCGGCAGGACGAAGGCCGCCGTTTCCTCGTCGACGCAGCGCCGCGCCCAGGGGTAGAACGACTTGAGGTCGTCGCGCTGCCATTCTTGCTCATAGTTCTTGGACCGCTCGCGGCAATCTCGCCGGTTCTGCTCGACCCAGGCGACGATGCGGTCCTTGTAGACGTCCCACTCTGCGAGCAAGGACGGCCAGGTCAGCGCGAGGCTGCAAAGGGAGCTGCAGAGAGCTGATGGGACGTACCGTCGTCGTCGAGCGGCTCGTCGGTCGTGCAGAACTCCTTGAGCTTGTCGTTGCGCCGCTCGCGCTCTTGGCGGTCGACCGCGCCCTCGCAACAAACGGAGGGCTCGTGACAGACCTTGGCGATCTCGTCCCAGAAGAAGTCGTAGTCGTAGCTGCACGACGAGGGAGTCAGCTGTCGCTGCGCCTGAAGGAGACGAGGACGAACGGCGGACGTACGTGTCCTCGTCGAAGCCAAGCGCATCGAGCTTGTTGGTCACCCTGTTAGCCGAAGGGCACGTCAGTCGCGCAGCCACTCATAGAGCCAGGCGAGCGGGCTCGACGCACTGCTGATCCCGATGAGCGACCCGCTGCGCCCTCTCCTTCGCCGCTCGCTCGGCGCGCACCTTCATCCACGCTTTGAGCTTGCGTGCGTCCTTGTCGACAAGCCCCTGGAGGTTACAGCGCTGCTTGACGTAGGGTGCGATCGCCATATTGAAGGAGCTGCCGATGGCGAGCGCCTCGGCTTGGATGAAGTGCAGACGGGCGGAAACGGCGAGGACGTCAGGCACGAAGTACTGGAAGTTGCCGACGTCGAGCACTGTTGCAGGAGATCGAGCGGGGTCAGGCACAGGTCCAGTTCAACGATGCATGAAAGGGAGACACGCACCGGCGGTGACGAAGCTGCAGTCGAACGCGAGGGGGTGGAGGTGAAAGTAGTCGTCCGAGAGCTTCTGCCGGCGCACGCACCTGCGAGCGGTTCGACAGATCAGTACCCGCTACAGGAAGAAGCTGCAACGAGATGAAGACGACGTACAGCTTGGTCGAACAGATGTAGCAGAGCCTCGTGCGCAGGTGGAAGTTGACGTGGACGAGCGCCTCGTCTTCGTCGTCCTCGACGGGCTTGTCGCCGGCGTACGCGCAGCAGACCTGCGCACACAGAAATTCTGAGAGTCAGTGACTGCCTTGACGAGTGCGGAAGAGTAGCGAACGCACCTGGCACGTCTCGCCGCCGATGAGCCTCGCGAGCATGACCTCGGCTGCGACGTCGTCGCCGCCTGCGCGCAGGTCGGACTTGAGCTCGGGGACGTCCATGTTGCGCCTCGCCTGGGTCCAGAGCTTGAGCGCGCGGCGGTCGCCCGAGCGACGCAGGAGGTTGGCGAAGGTGCGGCAGGTGCAGCTCAGGGCGAGAAGGTCGGGCGGCTCGAGGAACGAGAGGATCTGCGGGCGCGGCAGCGACGACAGTCAGCGATGCGAGCTACTCGGCGCATGCAAAGGAGGTGCCGGAAGAGAGGTGACGCACGGCGAAGACGAGCTCGAGGGGGAGCGAGAGGAGGCGGAACCACTTGAGGGGTGGACGAGGGCGGTACGACTGGTCCTGCTGCTGCTGAGGCTGCTCGACCGGTTGCTGATGCTGTTGAACAGGTTGCACTGCGCACAAGAGGGACTCGTCAGCTCCGTCCCGTGGTGCGAGGCCGGGAGGGAGATGAGGACGCACCGAGGTCGTGAGGAGCGAGGGCACGCAGGTCGGGCGCGGCGACGTTGAGAGGCCACACATGTGCGCGACCAGACAGCACCATAGCGGCGATGGCTCCTGCAGAGCCGAGCTGAGGCGGAGAACGAGCGGGCGAGGGAGGAGCGCGGCGAGCGGCGACAAGCCCGCGCGCGAGGAGGGTCGAGCGGTGTCTCGACTTTACCGGCGCAGCGACACGCACAATTGCTGCTGCAGGAAGGCCGTCTGCCCTGCTCGCTCTGCCGTCTTGTGGTAGTGCAGAGCGCGGGCAGAGGCGTCGGCTTCATCGCGCTCTGTGAGGTCGCAAGGGTGGGCGTGCAGCCCTGGGAGACCGTGCAGTCTAGCACCGAGCTATGGGCTCACTGTGAAGCGGTACATGAGCCTTGCTGTCGAGCTACAGCGAGGACGAAGCGGTCGTCTCGCTCGCGCGCGCGCGCGCAGCTTCGGATCCTGACCGAGTCGTCGTGCGCTCTCGCTCGTTCCGAGGGCTGGACCCATCGCGAGAGCACTCGCACAAGCATTCACAATCTGCATTTGGCCGGTACGAAGTCGCCGAAAGCGAAGCATCTCGACAAGCTCTGCTCTCCCGCAAGCGCGGCACCGGACGCCGGTCGACTCCGAGAAGCAACTGCAGTCACCGTTCACAAGCGCCCTCGGCAAGCGGCCTCCCGCCTCCTGCACTCCTCACGCACACCTGCACGTCTTGACCGCCGCGTCGCCAAGGTCGAAGCTGCCGAGGATGCGCACCTGCTCGCGGTCCTTGACGAGGTCGGTCGGCTCGAGCGTCGACGTCGGCGAGGGAGCGCTCGTGCTGCCGAGCGACGAGCGGGCAACGAAGGCGGAACCGAGGGTGAGCGTCGACACGTTGCACAAGCCGAGCCGCATCTGCGAGCGAGAGAGGGAAGGAGGAGAGGAGGTCGGGGTCAGAGACCGCCTCGTCACCGGCTCGAGAACAGCGAGAAGGGACGCACCAGCTCGGCCCAGGTCAAGCCTCCCTCCTTCCACGTCCTCACAGCGCTCCCGCCGACCTCGACGACCTCGACCGTCCGCCCCTCGGCCTCCCACACCCTCCCCCTCGCCTCGCACTCGCCGACGCTCGCCGTCGGCCCGACTGCTCGGCGCACCAGCGCGCGCACCTGCGACGGAGCGACGAGGCACCTCGGCGGGGCCCTCGAGCCCTGTGAGGCGTGCACGTGCGGGACGAGCTGGGCGAAGGGCGCGAGGCGGCCGCAGATGCCGCACCGGAAGAGGGCGACGGCGCGCTCGAGGACGGCGTCGATGTCGGTCGGCGGGATGGCGAGGTAGGTGGGCTCGACGCCGAGGCGAGGGTCGCGGTCGATGAAGGGCGACGGCGAGGAGGAGAGGGCGAAGAGGATCGACGAGGGGAGGGGGTCGCCCTCGGCGAGGAGGGTCCGTGCGAGGCGGTCGAGGAGGATGAAGCGGTCGGTGCGCATCGCGTCGATGGCGTCGGCAATGGCGCCGGGCAACACGGCGTCGATCTCGTACCGCTCGGGGTACTGCTCGCCGTCGGCCCACATCGCCCTGAGGCTCGGGAGGCGCAAGAACGAGTTGAGCGGCGGGACGAGCGCCGCCGCCTCGATGCCGATGCAGTGCTTGACGAGTGGGTGAAGTCGAGCGAGGTCGATGCGAGCGTCGGCACGCGCAGACTTCCGGTGCGCCCGCCGCTGCTCGAAGACCCAAGCGACGACGCGCGGCTTCCACTCGCGCCACTCTGCGAGCGCGGGACACACACAGTCAGTATGAGCACGTAAGGTACGGTATGGAGTAGAACGGTCGGCGTACCTTGCTCGTCGAGAGGGTCCGAGGTGTCGATGAAGCGGCCGAGGTCGTCGTTGAGGCGTTCCCGTTCGTCGGCCTCGCTCGACGTCTCGCCCGGCGACGGCGACAGCAGCAGCGGGTAGCAGAAGGGATCGTCCCAGAATAGGTACTCGAAGCTGTGGCAGGAAGCATCAGGACCTGCGCTCGGGCTCGTTGCGGAAGCGGACGCACTCGTAACCTGCGAAGCCGAGTTTGTCGAGCTTTGCGAAGACGCTGCGCAAGAGGGGCGTCAGCGCATGACCGGGTTGCAGAGCGAGGGAAGAATGAGGGAACTCGGCGCACCTCCTGTGCCTCCGAAACCGTCGGCTTCGCTCACCCTCCCAGCGCTCCTGGTCCCGCACCTCCCACCACGCCTTGAGCTTGTCTGCGTCCCGCCGCACCTGCGCCCGCAGCGCCATCCTCCTCCCCACATACTCATCGACCACCTCGTCCACCCTCACACCGCGCGCGAGCGCCCCGGCCTCGAGGAAGTACAGGTGCGCCGAGACGGCGAGCGCGTCGGGGACGAAGTAGCGGAACTCGTACTGCGGGTGGTGGACGTGGAAGTTGTACATCGAGGTGCGGAAGACGCACTTGAGGGTGCGAGGGTGCAGGTGGAAGTAGGCGTCCGAGAGCTGCTGAGCCGTTGCGAGCCTGCGGGAGGGGGACCGAGCGGGGGCGAGGTCAGCTCTATGCGCGAGAGCTGCGCCTGCCCGAGACGGTAAAGAGAGAGGGAGGGACGCACATCGAGGTAAGGCAGGTCGCGCACAGGCGCACTCGGGCGTCAAAGTCGACGTCCTCGTCTCGCGCCGCCTCGCCGCAGACCTGCGCGCACGAGCTCATCTCGTCAGTCCCACCCCGCGCGCTCGAATAGAGAGCGAGAAGGAGACGCACCTGGCACGCCCATCCGCCGAGCAACCTCGCCAAGAGCACCTCGTGCGCAACCTCGCCGCCCTCGCCGCCGCCCAAGTCCGACTCGAGCTGCGGCACGCGCGCGTTGACCCTCGCCTGCGCCCAGACGCGCTTCGTGCGCTCGTGCGTGTGCGCTGAAGGGCGGCGCAGGAGTGCGGCCCAGGGGCGGGAGGCGCAGCTGAGGGCGAGGAGGGAGGGCGAGTCGAGGAAGGAGAGGACCTGTGAGGTAGGAGAGTGCGAGGGGGTCAGCGCGCCAATCGGGATGGGCCGCGCGCATAGCCTGACGCACTGAGAGGGGAAAGAGAGGACGCATGAGGTAGATGAGCTCGAGCGGGAGCTTCGAGAGGCGGTCGACGACCGGCACTTGGCGCGGCAGAGGATTGAGCCAGGTCCGGCGCTGGACGGGCTTGTGCGGCGGCTCCTTTGGGGCAGCTGCGCGCGAGTGTGCGAGAGAGTCAGCTCTGCGCTGCATCCAGGCTGGAGAGAGGGGGGAGTTTGGGCGCACCTGGTGCGATGAGGACGTCGGCGCGAGGAGGCACGACGGGCTGCGTCGGGCGCGGCGCGGCGACACTGAGCGGCAGCAGGAGCACTCGCGCACTCGTCGACATCGCTGCGAGGCTCAGCGCGGGGCGCCGGCATGAAGAGACGAGGAGGAGAGCGAGAGCCGCAGAGGCGGGGAAGAAGCGCGAGCGCGAGGGGGCTGAGCGGTGTCTCGACTTTGCGGTCGTCTCTATCAGGAACGTCAGTAGCAGTGCAGCCGGGCCCAGCGCTCGCTGGACCGGCGAGAGACTGGCGCAGCGGCGAGGGCCGATTTTTGCCGCCCTCCGCTCGCTCGTGCACGACCAAGTGCGTCGCTCTGCGCGCATGCAGCGTGCGATTCAGAGCTTGAATCTGGCAGTGCCGAGCTCCAGCAGCCCGGAACGGCGAAGGCGAGGAGTTGCGAGGAGGGAGCGTGAGAGGGCGGAGCTCAGCTCGAGCGGCGCGCGAGCCGGTTACCAAGTGAAGCGAGAGTCAAGCCCAAGCTGCTAATGATGGCCAGCCTATTGCCGGTAAGCAAAGTCAAGCAAAAGTCAATGTCGCCGGTTTGGAATCGTGCTCGCCGGTCGCCCGAGGCCTCCTGTCCGTCGAGGAGGTGCGTGCGCACGGTTCTCCCGGTCACGCGCCTCGCGTCGGTCGTCACCTCTTTCTCTCCTCCCCCTCACCTCGCTCCTCGCGCTCTCGCACCCACACCTCAACAGCGACACTCGACCGCACAGCAACATGCCTGTGCGTCTGCTCTGCCTGTTCCTGTCGCGACCTGCGCACGAGCTGACCCTTCTCTCGCCCCTCCTCCCCCCCGGCTCTCGCCACCTCGCCTTCTCCTCCTCCTCCCACCTGCGGCAACAGGAGAAGAACGCTCACGTACGTCCAGCTCCCTGCCCGCTCGGCGCGACGCGAGCAGCGAGAGCGGCCTCAAGCCACGGCCTGCTGCAGCGGGTGGGCGGCCGCCGACCCGGACGACGAGCTGACGCCCTCCCCTCTCCTCCCCTCTCCTCGCACGCTTGTCTACAGAACGTCTACCACGGCTACGACGGGCTCGCCAAGAACCCTCAGAGCTCGCCGCAGATGAAGGCGGTGCGTCGCGCTCGTTCTCCTGCTCGTCGTCGGGGCTCTCGCCCAGCGTCCTCGACGAGCTCTGGGTAGCCGGCGTACTCGCACTGACGCTTGTACGCGCATCGCCTACAGTACGCCGAGGCCCAGAAGGCCCAGACGAGCGTGCGTCGCCTTTCTCCTCTCGGCTCCGAGTCGGCCTACCCCTCCTCCTCGAGCGTAAGACTGACTTGAGCGCTGTTCTCCTTCATCCCACAGCACCAGTTCCACGGGCAGCACGGCGCGTTCCACCAGCCGTCTGCCAACGCCGAGGGCAGGGCGACGTGCGTCCGCCTTCCCGCCGTCTCGCCCGCGCGCACGTCCCCTCGCTGACCAAGCCGGCCGCTCCCCCTCTCCTGCCCGCCCGCAGCGCCGAGAGCAAGATGCAGGCGACGCAGCCCGAGGCGTGGAAGAACCGCTGAGGCGGCTCGCCCGAGGGTGTCGTCGTCGAGCAGGGTTTCGCTTGTTGAGGAGCTTCTCGAGGAGGAGGAGCAGCTGGAGAAGAGGGGGGCCGCTTGTTCTCGTGCTTGCAATGCTTTTTGAGACTGATTGTGCTGCGCCTGGGAGCTCGAGGGTCTGCCCTGGGGAGCGCGCCGACTGCGAGAGAGCGAGCCGCTCGACTTGCGAAGGCTCGCTTGCGGCTCTCCCTCTCGCCGCTCTCAGCCTTCACCGCCTTCACCAGCTCTAGGTGCTACATCTCCTCGATCAAGCTCCAATGGGCTGCTACCCGTCGCACCCGCACCCGCACCACCGCTGGCACACCGCTCCCGCCGTCGTCGTCGTCGCCGGGTGCGTCGCCCTCTCCCTCCTCCTTCGCCCGCTCCCTGAGCGACAAGCTGACTCTCGAGTTGTGCACGCAGCCCCAGGCCCCGCTTCGGGTCCGTTCCACCCCTCTGCGCGCCCTCACCGCGCCGCGCGAGCTGACCGCTTCTCCCGCCCTCGGCCCCACACGCTCCCGACCGCTGCAGCGCGCACTCGCACACGACGACGACGACGCACACGACTACCGTGCCGATGCGCTCGAGTCAGTACGGGCCCGGGCCGGCGACGTACCCGTGCGTTCTCGCTCTCACTCTCGCTCCTCGCCCGCCCACTTCCGGTCTCTCTCGCGCGCGCCAAGCTGACCCGGTTCACATGCGCAGGGGCGGCGGCTACGGCGGCAAGAAGGTGACGACGACGACGCGCACGACCGTGAGAGGCGGGAGAAGGGGTAGGAGATGGTGAGCGCGTTTGGGGGGCTCTCGACGCGGCGGGAGGGGCGAGGAGCGAGGCGCGCGGCAGCTCGCGACGAGAAGAGAGCGCTTGTACATGAATTCGACATTGCAGCTTGCACCACAGAGAGGGCTAGTAGTATCGCGGATGCGACTGGAAGAGACCTCCGCGGAGCACGTCGCGCATCATCCAGGAGAAAACTGCCAACACGATGGCGAGCAGGAAGAGCCCGGGGACCCGGTTGTCGATGACCTGCACAGACGCCGCGCGAGGATGGCCCGGCTTGGCGCTCGGCGCCGGGCCTGCGGCGCCGGCCGCAGAGAGAGGAAGCACCTGCTCGAGCTTCTCAAGCCGCGCCTCGAGGCTCGCGAGCCGACCCTGGAGCACGTCGTCACCAAGCCCGCCGCCCGCACTCGCGCTGCCGGGGCCCGTCGCGGCTCGTGCGCCGTCGCCGCCCGCACCGCTCGACGACAAGTCCGCGCCGCTCGCCAGCTCAGCCGCCGCCGCCGCCGACGAGTCGCGCGCGCCGCCGCCCCGCTCGAGCGCCGCGAGCCTGTCCTCGAGCGCGGCGCGCCACTCGCGCTCGCCGCCTCGCGCCGCTCCGCCGTCGCCGCCGCCGTCGCCGTCGCGCCCGCGCCCCTCCTGCGCCGCTCGCCGCGCACCCTCCTCCTCGCCCTGCGCCCGCCGCGCATGCAGCACGAGGCGCGCGACGGCGTCGACGAGGTACAGCGTCGCGTGCGGCGGGAGGCGCGGCGCGTCGGGGTCGGTGCCGGTGCTAGATGAGGGTGTCGGTGGGAGGAGGGCGGCGCGCGGGAGCGGCGGCAGGGAGGCGAGGTGCGTGAGGGTGGTGGCTGTTGGGCGGGCGGGTGCGGGCGAGGCGGAGGAGGACGAGGTCGAGGAGGGAGAAGGCGGGGAGGGGAGCAGGTCGAGCGTGTGCAGGAGCGGCGCGAGGGTCGAGAAGAGGAAGAGGGGCGCGAGGGCGTCGGCGCCGGTGGTGGTGCCCGATGAGGGTGCCGAGGCTAGCGCCGCTGATGAGGGCGATCGTGCGCGCCGCCCTTGCTGCGCGTCCTGTCCGCCGCCGCTTCCCTCCTCCTCCTCATCCGCCTCCCCGAACCACTCCTCAACCGCGACGATGCTCCACTCGACGACCCTCCCCCACACGGCGCCGAGGCTCGGGCGCGCATCGGTCGGGCGGTCCCGGAGCGAGGGGAAAGTGAGGAGCGAGGGGAGGAGGGTGCGGACTTGGGCGCCGGGCGGGAGGAGGTGAATGCGCGGGAAGGGGGTGCTGCGGGCGTGCGAGGGGCAGGCGGGTCAGCAGGACTGCTGGTGGGCGAGCTGAAGACGATGACGGAGGGTTCGAGGAGGGAGGAAGAGGGGAGGCGGGACGCACGCGAGCATGCTCGCCGTCGAGTACTCGTCGGGCGGGATGTGGGTCGAGTCGATCTTCCAGCTGTAGCGAGAGCGAGTCAGCACGGTACGCATCGGCACGAAGCGCAGGCGAGGTGAGTGACGCACTTGTGCACGATCCCGCCCTCCTCCTTGTCCTCGACCGAGTAGGCGCCGCGCGTCTCCCACTCGAGCAAGGCGGCGAGCTCGTCGAGACGGCCGAGGTCGGCGGCGACCGTACGCGCCGTCTTGAGCGGGACCCAGAGGTCGAGGACTGTGAGCGTGCGAGGTGCGTCAGCTTGAGCGCGCAGCGGGCAAGGGCGAGAGGGGGCGAGGACGCACAGGGCGCGAGGCCGCCGAGCGTGGTCGAGTAGTCGAGGCGGTCGAGGTTGTAGCGCAGGAGGGCCTCGACGGGCGTGACAGAGCAGGCGAGGAGGATCCTCCCGAGCGAGACGAAGGGTTCTCTGCGGGGTGTGAGGCGGCGTCAGCGACGAGCGGGTGAGATGGTGGGGGAGGAGGAGAGCGGGCGAGAGCGCACCGGTGCTCTGGGTCGATCAGGCGCAGGACCTCGACGGTGGGTCTTTGTGGACCATGGCGCAGGTCCTCGTCGCCTGCAAGGCTCTTGCCGTGGCTGACGAGCGGAAGCTGGACCGAGAGGGTGACGGCGGGGGACGACTGGGTGCCGAGCGGGCGCAGGAGACGGAACGAGAGCGGGAGTGCGTTGTAGGGGAGGGCGGTGGCGTGCTTGGCCACTTTGGCGAGGCGCTCGAGCGTGCGGGGGACGAGGAACGGAGCGAGGGAGCGAGGAGCGAGGCGGTGCTCTTGGCTCTCGTTGACGACACGGCGGCACGGCTTCTCCTGAGCGCTCTACGTTGCTCTCTACCTCCTCATCTACAGCAGCCCTGTCCAGATCCAGTCGGCATCTCCCATCGCATCGGGCGTCCAGAGCTGTCCCTCTCCCACAGGGATCCCGTCGCACCCCGACGCCATGGGCGCGAACGCCTGTGCAGCCTCGCCGCCCAGCTCGGTGCCGCGCATCGACACGCTCGGCGCCGAGACAGGCGCTGAGGGACCGCTCGTCGAGGTCGAGGTCGAGGCGGGCGGGTCCGAGAGGGCCGGGTCGGTCGAGAGGAGGGTGAGGAACGAGAGTGGGTTGTCGAGCGGGAGCTGGAGGGCGGCGTTGAGCGTCTCGAGCTGGACGATCATGTCGAGGCGCTCGACGAGGTGATCGAGGTGCGGGTTCGAGTAAATATAGCCCATCTTGAGCAGAGTGGCCGAGAGCCTGCCGGGCGCGAACGAGGACAGGTTCAGTCACTCGCACAGTTGCATGCCGTGAGGCGAGGAGACTTGAAGCGAGAGAGAGGGTCACGCACTGCTGGCACGTCGGCACGAGTCGGTCGCCCATGGCGCGAGCGTGCCCGGCGTCGTACTCGCCGAGGAGGAACTCGACCCACTGCGGGAGGAGGCGCGGTTGCAGGTGCGTCCAGAAGCAGATGTGTGGCGTCCGCTCGATCGCCGCCATGACCGCCTCGAGCGCTGCGAAGCCGTACGCGCGCGCCTGGCCGACGTGCACCTCGAGCCGGTCGCGGGCGAAGCGGGCCGAGATGGACGCGCTCGACGACGGCGGCGTCAGCGCGCTCGTCGCTTGGCGGCGCTGCAGGTCGTGATAGAGAGGGAGGACGAGTGCCGTCCAGCCGACGGCGGCAAAGAAGCGGGTCGACTTGAGCGCCTGGATCTTGGAGAACGGCACGGTGCGGAAGAGGGAACGGTCCGGGGCGGCACCACCGGCCTCGAGCAGACGATCCGTGTGGGCCACGAGCGCGATCGAGGCGTCGCGAAGCAGCTCTATGCGGCCGAGCGTCGACAAGACAGCGCGCTCGTCGAGGCCTGCTCGTCGCGAGCGAGCGAGCGCCGAAGACGAGAGGTGCTCGTGCAGCTCGAGCGCTGCCCGGACACTCAGTCCAGCATCTGCGGTCAGGAGGTCTGAGTCAATGACAGGACCAGTGAGCGTGGCGAGAAGAGCTTGACGCACAGGTCCCGACGGCCGGCCACTGCATCGTTCGCACTCCCTCACCGAGCGCGTCTTCCAGGTCGTGCACGTACGCCTCGAGGGTGAGCTCGGGCATGACGATGATCTTGTCGAGGTCGTGAGAGGCGCTGCGCTTGTGCTCGGGTCAGCTCAGGGCCGAACGGAGTGGAGCAGCTCGACGACGCACAGCACGCTCGAGTCATCGCCAATCGCTGTCAGGTGGTCGACTGCCTGCGAGGGACCGTCGGCTCAGGGTCAGCGTCTGCGTAGGAGCCTCGACGAGCGGGCTGAAAAGGGACGCACGAGCTGCATCGCCCACTGGGTCGACTGCTTCTGCGCCTCGCCAAGAGTGCGCAGCGGCGCCAGTACT